>ENA-ORBV01015141-ORBV01015141.1-microbial-mat-metagenome-genome-assembly--contig:-NODE-15141-length-11406-cov-7.083503_pt1 | contig 11406 bp, 12 predicted proteins | sample MGYA00237777_ERZ505514 | MGnify/ENA primary metagenome ERZ505514 (study PRJEB26160, sample SAMN06269048) | microbial mat metagenome | isolation source: Oligotrophic lake microbial mat | place...
CGTGGGCTCGGAGATGTGTATAAGAGACAGGAGCGACGCCGCCCGCGCCGGTATCCGGATCTGCGGGAAGCCCGGGGTCAGCGCCGGGCCCGCGTAGGTGAAGCCGTCGCGTGACGCGCCATTGCGGATGGCCGCCTGGTCGTCGTACCAATAGGCGCCGCGCGCCGTGGCGAAGAGGATGTCGCAAACCTTCATGGTCGTGGGTGCCTGGAACTCGCGTGGGAATGGCTGTCATTGGTCGCGGGCGACACGGAACCCGAACGTGAATCGCCGGTCGGTCGCCGTCATCTTCAGCCGGAACGCGGGTCGGACGCTGGCCGCGATGGCAGTCCAGCCCTGCCCCTTCATCACGCGCATTCCGCAGTCGGCGCCGAGCAGCCGGGATCGCGAGTCAGCCGGCGCACCGACATGCGTATCGTTCCAGCAATCGGCGGTCCATTCGTTCGCGTTGCCGAGCAGGCCATGCACCCCAAAGGCATTGGCCGCGGTCGCGGTCACCGGCGCCATCGCGGGGAAGCCATCCCGGCAGGGCTCTCCTTTCCAGTCATCGAGCACGTCGTACTTGATCTGCGTCTTGTCCCAGCCGTAGCGGTCCCGGGTGTCGAGATCGCCGAGATTGATGAAGCGGCAGATCTGCGCAGCGCCGTCGCCGAACCAGTAGGCGGTCTGGGTGCCGCCGCGCGCGGCGTACTCCCACTCGGCTTCGCTCGGCAGCCGGTACGGTCGACCCGTACGCTGGCTCAGCCAGGCGGTATACGCGTTGGCATCGTGCCAGTTCACGCAGGTGACCGGCTGGTCGTCGGTCTGGTCGATGCCCGCATCGCGCCAGGACCGCTTCGCGTCCAGCACCCATTCCGAGCCGATGAAATGCCAGCATCCCGGCGCCGGCTCATAGCCGGTCGCGAGCGCGAACTGCGCGAACTGCGCCCGCGTGATCTCGTAGCGACCGATCGCGAAGGCCTTTGACACCTTGACGGAGTGCCGCGGCTGCTCGCGGACCGCCCAGTAGCCCGGCAGACCGAATCGCTGCGGCTCGGAAAGATCCGCGCCCATCGTGAACTCGCCCGGCGGCAGGCGAATCATCTCCGGGCAGTCCGCGCAATCGCGAAGCGGGCCGGGTCGCGCTGCCATCGCCGTGATCGAAGCGAATGCGGCGAGAGCGGTGAGTGCAGCGAAAAGACGTGCGGTATGCGCTCTCATCGGCATCTCAGCGCTTCCCGAGCAGCGCGGCTTCCGGATCGCGGATCACGTCGGGATGGACGCGCTCCGTCAGGGCGAGATAATCCTGCGGCAGGTCGAGAAAGCGCCGCGCCTTGCCGCCGCGACCGGTGTCCAGCGTATTGCCCGGATGATCATCCATCTGCATCCAGGGTCGCCAGCTCGTCATCGCGGTGTAGCTGTTCTCGCAGGGGCACCAGGCGGCGAGTGGATCCAGCGCGACCGCCGCGGGTCCGCGCCAGATCGTCCATTCCCGGTACGACACGGGCCGGACGTCGGACGACGCGGGCGTCAGCGATCCGTGCTCCTCGTGGCGGACGAACAGCTGCTCGCCGCTGAGGTGCGGATCGCTGATCGAGCGCTGCAGGCGAACGGTGCCCTGCGGCGCGAAGTTCTCGGAACCCTTGCCTTCCTTCTTCGGCGAGAAGCTTTCCTGCTCGTCGTGCCGCACCCCGAAGCGGACGGGCACCGGGCCAAATCGGTACGGCGGCACTTTCACCAGGCGGCCCGACACCGGCATCCTGATGGTGTCCAGCAGTGCACCCGTCTCGAGATCCACGTAGTGCGTGACCTCGAGGATGGTCGCCTCGAAGAGCGTCTCGCTCTTGCGCTCGAAGCGACTCAAGGCACCGGCCAGAACTCGACAGAGCGGGTAGGCCTCGCCGTCCACCACCGCGTACCGCTGGGAATCGAGCCAGCCTGCCGTGATGCTGCCATCGGCGCTGCCACGCAGGCGGACGAAGGCCTCGAGAAGCCGCCGGTCGCTGAGCGGGACGGCGTCCTTGCGCGGCAGATCAGCGGCTGCGGGGCGGGCAGGCGCGGGCGTTGCCGCCCAGGCCGGGCTGATCGCCGCCGCCACCATGGGCAGTCCCGCGGCCAGGCCCTTCAGCAGGTCCCGGCGCGCGACGCCCGCGGCAAGTGCATCGTCTGTCATAGGCATCGCTCCCGAATTGCACCCGATTTATACGTGCGGAGCCCGGAAGCGACCAATGCGTTCGACGTTCGGATCCATGCGAATGGTTCTGTGCAGCGGGCCTCGCGCAGCAGTGCGTGATGGCCCGGACGCGCAGATTCGACGCATCAAACAGGGCGGATAGAGTGAAGATTGCATACGCGTGCAACGCAAACTGAAATCGTGGCCACAGAGCTCGCGTGCGCCGCAACAGAGCAGATCGCGGCGAGCACACAGGCCCGGAAAGCAGTTGGCGACGCTGGAGCGAGACGTCGCTGACGACACGCTATTCTTCGGACCAAACTTGGCAAGTGTCGGAGGCCCAAGTGATTCTAAGGTGTTGTAAGAAGTCGTACCTTGGCATTGTTGCTGATGGCGGCGGCATTGTTCTTCCGCGTCGTCGACGTGCCGGCTCGCGATGCGGCCGCGACGGTTTCAGGTGGATCGTTTCGCGACTGTCCGACCTGTCCGAAAATGGTCCGCATCGCACCCGGCACCTTCGCCATGGGTTCGACCGAGGCGGAGACCACGCTTGCCAAATTGCAGCCGGAAAGGGCGAGCCCGGAGCGTCCGCAGCATACGGTCACGATTGCCAAGGCGTTCGCGATCGGCCGCTACGAACTCACGATCGGTGAGTTCGCGGCCTATGTCCGAGACCGCGGGTTCACGCCGGCCAAGGGTTGTTTCGGGCTGCTGAACAAGAGCTGGCATCACGATCCCGAAGGGTCGTGGGACAAGAAGGCTGGAACGTCACGTTACGCCATCCGACGGTCTGCCTCAGCCCCTCCGACTACGACGGCTATGTCCAGTGGCTCTCCAGGAAGACCGGGCATGTCTACCGGGTTCCGTCGGAAGCGGAGTGGGAGTATGCCGCCCGGACGGGTCTTCGCGAGGTGAAGGCATGGGCACCCGGCGACGCAGCGGGTTGCAGGATGTTCAATGCGGGCGATGCGGCTTTCCGCTCGAAGTACTCTGATCCCTGGCCGACTTTCGACTGCGACGATGGATACGCCGACACCGCATCCGTTGGTCGCTTCCCGGCCAACCTGCATGGGATGCACGACGTCTTCGGCAATGCGTCGGAGATCGTGGCGGACTGCTTTTACCCGACGCATTCCGGGGCGCCTGCCGATGGCAGCGTGCGCACCGGGCCTCCCAGTTGCATGCGCGTCGCGAAGGGCGGCTCGCCGGCGGCCGAGCCCGGCTTCCTGCGACCGGCGACGCGCGTGTTCGTCACCTCCGACGCGCACGGCAACGGGTTCGGAATGCGTGTCCTGCGCGAACTGCCTTAGCGGAGGCCTCACGTTTCGCACCACATCAACACCACTACTCGCGGGGGCGCCAGTGCGGTCCGCCACTGGGCCGTCCTTGTCCTGCTGTGCCTCCTGCCGCTCGATCGCGCGCTGGCCGACACCGTGCTCGTGACGGGCGCCAACAGGGGAATCGGGCTCGAGTTCGCGAAGGAGTACGCCGCACTCGGCTGGTTCGTGATCGCCACCTATCGCAGCGCCGAGCTGCCGGATTCGCTGGCAGCCCAGTGGATTCGAGCTACGAGACGTGCTCGTCGTCCAGGCGCAGGAGCACTATTGCCTGATCCGCACGGCACATGCTCGGAAACTCGCCAACATTTCGTTCGGCGACGCACTTGCAGAACTCGCGCTGGTCGACGGCTGCCAAGTGCACCGTTCTTACTGGATCGCGCGCAGGGCAGTGCGCAGAACGGTACGTCACGGGACCGGATGACGCCTGCAACTCATCGACGATTCCGAGGTGCCGGTCGGGCGCACGTATCTGCTGGATTTGCGCCGACGCGGAGTTGGTGCGGATTCAACGGTCGATTGACGCTGCCGAGAGCCCTGAAATGCTCGCTCCGAACCTCAAACGCAAGCGCAATCCCGAGTGACCTCAAGAAACGGACTTTTACGTAAGCGAAGGCGCGCGGACCATTGATCCGGCTGGCGTGACCCGCCACAGCGGTCGGAACCCGCTTTTGGCGACGCGATTGTTGGCGTGCCAGAAGTAGTCACCGGTGAACGCGATGTGGTTCCAGCCCAAGGGGGCGACGTGGCGAAGAAGAATATCTTCGGTGGGCGGAACCGCCCGCAGTGCCGCGATGGCACGTCCTAGGTAGAAAGTGTCCCAGAAGAGGATGGCGGCTGTGACGAGATTGAGGTCACTCGCCCGGTAGCGTTGATTCTCGTAAGGCCAGTCACGGATCTCTCCAAGCCGATGGAAGCACCGCACGCGTCGCGACCGTGTCCGCGCGATGCTTCGGCGTTCAGTCGCGCAGCCAGCCGGGCGACAGACCACAGAGTTACCTGAAGGTGGCCGTTACCCTTGTTCGGAACCCGTCAGAGCTTTTGGGTCCCAGGGATTCAGCACGAAGACATTCAGTCCAGCAAAATCCTTGACGTTCCGCGTCACGATCGAGAGCCGATGATGCAGTGCCGTCGCAGCGATTAGTGCATCGCGCTCCGGGCGCGGATCCGGCACATGCAATGCCGCGCAGGTGCGCGCAACTACCGTGTCGATCGGCAGAATCCGATCCGCAAACGTTACCAGTACCCGCTCATCCAGCCATTGGCGCAGCAACGCGCCCGACGCCGCGTCACGACGCTCCACGCGCATCACACCGATCTGCAGCTCCAGCACGGAGATCACGGAGAGAAACTGCCTCTGCGGGTCCGCCGAAGCGGCCCACGCCGCCACCGACGCATCGCATCGCGTCGATCGGCGCAACTCGGAAACGACATTGGTATCGAGCAGGTACACGTCAGCCCAGGTCGGGGACGCGCCAAGTCGCCGGGCCCAGGTTCGGAGGCTCGAACTCGATCTCGTCGCCACCACTTTGCATGAGCGCATCCCGCAGGGATGCGCGGGGTCCGACCAGCGCCCGGTACCGCTCGTACGAGAGCAGCACATAGGCCGGCTCCCCACGGTCGGTAATAACGACCGGACCCGCGTCCGCCTCGCGCTTGGCGCGACTGACATCCTGGTTGAATTCGCGGCTACTGATGGTCGACTGGGCCATTGCACACCTCCAATGTAGTTATGATTCTACATCGACAATCAGCGGCCGGACACCAGGGATTTTACGGCGGTATCTTCAGCGAAAAGTGACGAAAATCCGCGATTCGGAGACCAAAATGCCGCTAAATCGTCTAAAGAATCTTAGTTCGTATAATATGGATTATGTGATAAGCCAGAACTGGAAGCCGCGTGTCGGATCTCATGTTTTGTGAGACCGTCTCATAAACCTTGAGACGATCGCAGGCTTGGCGATCAATGCTTTGCGTCCGGACGTGGGATCGGCCGTCTCACCATTCGTGAGACACGCGTGCTGCTGGGTCCCGCGTCCCCGGCCATTGGCGGGAAAATCTCGTCTTTCTTGAGCCTCCCCATCGAACGGCCGGTGTCACACGCTCTGCCCACCCTGCGCGAGCGCTCCGCGGCCCCGCTCAGCAACGGTCGCACTTCCGGGAACAAGGGCACGCCGCACCGCACAATCTGCAGCCACTCGGTCGGACATGCGACGGTCGCAATGCGGCCCGTTTGCGCCATTCGCCGCAACCAACTGACCCCCCGCACAGCAGCCATTCGAAACCGCGGTCGTGACGCGCTCTATCGCCAGCGACGCGATCAGGACCCTCGCGCCCGAACCCGCTCCAGCCCCTCGAGCAGCAGGTCGAGGCCTAGTTCAAGGTGCTGCAACCCGTCGTGACGCGCGCTGATGATCTCCTGCGAGAGGCCATTCATGTACGGGAAAGTCTCAGCCGGAATCATCGGCAGGAATTGTTCCGCCGCCGAGGCATATTGATGCGGCTCAAGTGGAAAGTTCAGCCGCTGTAGCGTGAACCCGTACGTGAACGCGTCGAGTGTGTTCCACGCGTGGTCCGCCATCGCCCAGGAGAAGCCCGCCTCGCGGAGACATCCCACGGTGCGATCGATGTACCGGAGCATATTCGGCCCGATACTGATCCGCGAAGCGATGAGCATCGTGGCCGACGGGTGGCGCATCAGCACGCGATGCGCCGTCACCGCCCGCCCTCGCATCGCGATCTGCCAGTCACCCCCTACGGCCGGCAGTTCGAGTTCGCTCACCACGAGTTCAACCAGCCCATCAAGCAGGCGCTCCTTCCCCGGGACGTGGTTGTAGAGCGACATCGCCTCGACCTTCAGCTCCCGCGCCAGCTTGCGCATCGAAAGGGACTCGATGCCCCCTTTGTCCACCATGCGCAGCGCCGTTGCGAGCACCTTCGTGGGGCTCAAGGGGGCTCGTGTCCTCGATCGTGGCGGCATTTCGATCGGCTCGCATGGTGGAATGTACCTTACATCGTAAGCGCCGTTTGACGGAGCGGCAATAGGCGCGTACCTTACAGTGTACGTCTTAAGTGAATCACCGAAGGAACCGCCCGCGAGTGCCACCTACCAACCGCCGTCTGTCACCAACGACACCCCAATGATGAAGGCCATCGTCCACCGCAAGTTTGAAGAGCCCGCGGTTTTGACGGTCCGTGAACTCGGGGAGCCGGCACCGGGCGACGACAGCGTCCTGATTCATGTGGTCGCAGCGGGCACCTGGGCCGTTCGGCTTGCAAAGTCGCTCGGTGCACACGTCACGGCAATCTGCAGCACGCCCAACGTCGAAATCGTGAGTCCGCCGCCTTCATCGACGTCACTAGGAAGCAACGGCATGCTCGACAACATCAAATTGGTCCACTCCGCGCTGCTTTTTGCGGTGATAGCGACCTGCGCCGGTCCCCGAATGGTCTCCGCAGCCGGCAGTGACAACGACGCCTCCAGCGGCTGGACTGGGTCGGTCGGACTTGGCGTAGGTCGTCAACCGACCTACGTCGGCAGCCCGAACGAGCGCACGACACCTGTGCCGCTGCTGTCGGTGCGCTATAACCATCCGATCCACGGCACGATTGCGTTTGATCCGAGAGGCCTGTCCTGGACGTCTCCCGAGCAAGCTGGCTTTCGGGTGGGCGTGCTCGTGGGCTTCGACCTTGGCCGAGAAGCTCGCGGCGTAGGATTTGATCCCTTTGTGACTGGCGACGATCGTCTTCGCGGAATGGGCGATATTGAGTCGACCGCCGAAGGCGGCGTGTTGATCGGCTACGGACTGGTCACGTTAAGCGTTCGCAAGGCGATCGGCGATCGCGGCCACGCGGGATTGGTAGCGGATATGTCGTTCGACTGGTCGCTGGATCTCTCCGAGAAGATAGGTCTCTCCCTGGGAGCAGGCACGCGTTGGGCCGATCAGAAGTATCAGCAAGCCTACTTCGGCGTCACGCCGGCACAAGCCGCAGCCAGTCGATTCAGCCGTTTTACACCTGTCGAGGGATTCGTTCAGGGCAATGTCAATATCGGGCTCGAATATCGATTCACTGAAGCTTGGAGTGCGCAACTGGGTGCGACTTATGCGCGACTTATCGAGGCAACCCGTTCGAGCCCCTTGGCGGAGGAGCCTAACGGGATCACTGCATTCCTCGGCCTAACGCGCCGGTTCGAGTGAGCCGGCATGACGAAGGCACTGATGGCCTCATGAAAGCACGTAACAAGCTGCTACTAACTGCGGTACTCGCGACCGGCCTCGTCGCATGGTGCGCTCGACCAGCATCCTCCCCGTTCAAAACGAGCGGCGAGTCCATGCAGGCCATCACCTATCAGGAATACGGCACGGCGCGGATCTTGGGGCTCGGTCCAACAGACAAACGACTGCCCGACGAGCGCGGCGTGCAAATTAAAGTGCACGCCGCCTCCGTGAATCCACTCGACTGGCATTACATGCGCGGCACGCCCTATCTGCTGCGACTGGAAAGTGGCATCGGCAAACCCAAAGAACCGAGGCTCGGCGCCGATGTCGCAGGAGTGGTAACCGCGGTAGGGGGCGCCGTCACCAAGTTCAAGGTTGGCGACGCGGTGTTTGGTACCGTCGCCGATGGATCCTTCGCGGAATTTGCACTCGCCTCCGAGAGCGACATCGCGCTCAAGCCGGCGGCCGTGAGCTTCGAGCAGGCGGCGGCGACGCCGGTCGCCGCGCTCACAGCCCTACAGGCCTTGCGCGACGAAGGCGCGATCAAGCCCGGCCAAAAAGTGCTGATCAATGGTGCATCGGGGGGCGTGGGAACATTCGCGGTGCAACTCGCCAAGCATTTTGGCGCCGAAGTCACTGCCGTGTCCAGCACGCGGAACCTGGAACTCGTGCGATCGTTAGGTGCCGATCGCCTTATCGACTACACCAAGGACCGCTACATCGCAGGCGCCGAACGATATGACCTGATACTCGACAACGCGACCAACCATGCGTTAGGCGAGAACATCAAAGTCCTCAAAGAGAGCGGCGTCTACGTCGGCATTGGTGGTGGTGGTCCCGACGCCGGAAACTGGATCGGGCCATTGGGACGCACGATACGCGCGGTTTTTTTGTCCCCATTCGTAAGTCCGAAGGTGGTCACGCTGTTCGCCGAGACCAACACCGCGGACCTACGGTTCGTTGCGGAGTTGATGGCGCAGAACAAGCTTAGGTCCGTGATCGACCGGCGCTACACTCTCAAAGAGGTGCCCGCCGCGATCGAATACCTAGAGACCGGCCGCGCGCGCGGCAAGGTCATCATTACGGTCGTCGAAGAGGTAGTGCGCTAGCAGCCTGTCGGACTTGACGGTCCAGGATGCGGGATAATCAGGTTCAGTTTCCTGCTTGGTCGAGGCCCGCGATGAGCCACTTTCGGACGATCAACCGCGACACGGGCTACCTGCTGCCGCCGTCGGTGGATGAGTGGCTGCCGAAGCGGCATCTGGCACGCTTCGTGGTGGAGATCGTCGAGCAGATGGATCTCTCGAGGCTGGAGAAGGCGTACCGCGGGGCAGGATCCGCGCCGTACCACCCATCGATGTTGCTGAGCCTGCTGATCTACGGGTATGCCACGGGCGTGTTCTCGAGCCGCAAGCTCGAGCGCGCGAGCTACGACTCGGTGGCATTTCGGTTCATCGCGGGCAACGAACACCCCGATCACGACACGCTGGCGGTGTTTCGCAAGCGCTTCCTGGGGCAGATCGAGGTGCTGTTCGTGCAGGTGCTGACGATGGCGCGCGAGATGGGGATGCTCAAGCTCGGCACCGTGGCGCTCGATGGCACCAAGATCGAGGCGAACGCCTCGCGCCACAGCGCACTGTCGTACGAGTACGCGCAGAGGATCGAGGCGCACCTGAAGGAGGAGGTGGCGCAGTTGCTGCTGCTGGCGGAGGCGGCCGATCAGGTCGAGATCCCCGATGGGCTGGTCATACCGGCGGAGCTGGAGCGGCAAGAAGCCCGGCGGCAAGCCGCCCGCGCCGCCGAGCGCCACGGTCGGCGCGAAGGAGCAGGTGAACCTCACCGACGAGGACTCGCGCATCATGCCCGTGCCCGGGGGCGGCTTCGAGCAGTGCTTCAACGCCCAAGCGCTGGTCGCCACCGGGAGCCTGCTGATCGTCGCGAACGCGGTGACCCAGGCGAGCGGGGACGTGCAGCAACTGGTGCCGATGCTCACGAAGCTCGCCGCGCTGCCTCTCGAACTGGGGCGTCCCGAGATCATGCTCGCCGACTGCGGATATGCGAGCGCGGCGAACGTCGCCGCCTGTGAGGCACAGCAGATCGAGCCGCTGATCGCGCTGAAGCGCGAGGCGCATCACGCGCCATGGACGCAGCGCTGCGCAAGCAGACGCCCGAGCCGGTGTTCGGCAGCATCAAGTCGGTGATGGGGTTCCGCCAGTTCCTGCTGCGCGGCCTGCCCCAGGTGCGCGGCGAATGGAACCTCGTGACGCTGAGCTTCAACATCAAGCGGATGTTCACGCTGCAGGGGGCCTGAGAGGCCCCGCACCGCGCCCGACGCCCGAGACCTCGCACCGCCATCCATGAAATCTGACCTCCAATCCGCCCGCTTCGACCTCGTCGGACTCCCCAGTCCGACAGGCTGCTAGCGGGTCGGGACGAAGCGGGTCTGATCCATGTCACCGAACATCCGCATATCCGGCGACACCACGCCAGGGTTCGCGGGGTCGGAGAAGAATGCGTCCTTGTCGGCAACAGAGTTGAACCAGAGCTCGACCCCCCCTTCCCTCGGCTGCTCCGTGCACCAGTACTCGTGGCACTGGGCAGTGGTGGGCCGCACCCAGCGCAATGCTCCGCCCACGCACAGGAAGAACGGTTCCGGCCTTGCACTACACCGCAGCAGGCATCGTGACTGCTGCCCTGAACCGCACTGCAGGAGGGCTGATGACACTCGTCGAGGCCCTTCGCGTCTGCCTGCTCGACAAGTTCGCCACCGCCGTCGTCCGCAGCGTCGAAATAGAGTTACTGCCGGAGGATCCAGAGCAGGACCGGGCATCTCATCACCTTCGTCCCTCGACGCGCAGATCGGCGCCCTTAGCGCTGCCGCTGGAGATCAGACAACCCTTCGTCGGCTGACCTGCGCTGCGCGACTACTGGGTCAAGACAGCGATTTAGCGCCCCGGGAAGATTGTAGGAAGAAGAACCTCTGCTAGACTTTGCCGGGCACGGGCTCAGAGTCTAGTGGCGTCGCTTCAGGAGGCATGCATCATGCGTGGGTTTGTTTCCGCAGCAGGGCTCGTGTTGAGTTTGGCTTGGGCGCCAGGCGCCTGGGCGGATTGCGTGGACTTCAGCACGGCACGCCACAAGGCCGAGGCCGCAAAGCTCGCCAAGGCGCCCCCCAGCGCTGAACAGTTGGGCGTGCCCACCTTGGCTGGCTTCACGCTGGATTCGATGGCCTCGACCAGCGATCCGAAATGCGATTCTCCCCGCCCCAATGGGGAGCGGCGGGTCGTCTACACGACGACCCTGACAAGCACACAGGTGCTGGAACTGATCCACCCGTATCTTGCAGGCGAACGCAAGGTGGACGGGATGAATCGGGAATGGTTCGCCCAACCCATGAGTTCGGATGGATCGGTGCGCCTGACCTCGGGCGCCATCATGGAGTTTCCGCAAAGCAGCACCTCCGCCAATGTTCGCGCTGTGATCCTCGCGCCGGGCACGACCAAGCCTTTGGTCAAGGCAAGTCAGCCCTACTCGATCGAGGATATGCTGGACGGCACACCTTGGCCCGGCGGGGCGAAGGGGCCGCGCGAGTTCGTGCGCGCTGATGGCGGACAGAGTGGCTATCAGGCTGTCTCTTATACACATCTCCGAGCCCACGAGACTAAGGCGAATCTCGTATGCCGTCTTCTGCTTGAAA
>ENA-ORBV01015142-ORBV01015142.1-microbial-mat-metagenome-genome-assembly--contig:-NODE-15142-length-11405-cov-5.309587_pt1 | contig 11405 bp, 11 predicted proteins | sample MGYA00237777_ERZ505514 | MGnify/ENA primary metagenome ERZ505514 (study PRJEB26160, sample SAMN06269048) | microbial mat metagenome | isolation source: Oligotrophic lake microbial mat | place...
CACAACGGGATTGATTTGATGTCCCAGCGGGAACCCCATTCTGTCGCAGTGTCAATCTGCGATTTTCATTGCTCGTGTGTAAAAAACGAGGGACTGACATCAGACATTGCCCTAGCACTGCTAGCACGTCGAATGGCACATGCACATGTGCGAGCTCTTCTCTGTGCCCGCAGTGTCAATGAATGCATGTGCAGTGTGCCTCTGGCTAGCCAGATGGCAGCACAGCTAACTGCTGCAGAGCAAAATGTGTTGCCACATCGCACACACTGCAGCACCGAGTTTCTGGGTCGCCGCTCTGTCCCCGCATGGCCCTGATTCTGGGTTAGTTAGCTAGTTCGTAAGATCGAAATTGATTTGTTGACACAATCAAATGAAAGGCCAGACTGGCAAACACATGCCCGTGCTCGCAGTTCATCACGACGGGAGCGAAAACCATGAACCAATTCCATGAATTCAGTGCGGTCCCACTCCTGAAGCCTGATGGGATTGCACAGCATGAGCAACATGGATTTTGTGGCCCTCGTCGCTGCTGACTGTTTTGAACTTGTCCTTTTGTTTGATTCAATCGTCAACCCGTCCGTGAAGAACTTGGGATGAATTTTTTTCAAGAACAGTTCGACAAGGCGCCGACCTGTCTGCCGGCAAGCGCACAATTGCTGTCAACGGAAAAGGCAAGTTCAATCATCCATTTGCATGGATTGAGCTTTTGTTGGAGTTTTGTCATGTTTGCAATCCTAAATCCTTTTTCAATTTTTCGAATGCATTGTCCACTTGCAAATCTCGCAGGTGTTTTTTATCGTCCTCTGCTTGTTTGGCACAATTGGATGCCCGTCGATGTGGTGGAACATGTTCATTCGATGATGAGGTTGACGGTGAGGAGCATGGTGTTGGTTGTTGTCGTGTTGCACTGGATGAAGACGACTGTTGGCATCCACCACAGCCACCACTTGCGGTGGACGACGAAGATGGCGATGACAATGCTCCCGTGGTTGTCCCCCCGTTGCTAGCATTGGCAGATGTGTGGCTAGCACTGTCAGCATTGGCTGTGGATCGAGGCGCACGTCTTCGACCGCTGCCTCATCCCCTTCCACTGGACCCAAATTCTTCTGTTTTCCATGCCTCATCTAGGTTGGTTGAGCGAGTTGACGACGAGGACGACGAAGTGTGGGACGATGATGCCGTCGATCCTGTCTGACCACCACTGTTTGTGTTCCTCCTGGCAGATCCACCACCTCCTCCTGCTTTTTCATCATTGGCGCCTCCCACAATGAGCTGTTTGCATCTGGTTTGCAAGGCCAACAGTCGTTTTCGTGCTTGTTTCAAATGTTTCGGAAAACTTTAAAGCGCCTCCAGAAAGATCCGCATTGATGCTCAAAATTTCTTGTTCCAAATCTTGCAACTTGGTGTAAAATTGCTGGACGACCAACTCGGTGTCATCCAGTTCATCTCCTGCTTCTTTCACACTCCCTGTTTGCAACAAAAACTGCAATTCGGCATCATTGCCGCCTCTGCTGCTGCCACTCCCGTCAAAGCCTCCATAACCATCGACATTGCGTTCCAAAAATTCCAAAAAGTCTTGAAAGATGCCACTGCCACCTCGTGACGACGACGAGCATCCTGCCGCAGCACCGGCAGCTCCCACCATTGAATCAGCAAAAACAGACCCAAAAGAATCATCACCGGCATCGTGCATTTCATCTTGTTTTTTGGTGTGCTTGCCCGAAAACAAATCTTCCCACGATGAATCACAACCACTGCATCCATGCGAATTGGAGGAAGATGACGTGCAGGATTGGCTTCGACGATGGTGAGGGGTCTGACCACCGTCGCTGGTGCAACCACCGTCGCTGGAAGAAGAACTTGCGCCAGTGCTGCTGCTGCTGCCTCGACCTTTCTTTGCAAGAGTGTTTGATAGGCGGCATTGATTTTGCCAAAGTTTTCGGAGGCTTGTCGTTGTTCTTCGTTGGTCTAATTGGGATGGGCCACATCGGGATGGCATTTCAAAGCCAAGCGTTTGCACGCCCATTCAATGACTTTTTTGTCGAGGCACGAAGGATCATTGGAGTTTGATCTCAATGCGACAAAGGGATCCTTGGAATTCAAGTCGTGTTCTGCATCCGTGGTGGTCACAGACAAGGAAACGACTCGTTGTTGTTGTTGTCGTGGATGGTTGTTTGCAAATGAGAATGTTAACATCCTTGCCTCATTGTTGTAGGCGAACTGAGGTGCACCATGATCATTCCACGTCGGACGACGATGTTGACTCACAGATGACACTTGAAAGGCAGCGACCATCATTGTTGTCCCTTGCTGCAAAAGCAACAATGACAACAGTGCAGACAACAGAATCTTCATCGATGACAATGTGTCCTTGAGATGAAGAAAAATCAATGGGCCTTTGTTGTCAAAGCAATTTGTTTTCGTGCGCAACTGGAAATCTTTGCCACTTTGCTGCTAAAAATTCCTGCCCTGTGACCTCGTGTCGATGTTGCAATTCCTGCCAGCAACAGACAATGACACAGCAAGATTGAAATGAAGGGTGCCAACGGTTGGACAACTGTTGGACGCCTCGGGTTTGTTTGCTGATCTCCTCTTCTTCGGTGACACAAACAGTGACTCATCACGTGGGTCGTTCACTCATTCGGTCAACTTGGGACAGAACTTCTTGCTTCTGCGTCACGAACGTGACTCATGAAACGCAGTGTCACACCGGGGGACATCTGCTTCCTTCACTGTTTCAGCAGAATGCATCAAAGACATCATGCACCCGCAACGCTTGATAGCTGCAGCAGAGTAGCTGACCCATCGAATTGTTTCCAGCACGAGCTGCAGCTTGAACTGTTGAGAAACTGCACTCACAACTTGGGCCACGAAAAAGATTTCCACCTCAAAAACTTGCAAAAGGCCATCACCACCAACAAATCTTTTTTGGTGTCTTTGCCGGGGTGGCGTTCTTGATTGTCCTCACGTTGGTCACATTGTCATTTGCTACCTGTTTGTGCGCCAGGAAAAAGACAAGCGCTCCATGAACCAGAGGCATGAAAGCATTATGAAGGAAAAGAGTGACCGAATCCTGCAGCTGGAACAGCGACGGGAGGAAGTGGCGCAAAACAAAAAAGAAATGCCCGTGGCAAACGCTCATGCGCAAATGCAGTCGTACCATCCAATTCCAGCGCACACTTTTATATATACTTTGCCCAGTGTCTTGCCAGCATTTGTGTCGGCTATGGATCAGCAATCAAGCTTGAAATCTAAACAGTCCAGACCAAGAGAAAGAGATGTGCCGATCTGACAACCCTCGTTAAACTGTAGCCTGAACATGCCTTGGATGAACGTTGCTTGAACGTCACATGCCTGCAAACAGGCGGGGCACTGATGTGAAGGGACATCAATTAGTGTGAAAAAGGAGGGCCGACAGTGCACAGCAGCAGATCGCAGAAAAGCAGGATTCTTGAATCAGCTGGCTTCCTTGGTGTTGTTGTTTTGACGCAACTTGAGGAGCTGGAGCAGTGTTTGGTTGTGGACTGTCACTTTGCCGGACAGTGCGCAGTTGTGCAAACAGTCCAGTTCCTCAAATTGACAGTGTTGCGCATGACCATCCGGTCGCAACATGTCAATTTCATAGGCTGGTGTGACATCAAAGGTGAGGTCATGTTCGTGCAAGAGTTGCACGGCCATTCCATTTTGTTTCGCAAACTCCCACCAATGAAACTCTTCACGTCCTCGGTCGCTGTAAAGAGACACATTTGCGACCAGAGCCTCCATTTCGGCCATGGACGTTGCGGGTTTGTCATATTGTGAGCAGTTGGGATGCCCAGGCACGGTCGTCCTCCAAATAAGGTGAACGTCACGTCCCTCTTCTTTGGCTTGGGTTTGCCATTCTTGGACCGCTGGAAGGCGGCGTTTCAGCCCATTTTTAAATAGAGGATCTTTATGAAACCAATTGCCTCTGTTCAGAATCAAAATATCGGGTGTGATTTCCTTCAGGAATTGTTGGAGCACTTCCAGCCAAAAGGTTCTCCTTTATACCAGAGTCGTTTGGTTCTTGCAGACGGGAAAGACAAGCTGTTCAAATCCCTTGTCCCAGACTTGCTCCATGCTGCCGACAAAGCCGAGTTGATGGGCCAAGGCATTAAAGTGTTCCAGGGACAAAGAATCACCCACCACGGCAATAGTTTTATTTCTGGTCAACGAGCAAAAGTCTTCCTCATTCCATGGGACAAAGGAACAGTTTTGGTCGTGAGTGGCAAATGGTTCCCACTCGTACGTGTCCCAGTGCGGCGCCTTTTGTAAGTCTTTGAGATCATAACACTCCTCTCGCCATTGAAGGTAGGTGGGAATGTACGGAGGCTTGTCCAGACGCACTGGCTTCCAAGCGCCCGTTTTGATTTGTTCCATGCTGCAAAGTGGCAAAGGCAGCTGAGCGGCAGTCTGTAGTGAGACCACCGCAGAGGACGACGACGACAAGTCCACCACGGCCTGCGTCATGATTTCCCTCAACTGCCTCCCACGCAACTTGTACTGGCAGCCAGTGATGGTAACAGCAGTCACAGCCACAATCCAGCGGAGAGATTTCATGGGCACCCCCGACGACACTCTCTGTGACGGAGGGGGCTTTTCGGCTTCTTGCTTTCGTGTATAGCTTGCCTTGTCCATTGCATCGCTTTCTCTCATTGTCATACATTAAAACAAGAACAATTGAATGAATGAATGAACTAATGAAAACGCGTGATCGATTTTCTTCTACTACTGACTACTCTAGCTAGTACCTATTACAGTAGCTCTAGCTAGCTATATCTCTAGCAGTCAGATTTTATTTATCCGAATTTTTGCCAGATAAAATGACGGAATATATTAACTCCTAATCGTTATGAATCAATGAATGGAATGAGAATGAATCAAGGTCACGTGCAGTACTAATAGTGTGGATTTCAGCGCGAAAGGGGGCGAAGGCAAGGAATTAATAAACATTGGCAAGAATGACCACATAATTAACTACGATTTGCCATCGGACCTCTCATGATCAACGTCTGTCATCAGGAAATGACCCACCGCCTGGCCGTCTCACCTTCTCGTCCACAGTAACACTTTTGTCAAAGCACCTGATTATCTCGATCATGGTCACAACTTTTGCGCTTTTCAGGTTCCTTTCGTCCTATTCGAAAACGTGGAACGTCGTGGCGCTACTGTGCTCCTGGAATGGAAGTTTCGTTTCCCGAAGAATGAGCACCCGACACCAATAGAAAACACAAATAGATGGAAAAGCCTGGCTAGCTAGGAGGCTAGCTAGGAGGCTAGCTAGGAAGGGGGCCCAGTTGGGGCTGGAAATACTGCGGATATTCAACACCACAGGGACGGCATCATTCTGTATATTAGGAAGCACGATGTACGTTTATTTCAAGACCGCCAAAAATGGAGCTCCTTCTAGATAAGAGCTCGCTTTCCAGCCAGGAATATAGTTTTACTATTTATATTTAGACAGTAGTGACCGACTCGAGGGACTCCAGCTTGGCCGCGAGGACATGAGAATTCACACACCATTCTTGGTCGGGTCGCTTAGAGGATGGTTTCTGTACCTCCAGTGGACCCCCATTTTGGACCAGGAGCGTTCGTTTTTGGTTCCAATCCAGTGACTGAAGACATTGGACACACAAGGCAGCCACATCTTCTCTGTAGATAGAGCCGACAGTCGCAGTTGTCGATTCACCGGCGGCCAATGCGGATATTTGTAGATTGTCTTGGACGCCTCTCCGATAGGTATAGTCCGGAAGGTTCACCAATTTATCGGAACATTGAAGGAGAGAATACGGTACTCCACACGATTGCAGTTTGGCGGCAAAATTGGAGCTGTCCTTTGGCACGGTATCAACCGCCACGATATGTTGAATGCCAGCATTTTTACAAGCTTGTAGTAGATTGTCAATGATTTGTTGTGTTTGTGCTTGCGCCTCGGAATCTTGTGATGCCATGTCACGTCCTCGATAGGTATCCCAATATACTTCCACTGTTTTGTCGTTGGGTCCTTTTTCAAAGGTCCCTGCCGTGACGGGCCTGGGTTCCGCGACCATGGAATTTCCCAAAATCACACCATCCAATCCTTGCAATCGCTGTTCAATGCCTTCTACGGATAGAAGATTGGTCAATTTGATAAAGGATTCATCGGCTTGGGCCAAGACAAAATTTTTACCCAAGACTGTATTCAAGGCCATGGCGGTACCCGCCGTGGCACCAAGGGCACGACAATTGCGATCCATGCCAGTTCCATAGAGCGAACCAGCTCGTTGTAGAAAGCCAAAGGTAATGGCGCCCATGTATCCCCCACCTCCAATCACTGCCACCTATAATAGGATATATATTGGAAAGAAATTTGGTTGAGGCGCATCCCATCCATTATGGATATATTTCTGCGTTTGTCTGTCTGTTTACTTGTGTCATTGTACACTACGTCTCCCGCGTAATGGCAGCTGCAGGGATCGATGTAACGTAAGACCCTCCTTTTATCTTACCTTTTTTTTGTCGAGAGGAGCAGCAGCTGTACCTTTCGGTACGGAATAAGCATGACAACTGCTGAATAGACAGCTGAAAAGCAGGAGCAAAGACTGCACGATTCGCATTCTCATCATGTTTTTTTAAAGGTCAGTACAATGTATATACGAATTTATAGTGTGCACAAACACTCAGAGCTTGTCAATAGCTTTGTCAATACTCAATTATCGTGGAATGCTTCTTTGTTGTTGTTTGTTTGTCATTTGCATGTGGCGCCAACGCAAAGATCTTGAAGATCCTCAATGAGTGATGACGTCATAGACTTTACATAGATCGCACATAAACTCCGAAACTTGTTTTCTTCTTCTTGGCATGGCGACCACTGATTGCTTCGACTGACTTCCATCGCAATTTTTGGAACAAAAAAAACTGAGTGAGGTTAAATTTTAACAAAAACCTACATTAGAGTGTTTTTAAATGAGATAGTACAGAGTCCACCATGCCAGCCAACGCTAATAGCAACAACAGGGGCAGGCCGAATAACAGCAACAATAGCAACAACGGCAGCAAGAAAAAAGGCCGACCCAAACGAGACAATAGCGACAGCCAAAAACTGTATCGAGCCCAGAAGGCAGAACAAGTCACGTCCGAAATTGCCCGATTGGAAGCCCGGATTCGCGAGGAAACCCCCGATCGAGGATATGCCCCGCCACTGGAACAACGAGTCGCCTTTCGGGCCTTGCCCTTGTCCGAACCAACATTGCGAGGTCTTGAAATGGCCAAACCAACCCCCTTTATTACCATGACGGCCATTCAAAATGCGTGTATTCCTCATGCCTTGGCCGGCCGCGACATTTTGGGAGCGGCGCGCACGGGAAGTGGAAAATCACTGGCCTTTATTGTTCCAACCCTGGAAATGCTCTATCGGAATCGATTTTCACCGGCCGATGGCTGTGGGGCCGCCATTTTGTCGCCCACCCGAGAATTGGCCATGCAAACCTTTCAAGTTTTGCGGTCGGTAGGACAACATCACACCTTTTCGGTGGGTCTCTTGATTGGTGGCAAGAAAGATTTTTACGAAGAACAATCCATGGTAGGATCCACGAATTTGATCATTGCCACGCCGGGACGTTTACTGCAGCATTTGGAACAAACGCCCTATTTTGACATGGCGCAATTAAAAGTCTTGGTATTGGACGAGGCCGACCGGATTTTGGATATGGGATTTCGAGATCAGTTGATGCGAATTTTGGATTATCTACCAGCCGTTGTGGATGGAGATCCACTGAGACGACAAACCTTGTTGTTTTCCGCAACCCAAACACGAGATGTGAAACAGTTAGCTACCTTGAGTCTCAACAAACCGGAATATTTGGGAGTCCACGACAAGGAACGAATGTCCACCCCGGAAGGTCTCAAACAATCCTATGTGGTGGTTCCACTGGAACACAAGTTGAATGCCGTCTACTCGTTCATCAAGAGTCATCTCCGATCCAAAACCATCATCTTTATGGCATCCTGTGCGCAAGTACGACATGCATGGGAACTCTTTTGTTCCCTCCGACCTGGTGTGGTGGTGATGGCCCTGCACGGAAAACTGGTCCAAACGAAACGCACACAAATTTATTTTGACTTTTTGCAACGGCCACATGCCGTTTTGTTCGCGACAGAGTAAGTCAAGAGAAATAATGCATGCATTCATGATTGTGCCAAGAGTACTTGAAGTAGACGGCGATGAATGTGAAGAATGAGTGTGTCAATTTTTGGTGCAAGGAAGAATGGTGCTGAATGAATCATCGCTAACTCACTAATTTATCTTATGATTTGACTTTGCAGTATCGCTGCTCGTGGTCTGGACTTTAAAGCCGTCGATTGGGTCGTGAATGTAGACGCACCGGAAGATCGAGACATGTACATTCACCGGGTGGGACGAACAGCGCGATACAAATCAGGTGGCAAATCCCTCTTACTCCTCACACCACAAGAAGATAAGAAAGGATACATCCAATATCTTCAAGGAAAACAAGCTTCGAAATTACCGCTAAATCGATTGAGCATCAATCCCGAAAAAACAGTGGTGGTGACCAAACGAGCTGCCTCCATGGTGGCCAGCAATTTCAATCTACATCGGCTTGCCAAAAAAGCATACCAGAGCTACGTTCGGTCTATTTATTTGATGCCCAACAAGGACATTTTTGATGCCAAAGACCTACCGCTGGAAGCCTTTGGGGAGAGCCTTGGGTTGGAAGAGATTCCAAACACAACCCGTTTCTTGAAGGCACTGGCGCAAGATCGATCAGAGTATAGAGAGGGAAAGAACAAGAACAAAAAGCTTCAAAAGTTAAAGGACCAGATCAAGGCGGAGAAATTGAACAAAAAGCTGCAAAAACTTGGAAAAAATGCAGCCCCAGAAGGGGGCAACGAAAGCGACAGTGACGACGATGTTCTTGTGAAAATGGATCGCAATTGGCATGACGACAACGACGAAGAACCTCTGCCGGAAGTAGCCATTGATAAGGTAACACAGTCGAGGCACCTTAAAAAGATCCGTATTGAAGGGTCAAACACCAAGAGTAAGCACATTATATTCAATGACGACGGCGAGGAGGAGGATATAGGCGCATTCTTGAATCAAAACCCAGAAGATGTTGCCAAAGCAATCAGCAAAGAGCAGGAGGGACTCAAGGAAGCAAATGAAGAATTTATGGACAAGGTGAAGAAGCGACTTGAAAGGACTGCAGAGACGGATCGTGCTTCAGAGAAAGATCGCATTAGACAAAAGCATAAGAAGCGACGATTGTTAGAGAAAGGCGACAAAGACGAGGATGACGCTGAAGATGGGCCAGTCGTTATGCTTGGAAACAGCGGCGATGAACAGGAAAGTGGCGATGCTGCTAGCTCATCAAGTAGCGATAGTGACGATTCGGATAGCGACAACGACGACGACGAAGTAGATCTGAAGGCCCAGGAAGACATTGCATTGTCTCTCATTCGCGGGTCTTAACTTATGCGAACTGGTTACTTAATCATGACTGTATAGAACGTTTTTTCGCGGTTTTTTCATTTTTCTGGCAACGTTGTTCATGTGCTCTCTTTCCGGCGAGTTTTCGAACCCGGTCTCGATGATTTGGTACTAGTTCCCCCTGAACTTTGCTAGAGCCCCGTCTAGCAATTACAACCCATGCTTGCAGTCCGCCAATGTTGACCGGAATAATGGAGTCACAAGGCATTTCGATCACGTCCCCACTTTTATTCAGCTGTTGCAGGTATTGCACCACCTGCTTGTAATCACCACACAACAACACCAGTCGCCCTAGCTGAGGTCTTAGTACGCGAGCCATTTCGGATAGAATGAGAGGTAGCATCCGTTCCAATTTTGTTCTTGACAGACATTGGCTGCCAAATGGAAGATCGCTCACTACAGCATCCACGGTGGAATCTCGTAGTGGTAGAATGGTTGCATCCCACGCAAACTGATCAGCACATGCTGCATTCGATGCTGCATTCGATTGTTGCCGTTGTATAGCATGGGCGTCTTTGGCATATGAAGCTGCAACAGGACCTAGGCCATCCGGTGTCAGAACAACGTCCCCACCTATGCCAACAGCAGTTTTCTCGTGAAAGATCACTTCCATGGGGATGGTTCCAACTCCAGAGCACGGATCCAAAACTACGTCACCAGGTTCCAATTGTGCCAAGCTCAGTAGCATGTGAGCTGTAGCTGGTCGCAGCCTAACGACGGAGGACCGTACTTCCACTGGCAAATAAGGTGGATTGACATCTGGAGCAACATGTCCCGTAGCGAAGCCCTTGACTCCCAATTGCCGATATGGCTTTAATGCTATCCCCACAGCAAGAGCATGCTGCCGGGCCAAAAGTACCACATCCAAGTCATAGTTGGTCAAGTCCACTTTCCAGGCCTCACCGCCCGGGATTTTGGAATACGGTAGCACAATATTTGCCATTTTACCCATAAATTGCTGTCGAGTGTATAGGTACTTGTCCGAAGCGTCACGGATACAGCTCAAACGATACTTCATGGCTTCACTTCCTTCTATTTTGCTGTGAATTGTCGCCATTTCATCTTTGGAGAGATTCCACGATGATTCTACATGCTTGTGCCAGAGATGAAGTGCAGAAATGAAGGGATCATTAGGACCGTCATCATCATCCTTCTTTTGTTGTCCACCCTTCTTTTTGACAAGCATTCCCATGCTTTCAATGGCCTGTTCCAGCGACTGATCGGTTGGCAATAACTTATCTTGTTCCCAAATATTAATCAACGCCAAGAGCGGCCCCAGAAACCGCAAGCGATTGGCCATGATATCCACTGGACAGTTCGTTTCAATCTTGACCCAAACCGTCCCTTGAAGCTCTCCAGGACAGCTCCAAATGGGTTGTTTTTTCTGCAAGTACCCAATGCTGACAAATTGTTCTTGTCGTTTTTGTTTTCCAGCTTGGTTGTTGTCCTTTTGGTTGCTGCTTTCCTGTTGTTTTTCCGTGACGCTGACACTCCCCACGGGAAGATGACAAGCATCGGCAATGTCGTCTCGTAGGTTCTTCCTGCTTTTTCGACCAATGGTTTGTTGTTCCTTCCATAGTTGTGTATAGCTTGCCTGTAAATTATTTTCTACAGATTGTCCATGGTCTTTTTCGCCCACGAATTCCACCTTTACCTGGAAACCACCACCAGACGAAGAGAGACGATCGACGATGGTTTGACGAACACACGTCTGCAATCCTCGTGGTATCAGTGTCAGGTATTGATGTAACAATGACATAATTATGCTCCCACCTCTCTCTTCTTGGCCGATTTAGTTCGTTCGTTTTGCGACTGCTACTGCAGTACACCTCTGTAGCTACAAGTATCAGCAACACTCTTTACAGTTGGGTAACTACTGTCTCTTATACACATCTCC
>ENA-ORBV01015143-ORBV01015143.1-microbial-mat-metagenome-genome-assembly--contig:-NODE-15143-length-11405-cov-3.960805_pt1 | contig 11405 bp, 10 predicted proteins | sample MGYA00237777_ERZ505514 | MGnify/ENA primary metagenome ERZ505514 (study PRJEB26160, sample SAMN06269048) | microbial mat metagenome | isolation source: Oligotrophic lake microbial mat | place...
GTGAAGAACGACGAGACGGTTTCACGGCTGGTGAAGCAGGCGTTGAACCACGCGGGCGCGGGCGCGGGGGTGATCGCGCCGAGCGGAATGATGGACGGGACGATCGGCGCGCTGCGCAAGGGTCTGGACGAAGCAGGACGGAGCGACGTCGCGCATGCGGTGCGTGACCAAAGCTCGAGGCTGTCCGGAGGTCGAAGAGTTTACCCTGTGCCATGAGTATCTTGGGTGCCGCCTTGCGCGACTGTTCGGGCTCAGCGCACCGCGGGCCGAGTTCGTTTGGATCTCACCTGAGCTTCTTGAAGCGAATCGGCAGGAACTTGACAGAGACGGGGGGCAGGTGCGGCCCGGAGTGGCGGTCGGTGTCGAGCACCAGTCGAATTTGTTGCCATTCCCAATCCCGGCCGAACTTCACGAATCAGAACGGACTGATGCGGCGCGCGTGTTTGCCTTCGATCTCCTGGTGCAGAACGCCGACCGCCGCGCACGTAACCCGAATTGCGGGCGATCGGGGGGCAGGATCATCCCGTATGATTTTGAAAGTGCTTTTGGGTTTCGATTCGCCCTGTCTGCCCCGGAGGCGTGGCGGGTGTCGGCTCTGGGGTTTGCGCGAGAGCACCTGTTCTTCGCTGAGCTCAAGGGTGCGCAAGTCGAATGGGACGCCGTCTTGGCCCCTTTCCGCGCTGTCTCCTGGGCAGCCGTGCGGGAGGCTTGTGGTACGCTTCCGGAAGCCTGTGCCGGTATCGGGGCCCAAGTTTTGGCGCACCTGCAGGTCGTAGAGCACAATTGGTCCAAATTTGAGACCGAAGTCCAGATCGCTCTGGAGATCGCGACATGAACCAGCATCCTTACGCATACGTCGTTCTGCGCTACTCTCCTGACCCTGGAGCCGGCGAATCCCTCAATGTCGGCGTCGTGCTGTACGCGCAGCGGTTCGCATTTCTGAGAATCAAGTGTGATTCCAGATACGAGCGGTTGTCGAACGCGTTTGCCGGATTTGACGGCCCATCTTTTCGGCGAGCGCTGGCGAATATTATCGAGGCCTTCCGACACGCCGAGCGAAGGCTCTCTGACCGGCCGTTGTTCGAAGGGGATAGGCCGTTTGGCGAGTGGTTGACTGCGGTCCTTCCCGACAGCGGCGCCAGCTTTGAGTTAAGCGGAGTTCGCCACGGCATCACGGCCGATCCAGCGCAGGAGATTGAGTACCTGTTTGACCGAGCAGTGGAGTCCCAGCGCGGTCATTCGACGGAGACGCCGCGACGAAGCGATGAGCAGGTATGGAGGGCTGTCGCACAATCGTTGCCCGAGTCCGTCAAGCGGCATATCACCAGCCGGACTATCTCCACTGTGGCCGCGAAGGCGGAATTTGAACATGCGGTGAAGAACGGCCGGTGGCATGTGATTCAGCCTGTTTCGATGGATTTCAAACACAGCGACGCGATGCAGCGCAAAGCCAGCGAACTCGTTGGCTTGGCGGTCGGCCTGAGCTCCGCTGCGGAGTTGGGAAGCATGATCTATGTGGTCGGCCGTCCCCACCGCGGGAATTCAAAAGCCTACGACCGGGCGCTCGCGCTCTTGGACCAGACACCAATCGAACATCAAATTATTGATGAGGCCGACAACGCAGGTCTGGAGAAGCACCTGCTTAGCCTAGTCGCCGAGCATCAGGACTGACGACAGCCGAATCCGCAACCCAGGCGCAACCGAACCCTGGCCCCTAGACTCCCGGACCTCTGGACCAAAAAGCGACCCAAATTGAGCGCGGAGTCCACCATAGCTGTCTGCAGCGGAGGTGGGCGGAGCTGAGGCGGGGTGCAGGGGGCCCCGCCGATGGATATTGGAGCCGGCGATAGGACTCGAACCTACGACCTGCTGATTACGAATCAGCTGCTCTACCAACTGAGCTACGCCGGCACGGCGGGGGCACTGGACCCTCCCTTGCGGTCGGACCAGACCCTGAATAGTAACATGCCAGCACGATGGTCCGGATTGGCACCTTTCATTTTGACCCGGAGACCGGCGAGCTGCCGCTGTCCCGACGTCGCGCAGGGTGGCTGCTGGGCACTGGCCTGGTCGCCGTCGCACTCGTGGCCGCAGCGTTTTGGTTCGCCAGCCACCGACCGGTGGTGGCGGTCGCGGTGTTTGACAACAAAACGGGCAACCCGGCGTACGACACGTTGACGTCCGGCCTCTCCGACGCGGTCCTTGCACACCTGGACCAAATCGACATCACACGCCTCGACGTCGTCGGCCACACGATGGCGGCCCACATGCCGGCATCGGATCACGACCTCAGCGCGATTCGTGAAGAGACGGGGGCGGGCTACGTGCTTCTGGCCCAACTCCAGGTGACCGACACCGGGCTGCGACTGTCCGCCCAGCTCATCAGATTCGACGATGGCCGGCATGTGTGGGTGAAACACTTTGATCGATCCGCCGACCCGGCTGGACTGTCCGGGCTCGAAGCAGACGTCCTCGCCGAGGTCGAACGCGGCGTGCGTCACCACGTCATGGGCGACCGCGCTGCCCGGTGACGCGCCAGGCCTGCGCTCACTCGCCCGCGCGGGGCAGGGTCAACGTCGCGCGGGTGCCGCCAAGGGGCGATTCGTCCAGTGCAATCGTCCCCCCATACAGCTCGGCCAGGTCGCGCACAATCGCCAGGCCAAACCCTGATCCCGGGGCGCTCTGGTCCGCACGCACCCCCCGGCTGAGCACATCCTCCCGACGCCCCTCCGGCACCCCACCCCCATCGTCATCCACCATGATCTGGACCAGGTTGTTCGAGGACGTGACGGAGGCGTGTACACGCTGCCGCGCCCACTTGCACGCGTTGTCGAGCAGGTTGCCGAGCATCTCGTCGAGATCCTCGCGCTGGACACGCGCGACGTGGGTGTCGGGCACGTCCGCAGTGATCGTCAGGCCCCGGTCGGCGTAGATGCGGGTCACGGTCCGGACGAGGCCGTGCACAGACTCGGCCACCACACACCGCGCATGCGCAGTGGCACCGGAGGCGGCCGCACGGGCATGTGCCAGGTGGTAGTCGATCTGCCGGGACATCCGATCCACCTGCTGGAGGATGGCCTCGGCCTCCAGGTGATGGCCGGCCGCCTCCAAATCTGCCGCTTCTTTACTCAAGACGGCCAGCGGCGTCTTGAGCCCGTGGGCGAGGTCGCCGGCCTTGGCCTGTGCTCGCGTAATCGCCTCGTCGTGATGCGCCAGCAACGCGTTGAGATCCGCAATCAAGGGCTCGACCTCCGTGGGGAACTCCCCCTCGACGCGCCGACTGTGCCCGGCGTGGATGGTCGACAACTTGTGACGGAGCTGCGTGATGGGCGACACACCACGGCGCACATACATGACGCCGGCGATCAGCAGGACCACCGCAAACAAAATGGCCGACGCGGCGTGGGCCTCCGCCCAGTGGAAGACGAGAATGTGGGCTGGCCGCGCGGCGAGCAGGTAGGTGACAGCCAACCCGACCACTGAGATCACGCCCATCGTCCAGAGGCCAACACCAATGATGACGCGGCCCCGGAGCGATCGCGTAAACATCATGACGTCATCCCCATGCGGTACCCAAGTCCACGCACCGTTTCAATCGCGGAGGCCCCGAGCTTGCGTCGCAGTCTGGCGACAAACACCTCAACGGTATTGGAGTCGCGATCAAAGTCCTGCGCGTAGATGTGTTCGGTGAGCTCACTTTGTGAGACGACGCGGTCACGCTGATGCATGAGATACGCCAGCACGCGGAACTCGTAACTGGTGAGCTTGACGGGGGTGCCCGCCTGCGTCACCCGCGCTGACCGCGGGTCCAGCGTGATCGATCCGCTGCGCAGTTCACGTGAGCCTTGTCCCGCCGCACGTCGAATGAGCGCACGCAGGCGCGCAAGCACTTCCTCGATCTCGAACGGCTTGGAGACGTAGTCATCGGCGCCGCCGTCGATGCCCTGGACCTTTTCGTGCCACGATCCGCGCGCGGTCAGGACCAGGATCGGCGTGAGCACGCCGGAGGTCCGCCAGCGCGAGAGCAGCGTCATCCCATCCACCACGGGCAGGCCGAGGTCCAGCACGATGGCGTCGTATTGTTCGGTGGTCACGAGGTAATCGGCGCGCGCCCCGTCCGCGGCGTGGTCCACGACGTAGCCGGCCGCAGCGACGGCCGTCGTCACCTGTGTCGCCAACGCGGCCTCATCTTCCACCACCAGCACACGCACGCCACAGGTTAGCCCACCGCCGGCTGAACGGCGGCTGAACACGCCGTTCACCTCTGGTTCAGTCACACCCCGCTACGGTGTGGCCATGCGAACCCGTTCCCTTGTTGTCCTCATCGTGGTCGTGGCTGTGATCTCCGCCGGGGTGTGGCTCATGGCCGGCGACAACCACAACGCCATTGCCGACTGGTTTGCCGAGTTGCACGGGCGCCCGGCGGGCCGCCACTGATGGACACCCTCACGCAGGCCTGGCGGCAGATCCGCCAGACTCCGATTGTCGCCATCGTGACTGTGGCGTCGCTGGCCCTGGGCATCGGCGTCAACACCGCCGTGTTTTCGTGGGTGCAGGCGCGGCTCCTGCGGCCACTTCCCGGCGTCTCCGACTCGGCCTCCCTCCAACTGGTGGAACCGCAGAACGAGGCCGGCATGTTTGTCGGCACCTCGTGGCCGGAATACCAGGATCTGCGCAGTCGCCTGTCCACACTCCCTGATCTGATCGCGTCGCGGATGATCCCGGCGTACATCGGCGAGGCCGGCACCGTGGAGCGCGTGTTTGGCGTGCTCGTGTCGCAGAACTATTTTTCCGCGCTGGATGTGCAGCCCGTCGTTGGGCGTGCGTTCCAGCCGTCGGACCTTGCCGCCGATGGTCGTGAGCCGGTCGTCGTGATCTCGTACGGCGTATGGCAGACGCGTTTCAAGGGCACGCCCGATGTCGTGGGCCAGACCCTTCGCGTGAACGGGCAACCGCTGACGGTGATCGGGGTCACGCCGGACGTCTTCCAGGGCACGACGCTCGGGTTGAACTTCGATGTGTGGATGCCGGCGCCGCTGGATCGCTCCCGCAGTGCGCGTGGGTACGCGGTGATGGGCCGACTCGCACCGGGCGCGTCGGCAGACGACGCCCAACGGGAGGTTGTGACTGTGATGCAGGACTTGGCGCAGGCCCATCCCGACACCAACAAAACGATCACGGCCTCGGTGTTGTCGTTTTGGGAGAGTCCTCGTGGGCCGCAGCGCATGATGGCGACGGCCTTGGTGGTGTTGCAGGCCGTGATGCTTGTCCTCTGGTTGGCCGTCTGCGGCAACACGGCAAATTTGGTGCTCGCGAAGGCCAGTGGACGGTATCGCGATGTCAGTATCCGTCTGGCACTGGGGGCCACGCCCGGCCGCATTCGCACGATGCTGCTCACCGAATCCATGGTGCTGGGTCTGGCGGGCGCGGCCATTGGCGCGGTGCTGGCCGTCTGGGGCACACGCGTGCTCGTGGTGTTGCCGATGACGGGCCTGCCGATTCGATTTCAAACCGAGATGGATGGCGGGGGACTGGTGTTTGCCATGGTGCTGGGCGTGGCGTCGGGCCTCATCGTCGGCGCCGGACCGGCCTGGCAGTTGTCACGACTGCAGGCGCAGGCGGTGTTTCGCGCGTCGGTGAAGACGTCGGGCCGCAGCGGTTTGCGCAATGGGCTGATGGCCGCGCAGGTCGCGCTGGCCGTGGTCGTGCTGGTGGTGGCCGGGCTGTTTCTCCAGAGTTTCCGCGAGACTCGCACGACTGATCCGGGATTTGCCAGGGACGGTGTCTTGCTTGCCGCCTTCGACATGAGTGGTCGACCCTCGGCGCTCGCGGGCAGCCGAGTCATGGCCGGCCGCATCATCGAGGATCTGTCGCGGGTCCCCGGGGTGGAGGGCGTGGCCGTGTCGTCCTCGATCCCGCTCGACATCCACGGATTGCCCAGTCGGGACTTCACGGTTGATGGCCGCGCGCGCGCCGACGGCGAGCGTGATCTGGCGCTCTCCAACGTCGTGACGCCAGGATACTTCCAGGCACTCGGGATTCCGCTGCTTGCCGGTCGCGACTTTGCGCCGTTGACTGACACCGGCGCTCCTCCGCAGGTGATGGTCAATGAGGCGTTTGTGCGTCGCTACGTGGACGCGAACGCGCCGCTTGACGCCGCGATCGGGCGAACGGTTGAGGCCCGCGGCCGCACCCAGGTCATCGTCGGCGTGGTGGCCACCACGTTGTCGAATGCGTTTGGGGAGCCGCCGACGCCAGTGCTGTACTTCTCGTACCGCGACGGTGCGCCGCCACTTGGCGAAATTCATGTGCGGACCAGGCCCGGCGCCGAGATGGCGATGATCCGTGAGGTGCGTCGTGCCGTGCAGTCGGTGGACCCGGAGTTGCCGGTGTTCAACGTCCGCACGATGACCCAACACGTGGACAGCAACCTGGTCTTCCGGCGGGTGCCGGCACGGCTGTTCGTGATCCTTGGACCGCTGCTTCTTGTGCTTGTCGCCGCCGGGATTTACGCCGTGGTGTCGTATGCCACCAGCCTGCGCACCACCGAGATCGGCATCCGTCTGGCGCTCGGCGCCACGCCAAAAAGACTGGTGGCCGAATCGGTGGCGTCCAACATGCGGGTGGTGATTGCTGGCGCGGTGACCGGTTGGATGATCGCGTTTGCCGCCGTGACCGCGATCATGCCGTCGGCCACGTCGAACATGGCGTCGTTTGCGGGTGTGCCGCTGCTGATGCTTGCAGTCGCGGCGGTCGCGTGTTGGATCCCGTCACGGCGGTGCGCGACGGTCGACCCGTTGGTGTCGTTACGGAACGACTAACCAACGGGCCGACGTCTCTGTTACTTCTTGCCGGACGCCTTCGCTTTGCGGTACGCCGCCCATCGCTTGCGCGCGGCATCGGCAATCCGTTCCCGCGCCTCTGGCGACATCCGTCGTCGCGCCTTGCCGAACGCGGAGGCGACGCTTTTGCCCGCGCGCCGGACGTCTGGACCGGCCGCACCGATGTCACTCTTCATCTGCTGGGCCACGGAAATCACGTGGTCGAGTTCCGCCGCGATCTCCGCGCGCTGGCGCTTGACGTGATCTACCTTGGCGGCGATTCGGCCGAGCATTGCGCCGATCTTGCCTGCGGCCTCGTTGATGGTCTGGTTGCCTTTGGCTTTGGCCATTTCGACTCCCTCCAAGGAGTCCCTATATGTTACTACCTTTGTTAAGTAACTTTACAAACTCAGCCAAGGACCCGAATCACGATGCGGCGGTTTTGCGCGCGACCGTCGCGTGTGTTGTTGGCACCGGCCGGCTTTTCCTCGCCGAAGCTGATCACGTTCATCTTGTGGAGCGGAATCTTGTGCGCTTCGTAGAGATACCGCTTCACGGCTTCGGCGCGCTCCAGGCCGATGCGTTCGTTGAGCTCGGCCGAACCGGTGCTGTCGGTGTGGCCTTCGATCTCGAAGAACGAACCCTTGGGATCGGCCAGCAGCTGGGTGACCATTGCGTCAATCTTCGCCTTGGCCTGGTCGGGTAGGGCCACGGCGTTGAACTTGAAGTTGCCTGAGTCTTCGCTCAGGACCACTTCATACACGAGCTTGCGCGCTGCCGCGGCCAGTGCGTCGGTCTTGGCGCCAACCGCCTTCGCTTCATTTTCCGCCGCTGCGGCCCGCTCGGTCGCCGTGCCTGCGGCTGTCGCCGCGCTGGACGCCGCTGCCTGGGCTGCGCCGGCCTTCTGATCAACTTCCGAGATGCGGCCCTCGACCTGCTTGGTGCGGGCCTGGGTTTCTTCCAGGCTGCCGGTCAGTGTGGTGACCTTGGAATCCACGTTGTCCACGCGGGTGTTCACAAATCCCTTGGTGGCGCAGGCCGTGCCTGCCGTGGTGACGAGTGCGAGAGTGGATGCAAGAATCAATCGACGCATGGGATCCTCCTTTTAGGACCGAGGGGACACGGAAGTAGCCGGCGCGTGCGCGCACGGAGTGGTTCTGTCGAGTGCGCACCGACAGGCTGTGCCAGCCGGGGCGAACGTCCGGCTCAAACGCCAACAGGTAATGCTGACGAAGACTGGACACGATGGTCGCGCGGGCCACGACCAGTGACGGCCCTGGACTCACCGTAAAAAGCTGACCACCGGTGCCGCTGGCCAGTGCTTCAAGCGGATGTCCGGCGACGATGGCGGACTTGCGGAGCGCGGCGTCGGGCACAATCGCCAGAATGTAGACGGGGACATCGATGGCGGCCACAAGCGCACGCACATCCACGGCCTTGTGCTCGCTGCTGTTGTCCAACCCGTCGGTGAACACGATGACGGCTCGTCGTGGTGCGCCGTCCTCGGCGGTCGCGCGACTGGTCGAGAGCACCGCGTCGTAGAGCGAGGTGGACCCAAACGCCCGCGTGCCCGAGAGTGCCACCCGGTGAGTGGGGGCGACGGGCCCAAACGCGTGTCGCGTCGAGAGCGTGCGGTCGAATGAAAAGATGCCGGCGCGATCCTGACCGACCGTCAGATCATCAAGCAGCTCACGTGCGGCCGTCTCGGCCGGCACCATCGCGGCGTTCACCTCCATGCTCCCGCTCGCATCCAGCAGCAGCGCCGCGGTGATCGGACCCGGGTCACGGGTGAACTGCACGATCGGCCTGATCTCGTTGTCCGACCGCACCTCAAAATCGTCCTGGGTCAGGTTGCTGACCGGCATTCCATTTTTTAATACGGCCACCGCGACCGTGACTAACTGTGTCTTCGAGGAAAACACCGGCGCCTGCTGGGCAGCCACGGTCGTGATCCCCGCAGCAATGGCAGTGATGACGAGAGCGGCAGGGAGTCGAAACAGCATGACGCTCCCTCCTACTTCAAGTTTCTTGCCAACTTTCCTGGCCGGGAAACGAGTGTTTGCCCCCTGGGGACCATGTAAGAGTTACTCCCGCTGGCCACCCAAAGGTAAGATCGTGAGCATGTTGGCGTCGCTCCTTCTGTCCGTCCTTTTGGTGGCGCCGAGCCAGGCCGACGTGTTGACGCGCGCCAGGCAGGCCTACAACGCGCAGCGTTTTGATGAGGCAATCACACTTGCTGCGGAAGCCCGCGGTATTGAGCGACTCACACATGCGGCGTCGCTGGTCTTTGCGCGTGCGTCACTCGAACGATTCCGTCAGGCGACTGATGTGGCCGATGTGGCCTCCGCGCGGCAGGCCCTGCTCTCGATTGATCCCGCGCGGCTCTCTTCGTCCGAGACGGTGGAGTTTCGTTTGGGCACGGCGGAGCTCCTCTTTGTGGATGAGCAGTTTGGCGCCGCGGCCGAAATATTCGAGGCGGCACTCGGCACGGTCGAGGCGGTCCATCGGGAGCGCGTGCTGGACTGGTGGGCGTCGGCGCTTGACCGTCACGCGCAACTGGCGCCGGACGGGGAGCGCCAGCGCCGGTACGCCCGTCTCCTCAGAGGTGCCGAGCGTGAACTGACCCGCACGCCCTCGTCGTCAGTGGCCGTGTACTGGCTGGCGGCGGCGAGCCGCGGCGTCGAGGACCTCGACCGCGCGTGGTCGGTGGCGGTCGCCGGTTGGATTCAGGGGGCAACGATGGTGCCCGGTGACCGGGGGACGACCCTTCAGCATGACCTGGATCGGCTGATGCGTGAGGCCATCATCCCCGAGCGCGCACGTCGTGCCGCCCCGCCGGCCGACCCCGAAGCCTTGAAGGTCGCCCTGGCCGCCGAGTGGGCGTCGATCAAACAACGCTGGACCCGCTAAAACGACCTCTGAGGTCGTGTTCTATCGGCGCAGCAGGGCGGCCATGGTGGCGGCTTTGTCGGCGAGCTGGCCGGCAAACATCAGGTTGCGCACCTTGAGGGCTTCTTCGCACTGACGGATGAAACCCTGCGCGGCGTCGTATTGCGCCCGCGCATCTGCGCCCAGCGCCCGCGGATTAATCTGCGCGAGATCCCCACTGGCCTTGCTGAGCTGCGCACGAATCCGGCGCTCAAAATTTGCCGTGTTTGCGGTGGTGCTCAACACGGCCGGCGGCGGCGTTTCGACCTGGGTGGCCGGGGGAGTTGGTGGCGGAGTCGGAGGCACAGGCGGCCTCGTCTCACGCGGGCGGTTCGGTGTGGTTGGCGCGGGTGGCTGACTCGCCTCGGCGTCCACGTCCGGCAGTGTGGGTTTCTCGGCAATCGGCACGACGAGTCGCGCGGGCGGGGTGGGCGGCACGAGCCCCGGAGCGCCCGTGGCCATGTCCACCTCAGCCTTGGCCGCGCAGGCCGTCAGGCCCAGCGCGAGCACGACGATGGCGAGTCTTGGAAACACCTTTCCATTATGCACATCAGGCCGCAGGAAGCGTGATCGTGAACGTGGTGCCGGAGCCGGGGACTGACTGCACATCGATGTCGCCATCGTGCAGATGGATGGTTCGATAGACCAACGCGAGGCCGACGCCCGATCCTTCAGCTTTTGTCGTGAAATAGAGGTTGAAAATTTTCTCCAGGTGATCCGGTGCGATGCCGGTCCCGGTGTCCTCGACAATCAGTTCGATGTGCGCAGCGCCCTTGCGGCGAGCGATGAGGCGGAGGCGTCCGCCCTTGGGCATCGCATGACAGGCGTTGATCGCGAGATTCAGGAGGGCCTGTGCCAGGAGGGTACGATCCCCGGCGATGGGGGGCAGGTCGTTGGGAGCGTCGACGTCCACCCGCACACCGGTTTTGCCGGCCTCCGCCGTGACGACCGGCACGATCTCGTCAAACAATTCCCGCGCCGCCACTGGAGCAATGACGAGATCTTCGGATTTGGTGAAGGAGAGAAACCCGAGCACGACCTCGTCGAGCCGACGCATCTGGTCGGCCAGGACCTGCACATGGTCGTGGGTGCCGGGCACCTCGGCCGTTTTCATCCGCAGCAGCTCAAGATGAATCCGCATCGCGTTGAGCGGATTTTTCACTTCGTGTGCGATCCCCGAAGACACCCGACCGAGCGCAGCCAGTTTTCGTGACAACGTGGACCTGGAAATCTCCCCCTCGGCGTGTTCGCGTGCGAGTCTGGCGCTGACCGCGTTGAAGGATTCGCCGAGGTCGGCAAATTCATCCTGCTGGGTGAAGTCGAGGGTCACACCAGTCTCGCCCTGACCGAGTCGGGCCAGGCCTGCGCGCAGCAGCAGAATAGGGCGCGATATCCACCGGGCGAGCAGGGTCGAGACGAGCACGGCGCCCAGCAGCAGCACCCCGGCGGTGATCAACGCGGGCGTTAACGCGGCTTCGAGTTCATCTTGCAGCAGGAGCGTGGTGACGCCCACACGAATGCTCCCGAATTCCTGGGGCCCGACCCCCACATCGAGCATGAGCGGGACCCGCCACTCACGCGCCGTGCCACCCCGGGTGTAGATCGCGCGGGCCTGCTCCCAGTGACTCGCCTCGACCAACGACTGAAAATCGTCGG
>ENA-ORBV01015145-ORBV01015145.1-microbial-mat-metagenome-genome-assembly--contig:-NODE-15145-length-11404-cov-4.666372_pt1 | contig 11404 bp, 9 predicted proteins | sample MGYA00237777_ERZ505514 | MGnify/ENA primary metagenome ERZ505514 (study PRJEB26160, sample SAMN06269048) | microbial mat metagenome | isolation source: Oligotrophic lake microbial mat | place...
CATCAAGGCCAATTTGAAGGAAGGGTTGTGGAATGACATTGATTGGCCAAGCACTCTCAAGCGATTCACAAAGAAGGAAGAAACCATCAGCCAGGAGGAAAGGTAGAAAGAATGGAACATCATGGTGACAAAGAAGACAAAGATGACTAAAGAGAAGGTGGGCAATGTTCATTTTGCCCACATTGCAAACATTTGTAGCATTGCAATGAAGGTCATGCATGTCAATGTTTTTACTCGATCCGGTACGGACCAGCAGGTTATGCAGGTGCGTCGTAGTAGAAGAGAGAATACACTATGCATTGCAATTCGAGATACACTCATATTCACTAATTTTAACAACCAAACAACACATCAATCTAATTGAATTAGTTTAGGCTCTTGTGATTGTCTAGCTAAATTGATTTAAAGAATCAATCTAATATGAGTCTACCATCAACATGGCGAAGCTGTCATTTCTGTTGCTCTTCTCTTCGCTCTCATATTGCTCATATCGTCGATCGCATTGGTGGTGGAGGCTAAAGAGCCATTTTCTGGATATCATCATCGAACGATCCTTACAAAAGCTTTGAATAGTAGGAGCAGTGCAGGCAATGCAACTGTGGTCTTGAAAACGATCCCTCGCGGTGGAGCTGTTGGCTGGCCTTCGGGTCCCTTCGAGGCGGATTTTGCCCAGAAACTTTTTGTTGGGGCGTATGGCTCCAATGCTGCCTTGTGTGCTATCGCTACGCCACTCGGCCTTAAGGTAGGAAGACCCACCCAGGCATCCACTTCTGCTTTCGTGGGATTGTGAACATGCAAACTTCGCCCCCACCACAATTGCTTCTTTCCATTGTTGATGATTGATGTAGGCATGTGGCATGCCGAACGACCCGAAGAATGCAAACCAGTTGAAACGATGCGGTTGCGTTGGTTGTTCACATGCACTCTTGTTGCATTTGCAAGTCGTTCGAGGCATGTCCTTGAAACAAGCGCTTGGGTGGTCTGTTTGGCCCTACATTTTGGCGGAATTTGACATGGCCTTTCTTTCCAAAACCAATGAGGCCGTTGGAATGCCCAGTCGAAACTTATTGCCACCTGTCGTTTTGAACCTGCTGGTGTTCATCGCTAGCCAAACCAACCCAAGCTGGGCTGGTACCTTGAATCTGGTGTATGGATATTGGAGCTTGGGGAATTCTGTTCCCATGTTGTTCTTTCCAGAATTCGCCATCCAGCTTTGGGGGTGTCCCAATGTCAACACCTATATTGGACGCCTTTTGGTGCGCTCGATTGGTTACTTTTTGTTGTCACATGGTGTCTCGGTCCTGGTGCTTTGCCAAGGCGGGGGAATGGCCAACGCCATTGGCTTGTCCGCCCTCGCAGTAGCCGTGTCGTTGGCTGGATTGATTGTGACGGGCCAATTTGATAATAACGTCCCAAACCCAAAGGAACCCGCCTACCCTTGGATTCTCTTGTTGTTGGCGATTGCCAACAGTTTGTTGGGTGGTGGTGCTGTTGGCACTGGTAGCGTGTAGTTTTGTTTGTATAACAGGTGGACGACCTGTGGAACGAAACCTACAAAGAATTCATCTACACTAGAAAACTTCACGAAATAGGAAGTGGCAATTCTAAACGAAAACATATTATTATTATTGCCTGCCGCAAAGGGCGCTTTGGTGGTGAGGAGTATCCAGCCTTATTGGGGAGAGGCTGGGGCAGGGCCCAGAAGGACGAAAGCAATTCCTCTATTTTGCACACAATAGGGAGATTGATGGATTTGGGACTCTATCAAGTGAAGCTTTCCCGGCGTTGTCGAGTTATTATTATTATTATTGCCTGTCGCAATGGACTCGTTGGAGGTAGTCAAGGAATATCATCACCTTCTATTGGAGAGGTGGGCGTCTGTTCCGCTTTCTCCTCTGCCTTCAGCTCCTTTTTGAGTTTTTCATACGCCTTTCGGAGTTGGGATTCCTTCTGGCGCCGTGATGGAGTCTTTTTCTTCTTGAGCCAACTTCCATGCTTCTTGTTGGTGTCTCTCTTGGCATTGTGGACGTACCGCTTGCTTTTGGGTGCCATGGTACAATAGTAAGATAATTGCCTATCCGACAGAGCGATAACAGGTTTCAGTGTTACCTTCACCACGGTGCGTCTCTGTTTTGGCCGTAAAGGTTTGTAATAATGCGGATGGCCATGGTCGGCTACCATTTTATTGCTGCATGGCTGTCAATCACGAGCAATTTTATTGGATCGACCTGGACGTGACTGAATCGTCTGAACGTCGACCGTCAGCTTTTTGTTTCGGTCTTTCCTTCAACCACCTTCAACAAAATCCAATAGCACCCGAACAGCTGCTGGTAGTAGCAAAGCATTTCCTCCATTTTGCACACACTGTTGGCCATAATTCACGCAATTAGAATTCCATAACATTGCTAGTAAGCTTGTGCAAGCAACCCAGTGGCTTCCATTGTGATGAACGTGTTTCTTAAGTGACTGGGAGACACGCTCCCAAACCACACATCTTTTTTTTTTCGAATTGAGAATCAAAGACTTTGGTGCATGCCACAGCCGAGTGGCTCCGACCCATGCCAACGGGCAAATGGTGGAGAATGACTAGCACCCAGCCAAAAACAGCATCCCCCAAAAAAGAAGAAACATTGAAAACAGGAAATGGAATGTTTGGGCTCATTGTTGTTTGCCGCAGTTTTTTTTGCTGTCAGGTTGTCAGCTAGCCAGCGTCTCAGAGCACAGCTGTGAACTCACAATTGCCTTCACAGAAAAGGGCTTGAGTGCTTTTGCTGGCAGTGTTTCTGCTGGCAGTGTTGCTTGAAAGAAAGCCAGGACCAAATCAGCTGCTGGCAGCTGTGCTGCGCAGAAAGCCACACCAACACCTGGTCAAAAAACAAACAAATCATTCAAGAATTTTGGTGTCAACATCAAATCATGATTCCACATGCAATGCAGTTTCATCCACTTTGTTGCATGTTTTGCCATGGTGCAGAACATTCCTGAGGACATTGGCACAGACAATTCAGCTAACAGTTGTGTGCATTTCCACATGGATTTGGGCATGGACAAGTTTGGATCTGAAAGTGCATGTGCCCTCATTCCTGCAGAAGTCCACATGAATGTTGTCCATGTCAGAAAGACTCAGAAGTCTGCTTGCCTAAAGGAGAACCTTGATGACACCTCTTTGTGTTGCAGGAACAGACTGACAGAAATGGTTGCACGAATGCAGCACCAGTCTTGCATGCACTGCCAGCTAGCTGCCACACAGCCTTTGGTTATGCTTTCATCCAGCATGCACTGCAGACATGTCCCCATCTGCAGATTTGTCAAATGGTGATGCTGTGTGACTGTCCAGTCCAATGCCAGCAAGAAGCTGGGAAAAGGAACTGCAAATAACCAGAAGCTGCTGTGCCAAACTCTCCTTTTAGCTAGCACCTGCTAGCACCTTGTCATCAAAGAGATTGACAGGATGCTAGCTAGCTAGCTGGCTAGCAGCTGCTCCAGAGCAGTTTTAAGTTAACTAGCTGCAGCAGCTAGCTAGGTGGTAGGTTGTCATTTTAGCTTGCTGCTGCAGCAACCACATTGTGAAGAATCCACCTAGCACATCGTTTTAAATGACACACATCAACTGAATGGTGTCATTCACTTGGAAATGAACAGTTGTTGTTTGGGACATGCGGAATGGAATGGGCCTGGTGGGTTGCTGAAGTCATTTCTCTTCACACCGAGTATCTTCAGACCACACCACCACTGGCATTGTAAAATGGCAGCGAGAGAAAGTGCAAACGGTCCCATGTGCCAACTCAATCGTCATGCTATCATCTTTTCTCCCGGGGTCTCATAGACATGGGTCTAGGTGCATGGTGACATTGAAAATTGACATCGCCTGTGTCAACAGCCCACTTTGAGCCAGTGTCTTCTTAATTCTACAGAATGTGACTCCCCAACTTTGAATTCAGCAAGAAACTGATGAAGGTCTGTCCCAAGATTTGAGAGTATGTGCCCTATCTGGCTAAGTGAGGATGTCACCCCTCTGCAGTTATGTCTAGTCCTGGCGATTCTGAATGTTTAGAAGGCTTGCACCACACAAACTGATAGTTTTTGGCTGTGGTGTTCACCCAGCAAGGGCTGCTTCAAGGAACCCCAAGGGGCTCTACACACATTTATCCCATCCACAATTGTCTACACAAGGGGCTCCTTATTAAATTTGCCCCACTATACAGTTTCACTGTCTAGTAGCCAGCCTCAGTCTTCTGAGCACTGGACTGGTGAGATCAATGCACATGTAGTAGTCGCCGCAAAAATAGATAGCTGTAGTAGAAATCGGTCATACTACTTCGTGGCCCTCTTTTGATGCCGCCTCTTCATGTCTGCTATTCCAATTAAGCACATACCTAGGAACTCTTCCTATTTATAGCTACAGCATCATAGCTAGATTGACTACACTAAATAGGGTGCACAAATGAATGAATTAGGTTGTTCTAATGCTTATCGGCAATCAATCATCATTATACGGAAGTTTATAAGGGAGGTAACAACTACTTCAAGCAGTTCAACTACTTCAAGTTGTTCTCGCAGAACTATGGGATGCTTTCTCAGGAAATCTCTCTCGCTACTTCAAAGCAGTGCAACTACTTCAAGTTGTACTCGCAAGACCAAGGGATGAGCTTCATCGGGAGCAAATGTCCTCACTCGAAACCAAGGAAGCGAAGGGCAGCTGTGCCGTACGTACTGACGACCGGAATGAAGCCGCTTCCGTCTCCACGAAGGCTTTTACCCTCAAACACAGTTCTGAATTTTTCTCCGTCAACCGAGACTTCAAGGCAGTTTTTGTCGCCGCCTCGCACCTTGAGGACAAATTTGACGGTGGAGTTAGCGGCGATGCTCTTTGCCACTGGCTTGACACTTCCAACATATTTGTTGTCCATGTATTTGTGACCGCCATTGTCAACCGACCAACTGCCATGATCACAACCTACATAGGTATTGGTTTGGAGCTCGGTAGATGCCTGAGCAATTCCAAAAAAGAGCTTGCCGCAATTTTGCACAAAAAAACTCCACTTGTGTACACCCGAATGCATGGCGTGACCCATTATGGAATCCGTAAACCAATCCAATTTCGTATACTCAAAAAGATCAGAACTGGACGTTTTAAACACAACACCGTTGGACGAGGCGCTCACTGCAAATGGGATGCTCTGTTTTGCCAACGTTGCTTGCTTTCCAAATGCCTCTACGAGCTGAGCATCGGTGACTAAACCTGATGTTCGCACTTCAGAATAGAGCAAGGACGGGTCAATAGATTCCAAAGCAATATGCTTCGTTAGAAAACCTGAGGCCATTGCTTTGCGTTCTCGACGTTCGCCGCTTTCGCTGGTCGCATTGCTCCAGACGCTCAAGATACGAAACATTGTCAGCGCGTCGGCCATCATCCTCTTATCTGCCAAAATACTTTCCATTCTCTCAGCATTCCATAAAGCACATGATTTCTCGCCCATTAAACTCGCTGGATTGGTTCGAATGGTTTCCAGTGCAATCTCTTCCAATTCTGTGCTCTCAAGATTGTCACCTGCTGCATCATAGGCAGCGAGGACTGGAATGGCGAGGAGCGGTTGGCGCTCCATCACTGTCTTTGCAAACTTGACGGCTTTTTCTCTCAATTCACTCACGTTCAACTCCTTCGATCCTTTTACTAGCGATTCAATGATATCGATGATATCTTCTGCCGCACACGTATCCAACTTGTCCAGGACTGTTTCTGTTCGGACAGTGGCTTCCAGAAACTTTGTGGCCAAGACTCTGGATTTTTCGCTCTCTTTGAGCTTCTTGTTGGCTATATGATTGGCTGCTTTTAGATCATCAATTTGTTTTTCTTGACAAGCCAGACGCATTTCGCTCTCGACCAGTTTGGACGTCAGGTCTTTGAGTTGCGCTTTAAGATTCCCAAGGAGATCATCCTTTTGTGACAGATGCAATTTGATGTCCTTTGTCAAAATTGCCGCTTCTTCCTCTATGGTTTCGGCATGGGAAATCGAGCCAGGCAAGGATGATTCCGTAGCCGATCCTTGAGAGCTCCAGCTTGCGTCTTCTTTGATTTTATCCATGTTTTGGACCGGAGGTTACTTTTGTGGCAAATGAAGATGATGTGCTTCTAATAAGCGAAGTGCTTTGAATCAGCCAATGCTAGTCTCAACTTCTTGTAGAATATTTGTCACGTTTATAAATCTCAGGGTCACAGAAACATTGATAGCGATAGTAGGTGGAATTCTTGTTAAAAGGAGAACAAACCAAGAAATGTTGGCAGATGATCGCGAAGAAAGGTGATTTCGCGGTGCACCTGGCTTTGCTGCGTCTTCACTTAAGGACAACCGAATTTTGAATAACCACGACGGGCGAGCTTGAGGATTTCCGGAACCTCATATGTAGACGAAAGAGCGCTCACTTGATCAAAAACAACTCAAGAAAGCAGGCTAATACATGTACCACAAGCTAGAAGTCTAACAGCTAGAATAGTCTATTTGCAAGCTAGCAGTCTAGAGGTAAACTTTAGTACCAGTTAGCAGCTACTAGCCTACTACTCTATTACCAAGCTAGCGGGTAATAGCTAGTACCAGCCTGCAAATACTGGACCAGCATGATCAGGTGCTAGTTTTATCTGGGATTATCATCTGGGAGACGCCGAATGATAATTCTAGAAATGCGCATGTAGCCGGAGAGAGATACATTATAGCTGTATATATATCAGTATCCATCTAAATGGCTCTTTCATTTTTACTATTTTCATTATGCTGCCAGTAAAACAAGTCCGTTCTCCTTTCATACTCTGTTAATATTAATTTTATAGAATAGTTCTTATTCTCCTGGAGTGAGTTTTCGTCGTTTGGAATCTTTTCGCTTTTGTAATTTCTTCGCCTTGGATACCAATGCTCTGGCCTTTTCAACATCTTTGGGATCCATTTCCATTTCTTGACGGCTCTTGCGTTTCTTGTCGTTACTACTATTATTCGTGGGAGAGTCACCGGGTGGCAAATCAATTTCCTCTTCTTCTTCTTGATTCTCTTCATTGCTACCATCGTCGCTGTCGTCGTCGTCGTCATTCTCGTCCACATCCACTTCATCACAAGCCCAAGCCACGAGACACGTGACGCGAGCACCCGATCCCAACTGGACAGCATCAATAATGTCCACGGCCATTTCTTCTTCTCCGCCACTGTCTTTGCTACTGGCACTGCTGTCGCTATCACTATCCTTGTTGTTGTCGTCGTCGTCATCATCGTTGGCTGGATTTTCAGAATCCGCATGGTCCGCTTCCCCACCGTCAGGATTCTCATCCTTGTCATCTCCCGTCATAATCATACGAATGGCACCTGCCAAATTCATCAAGGACACGACACCGGCACTGTTGGCTGTGACGACATAATACCCACACACCGTGTGAATACACTTGTATCGTTCTTCTCCTGCGACAGGTCCTTCCACCGGTTCAATGGCCATGACGGCACGTCGGACTTGATCCGGATCGGGAGCTTTTTGGCGATCGGTATCGTCCAACACGGTTTGGACTGCCAGGACGGGCAAACTCCCATCATTGCACGCCGCCGCGACAAAGAGTCCTTCCGGTCCCTGCAACAAACAAATCTGATTGATCCGACTGGGCAATTCCACCCGACACCAATCTTGCCCCGTCGCCACCTGTCGTACATTCAATTGGGATCCATGACAATAGGCATAAAAACTTCCATCCCGACTCCAGACAATGCTCGTAATGGGATCCAAGGCGGCCGCCCTCGCCCGTCCTTGGGTCGCATGGGGGAGGGGCGTTAATTTGTGGACAAAACTGAGGCGGCCCTTGGTCAGATCCCACACTTTGAGTTTGCCGTCCGTTTCGCCTCCCGTCAAGGCCAATTTGCCGCTGGGGTGGACGGCCAAACTGGCGACGCCCCCGGTGTGTCCGGCCAGGACGTGTTGCAATTCCCAATTTCGTTTCTTGTAAATAATCACCTTGCCACTGCTAAAGCCGACCAAACAATGTGTAGAATGGACTTGTGGCACAGTACTACTAGTAGTACTAGTAGCATCAAAGGACGGACAGGGAGGAGCAAAACTGGAACACACGGGGGTTCCCATGTCGGCGGGCGTTCGGACTTCTCCCGAACACGTCATGCGTTTGTGCCAATCGTGGGTGCGCAACATTTCATCGTAGCCGCTGGACAATAAGGATCCCGGCGTGGTGGTACTTCCTCCTGCAGTGGAAGGAGCCGCGGCGGCCAAGGACAGACTTCGGACGCTCCCCCCGTGGACGGGGGTGGCAAAACTAATTTCCAATTTCTTTTTCGTATTGGTTGTCAAGTGGTGTTTCTTCTTGCCATTTTTAGTACTGTCGTCTGCGGCAACGGACTTGAGTTCCCATCCCGCCAAGACCCCATCGTAGGTTCCGACTGTCACGATGACTTTGGAAGGAAGTGGATTGTTCATGTTGATACTGTCGTCGGTGTCGTCGGTGAGTGATGTTGACGCCATGGTGAAATATTATAATTTCTCGGAAATGAAACCGAAACGGATGGATCCAAAAAGATCTTGCTATGTATGGCTTTGACTAATCGTACGTAGTAGCAAATTCAGGGGTACTCGTAGCAACAACGACGAGGATAGCTAGCTAATAAGAAAGACAAAATAACGAGGACGACGATGATGGATAGGTTTATTAGCGAAGCTTCGGAGTGTTGATGATTGATTTGGTTGATGATCTTCGACTTTGGTGCAACCGTTATTGTTTGTTTGTGTACGATTGGTTGGTGGAAGAATGAGCAAAGCGACCATTACGCCGCCCAGGCTATTCAGAGTTGGTCTGTCCCTGCACGACGACAGCACGTCTGTCCTTTTGTACGGAACACAATTGGCGCACACATGTAGGTGCTACTAGATAGCCAGCTCCTCTACATGTACTACGTCGTACAGACTTCTAGCTAGCTACAATGTAGTAGCTAGCTAGCTAGAAATCACTCCTCTGCCTTAGAATCCTTCCTTCGCTTGGAGTGGGGAATGGAATGAGCTTACTCCACCGCCAATTGTCTATCCACTACAGTGCTTCGTTACAGGCAAAGATTAAAATAGCTGACAAATTAATGGCTAGCGTGCGGCTGCATGTCAGCCCTGCCACGATGGTATAGGAGTGAAGCAAACTAGGCTGAACCCTTAGCCCAAGTATTCGTGAGTCTAGTGTTGATATTTCTAAGTATCAAACTCGAGAGGCTTGCATATTGAATGCCAAACGACAATCCTTCTTACGAACGGTGCAAAAGTGACAAAAAAAATTGAATGGATAGAATCAGCTCTACACAAGTAGCTGCAACTTCCTACTGTACAACCCCAAATGAATCTACTAGTAGTCAAGGATATAGCGATTACACCACTAGTACATGTCGTTGAGTATTTTAGTAGCTGCGTGTAACTATTTACATTTGCGTCAGGGAGCTTCGGAACGGTAAATTTCAAAGCCACAAAAGATCCAAAAGCAATCGTCGTCATTGTCATTGCCAGTATTGACCGTCTCTCTCGCTTTTTGATCATGAAAGGCAAGGCCATCCGTGCGTTGAAGTTCCATTAATATCCCATCCTCTTGAAAGGCAAAGATCATTCGTTTGGCATCCGGAGAAAAGGCAATTCCGGTAATCTCCGAAGAGTGATCAGAGGCCTCCATAATGTTGGTCCATTTTCCAGTCTTTTGAGACAAGGTATGGATACCCACTTGTTCTCCCAAAAATCCTTGAATGGGCGCCGCTTCTTCGGTAAAATACGTGAGCATACTGCCATCGGCTTGCACGACCGTGGTCAATTGATCGGGTTGTCCATGAAAGCCGGTGCTTTCATAAGTATACGTTTGGGTATCTAAATTCAATCGCAAAAATCCCTTCTCCGTTTTGGACACGACCAGCAGTTCATTCCCGACCATTTCCAATCCTTCGGCATTGGGAAAAAACCATGCCGCATTGAGGCGTCCCATGGCTTCATTTTTCGTCCATTCAAAGGTTCCCGTATCCAAATCCACGCCCAACCAATTGCGATTGGCGGTCAGATACAAATAATCCACGGGTCCTGGTTGGTTCAAGACATTCCACGTATTATTTTGATAGTCGGCGGGATTGGAAATCGTCATGCGTTGCAAGGCTCCATCGGCCACATCTTCGGTTAAAAAGAAATGCCATTCCAGTGGATTGCGAACATCGTGCGCAAAGGCTTCCCACAAGCCTCCTTGACTGCCGTGGGCAATGGGTTCGGACGGCCGAGTTCCGTAGGGATCGACTTGCCAACATTGGCCGCCCTCGACTTCTTCGCACGAGACCCACGTATGCCAGGCGGTTTTCCCACCATTGCAATTGCGATTCGTGCCTTCCAATAACATTTTGTAGTCCAACACAGTGCCATCCTTGTCAAAATACAGGGCACCCACACCACCACCCCCATTGTCGACTTCGGAATTGCTGAGATAAATATAGCCGCCCGTATTGTTGGGATTGATATCGTCAAAGACGGCGGCACCATCCGGGGCTTCGTGAAAGAGCGCTTGGGACGTAGTGTTGCCATTATCAAGCAAGACGGCTTCTCCTTTGGTGGCCAAGACGCGGGCCGTCAGACCCTGCGACAACCACATGTCCAAATCAAAGACATTTAAATTGCCGGGAGCATATTGGTATTCCAGTAGCGGAGTTTGCTTATCGTCCGTGTCGTTTTGAGCGTGGCACGAGACTGCCGCCCATGACGCAAGTAAGAAGAAAAAGCAACACTTTAAACAACCATCGGGTTGTGTTTGGCTTCTCATGGCTGAAAATTACAATAGCGCGCTACTAATATTCCAATAAATCGATTGCAGCTTTGGATTCTGGCTATTTTCGCCGAGGGATGAATGTCCGAAAAAAGTGTGGGGGGGAGAAAGTTGTGTATGGGAACTTTTAGCTTGTGGGTTATTATGCATGTAATGTGTATGTACGACTTGAGCCGTTGTACTTAGAATGTGTCGAGTGGTACATCGTACTGTATGTTGCTGGCCGAATCTTGACCAAAATAACCTTCCCACAACAACAACATGGGGTTCTTCGTACAGTAGATTCACGCACGACATCAGACCTGTCACGCTAAAACGCTATACGGTAAGTCTGTACTAAGTACCGTAACCAGATTCGTGTTTGAGCTAAGTATTCCGGGTTTTGGTGCACCTGAGTTCCGATGACCATTTTTCAAATAGATGAAAAAAGTATCTACGCGCGGGATCGACCCATTGTGACTTCCAAACCGTCGCTCAAAAAAAAAACTGTGAAGGCTTCCTTTTCAGAGAAGAATCTCAAGCACAGCATCCCATTGGAATCTCTGAAGTTGAAGGTGCCACCCAATTTCCTTGCATCGATCTCCAAAGAACTTTCATGAC
>ENA-ORBV01015148-ORBV01015148.1-microbial-mat-metagenome-genome-assembly--contig:-NODE-15148-length-11399-cov-5.327592_pt1 | contig 11399 bp, 4 predicted proteins | sample MGYA00237777_ERZ505514 | MGnify/ENA primary metagenome ERZ505514 (study PRJEB26160, sample SAMN06269048) | microbial mat metagenome | isolation source: Oligotrophic lake microbial mat | place...
CGCGCTGTCCGAGACGCACGGCGAGTACGACTCGGAGTACACGATCAACGCGGGCGGCTATTACGACAAGGTCTACGCGACCATGTTGATGACCGAGTCGGTCGACAACTTCATCAGCGACTCTCTCACCGATTTCCTCGATCCGCGCTACCGCTCGGTCTCGCTCGCCGATCTCTTCACCGAGGGGTACCGCCGCTGGCTGGCGAACAACCTCACCGGCGACGACGAGATCAAGGGCGTGCGCCTCGCGGCCGACGTGAGCGGCAACCCGCTGCTCGACACGACGTCGACGTCCGAAGATCCCGACGCGAAGATGTACCCCGCGCAGGCGATCGGCTGGACGAGCTGGTGGCCGATCTCGGGCCCCGAGGTCTGCTTCCCCGGCAACGGCAGCCTGCTCTGCAGCACGTACGGCAACGCGACGACGAACCCGTTCAACCCGGCCGCGCCCGCGAACACGGCCATCGTCGACCCGCAGATCGGCTACGAGCAGCAGAAGTTCCTGATCGCCTGGACGCTCATGTACCTGCTCGAGAACAACCAGCAAAACTGGCTCGATCTCATGGGTCTGTGGGAGCTCGGCACGGACAGCGACCCCGGCTTCGGCAACCGCATCGAGTTCCACAACCCGAGCGGCAAGGTCTACATCGCGAAGGATTTCGGCAGCGAGGTCCTCTTCGGCAAGACGGTTCGCAAGGGCGTCTCCGCGCGCATCCTGCAGTACGCGAACAGCCTGCTCGTGAAGGCGTACGAGACCGATCCGGGCCCCGACCTCGACGAGGACGGCAAGCCCGTCTTCCGCGGGACGGGCAAGAAGCTCACGTCGCAGTACCGCGACGCCCAGGGGCGCAACCGGATCAACAACAAGGAGTACATCCAGTCGCGGTCGGGCGACGTCAACGGCGCGATGGAGACGCAGGACGGGGGCTCGCTCACGACCGCCGCGCGGTTCCGGCAGTGGTTCCGCGATGTGCCCGGGGTGAACATGTCGGCGCCGTTGTCGGTGCGGATGGTCCGCCAGCCGGGGACGAACATCTACGTCTTCGACGACCGGACCGACCCGCTCTACATGGGACGGGGCGGGTTCTTCCCGATCAACGGCGAGCTGTTCGGCAACCAGGGCAACGCGAAGAACTTCGCGTTTAGCACCGAGATTTCGACAGAGTTCGTGTTTGAGCGCGGGCGCGGGCAGGTGTTCACTTTCACTGGCGATGACGACGTGTGGGTGTTCATCGATGGGAAGCTGGTGCTCGACCTGGGTGACTCCCTCTCCGGTCGCCTGCTGGCCTACGACGCCCTCGAGCAGTCGTTCCGCACCTTCAAGGTGCAGCGCGACCCGGCCTGCCCGGCCTGCTCCCTCGAGCCCGAGCAGATCGTCATCGCCGAGTACGACGACCTGTGCATGCCTCACGTGGTCGAGCCGGCGGCCGTCTCCGCCTGAGCCGACCGGGCGCGGCTCGCCCCGGCGGCTGTCTCCGCCGGGTGCCTGACCAATAGCGTGGCCCGTTCGTGGACCTCCGCCGCTACCTGACGCGCGAGGGGAACCCGCTCCCCGAGGGCACCCTCGTGGTCGGCGGCGGCCTCATCGTCAAAGGCCTCCTTCCAACAAGCACAGGCGGAACTCCAACAAGAACAAGCCCAAGTAAAACAAGGATTGTCGATCGCGCTGAGTTGTTCGTTGGCGGGAGGAGCGACGGCTTTTTTCATGTTGGATCGAGGCTATTAAACAAGAAGCAAATACGCGTCGCATGAATTCCAAGCTCTCGTGCTGGACTGGCGTGGAGAAATGAAAGCAAGAGATGCAAAGAAAGAAAAAACCAACAAGACGAGACCAGACCGGATGTACGCGACGGCGGTAGGCAGTGCTACAATACTGTACCAACGAAATGGTTGCACTGCACTGTACTGTACTCGGATGGGGAATTCCAATGGAAAATGATCTGCAAAACGGGGAAAGCAATTCATAAACAAACCAATCCACTACTATAAACTAGTATAGACAAAAAGACATGAAACCAAAAAAGAAATACCACGAGTTGCTGGATAATAAAAAGTAGTCTACCGATAGTAGAGGGAGATGAGGAGGCATGTTCTGGCGTTGCGGCCTTTTGTAGTTCTAGGTAGGTCAAGATTTGCCTTTCCTAGTCTAATTCTCCACATGCCAAGGGAGAAACTGCCAACATTGTGTTGTCCGCAGTGCTTCAGACTACTAGAGAACGTCATTTGGGATTTCTTGGCGCTTCACTAGCTAGCTAGCTAGATGGACTATTGTAGCAGTCTGCCTAATCTAGCTAGTAGCTAGCTAGATACTGGATGGGCTGCTGTCCCAATAGGTCCAACGTTCTTTATGTTCACTTTTCTACTTTTGGCATGTCAGCGTATGCTCAAAGAATGCGTCTTTGGATGCAGCCGTCTGGAATAGCCCGGCCTTCACCTGCTTTGCTTCCACAAAGGGATTGTCCGTCGGCATTGATTGCGCTAGCAAGTTAGTAGTTTTTCACCTACACACCTGCCGGCGAGCAATGCTTTGATTCTATGCTAGTAGTCGTAGGTTGAGCTTGGAAGTATGGAACGTCAAAAAAAGCCAACACTCAGTCCGGTGTCGTCATGTATGTATTAGTTGCCTAGTAGCATTTACGTTAGTGTTAGTGGTATCTAGCTAGTTTGCTGGCAAGCACGTGGGAACGGATGGCTTTCAGTTTTCGCCTACCGCCGAATGCAGCCAGGCCTTCCTAGTAGGAATACATTGCTTACTTCGAGTGCTTTCAAGTAGTACTTTCCTGTTGCAGTGGTAGTTACTAGCTACTACTTAGAGGACGGGCCGCCAGCCCTCTCATACTGCCTGAAGCTACACCCCTGACAGCGTGATAACATTCCTTCCTTAGCTTACGAATCTATGACCTGCACTGGACAGGACCTAATTTCCTCTGTCAGTCGGTGCACATTGGCCAAGCTATATTTTGGGGGGCTGGCCACAGAAGACTGTTCTACTCTGATTCCTACTACTAGCTAGCTAGCTAGTACACTTCCGGGACGGAACGGACTCAACATTGAAGAGACTACACGTGAAATATATGTAACTCTGCCTACTACATGCTACTAAGTACTGATAGAAAAAAAGAAAGTACAACTCAAAAGGTCTCCTTCTTAGGAAATCAGCATCCAAAGCAAAAGAATTGGGGCTCAATCAAATCAACCTAATATCTTTTTCTTTATTGCCCAGTAGCTAGAAAGTAGCTAGCTAGGTAGCCGGCACTTCAAGCAACGTTGCTGGTGCGGACTGATCGGTTAGACACTGAGTCGATTCTGCTACTACCTGTACTTTGTTTTGGCTTCACCTGCCCACAGCCAGGTGGAAGAATGCAGTAGACCACGATCACGAGCCGTTTGCGAGGGCTGCTTCTGGAAAGGAACGAAAAAAAATCTTGCAACGCTTTTCAGTTCATGTGCTTACAGTTGCTACACCAGGTAGACATAGATTTTAGCCGCCATGCTACTAGTACCATTCCTTCTAAATCAACGTCGATATTCCATCCGCCCATTCCATTGTCCACAAAATGGCTTACTCGATTTGATTTGGCCTCAGCAAATCGTTCTCCTAAGACCAGTACCACCGTATCGTTCACTTGTTCTGACTGGCTGGTACATTCAGAGCTACTCCTTTTATTGTAACTAACTAGTTGATACCGAATAAAGACAGGATGCAGCTCAATGGTCATTTTGTTTTTTAAGTAGGGCATTATGAAAAAAAGAACTATAATCAAAAGTAATCTAATCATCGGTATTCAGAGCCACTCCTTTTATTGTAACTAACTAGTTGATACCGAGTAAAGACAGGATGCAGCTCAATGGTCATTTTGTTTTTTAAGTAGGGTATTATGAAAAAAAGAACTATAATCAAAAGTAATCTAATCATCGGAATTGCGCGTTGCGCTGGTAGGGTAGATCGCTTGCAGGCAACGTGTCGTAGTCAGTTAGTAGGTCAACGGGAAAAATCAATACATCAAAATGCAACATATAGTGGGCGCTGTGCTCCGGCAAGATGGGCGGATGCATGACCATGGCAAGCGTCAGCGGCATCGTTTTTTTATCATCGCACCAAGCGTGCTGGAGTAGCGCCAACCTTGAAATAAATCCAATCGTGGTCCAACGTCGAGGATCATACTTTTTAGCAGTCGACAACGTTCAGGACCTGGAGGGAAGTGCGTCGGCCTCCTTGTACAATTTGGATGGTATCTACAGCCTTGGGAGACTCAGGGACCGAGGAAACAATCTTCTTTGTAAGATTTGGAGTGGATGGAGCAGCTTCGTAATCCATTTCAAAGCTCACTTCAGAAGCATATGACTTCCTCTTGTGTTGGCTGCCACTCATATTGTGGCGGCTGTCATTCAAACTTTGATTTTGGTCTCCTCCACTGATGGAGCTCGCAATGGTGTCATCGGCAATGCTACGGCCCGATGTCAGACTGCGCATGGAATGATACGATGCCCGTCCCATGGCTACCACGGTGGTGGTTTGTGCCAAAATCGTCACCACGGATTGAGGTGCTGTCAAGAGTGCCGCAACAGCCTTTGGGGCCATGTTGGTCGTGTCGTAATTGTTGATGCTCTTGATCAACATGCCAGCTTCCAAGTCGGTAAAGGAAGCTGGGGACTGTGGCACAATATCTTTCACCATGATGTGTCCCTTTCCGTTGACGGCGAGTTTGATTCCAATGGAAACATCAGGTGAATCCTTGGTAATCGCGGCAGTCACGTACGAACCAGGAGGCACATTGGGACGCTTGGCCAAAATGGTCAAGGTACCTTTGGATTCGGCCAATAAGGCTGCTGCATCCCCCGAGGACATTCCAGTCACATCCTTGTTGTTGATGGAGAGAACTTCCATACCGACCGTAAGGTCCGAAGTTTGGGCCAAGCCATCATTTGCGATTTTGGTGATGATCAATTTGTCAAATTTGCGGACAAATCCCAATCCGACGCGTTCTTCCTGGTAGGATTTCTCCATCATGGCAGTAACGAGTGAAACCTCCTTGTCTCCACTCTTGGTGAGCGAGCCTTGCTTGGTGGATGCGACAATCGTGATGCTTCCAACAGATTCCCTCAACAAGTTGGAAATGTTTCCGGCGTTGGCGCCGATGCAGTCTTTATTGTCAATGCTGACCAACTCCATGCCAGGCATTAGCTTGGTAGGAGATGCCAAGGAGCCATCCTTGATACTGGAAATCATGATTTTCCCATTGGCGATGCGAAGACCAATGCCCACGGCATCACTGGCGCTTTGCTTGGTAATGACCTCGGTCAATAGCATGTTCTTCGGCAGGGCTTGGCGACGTGCCAAAAAGACAAGACGACTTTCTCCTTTCAACAGAGTATTCAAGCCAAGCTTGGTGAAGAGGGATGTCTCAACATTGTTGATGGCCAAAATGGTCATTCCAGAACGAAGGGCAGTTCCATGAAGAACTCCAGTGGCACCAATATCCGTGACAGTAATGGAACCAGTCTCATCGTCGTATTCCAAGGAGCCTTCGGGAACGGATCCATTGGTCTGAACCATGCCGGTGACAACCTCACTGGCGGGAATAGGAGAGTCGCCAGGGACCACAGCCAAAATATTCAAGACGCCAGCATCTTGCTTGAACAATTTCATCACCTTGTCGATGGTCTTCAAGGAGGCGCAATCGACGTTGTTGACACTGATCAACAACATGCCGACCAGAAGATCGGTAGCCTCGGCCAAGCCTCCCTCGGCAATCTCAGTAATAATGAAGGAAGAGTTGCCGCTGGCCTTGATCTTGATTCCAACCTTGGGTCGCTCTTCCCAGTCCGAAAACCCAGATTGGTCCATGGAGATGGAAGCAACGCAATAGGTACCGGGAAGCATATGTGCTTTTTGGGCCACGACTGTCAAGCATCCTTGAGCGTTGGACAAGAGCTCAGCGGCTTCAGCGGTCGACATGTTTTTGCAGTCGACATTATTGATTTGAAGAACCTTCATTCCAATGCGCAACTCGGATGATTCGGCAATCGATCCATTGGAGAACTTGCTAATGACGAGTCCTTTTCCCTTGTGATGCTGAAGACCCATGCCGACCTTCGTATCTTGACTTGCCTTGTACATGGTAGACGCAAGCAACTGCTTGGGGTTTAGAGCAGAGTTGGCCGATGGTCCTGGTGTTTCCACCAAAAAGGTAACAAATCCTTCTGCATCCTTCAAGAGAGTGGAGGCTTCTGCAACTGGCTTGCTGGCCATTGGAACGTTGTTGATGCTGTGGACAGCCATGCCTTCCTGAAGCTCGGTGGTTGAGCCCAAGGTTCCATTGTGGATCTTCTTGATAAAGAGCTTTCCAGCACGGGCCGCCAATACGACTCCGAGTCTGTCCATGGCATTCGCCTTTGTGACAACCACCGTCATGAGTGCACCAGGAGCCCAACGTTGGCTACCGCAATTTTGAGCCAAAATCGTCAACTCGGAGCCAGATTCCAAAGCATGGAAGGCACAATCCGCCAAGAGCTTGGCAGCTTGCTCGGCGGTAGCTCCACCAGTCTGGTCATGAGTACAGTCCATGTTTTGAATCTTGAGTACTTGTTGTCCAACTCGAAGAGAGGTGCCAAAGAAAGCACCATCGGGAGAAATGCTCTTGATGAGGATCATGGGAGATCCGTCGACCCGTGAATTTCCGTTCATGAATTCCAAACCAGTGGTGGTAGGCGCCGGCTTGGCTCCTGCGGCCTCACCGAAAAAGTCTTCTTGGTCGGCTCCACCCAAGGTCACCGTAGCCGTGATGTGGTCATCGGTATTGACCATCTTGGCGCCTCTACCACCGGAAGCATCCGGAGGTGTCTGTGCGAGAATGCTAAGCTTGCCTTGTGCAGATGCCATCAACTGAGATGCCTGCTTGGTACTAAGTCCATCGGCATCAATGTTATTGATCGACTTGACCCACATACCAGCCTTGAGGTCCGTCTTGGTAGCAGCCAAACTTCCAGGCTTGACACTGGAGACAACCAACTGTCGTCCAGTGCTGTTGGAAGGTTCCACAATTTGCTTGAGGCTCAATCCGATCAATGCGTCCTGTGTTGCCTTGTTCATGACAGCGGCCACTGTACTATTGGGAGCCTGAGGAATTTCTTGGCACAAAAAGGTGACCATTTCATCGGTTTGTAACAATTTTTGGGCACTGGCTTCGCTCAAGACGCCGCAGTCGACATTGTTCATGCTCAACACATTATATCCACGCTTCATACCAATAATCGCCGCTTCAGAGGCGGGATCGACCCGCGTCACCACCAACTTGTTACCAAATTGACGCAATGTAATACCGCCATCTTGGCCGAATTCTTTGTGAAGAGTGGCAGTGACCAACTGTTGAGAAGGAATGATGTCAATAGAAGCCATGGTTATTGATTATTGGGAAATGAGTTTTAATTTTAGATTTTTGAAAGGCTGCTAAAGAAGAGCGAATTTTCAAACTATCCGTTTAATAATTGTGCGATGAGGATCAATTCGATCTTTTTGATAATTTGGTTCCTCCAAGATACTACTCTAGTAGTAAATGATGATGAAGGGTCGGCAGTTTGGTCCCCCGATTTTCTTGTTTGTTCCGGGATACGTGATGGAAGTATGCTCCCAGTAGCAGTATGTTCACGTAGGCGACCAAATGCGCACCTCTTTTTTATCTCTGGTATCTTTTATTGATCGGCTTCTAATATGATCCTGTAACTGTTCTCCTTCACAAGAGCTACTTCAGCGACCATCATTATTTTTACTTTCTTGCCTCCACACATGACTGAGGCCTTTTCACCGACTAGCAAGGTGACTTGTACACAATTAACGATACATGAATCATGGTGCGACAAAAAAAGAGAAACTGTTGTCCTCGCGCCCTATCCCGTAAAACGCCAAAAAAATAGCACCAATAGGTCGGTCGGCGTCTTCATCGTGTCTTTGTGCCACTTCGAGAATCCCGGCTAAATCGCTGTCGACCGTTCCAAGATCAATCGGATGCATTTAGGTTAATTTGGCGTTACACTATTAGCCCCGGCGCCGCAGAATTGGAGGGCTTGCTACACTGCTTACGGCTTCAATGATGATAGGGCTAGAGATGTCCATCACAGCGCGATGTGATGTGAGTGCTCCAAATCAATTGCATTCCTGATGCTGCACCCCACTCCTCAACCTCCTTTGCAGACTGACAGGAGACAGGCTTTAGCAGTGAACATTCTTTGCCAGAATTGCTTGAGTCATGGGAAATCAACAAATGTGCAGCACTGGAACCAACTGTGGTGATGCAGCAACTGCATGGATTTGAAAACAACAAGCAACTGTCAGTCGTGCAAGCTCAAGCAATGATGACAACAACCGTGACATCCCAATTGTTGCAAGTGATCCAATTCGAATGCAATCTGCAGCCTTGAGGAACCCACAGTTGTTTTGTCTTTTGTTCATTGTTTCACATCAGGTTTTTGCATGTTGTTGCTGCAATTTCTGATGTCACGCGCTGTGACACTTCATTGTCGACTGCATGTGCCCATCATCTGCTTCAACTCTTTCATGCTGATCAGGACAACAACACCAAGGCATGGACAATGTTCACATGGGCTCAGTGTGTCACTCATTTTGATCTTTGAAACATTTTGAGATTGTTGAAAAAGATGAATGGACTGCCCTTTGCAAAGAGGAAAGTGATTTGGAATTGAATGCCAAGTCACAGTTGTCTCTGACCAATTTGGATCCTGTTTTCTCAGATGATTTGAATGATGATGCAATTGGTCAAAGTCAGTGTTGTTCTTTGCATTTGTGCATTTCAAACGCGCGGTCTTGTCACAAAAGATGACCTGAAGAAGAACGAATTCCTGTGTCTTTCATGCAACAGCAAGAACAGCGCTGAACACCAAAGACTGACCAATTGCAGCAACTTGTTGGCATTGTTTCTGTCAGCAAGTTTGTTGCTTTGGAAACAAGTGGGGAATGATTCTATTTTTTTTTCTTTGCAGTGCCACCAGTCATGCATGATCACCCTGGCAAATGTTGCACCTGGTGAAATCTGTGGCAGCTTTGAGCGTTGGGTTGACTGAATTTCAATTCATTGACTCATCAGTGTGGGGGGTCGTGTGTTTTGCATTGCTGTGAAAATTGGGCCTGTGTCCACAGGCACCACAGATTTCGTTGTCAGAGTTGACAAAAAGTTGTGGGTCAGATCTGACTTGTTTTGTCATTGTGGATCTGGCACACAGGGTGCAATTTTGGGTGCCAAATGGTTTGACCACATCAATGGGGTTGCCTTTGGTTGTCAAACAATTTTGCTTTTGCTCCCATGCACTGGGTTAGCAGGAAGGGAGTTGCATCATGGAATTGGGTCTCAAAACATTTTGCATGTGATTTTGACTTCTTGTCAAGCTTGACAAGTTTTTTGACTTTGCCAAATTGTTGCTGCAATCTTTTTTTGAATTTTTGGTGTGCGCGCTTTGACTGTGTCATTTCATTTGACTTTGTGGACTTCTGTTGAATTCCTGCTGACATGCTCACATGCACCAGTTTTGCCTGTTCTGTGTGTGCAAGACAGTGATTCAAAGTTTGGGGATGTGATTGCGACAGGGAGTTCCATGGATGGATCTTGTTGGAAGATCTCTCCAAGGTTGTTGAATCCATGACAGGAGACAATCACTCCCAGCCATTGGCAACTGAAGTTGCGAGCATCACGGTCATCTCCATGTCATGTTCTAATTAGGACGAAGTCATGTTGGGTCAAACGACAGCAACTGCAAAATTGTAAAAGCATCAGTGGATGTTCACAAGGTGAACATCCCTAACCAGAACTCGACATCAATGACTGGATGACCAATGTCAAGGTCATGTCAGTCACGTTCTTGTTGCCTGCTGAACGTTCTAGAGATCGTGATCGATTCAGTCATGGATCCGACGTTCCACATGACTGCATCTCACAACCGGGACTCAAAAAAAAGAACAACCCTGCCTGCCGTTGAGGGCTACAACCCCGCCTGCCGTTGAGGGCTACATCAACATGTGCGACTAGCGTCTGGAGCCTGTCATTTCTTGTTTGGCGGTGGAAATGCAGTCATGGTTTGTGATCAGGATCACATTCATTAGCACTAACTGCCTAACTAGCAAGACAATTGACACTCTCAGTTCGCACATGCACCGGGGCCTTTGCTAATTGGTTTGCTCGTTTTGACTCATCTCTTATTTACGGCCATTGATGGAATCAACTGTTTCGAATACATTGATACAAGGCTTCCATGGGGTCCCCACAGTGTTTCTTTCCCTTGTAGGATCCGACGCCCATGAAGGATTGATGACACAGTGTATATTCCTTGTCTTCGAGTTTACACAACTTGGTCGACTTGACTTGGCACTTTAACAAGGCCAAGAGGGCATTGGTATGTTTGTCACCAGTGGCATCCAAATCGATTCTTTTCTTTTTTTGTACCATTTGCAGTTCTTTTTGGCACTTGGCGTGGCAATCAAGGTCGGATAGATCTGATTTTCCATTAACTACTACCATAATGTCTTCGTTTGGGTTAATGGGGACGTGGCCACAATGCGATGCTTCGTTATTGTCGGGTGTTGTTGTTGGGGTCGTTCAATCTTTCTTGAATGATGGATGGATGGATGGATGGCGCGAAGCAAAAACGTCGGGGCCAGTGTGCAGCCCGGGAGAATAATGAGAGTGACGTCAGCGGACATAAAGGCACAACTCTCAAACCGATATCTACTAATACCTGCCAAAAGTAGTAGCTAGCTAGCTAACTAAAACATGCTACATATACATTTATGTAGACATAGCTATAAAGGAATAGAAATCATGGTGAAGATCACATTCCCGGTACCACCTTCGCGTTTTGTTGTGTCAGGTTGTGCCGGGTGCACACGGACGGACAGCCTTTGGAATCCGATGAGTCTTGCCGCCTGACGAGGTCCATGATCGTCTAGTCCATGTCTACATGGCTGCACAGTGTTGGAGATAAGCGTCGGCAGCACCGGTTAGGCGAAACGAACTCTTCTTTGTCAGCTATAGCTAGATATGATTGGTTGGAATGCCTCCTTGTCCTGTGCTACGCTTGTGCTGCCCATTATTGACTGATTTTCCATAATGCCAATGATATGCATTGCGGCCGCATGGGCCAGTAGTCCCCGAGAAAGGGGCTATTGAAATGGCAGTAGGTCATATCATTTCTTTCTCGAGGGTCGCCTACCTAACAACTCAAAATGGGCATATGTGGTTTCGTTACGAAACCATTGTGGAAGAATAATGATGTTCTGATATGACTACTCATTTCGTGGAAGGGTATTTCCCCATCAACCATACATCACCGCTGTCCTACGAATGCAGCAAAGATATGCCTTAGATGGTCATTTACTTATGGAAAAGATGTAA
>ENA-ORBV01015149-ORBV01015149.1-microbial-mat-metagenome-genome-assembly--contig:-NODE-15149-length-11399-cov-4.741212_pt1 | contig 11399 bp, 9 predicted proteins | sample MGYA00237777_ERZ505514 | MGnify/ENA primary metagenome ERZ505514 (study PRJEB26160, sample SAMN06269048) | microbial mat metagenome | isolation source: Oligotrophic lake microbial mat | place...
ACGGGCGTATTTATCGTCTAGTGAGTTGTACTCTGTGGGACGGTTGGTGGTGCGATCGCCCCATTCTTTGGCATTCGGCTCGGGCTGTTCCGGGGTGCGGCCAGGGTTGATGAATACGCCGATCATGACCGGGATTTCGCGCCGGTAGATCAGGTTGTCAAAGACGTTGTGGGCGCGGACGTCACCTTCAGGATTCATGTAGGCTTGCCCGTCCTGGAAGATCATCAGGCTGGCTGGAGTGGCGGCGTCATATTGCGCAGGCACGTAAACCCAATAAGTGTGCTGCGTGCCGGGATAGGCTAGGCTCGGGATCACGAAGGGGCCGAGAACCTTGCCTTTGGGAACACCATCTTGAGGAAGAGAGTCTGGGCCGAGCTTATAGTAAGCGTCGGTGTTAGGTTCTTGAGCAGTGGCGAGGAGGCCGATCAGAAGCAGACAGGAAAGCATCACTTTTGGCATGGGTTTGCCCAAATCATATCGCGACATGCTACGTCTGAAGAAGCGATGCATATTTCATATTTGGTTTTCTCACTGCTTTTGGCTTCTGGCCAGCACCATCACGACGTTGATCAGAAGGGAGACAAAGTGATGGGCTTTCCTCACGACAAGACGACCCATCACTTCAGACTTCAAGCCGATGGCGGGGCGATTGAAGTGGAAGCCAATGAGGCTTCCGATACAGCAAACCGCGACAAGATTCGGCAGCACTTGGGACATATCGGGCGCATGTTTGCCGGTGGGGACTTCTCTGCCCCGATGCTGGTGCACAGCCAGAAGGTTCCGGGCACAGATGTCATGAAACTGCGTAAGGCAGAGGTTGGCTATCGCTTTGAAGAGTTAGCCAAGGGTGGACGCGTGCGCATTACGACCAAAGACAAAAGGGCTTTGGCTGCGGTGCATGAGTTTCTGCGATTTCAGATTAGTGATCACCGCACGGGCGATAGCGGCAAGATCGAGTAGGCTACCACTGCATCAGGAAGCCGGCCCAAGTGAGGCCAGCGCCGAAGCCGAGTACGAGTACGCGGTGGCCCTGATGGAAGACACCCTGATCCATGCCGTGCGCGAGCGCGAGAGGAATAGATGCTGCGACGGTATTGCCTACGCCGCCGATGTTGGAGATCCAGCGATCCTGGCCGATGCCGCTGCGATCGATGAGGGCCTGGATGATGCGCTGGTTGGCCTGGTGGACGATTACAAAGTCGACATCGCCGACGGTGAGCTTGGCCTGTTCAATGAGGGCGGCAATCGCTTCTGAGCCTTTTTCTACGGCGAAGCGGAAGAGGCTGCGACCGTCCATCGAGACGGTGAGTTCGTCGTTGTCGACGCCATTAAGCGAAGCAGGCGGGAGTGCACTGCCACCACCTGGCACATGGAACATCTGGTTGCCTGAACCGTCACTGCCCCAGAGCCAGGAGAGGATGCGCGACTGGCAATCGGGAGTGGTTTCAAGAACCATTGCCGCTGCACCGTCGCCCATCAGGATGCGGGTGTTGCGATCTGTCTGCTTGAGGTACTTGGTAGGGGTGTCGCTGCAAACCAGCAACACGCGCTTGGCAAAACCGGTGGCGAGGAAATTGATCGAGGTGAGAAAGCCGATGGCTGCGCCGCTGCAGGCAGCGTTGATGTCGAAGGCACCGATTGGCGGCAAATCGAGTTCACGGGCGATTGCGGGCGCAGTAGGGCAGAGCATGTACTGCGGCGTGAAGGTAGAACAGAGCAGAAGGTCCGGGTTAGGAAGAGGACTAAACTCAAGGGCTTTGCGCGAGGCGGCCACCGCAAGGCTGAGTGTAGTTTCATCGAGATTGGACTGGTAGCGCTGTTCGATTCCACAGCGGGCCATGATCCAGCCTTCTTCGACTCCCAGCTCACCGGCCAGGATTTCATTCGTGAGGGCGACGCTGGGGAGCGCCGTACCGACTCCGGCAATCCGGAAGCGGAAATTGGTTAGAGCTTCTGACATCTGCAACTCCTAGGGTAGCGGATATTCGACACTGATCTGGTGGAGCCCCCGCGCGGGGGCAGAATGAGCGACTTTGGCGGGAGGGCCTTTCAGGATTTCTACAAGGTCTTCAGCGGTGTTATTGCCCTTGCCCACTTCGAACAAAAAGCCTGTGAGGTTACGCACCATGTGCTTGAGGAAACCGCTGCCGCGAACCCGGAAATAAAGGGTTTCCCGATCGCGCCAGAGCTTGCTTTCAAAAATGATTCTCACTTTTGACTTATTTAAAATGTCAGTTTCATCGGTGCTGCAAAACGCAGAAAAGTCGTGCTCGCCGGCAAAGCAGGCGGCTGCTGCGATCATGGCCGTTTCGTCGAGCGGGTAAGGATTGTGGTGAACGTAGCGACGGAGAAATGGGGGGCAGACTTCTTCTCGCCAGATCCGGTACTCATAGGTCTTGGCAATGGCCTGGAAGCGCGGATGGAAGTTTTCGGGGCGCTCTTCGACCTTTGTGATGCGAATGTCGTAGGGGAGGAGCCGGTTCAGGGCCTTGCGTAGATTGTCGGTTGGAATCGGGTTGTTCAGGTTGAAGGCGGCGCAGACGGCAAGGGCGTGGACGCCTGCGTCGGTGCGACCGCTACCGTCGAGGTGGACCGGTTCGCCTTCAATCTGTGAAAGGGCAGCCTGGATTGTGCTTTGAATGGTGGGCAGGCCCGGCTGGACCTGCCAGCCATGGTAGGCGGTGCCGTCGTAGGAAACGAGGATGCTCAGACGCCGCATGACTCAGGTGGGGCGCGAACCGGGCTTCACAACCGGCATGCCCTGGGCGCAAAGCGGGCAGGTGGCTGGCTCGTAAGCGGTGACTTCGAGGGTGGCGAGGGCAATTCTGGGGACGCCGACGTCGGCACGGCCTGCACTGCGATCGATGATGGAGGCGGCGGCAAGGACTTGGGCCCCGGCGGTTTTTAGCAGTTCGACAACTTCGCGTGTGCTACCGCCGGTGGTAATTACGTCTTCGACAATGAGGACCTTTTCGCCGGGGTTGATGGCGAAGCCGCGGCGAAGGGTCATGTTTCCTTCACCGTCGCGCTCGGTGAATATGAAGCGTACGCCGAATGCGCGAGCCACTTCGTGACCAATGATCAAACCACCCATGGCGGGAGCACAAACCACATCGACAGAGAGGTGGCTCAGAGCTGAGCGGATCTGTTGACCAAAGTTTGAGGCGTGCTCGGGATACTGGAGAACCTTGGCGCACTGCAGGTATTCAGGGCTATGGAGACCACTGGTGAGGCGAAAGTGGCCGCTGAGATAGGCACCGGTTTCGCGGAAAGCCGATAAAGTTGCGGCAGTAGAATCGTTCATCTTTCCTCACAGAATAGCGCTCTCTTGTTAAGCTATTGAAAGCTTCAGAAAATCGCTGGGAACAAATCACTTCGTCGTCTCGTTTGTAATACCAGCACTTTTAGCCCGGAATCCATCCATGAAAACTTTACGCGAGAGCCTTGCCGTTCTCTGTCTAGCGCTGACCTTGACCACCTCGGTTGGCTTTGCCCAGAAAGCACCGGTGTTCACCACAAGTTTCGATAAGAATACTTATTGGCTCACCAAGAATTATCGTCCCCGCGATTTCGACCCGGTTCGCCAGGGCAATTCCAACCGGCTTGAGCAACTGCTGCGTGCGGGTAAACTTTACCTGTCGCTGCAGGATGCGATTGCGTTGACGCTGGAGAACAACATTGATATCGAGATCCAGCGTTACGGCCCTGAGCTAGCCATGATCGACTATGCCCGCGCTGAGGCAGGCGGTCAGATCCGTGGTGTCACGACGAACGTGACTCAGGGTGCGAATTCGGCTGTGAATCTTCTCACCGGTGGATTTGGTACGGCTAACGGTGGACAGGCAGCAGGAGGTGGAGCCAATTCAGGCAGTAACACCGGCACTGTGTTTACCGTGACTGGTTCGGCGATCCCAAATTTGGACCCGATCTGGTCTACAAGCTTCTTCAAGAACAAGTCATCCAATCCCCAAACGAACTCATTTGTCACCGGTATTTCGGCATTGGTTGTGAATTCCGACCAGTTCAACACCAGTATTCAAAAACAGTTTTTGACCGGTACGACAGCTACGGTTGCATATGGCAGCACAAAAATCGAATCAAACTCACCCAACAATGACTTGAATCCGTTCACGCGCAACAACGTTCAGGTGAGTTTGAGTCAGCGTCTATTGCAAGGTTTTGGCCGTGCAATTAACAACCGAAACATTCGCGTAGCCAAGAACAATTTGAAAGTCTCTGATTTGACTTTTAAGTTGCAGGTGATCACTACGGTTAGCTCCACGATTAACCTGTATTGGGACCTGGTTTCTTTCAACCAAGACGTAGCCGTGAAACAAAAAGCAGTAGACTTGGCCCAGAAACTTTACGAAGACAACAAAAAGCAGGTCGAGATAGGGACACTTGCGCCCATCGAAATCGTGCGAGCCGAAGCCGAAGTCGCTCGTACCCAGCAGGACCTAACGGTAAGCCAGACCCAGCTACTACAACAGGAAGCGATTATCAAGAATGCACTGAGCCGGAATGGAATCGCCAGCCCTGCAGTTGCTGACGCCCGGATTGTTCCAACCGACCAAATACGGGTACCTGCCACTGAAGAGGTTAGCCAAGTGAAGGATCTGATCGAAGAAGCAATTAGCAAGCGCCCGGAACTAGAACAGACCAAGATCAACATCTCAAATACGAAGATCGGAATTGCCGGTTCGAAGAGCGCTTTGTTGCCTTCGCTGGACGCCACAGCCAGCTTTACCAATAATGGTCTCGCGGGAGCAGTGAATAGCTTGGTCGCACCCGGGGGACGCCCTCGATTTGTCGATCCATTCTTTGAAGGCAATTACGGAACAGCGCTCGCACAATTGTTGCGCCGCAACTTCCCGGATTACGCAGTCGGCTTCAACTTGAATATCCCGATTCGCAACCGCGCCGCACAAGCCGACTACGCCAACGACTTACTACGCCTGCGTCAGCAGGAGTTGCAGGAAGTGCGTCAGGTCAACTCAATCCGCCTCGAACTCACCAACGCCGTCATTGGATTGCAGCAGGCACGTGCCCGTCACGAATCCGCCGTCAAGAGCCGCCGGTTGCAGGAGCAGACTCTCGAAGCCGAGCAGAAGAAGTATGCGCTCGGCAGTTCGACGATCTTTCTTGTCATTCAAGGACAGCGTGATCTGGCAACAGCACAGGGTGTTGAAGTAACGGCACTGGCCAATTACAGCCGGGCCCGCAATACGCTGGACGTCTCGACAGGCCGCTTGCTTGAAGTGAACTCAGTCGACATCGAAGAAGCAAGCAAAGGTGTTGTGGCGAAGGCGCCTTCACAGATCCCTTAAGATCTCGTCAGCATGCAGGTGGGCAATATAGTGCGCCTCACCAGGGTATTCAGTTAAAGTGGCTCCGGAGATTTTCTTCGCGAGCCACTTGCTGCATTCAGGGGGTACCTGGATGTCGGCAGTGCCAACCCAGATGCGTGTAGGGCAAAGGATGGAGTCGTAGCTGAAGTCCCAATTGCTTCTGTAGAGCTGAAGGTCTTCAATGATGTGACGTACGCCCTGACGCATCGATTCTGCGTGGGACCGGGCGAATCGTTCGAGGATCTCGGGCCGGTTCAGAATCTTCTGGTCGATAGGATGAAGCTTGGTGAGTTGCAATCGTTCATAGGCAAGCGGGTTGAGTTTACGGAACTGATTAAAAAGTTGGAAGAGAGAGATTGCGAGCGAAGGTGTGTGGTTGAGGATGAGGTTTGCAGCGCCGGCCCAGGGCGGAGGATGATTGAGAGAATCCAAACCGAAGGGAGCGAGAGAAGCGACCAGGTTCAGGCTAAGGACACGGTGAGGCAGATGCGCGGCAATGGCTTGCGCGAAAGGCCCACCCCCGGAGAAGCCCAATACGTGGAAGCGCTCCAAGCCTTGATCGGTTGCCCATTGATCGACGGTGCGAGCCCAGTTGGCAAAGGTATGGTTGGGGTTGAAAGTAGTTTCACCGTAGCCAGGGCGATCCAGGCTAAACCAGCGCAGTTGGTGTTTCTTGAGGAGGGCGTCTTCGGCAAATTGTTCCAGGCGGGAACTGGGCCAGCCATGGAAGTGGAGCAAGGGGTGCCCGTTTGGATCGCCCCGCTCAAGCCAACTAACGGGCAAAGAACTTTCCCATCAGGCCCATGACGTCGTCGACTATACTTCCGTCTTTATTGAAGTCGAGCATGCCGGCGATGCCGTCGAGAGGACTTGCCGATTGCCGAGTCTGCTTGGACAAGGCACCCATCGCGAGAGAGGCTACAACGGGTAGCATCTGCTTGATTAGCGCGTCGCTGAGACCGGTATTGCCTGCAACGTGGGAGGCGAGGGCGCGGCTGGCGTCCTTGCTGCCGAGGAGGTGGCCGAGAATTCCATTGCCATCCTCAATCGTCTCTGGCTGGGAAAGGGTCGAGGGGTCGTCGATGTATTGTGAGTGGTTGCCGCCGGAGAGAGCACCGAGCAAACCGTCGAGGCCGCTGTTCTGTTGGGCACCCTGGGCCAAGGCAGGGAGCAACTGACCGAGGACGGATTGGGCTTGATCGCCAGAGATGCCAAATTGATTGGCGAGAGCCTCGATATTTTGGCCACCATTAGCGGCGTTCAGTGCGTCCAATAGGTTCATGTGGCGAAGAATATCATGAAGACTAGAAGCCTTTGATGAAACTACTGTTAATCGATGACGATGAAAATCTGGCTGAGGCTAGACGGGCTCGAGCTTTTGCGGCACCTCAGGAGGCGCTCCAGTGCCGATGGGCTTGAAGGGTGGCATAGTGAGGTTTGAGAAGTACCTGCCTGAGTTGAGGGTTCGTGTTTAGATTCCGCTGGGCTAGAAGATGAAGCTGAGGCCGCCGCGGACTTGCTTTGGAGTTGGGATGAGCCACATGGTGCGACCTGTGGGCGTGGTGACGGGGACGTAACCCTGCGCGAGCATGTTGCGCATCTCGGCGTTGAGTTCAAGGCGTCCGGGGATGCCGAGGAAGCCGGGGATTGGTTGGCGGATGCCAATATTGAGGCCGGTTTCGGCCAGGCCTTGTGTGGTGAGCGAGGTGTGGAAGGGAGTGAGGGCGCGGTAATCAGTCCAAAGATAGCTTCCGTAGAGGCGAGTGCCAATGGCGGGGAGTGCACCGCTGAGCTTCATGCTGGCGAAGCTCCTCTGGCTGCGATGGATGCCGGCGCGGATCGCAGCCGCTTCGCTAGAGGGGGACTCTGTGGTGTTGAGCTCGCGCTGGTCCGTACGGAGGATGCCGCCGAGGCCGTAGCCGGTTGAGAGCTTCCATTTGCCAGGGAGATTTTGGGTCCAGCCGGCCATGAAGCCGGTACGGTAGTAACCACCGATGTTGAAAATGCTGGCGTTGGTGGCCAGGTCTGGGACGAGGTCTTTGCCAAGCATGTCTTCTGGTGCGCCGATGGTGGCAATGCCGGCATTTGATACTCCTTCACGGTAAGTGGAGGCAAAGACTTCACCGATCGAGAATTTCTTGATGTAGCCGAGTTCGAAGTTTTCCACGCGCTGAGCCTGAGTGGTGCCATTACGACGGGTGATGCGTGGGAACAGTGCGAGGCCGGAGATTTGGCGCTGCATATCGGCTTCATCGCCTTTGCCACCGATCAGAAGATCGACGGGAGGAAAGCCACTTGAGAACGCAGCCTTGACTGTGCCGAGTTGCTGACCGTCCCAGGTGAGGCGGGCGAAGGGGCTTAGGTAGTTGAGCCGCTCAAAAAACTGGACGCTATCCATCGAGGCACCGTACTCGATGAGCATCTTGTCAGAGATCTGGAAACGGTCGGAGAAGGTGGCGCTGACAGTGCGAAGGAGAGGAGCTCCCGTGTTTGAAGCCGCCAGGCCCTGACCGGCGCGGATGGGGAGGTAAAGCTGCCGCATAGTCAGGCTGATTTGGGGATTTGGTACATCAAAGCCAACAGGCGCATTGACGCTGCGCTGGTAAGTAGTGCGGAAACCGGCAGTGGGAATGCCACTAGCGAGGCCATAACCGAGATTACCGGAGAACTGGACCTGATTGCGACCGAGGAGCGAGGTTCCGACAGCGAAGGAGGTGCCAAGATCGGACTGTGAGCCGAGGGAGAAGTTGGTAGGGGAGTCGCCGCTGGATAGCTGGACAAGGGCGCGAGTGTCGGTGAAAAGCTTGGTGGCACTGGAGGTGCGGGATTGTGGGTTAGGGTCCCAGGTGGGCAGGGCGCGGAGAACGGGGCGCGTCGAGAGGGAGCCACGAAGTGCGGCTCGCCAATCTTCACTCATAAGGAAGGAACCTGGAGGTGGGGCGTAGAAAATTTCGATACTGCTGAAAAGGTTGGCGAGCTGGATTGCAAGGTATCGCTCGGCGCCAGGGCCGATCTGGATGTTGGCCCGGATGGCCGGGACGAAGCTCGAAAGGGAGACACGTACGGTGTAGTTTTCTGGAGTGAGAGAATCGAAAACAAAAGCTCCGCGCTCATCGGTGATGGCGCGGAGAATCGGTTTTTCAAAACGATTTAGGAGTTGCACCGTGGCACCCATCTGGGCAACTCCGCCTGTGCTCTTGACCAAGCCAAAGATGCGCCCGGTGAAACGTGTAGCCGTGGCTGCCTCCATCGTTGAACACACGATCAGTATGCCCAGCAAGAGGCCAGGTATAAAAGTCGCGGAACGATGTGACGCTCGCAACCGCATAGGGACGGTGTGACTACTCCTTCAAGCTTGCGCGAACATTTGTGTCGGCCGCGACGCTAAAGTTCGCGGTCTGAACCAACGACTGATTGCTGTTCTGGTCGGTGACCTTCAATTTGAGAGTATATCTCCCGGGAGCAAAACCTTGAAGTGGGAGAAGTTTCTCAATTGTGACCTGAGTGGCTGAAGCGCCAGGAATCTCAGAAAGTGCTTCGGTAAACTCGATGACCTTCTCGCCGCCGTCAGCCTTCGAGATTTCGTAGGAGACGCTGCCGAGGGGCTTCTGAGTCTTTTCGTCGGGCATGAAATTGTAGAGCGCCTGGTAGATGCCCATCTTCTCGTTCTGGGTGAAAGCGTCATTCAGACGGGGACGGACCTTTGAGGTACCGATGACGAACTGGCCTGCACCGATGTTCTTGGTAGGAACCTTTTCGATCATGTCAGCCAGGATCAGGCTGGAGGCACCGAGGCGTTCGTCTTCAAAGCGCGGCACTGTGATGGCCATTTCGTAGTTGTTCATGTTGCCACCGACAACGTCTTTGGCGACGACGTTGACGCGGTAGGTGCCGGGGGGCAGCGGTACAGCGTTCTGGTAGATGGCCTTGCCTTTGGAGGCTTCAGCCAGCATGACAGAGGGGGTTTCAATGACGACCGGGGTTTCCCAGACGTTAACGACGCGGCGAGTCATTGAGGTGATGCGCGCGTAGATATTGACCATGGCCTTCGAGATGCTGTCGGTGGACTTGAACTGCAGGTCGCCCTTGTTCATCTGAATGGTGATGTAGGTCATGACGGTGGAATTGGTGAGGCGCACAAAGTCGGTGCGTACCAGGATCGGAAGAACATTGAAGGTGACCTTCGAGTTAACGCTGGCTTCGAGATCTTTGAATTTGACTGCGGGCGGCTTCTGGAGGAGAGCAAACTGCTGGAGGCGCTCGAACTGATTCATGCGCTGGGGCAGGGCTTGGTTGCCAGTGCCGAGGCGGGTGCCGTCGGTACGAGTGAAGCGGTCGTTCTTGCTCGACATGCCCATCTGTTCAAACATGGTGAGACCGGCGTTGGGGACGTAGAGGAGAGCGTCTTTTTCAGACGGGTCCATAGTCATGCGGAATTCGCCAGTCATGGTGGTGTCGACAAATTCGATCATGACGTCATTTCCGATGCCGTCGAGGTAGCGATAACGCCATTTCTGAAAGGGGAAGGTTGAGGTTGTGCCGCCGCCTTCTTCGATGGGCCGCTGGTAGGTGCCGCCGCTAGGATGATCTTCGATTTCGTCCGGGGGACCAAAGGTGATGTAGATACGGCCACGGTCGGCCTTCCAGCCGGGGATGCCGCTGGCAAACCGCTCATTGGCATAAGCGATTCGGCGGTAATGTTCTTCTTTGTACTCGTTTTCCTGCGTGTCGGGAGTGGGATCGCGACGGAGCCAGAACTGTTCGATGAACTGTTCGCGCTCTTCGTCGGTGCTGAGGCGCTTGAAGGAGGTTTTTTCTTCGTCGGTGATGATATAGAAAACGTCTTCGTTAAGCCATTTACGGAAAGGAGTTTCGAGTTCCTTACGGAGTTTGTCTTCGCGACGTTTTTGATCACGGGCGCTGAGCGGCTTCGCAATGGTTTCGCGATCGCCCTGCTCGGCGTCCTTCTTTTTGACCTTTTGCGCGAGTGCCGGGGCTGTTACTAGCGACAAAGCCAGTGACGATCCGACTAGAAATTGAATTAAGCGCTTTGCTTTCATACTGTTTTCCCTTCCCAACAGAGACTTCGGGAGCTACCTAGATGATAGTCCTCTGCGCAACCCCAGTCAATCGTTGGAAGTGGGCGGGGGCGGATCGGTTTCATCGAGATTGGGCTTTGTTCTACGAGCATCGGCATTAAATTCTTCAGAATTGAGCTATTTTTTGCTTTTGCCTGAGGCTGGCTAAATGATGTTGTTGGCCCTGGTCTGAAGAGTTTGGGCAAAGAGACTCATCCATTCCGGCCCCATATTTGCTTCTCCCTGGTCTGGGTGCTCGCTTGTCCACTCGAGAATCTGAATCATTGGCATCGACGCGACCCGCTTTTCGTTGGGATTAGATGCGATCAGGATCAGGGCATCGCCAGGCCGGGCGAGGGTGGGGATCCGCTCTACCCCAGCGCCATCGATGTTGGCGCAGTTTTCTGCGGGTGACACAACCAGGAATTCCCGGCAGATGAGAGGGCGCTCGTCATAAATCGAGCAGGATTCTTCTTCGAGAAATGGGCAGGGCATACCTTTGGCAAAGTAGGCATCGAGGTTGGCAATGGCGTTTCGCTCTTCTTCTTGTCCACGGACACGCTGAAACATGTTGGTGAGCAAACCGGTGCTGCGAAAAGCATCCATGCCGGCAGCGAATCGCTCCTGTACCTTGGATTTCTGCGGTTCAGGCATCGCATCTACTACCGAGCGCAAGCGGTGGGCTTCAGGTTCGGAGACGGGAACAGCCATACGGCAACAGGCCCCACAGCCTTTCTTGCAGGAGATATGTTTGTTCTCACCGGCAGCTTTGACAATCGCGACATCTACGAGTTGATCGGCAATCAAACGGAAAGAGGGCAGCATGGCTGGAAGATCCACTGGGTCAAAAGGTACATCTACTTCGATCTGAATCGAGGCTTCGCCAAACTGGAGTTGGACCGTCATCGGAATGTGCATGGGTTTCAGTTTAGAGCTCACCGGTCTGCAGCGATTCGTTCGCCTTGGTCTGGAG
>ENA-ORBV01015152-ORBV01015152.1-microbial-mat-metagenome-genome-assembly--contig:-NODE-15152-length-11395-cov-3.867379_pt1 | contig 11395 bp, 9 predicted proteins | sample MGYA00237777_ERZ505514 | MGnify/ENA primary metagenome ERZ505514 (study PRJEB26160, sample SAMN06269048) | microbial mat metagenome | isolation source: Oligotrophic lake microbial mat | place...
AGGGCTGGCGCCGTCACCACCGACCCCGGGTACGTCGTGCCGCGCGCAGAATTCGACGCGCGACTGTTGGATGCGGCCGTCGCGGCGGGTGCTGAGTTCGAGGTCGCGAAAGTGGCGCGGATCGCCCAGACCGCGGCATCCGTCACGATCGATGACCGGTTCACCACACCCATCGTGATCGGGGCCGACGGCGCGCTGTCTCCGGTGGCACGGCAGTGCGTGCCGGGGGCGTACAAGGCGCGTCACGTGTTCGCGTACCACGAGATCGTCAAGTCGCCGGTGAACAACGAAGCGGATTTCGGTCCGGCCCGGTGCGACGTGTACTATCAGGCGCCGCTGTCCCCGGATTTCTACGCGTGGGTGTTTCCGCACGGTGCAACAACGAGCATCGGGACGGGGACGCTGCAGAAAGGATTTGGTCTCAGGGAGGCGGTGGCCAAGCTCCGGCGCGACACCGGACTCGATCAGGTGGAGACCATCCGACGTGAAGGCGCACCGATTCCGATCAAGCCGCTGCCCAGCTGGGACAATGGTCGAGACGTTGTTTTGGCAGGAGATGCGGCCGGTGTGGTTGCGCCTGCCAGCGGCGAGGGCATCTTTTACGCCATGACAGGTGGACGTTTTGCCGCTGATGCGGTCGAGCAGGCGTTGGTGACCGGCAATCCGAAGGCGCTGCGGCAGGCGCGCCGCCGATTCATGCGTCTGCACGGACCGGTGTTCGCGGTGCTCGACATCATGCAGAATTTCTGGTACAGCAACGACAACCGTCGTGAGCGATTCGTGGCGATCTGCCGCGACAAGGACGTGCAGCAGTTGACCTTTGACGGGTACATGAACAAGCAGCTCGTGAAGGCCAAACCGCTCGCACACATTCGCATCTTCTTCAAGAATCTCGCGCATCTCACCGGTCTCGCGACCGCGTGATCCTCCCTCTGTCCGCCCGCCAATGCTGATCTCGATCGCGATCGATTTCCGGCTCGCTGATGTTGCGACGCGTGAGCGCTTCCATCTCTCGGAAGAACGGCTCACGCAATTGTACCGCACCGCACGAAGCGAAATCGTCACCGAGGCCGCGCTGATCGCGACGTGCAATCGCACGGAGCTGTATGCCTGGGTCGACAGTGAAGACATGAAAGTGGTGGAGCGCGCGGTGCTGACGCTGGCGCGGAGATGGATGCGCACGCGCGCCGACGGCGATGCCTTGCTGCACACCGCCACACGCCGTTACGGCGAGCAGGCCGCGCGACATGTCGTGCGCATCGCGTCGGGGCTGGAGTCGCAGGTGCTGGGCGACGGACAGATCCTCGGACAGCTACGCGCGGCATACAAGCGTGCGGCACACGGACACGCCGCCGGACCGGTGCTGCATCGCCTGTTCGAAACGGCGTTGCGCGCCGGCAAGCGCGTGCAGACGGAGACGTCGCTGTCCGCCGGACGCAATTCCGTCGGTGCGGAAGCCGCCGTGACGGCCTCGCAGCGGTTCGGCAACTTGCAGAACGCGCGCTGCGTCGTGGTGGGTTCGGGCAAGACGGGGACGCGCGCGGCGAAGCAGCTGCACAAGCTTGGCGCGCGCGACATCGTGCTTATCAATCGCACGTTCGACAAGGCGCATGAACTGGCGAAGTTCGTCGGCGGCCGCGCCGCGCCGATGGAAGCGCTGCACATCGAAGCCGCCATGGCGGATGTCGTCATCATCGCCACGGCCAGCGAAGTGCCGGTGCTCACGCACGCTGGCTTGCAGCATGCCCGCGAGGCGTGCGCCGCATCGGGGTATGCACTGCTGCTGATGGACCTGAGCGTGCCGCGCAACATCGATCCGCGCGTGACTGAACACGCGGGCGTCACGCTGGTGGATCTCGACACGTTGCATCAGCCGATGCTCGATGCGGAGGAGAGCCGTCGCGATGCCGTTCCGACCGCGTCCCGCATCTGCGAAGACGAGATCGGACAGTTCAACGACTGGCTGTCGGCCATGCCGGCGCGTGATGCCATCAAGCCGTTGCGTGAAGCGATCGAGGGCGTGGCGCGTCGCGAGGTCGCCTTTGCGGCGGGTGACGAGGAAGTCGCCAATCGCACGGCATCCCGCATCGTTGCGAAGCTGCTGGCCGGTCCGATGGCGGCGCTGCGGCGCACGGTACAGCGTGGCGAGCCGCTCGACGCGCAGGCCTTGATGTTGTTCGAGATGTTCTCACCGACAACCACGCCGATGGCACGCGGACCGCGCGGCAGCCGTCAGCAGGCACGCGCGGCGCGTATGGATGCCGTCACGGACGCGCCTCGAGAGGTCCGTCCGGAGGCTCGCCCATCGTCGTCCCGCATGGCCCTCACTCCGGAGCAGTTCACGTAATGTCGTCGGTCAGTGCTGTTGCTCCCCTCAACGACCTGTTGCTCCGTGCGCTGCGCTCGGAGCCCGTTGAACGTCCGCCCGTCTGGATGATGCGTCAAGCCGGTCGCTACCTGCCGGAGTACCGTGCGGTGCGTGCGAAGTCGGATTTCCTGACGATGTGCCGCACGCCGGAACTCGCCGTCGAAGTCACGTTGCAGCCGCTCGATCTCGTGGGCGTCGATGCCGCGATCATTTTCAGCGATATTCTCGTCATTCCCGAAGCGATGGGAATGCACTTGACGCTCGATGAAGGGATCGGACCGCAATTCTCTTCGCCGATTCGTCGGCCGTCGGATCTGTCTCGCCTGCATGCGGTCGATCCGCACGATGGACTTGGCTATGTGCTCGATGCGTTGCGCCTCGCTCGTCGCGAAATCGGCAACAAGGTGCCGCTGATCGGATTTGCTGGTGCGCCGTGGACGCTGGCTGCCTACATGGTCGAAGGCAAAGGCACCAAGCAGTTCGCAGTCGCCAAGCGCATGCTGTTCGAGCAGCCGGCCATGGCGCATGCGCTGCTCGATCAGTTGGCGACGGCGGTTGGCGACTATCTCGTGGCGCAAGTCGAGGCCGGCGCGCAGGCACTGCAGCTGTTCGAGTCGTGGGCGGGTGCACTCGGACCAACGGAGTTTCGCGAGTTCTGCATTCCGTATCTGGCGCGCATTGCCAAACAGGTGCGTGGCACCGGTGTCCCGCTCATCGTCTTCGCGCCTGGCGCCGGGTGGGCGCTCGGCGAGATCGCTGAAGCGACCGGTGCGGACGCGATCGGTGTGGATTGGCATACGGCACCGCAGCAGGCGCGCCAGCAGTGCGCGCCGTTCGGTGTGGCGCTGCAGGGCAATCTCGATCCGTGCGCGCTGTACGGTGCCCCCGCGGAGATTCGTCGCCGGACGCACGAGATGATCTCGGCGTTTGGTCCGGTGGGTCACGTGGCGAATCTGGGCCACGGAATTCTTCCCGATGTTCCGCCCGCGCACGCGCGTGCGTTCGTCGACGCCGTCAAGGAATGGCGCTGGACGGATGCAGCACTCGCCCGCTCTGGCAGCCACGCCCAACTCGCGGGTGTCCCATGAGCGCCGCCGTCTTCCCGACCGAACGCCTCGCGAGCAGCCTCTCGTCCATTTCGCAGCGCGCGGAGGCGAAGCGTTGGATTGCCGGGTTGCACGATGAGTTGACGTCGTTCTTCGGTCGTCTCGACAAGGGTGGCACGTTCATCGAGGATCGGTGGGAGCGTCCGGGAGGCGGCGGTGGTGTCGCGCGGGTGATGACCGATGGGGTGACGTTCGAGAAGGCGGGCATCAATCGTTCGGCGGTCATGGGCGAGCTGCCCGAACTGGCGGCGCGTCGACTGGGAGGACACGGTGCGGTGGCCGGTGCGACGCACTTCTTCGCGACGGGCGTCAGTCTCGTTGTGCATCCGCGCAGCCCGCTGGTGCCAACGATTCACTTGAACGTGCGCTACTTCGAACTGACCGACGAGCACGGGCAGATCACCGACAGCTGGTTCGGTGGCGGTACAGACCTGACGCCGTTCTATCCGCATCACGACGACGCGGCGCTGTTCCATCGCGGGCTGCGTTGTATGTGCGATCGGCATCATGCCGGCTTCTATCCGGAGTTCAAGCAGCGCTGCGACGAGTATTTTGTGAACGTGCATCGCAACAACGAGGCACGAGGTGTGGGTGGCATTTTCTTCGATCACCTGCGCGCGGGTGATACGTCGCATGGCCTCGGTCACGACCAGGTGGCCGCCTTCGTGAGCGATGTCGCGCGCGTACTGCGTCACACGTACGAGCCGATTGTCGAACGTCGGCGTGACGAAGCGTTCACGCAGGCGCATCGCGACTTCCAACTCGTGCGTCGCGGCCGCTATGTCGAGTTCAACCTCGTGCACGACCGCGGCACGATCTTCGGACTGCAGACGCAAGCGCGTATCGAGAGCGTGCTGATGAGTCTCCCGCCGCTGGCCATGTGGCAGTACGCGCCGCGGTATGCACCGGACTCCTTCGAGGCTCAGCTCGTGCAGATGCTCGAGCCCCGCGACTGGGCGGCGGACGCCACCGGAGAGTGAACCATGCGGGTGCTGGCTGATCGGTCCAGCAGCGTGACGCCAACGGAACCGGATCGGGGCGATCATCGGTCGGTCGCGGTGGTTGGCGCGGGCATCACGGGCCTCGTCGCCGCCTACGAGCTGCGACGCCGCGGAGTGAATGTCACGTTGTACGAATCGTCGGGACATTCGGGCGGTGCGATTCGCACGACGCACGCCGAGGGATTCCTCGCCGAGCATGGCCCCAACTCGTTCGTCAGCTCGGCGCCGGTGGAAGAGTTGATCGGCAAGCTCGATCTGCGGGGCGATGTCGTCGAGGCGAATCCCGATGCGAATCGGCGATACGTCGTGCGCGATGGCAAGCTCCTGCCGTTTCCGCTGACGCCGCCCGCGATGCTTGGCACGCGGCTCTTTTCCCTGCGCGCGAAGCTGCGTGTGCTGGTCGAGCCGCTCGTGTCACGTGGGGAGCGGACGGACGACGAATCGATTGCCTCGTTCGTGCGTCGGCGCCTGGGTCGCGAAGTGCTGGACTATGCGGTCGACCCGTTCATCTCCGGCATCTTCGCCGGCGATCCGGAGCAGCTCTCCATGGCGCACGCGTTTCCGCGCGTGTTTGCGCTGGAGCGCGAGCATGGCTCGCTCTCGAAGGGGTTGATGGCGCAGCGGCGTCTGCCCCGTCTCGCGCGTTCGAAGGCGGCATCGTCGTCGGAGCTGGTGGATCAGTCGCCGGCGGCACCATCGCGACTCCTCTCGTTTGTTGATGGCATGCAGACGCTCACCGACGCATTGGAAGCGTCGTTGGTGGGTACGCTGCGTTTGGGTTGTCCGGTGCGCCTGCTGCACCGCACGGAAACGCGCTGGGAAGTGGAATCCGGGCAGGACGGCGCGACACGATCGCATGCTGTGGATGCCGTGGTGATGGCGACGCCCGCGCATGTGCTGGCGGCGATGGAGCTGCCTGCGGTGCTGCGACGCGACGCGGCGCCGGTGGAGCGTGTGGAGTACCCGCCGGTGAGTACGCTGACGCTCGGATTCCGTCGGCGTGATGTTGCCCATGCCCTCGACGGTTTCGGCATGCTCATTCCAGCGGCAGAACGTCGCAACGTGCTGGGCGCGTTGTTCAGCTCCTCGCTCTTTCCGGCGCGCGCACCGGAGGATCACGTGACGATCACCTGCTTTGTCGGCGGCGCGCGTCATCCGGAGCTGGCGCGCGAAGACAGCGACGTCCTGGTGCGACGAGTGCTCCTCGACCTGCGAGCACTGCTGGGCGTGCGCGGCGACCCGGTGTTCATCAAGCATGTCTTCTGGCCGCGGGCGATTCCGCAGTATACGCTTGGCTATCAAGCCGTGAAGGACGCCGCCGATGCGACGGAGCAAGCCAACCCAGGCTTGTATCTCGCGGGCAACTACCGGAATGGCGTTTCGGTTGGCGACTGCATCGCGAGCGGACAGCAGATGGCGGAGCGCGTGGCGGCATATCTGACGCGCGCGGGCTGAGGCATCGCGGAACAGCGGTCACGGAGAACAGCAGGAGAGCGGTGGGAGAACCGTGGGAGACTGCGGAACAGCAAGCACGGAGAACAGCGGGAGACCTGGAGGAGAACAGCGGGAGAGTGGTGGTGGCGATCGGTTCAGTCGAGTTTGCGGGGTGTCACTTTTTTGGGTGATCGAATTGTCTCTTCATTGGATTCGTCGCCCAGACGGTTGATTCGTTTGCGGCTTGTCTCAGGTGCTTTTCTCCATCGTCTCTCCTGAGTTCTCCGTGCCCGCTGTTCCGCTGTCTCCCGTGTTGTCCCGCTCGCTGCTCGTTCATAAGCGCCGCGCCCGCCGCTTAGCTTTGGACGCATGACTGCACTCGACTTGCTGGCGATCGCAGCACATCGCGACGATGCGGAGCTCACCTGCGGCGGTACGTTGATTCGCGCCGCTGACGCCGGAAAGACCGTCGGCGTGCTGGATCTGACGCAGGGTGAGATGGGGACTCGTGGCTCTGCGCAGATCCGATTGGACGAATCCGAGGCCGCCGCGCGCGTGATGGGGCTCGCGGTGCGCGAAAACCTCGAGCTCCCCGACGCTGGGATCGTCAACGACCACGACACACGTGCGCGGCTTGTGCACCTGCTTCGACGACTGCGCCCACAGGTGGTGATTGCGCCTGCGTCGCGCGGGCGGCACCCCGATCATCGTCGCGCCACCGAACTCATTCGGGACGCGTGCTTTCTCTCGGGGTTGGCGAAGTACGCGCCTGGCGATCATCCCGCGTTCCGTCCCACGAAGCTGCTGCACGTGATCACCTACCGCGAAGACGGCGGCAAACCGACCTTCGTCGTCGATATCACCCAGCAGTTTGACCGAAAGATGGCCGCGATTCGCTGTTACTCATCGCAATTCGATGGCGCAACACAGGCGGGCGAAGTTTTCCCGAATGGCGAGCCGCTGTACGACATGATTACTCATCAGGCGGCGCATTATGGCTCGTTGATCCGCCGGCGATACGGCGAGCCGTTCCACACCGAGGAGACGATGGAGGTGGACGACGTTACCACGCTTGGTGTCGCCACGTTCTGACGCCACGCGCCATTCCCACCACCTGGTTCCACATGTCGGATTCAGCAAAACCCATCGACTACGGCACATACCTGCGCGTTGACGAGCTGCTCGCGCTGCAGACGCTGCAATCGAACCCCGAGCATCCCGACGAGTTGCTGTTCATCGTCGTGCATCAAGCGAGCGAGTTGTGGTTCAAGGTGTTGTTGCACGAGATGGATGTGCTGATAACGGCGCTGTCCAATTTCGATTCGATGCGCGCGTTGCTGGCGGTGCAGCGCGTCAATGTCCTCACCGAAATCGTCGCCCAGCAACTCTCCGCGCTGGACACGCTGCCGCCGCAGCGCTTCGCGCAGTTTCGTGGATACCTCGGCGCGTCGAGTGGATCGCAGAGCGCGCAGTTCCGAGCGATCGAAGCCACGGCCGGATTGCGCGATCCACATTTCCTCGCGGCGCTCGCTGAACATGGTGATCCTCCCGCGATCGTTGCACAAGCACTCGCGCGCCCGACGCTGCAGTCGTTGGCAGAGGCATTGCTCACGCAAGAACAGGTGACGCTCGAATCGCTCTACACCGGCCCGGGCCCAACGCCCCTGTTCCTGCTCATCGAAGGATTGCTGGAGTTCGAGCAGCGATTTGCGCGCTGGCGATTCCTTCACGTGCAACTGGTCGAGCGCATCATCGGGCCGGGCACCGGCGGTACGGGCGGCACGCTCGGCGCGAAGTATCTCGCGCGTACCGTGTCGCAGAAATTCTTCCCGTCTCTTTGGGCAGTACGCAGTCAATTCTACGGACGGACGACCTGAGACACGTGCAGCAGCCGAACGAAGAGGGGGCGCTGATCGACATCTCGGTTGCGTACTCGGCCGACACTCCGGTCTGGCCGGGTGACACGCCGTTTTCGTGTGGGTGGATTGCGAGACGCGAAGATGGATCGAGTGTGAACATTGGTCGCGTCACCACGAGTATACATGCAGGCACGCACGCGGATGCCCCGCTTCACGTCGAGTCGACGTGGGCGGGGAGCGAAGCGTTACCCGCGCGCGTCTTTGTCGGCGAGGCGTGCGTGATTGCGCTGCCGCACGACATGCCGTCCGACGCGGAGATCACTCGCGACGTGCTGGCGTCGTTGATCGGTGCGGATGGGCCACGATCGCCCTTGCGCCTGCTCTGTCGTACCGGGCACTCCGTTTCGCGCGGTGCCTTCCCCGACGCGTGGCCAGTGCTGTCCGCCGACGCGGCGGCATGGCTCGTGGAGTCGGGCCTGCTCCTGTGGGGTACCGACGCGCCCAGTGTGGATTCTCGACTGAGCAGGTCATTGCCCGTGCACCATGCGCTGTTCGGCGCTGGCGCGTTCGTGCTCGAGAATTTGTCACTGCAGGGAGTGGCACCGGGGCACTACGAACTCCTGGCCCAGCCGCTGGCGATTTGCGGCGCCGACGCGGCTCCGGTTCGCGCGATGCTACGTCCGATCATGCGGGTGGAGACGGTGATCGAGAGCAAGATCGAGACGGCGGCCTCAGGCTGACTCGAGCTTCATGTCGTCGAGCTTTTGCTGCAGTTGCGGCGACGTGAGCAAGTTGTCCGCGATCTGTGCAACGTTTTCTGCATCGGCCCACGCGCGCGCGCGCAACGTGAGTTCGCCCTCGAGCGAGCGCCGTTCCACGTCTTCGTGCAGAGCCATTTCGAAAGCCAGGCGTGCCGCCTTCGGGATCTGATTCAGGTCGCCCGTGTCGCCAACGGTGGAGCGTGCGGCCCACTCGCGGCGCTTGCCCGCCGCCCACCGTCCGAAGTGATCGGGACCGCCGGATTCCTCGATGAGTCGCACGCCGTCCCGAATGACGTTTTGCGAGGCGCCTGCGCGATTGATGCGCGGCAGATGTGCGCGCAGGAGCGGTAGTGCGTCGGCGGCAGCGCAGGATCGTCGGCCTTCCATCGGCCGGCGTGCCCGATGACGATGCCCCACCCTTCCGGCCTATCGCGTTGGATCAGTCGTGCCGTTCCAAATGGAATGAACATGCCTCCATCCGCCAGCAAGAGTGAATTCTGCGGACGCCCAGCCAGCTTCAGGAGGTTGAGCATGATGAGCACATGACCAATCGGAAGAAGTGCGGCAAGACCGATGCCCGCCATGGACGCTCCCGCGATCGTCAATGATGCCGCGGCAACGCCAACCACGCCCGCGATGATCGCCTTCGTGCGCCGACGTCCGAACTGATCGCCGTACCGCCAGGCCGCGAACGCGGGGCGAAGCGGTGCCCCTATGCGAATGATCTCCGTGCCGTCGGCAAGGCGCGCCAGCCCGATGTTGTCCGTGCTGACGCGCACGCGCGTGTCCCGGAAGGCGCGCTCAGCGCGCCGATCGCGTCGTTGCTGCCCAGCGACTTTTGGCAATGGATGCAGGCGGAATATACGCGTCTACTGATCCCGGGTGCGCAGCGCATCCACGCGCGCAGTCAGTGCCGGCGAAATGAACATGTTGTCCGCGATGTGAGCGATCTCCTCGGCCTCACGCCATGCGGCTTCGAGCTCCGCGAGTTCGCCTTCCATGGCGCGACGTTCGCTCTCTTCGTGCAGCGCCATCTCCAACGCGAGTCGGTCCTGCGGCGACAGCGTGTGCAGGGTGCCGGGCAGCTTCTGCACCTGATTGCGCGCGGGCTTGGATTGCTTGGCACTGACGCCCCACTGTTTGTCCGTGGCGCGCGCGCCGAAGCGCGATTGCAGCGTGGTGAGCACGCGTTGCGCGTCGCCCGCCGCTTCGAGCACGGACACGGCATCGCGCACCTGTATCGCTGAGCCACCGAAACGATTGACCGTGGGCAGAATCCGCGAGGCCGCGCGTTTGGCGGGTTCTCCGACCAGCAGGTGTGTGCCCTTCACCGATTCGAGTCGGAGTGCGAAGGGATCGTCGGGTCCCTGCTGCAGCAGTGCGCTCATACGCGCGTGCTTGCGCTGCACGTCCACCACCTGTCCGTCGTCCAGCGCGATGCGACCCACGACGGCGCCGGGGCGTCCGTGAATGAGCATGTCCCAGATGCCGCTGTTGGCGTACACGCCTGAGAAGCTGGCAACGCTCGCGCCGACGGCGACCATACCGCCCACGATGAGCGTCGCACTTCCGAGAATGGTGCCGGTGATCAGCATCTGGCGCTTGCGACGACGTCCGAACTGGTCGCCGTAACGCCAGGCAGCCATTTCCGGTCGTTGCGGCATGCCGACCCGAATGAGCTCCACGCCCTCGGGCAATCGGGCCAAGCCGATGTTGTCGGTGCTCACCCGAAGCCGGCTGTCTCGGAAGCGCCGTTCCGCCGCTTCCACGGCTTCCCAGCGTTCTTCGAGCGGCGAGAGGTTCCAACGGTCACACTGCCGGCACACCACCCACAATCGCCCCTGCGCCGAATCGAAGGCGAGGCGCGTCCCGACCGGGAAGACTTCGAAGGCCTCGTTCCGCCCGAGATCGGCCGTGCAATGAATGCAGTTCGTGAACATCGACGTGGAGGCCTGGCAGGGCGCGGGTGCCACCGATCCGGGTTCCATGTAAGTTATGGACATGACCACGCCCGTGTACCTGGACCACGCCGCCACCACTCCGGTGCGCGACGAGGTCATGGCCGCCATGGCCCCGTTCTTTGGCGCTCGTTTTGGCAACCCGTCGAGTGTGCATCGCTGGGGCCGGGACGCGCGTGTCGCGCTCGATGAAGCGCGCGAGCGACTGTCCGCGTGTCTGGGCGCACGCCCCGACGAGATCTGCTTCACGTCGGGCGGTACGGAAGGGGACAACTTCGCGATCCTCGGCGTCGCGCGTACGCTGCGCACGCACGGACGCACCATTGCGGTCACCACGCCGATCGAGCACAAGGCGGTGCTGGCGGCGGTGCATCAGGTGGCGATCGAGGGCGGCGGCGAGCGCGTCGTCCCGGTGAACGAGCATGGTGTGGTGGACACGGAGGCGTTTGCGCGGGCGCTCGATGCGCAGGTGGCCGTCGCCAGCGTAATGTGGGTGAACAACGAGATCGGCGTCATCCAGGACATTCGGGCGCTGGCGCAGCAGGCGAAGAGAATGGGCGTCGTCTTCCATACCGACGCGGTGCAAGCCTTCGGCAAGGTGCGCGTTGACGCGCGCGATACACCGTTCGACCTGCTGACCATCTCCGGCCACAAGATCGGCGCACCCAAAGGGATCGGTGCGCTCTACATCCGCCGCGACACGCCGCTCGAGCCGATGTTTCATGGCGGCTCGCAGGATCGGGGTCGGCGGCCGGGTACGGAGAACGTCGCCTTTGCAATAGGGCTGACCACCGCCGCCGAGCTGGTGCTCGCGGAGCAGGACGTCGAACACGCGCGATTGACGTCGCTGCGGGATCGGCTGGAGCATGCGCTGCGCGACCGTATTCCCGACGTCGTGGTGCATGGGG
>ENA-ORBV01015154-ORBV01015154.1-microbial-mat-metagenome-genome-assembly--contig:-NODE-15154-length-11394-cov-32.152514_pt1 | contig 11394 bp, 10 predicted proteins | sample MGYA00237777_ERZ505514 | MGnify/ENA primary metagenome ERZ505514 (study PRJEB26160, sample SAMN06269048) | microbial mat metagenome | isolation source: Oligotrophic lake microbial mat | place...
GCTGGCGATGGCGGGGCGGGCGATGTACCTGCACAGCCGCTCGAGTCCGGCGCGGTCGTGGCCTTCGATCGCGACCTCGGCGTGGAGCGAGAAGCCCTCGAGGTCGCAGCACAGCTCGCGCGATTGCGGAGCGATTTCGAGGGTGAGCGGTTCACCCACTTGTTCGGGCAGTAGTTCCTGTCCGGAGCAGCGTGCGCGGAGACTTGACTCGCGCTCGCGAGTCGAGCGATCGAAGGGTTCGACGCGCGACCTTCGGCGCGCGCATCCGCGCCGCCGACCGGCTTCACCCTCGACTGGACGAGGCCGCTGGGATGCGCCGGCCCCATGAAATGCACGAACGTCAAGCCCCAAACAGCTCGAATGGGTGGGAGATCTGCGAGGTCTTCTTGGGGGCTCTCGGACTTCGGCGCGGCGACTTCGTCCAGGGCGGCGTGCTCACGATGAGCACCGCTGGCGACGGAAACCCGCTCGGAATCGAGGCCGTGCTGCCAGGGGAGGACATCCAAGATGGGGCGCCCCTTTTCGGCGTTCCGCCGGGGGCCTTTGTCGTCTTGCCGTCGACAGCACAGCCAGTCCCTCCCGTGCCTCTTGATCTGCCGGCTGATCCACGCGTCCGCCGCTTCGCAGTCGACGATTCAGGGTCCGCAGTGCACGATCGCGAGAGCATGGGTGAACTCGACCGGGAAGGCCTGCGCCAACAGCTAAACCATCTCACGGAGGTCGACCGCCGGATCGTGCTCGAGCGGGTCGTCGAGCACTTGGCGGAAGCGGACATCCGACGACTGCTCGAGGGCTTCGTGCACTTCGAGGGGCGGCCGGACAATCACCCGTCGCACACGCTGCTCGACCGCGTGCGCGCGCACGTCGCCGCGACTCGCAGGGGGGCGTACCAAGGCAAGTACGTCCTCCGCAATGCGCACGGGCAACGCGAGCCGCGCGAGACGGCGCTGTGGGAGTCCGTGACCGCGCACTTGTTCGACCTGGTGCACGAGCGCGCGAGCAAGACCTGGGACGAGCATGTCTCGACGTGCGCGATGGCGCTCGTCGACCTCGTCGACGAGGTGGATGAGATGTGCGAGGATCTTGTCGTCTTCGAAGATCGGTGCGCGCGGGAACGGTTCGCGATCGAGCAGGAACGCCTGCGGCTGCGGGTGGCGGCTCGTGCGGCGAGTGATGCGGCCGGGTGACGCTTGCTGCTTGGCGCTTCCCGCCGGCCGCGAGCATGCGGGCCTCTCGGAGCCGTCACGGAACGTGGGCCTGGGCCCCATTCCCGCGGCCACGAGGCGTTTCCTGTCGCATCCAACGTTGCATGCACCATTGTCCCGCCGTGGCCACCGTTTGTCGGATTTAGCCAGCGTTGGCCACCCAGCGCGGATCCCTTAGGAAACGGCCCATTTCTTGCGTCGAGTGACAACGGTGGCCAGGAAGTGCCAACCGTGGCCAACGGAGGCCAGAAGTGCAGGTGCGCCCGGCGGGATTCGAACCCACGACCTGCGGTTTAGGAAACCGCCGAACGGGAGACGTAAGCGTAGTGGCGTGGCGAGCTTATGCCGTCGCGCACATCGTGTTGCATCGTGCGTTGCATCGGCAGATTGGCCATCTTTCCCGCCCCGCTCGGTTGGGGGCCGCCCACGTGGACGCAACGATCGCGAGCCTGAACCAAGGCGAAGAGATGGAGTAGTTGCTCAGCCGGATTGAGCCTCAGGCCTGACGGTAAGGCCCTCGCGCAATAGATTGGCGCGCCGGCGGCGACGCTGGACCTTTGGCCCTAGAAGCTGAGCTAGGAAGTGCCCCGGCGCGAGCATGCCGCGACCCCGCTGGCGGGTTTCGTCGAGCTCGTTCTCGGGCCCGACGCGCCCCGACTGCGAGCCGACTCAAGATCGTGCTGGTGGGCGACGACGATGTGGTCGTGCACGACTAGCAGATTGCAGATCAGGGTAGGCGCAAGTCGACCTCGGTCCGCTCGCCCGGTCGCAACTCTACTTCCCGTTCAACGAGCGGTGGACCAACTCTGCCGTGCTTGGCGCGAACCTCCAACTTGAGGGTTCCGGGCGACATGCGATTCGCACGGGCGCGCCCTTTAACGTCCGTCATGATGTCGGCTCGCGACGAGCTGGTGTTGCCCTCGGCATGCTCGAAAGACACGTCCTCGCCGTCGGAGTTGACAGCGCTGAGCCAGTAGCTCGGTTGGCCGATGCCACTCGCGTTAAGCAGGAGTATCTCGAGCTCACAAGATTGCGATAGCCCGACTTCGATCCTGTGCTGGCCAACAGGATAGCTCACGACATCGCTCTGGTACGAGACGTAACCCTCCAAACTCACCATGAACAGGTAGTACCCGTCCTCTGCAAACGTCAGCCGGGCCATTCCATCGGACTTTGTAGTTTTGGTTCGCCCGCCCGTCAGCGCCTGCGCCTTTCCTCCGGGCGAGTTGAAGACGGTCACGGACGCACCAGGCAATGGTGCACCTGACGACTTCTCGAAGACTGCAATCGTCAGGGCTAGTCCCTGCTGGCGTCCGAGCGATTCCTCGTCCGGAACGGTGACAACTAGATCACGCGTCCCAACGAGTACGTCACGCACCACGAACGGACTGCCCTTCGGTGGGCGGACGTGCAGGTCCATCCATCCAGTGGTAAGACCATGTATGGCAAATTCTCCCGCCGAATCGGTGCCGTACGCGTTCGCGCCGCTGTGGTTGAGGAGCAGCTCGCCCCTGCGCTGACGCGTGCTCCGCTCCTCCTCGTGGCTGCCAAGGAGCGGCGTAATGCGCACTAGCCGCTGCGGCCGGCCAGCGGAGTCCACGACCGCGCCAGCAATGATGCCCTCAAGATCCATGGTGTAGACCATGTCCCTCTGCTCAGGCGTCCACTGTTTCCAAGCGAAGGCGTACCCGGACTTGAATGCTGATAGCTCCTTACCGCGTCGTGACTCCGAGAGCGCGACGACCGAGCGTCCGAGTTCGTCCGTGACACCGAGTATCTCCCGCTCCATGCCGAGCTTCGTGCCGCCCAATGGCCCTCGGTGTGCGTCCAGCGTCCAAACGGCTGTGCCCTCAGCTTGAGCGATCGTGAGCGTTATCTCCGCGAACGCGACCGCGGTCGGAATCCGGGCCAGCACGGTGCCCTGGAGGCCGTCCTCGGTTCGCGCTCGCACGACGAGCGGCACCTGGCAGGGAAGGGAGGCAAATGAGTAGACGCCGTTTGTCTCCGCGGGTGGATCCCACCTTGCCGGTGCTGCCCGCACCTGGGGCGACTCCGCGGGGGTCAGCGCTTCAGGCATTACGTTCAGCGTGAGTTCGCAGCGTTCGAGCGAGCGCCCTTGGTCGTCCTGCACTCGAATGTCGAGCTTGCCTGGAGGCGCGAGAAGCAGTTCGAGTTGTAGGTCTTCGCTAGGCGGATGAGAGAGTTCGGCCCAGGAAACAGCCGCGTATCCGGGCGCAGACGCCCTAATAGAGAAGGGCCCCCCGGCGGCCTTCCACTGCAACCGCGCCGCTCCCTGCGTGTCGCAAGGAGACTCTGTGATGAGTCCGCTCGAGTCGTGCACGGCAACTTTTGCATTTTGTGCCGGCGCGTTGCTCACAGTGTCGAGGACCCTCACAGTTAGCACCGCCGGTGGGGCCAGTTCCAGGACATCGTGATTGGCCCGACCCGTAGTTAACGGCAGGGTGACGGTCAGCCCGGCCCAGAGGGTGCCAGGCTCGATCCGCACCTCGGCTGCGAAAAAGTGCTGGTTGTCGATCTCGATCGGCCCTACCTCGCCATCGGGTCCGGACACGAGTGACACACGCTGGCGGAGCGTGTCGGGAGACAGCAATACGACTTCTACTGCAACACCCGCGAGTGTGCGCATTTCACCGCGCGCGACTACCCGAGCACCCCAAGTTGTCGCGCTCGCTCGCGCCGACTCCAGATCAGACCCGGGAATCGGTTTCCGAACCGAATAGCTAGGAGGCACATCAGCGAGATTCACGACCGACCCGTCCTGCGCTTCGCTGCTTTGATACAGCCTTCCGGCCGCGCTGCCTTGGCGCTTCAGCCAGAGGAAGCCAACGGTCCCAACCAGGGCAAGCCCGGTTACCAACAGAAGTAGCTTTCTATTCGCCATAGTCTTTCCAGTTTGGGGGCCGTAACGCAACTCGAAGCTCCCCGACGATCGCATCGGCGGAGAGCTCCGAGGGCTACCTCCGTTCGGAGTCGTTGCAGCCTGGTGATGTCAGGGGTTCTGGGGAATGGGAATGGGCTCGGCCGGGCACCTGCGGCAGGTGCACACAGCATCGACGCCGAAGCCGAAGGCGCAGTATGCCCCCTGCACGTGACAGCACTCCCCGGGACCGCAAACGATCGCGCACCCGCCGGCATCGACGAACAGGCACTCCCCCCCCTGGCCGGTGCAGATGCTGTCGGTGCGCGCGGGAAGCGCGAAACTCACCGCGCAAGCGATCACCAAGCAAGACGCGTAGAACATCTTCATTCGAGGTCTCCTCCATGAAGTCTGCTCAGAAGAGCAGAACACAACGAGAGCTACGCAGATCGAAGTGATCTGGGTAGATGGTAACGGCCCGCGAGAGGAACCACTCCTTGTCCAGGCCGTCCCATACGAAACGCAACAGGATGCTGCCTTGGTGCTGCTCTTTCTTCCCAAGCACTACGTTGGCTTGGAAGTCGAACCAAGTTAAGCATGCCTGGTGACTTGCCAACTCTTGCAGAGTCCTTCGGTGCGGCAGCGCAATCGCGTTGTTGATCCTCACCGGAGAAGCGCTGCGACGGATCTCGAAGGAACCCTCATAGTCCGTCAAATCGACCATTGCCGCCGGGTCGAACTGCACAGTTTGGAGGTCAACGCGGCTAGAAGATGGATCGATACCAACAAGCACGGGCTCGGCATACATCAGCGACCAGTACACTCGGAGCCCCTCCACCCATTCGTTCGGCGACGCGTCTAGGGGCACCCCAAGATCTGTGGCAAGCGTCGCCTTCAGAGCGGCGACATCCTTTGCCCGCTTCTTGTTTGCCCATACGATATCGGACCGATAGGCCTGGAGGTAGGCGTCGAAGTCGGCCTCGAGGTGCATCTCCAGAACGCGTGCGATCGGCTCAACCATCGAGTCAAAGCGCTCCGACCCCAAGACTTCCGCAGAAGGCGTGATGACTCCGAGTGTCATACACGCAACCGCGATATCCACACATTTTGCATCAACTGGCCTCGCCTCCGGAATCTGGAGCCCCTCGCTTGCGACGGAGATTGGCACGTCCGGACGCAGGCAGGTCTTCCAGATGAGGAGCCCAACGACGGGGACGAGTGCGAAAAGGTGAAACCGCTTCATCTCGCTACAACTCCCTCTCGCCCGCAGCGTTCCACGGCCGCGCGATGCAAGGGCCGTGAGCCTCCTGAGAAGGAGCTCTTCAGCGGCGTTGTGCTACCCGTTTGGTGCGACAGGACGCTTGCGTGGGCATGCAGGACGTGGGCATTCCACGAAACTGTGTGCGGAAGCAGAGACAAGCCGAACGTGCGTGTGCGACGCATCGTGGGAGCTCCGAACGAAGTGAGAACCTGCGGGGAAGTAGCAGCGGCGAGAACGGGATGCTCGCTGACAAGATTCGAAACTAGCGAGGCGCAGAAAGATCACCAGAGACCATCCAGCAAATCCTGAATGGTCTCAAATTTGGGATCGGCGTGTGCTCCGTAGCGGTTGCGCTCGTAATCCGCGCTAACGCGTCCCGTCCCGACACTGGGAAGGCGTGACCAAAATTGCCGAATTCGCAACCGCTCCCTGGTGAGTTGACGGAGGGACTCGCTTTCGACTGCCGTAAGCGTCCACCGGGCATCGCCCCAAGCCCGTAACCACGCGCCCGCGCGACAGCCCACACCGTCGCAATGTTGTTGGGTGTAACGAAACCCCTTCCGCTTTGAAGGCCGGGACCTTGCCTCCGCCTCGGATCCTGGTGACCAAGCCGGCGCGCTCGAGCGCGCACCAGATTGCTTCGCGTTCTGCCATGCGTCGAGCGCGAGGCGCGGCGTGCGCAGCACGCGCGCTCTCGAGGGCCGAGCAGACGTCTTCGTAGAAGCGAGCACGACGCACATGAGCGTCCGCTCGCGGTGCGATCCTGTCAAGTTCCTCGGGCGTCAGCCCCAGGAAGGCCGCTCGCGGCGTGTACCGGTCCAGACGCACCCACGCGTCGACCAGGCGCACGAAGAGGTCCTTCGTCTTCGACGAGACGCCGGGCTCCGACGGACGAGACTGACCCTTCCGTGGCTTCGGCTGCGAGCCGCTCTGCCCTCAGGAGGCCCGCCGCGGCCTTCACGTCCTCGATGCCGCGCTCCGTCCACGCATTGTGCTCGGGCGTGTAGGGCAGGTTCCACAGCACGACCACCTGCTCGGCGGCGAGGTGCTCCTGCACGACTTCCGCGCGATTCGCGCCGCCATTGTCGAAGAGCATGGCGAGCGGATATCCGCCGCGAGCTCGCGCCGTGAGCTCGAGCTGCTGCACGACATCTTGGCCTGTCGGCACCGGCCCCACGCTGATCGACAAGAGGCGTCGCACGCACAGGTCGCGCACGGCAAGGCGTGGATCTCGCCCTCTTCCGTGCGCCCGACCAGCGTGCTGTCCACGCCCCATAGCGCGTCGCGCGCGAGCACCTCGACGTGCACGCGGTTCGTCGCGATGCGTTCGGCCACGCGCTGCGCGCGCTCCAGCTCGAGCGCGCGCACGAGCTCTTGCACGAGCCGCGTGGGCACGGGCTCGCCGCGTCGCTCCAGTGCGACCGCCACGCTGCGCCAGCCGTCGTGGCCCGCGACGAGTTCCTCGAAGATCGCACGCACGAGCGGCTCGGCGCGCTGCGTCTCGCACGCGCTGCGCGGCGGCCGCCCCACGCGCCGCTCGTCGCGCTGTGCGCGAGCGGCGGCGCGCCAAGCGCGCAGCGTGCGCGGGCTGACTCCCACGCACGCCGCGAGCCTGGTGAGCTCACCGCGACGCTGCGTCGTCTGGGCGAGCCAGCGTGTCACGAGGCGTCGTCTCCGCTCGCGCTCCGCGCGGCCGAGGAGTTCCTCGCGTCGTTTTCGCCGCCGGCGTCGGCGGCGCACTCGGCGTCGTCGAGTCCGGCGGCCCACTCCGCGGCTTGGGGACGCTGGCGATGAGCTGCAGGAGATCCCGCTGCGTCGCGAGGTCCTTCTCCAGCTCGGCGATCCGGCGCTTCATGGCGCTCGGGCTGTCCGCTCGCTCTTCCATCGTCATCTCCTCCACGCGCCGCCTGGGGCGCGGTTGTCGCAAGAGGCCCGCGAGCATCCCCGACAGGGCCTGCTGACTGAGCTGCCACACGCGCAAGCTCGGGATCGAGAGCTCGCTCGCCACTGCTGCGCGCGTGCGCTTGCCCAGCCACATCGAGAGGATCTGCACGCACGCCCTGTGCGCCGACTCCTGCTCGCTCGCTGCGGCGCTCTGCCACAGCTCCCTCACTCCGCGCGGGAAGTGCTGCGGCGGTGCGAATGTCAGCCGCTTCTTGCCGGTCCGCGGCCGGCGTTCCCGCCGCGGGGCCACGCTCGGCGCGCTGCTCGTCCCGTTCGACGCCGTGCTCGACGCGCTCGAGTCCGTGCTCGACATCGCGGCCCCTGCTGCCTGCTCCTTCTTCATCGTGACTCTCCTTCGCCGCGCGTTGCGGCATGCCCAGCTCGTCCAGACCGATCTCGTGACGCACACCGCGGCTCGTGTGCACCACGAGGCCGCCCTTCTCGCCGACCAGCGACACCTGCTCGTCGCCCACTTGGCCAAAGAGGTACACCGACTTGCGCGGCGTCTCGCTGAGCGCCGCATCGAGCTCGCGCGGTGCGAGCCGCGCTTCCAGCGTCTTGCGCAGCGGATCCTCCGCCTTGAAGAAGCGGTCCGCCGGCACGAGGCCTTCGATCCCCTGGTGCGGACGGAAGAAGTTGTAGTGCGCGAAGAAGTGACCCAGCCGCTCGCGCGCGTCCGTCAGCTCCTGCGGCTGCGCGCGATCCCAGAATTCGCGGCCCACCGTCTCCCACAGGCGCTCGCATTTCCCCAAGGTCTCGGGGTGGTGTGCGCGCGACACGACGTGCTGGATGCCTTCGCGCACGAGCACGCGCTGGAATTCGCTCTTGCCGCGCCAGGCGTAGTACTGCCGACCCTGGTCGGTCAGCACTTCCTTCGGCTTGCCGTGCCGCGCGATCCCGTCCATCAAGGTCTCGATCACCCACGCGCCGCGCTGCGACGTCGACAAGGCAAAGCTCACCACGTACCGGCTGAAATCGTCGAGGAAAACGACCAGGTACACGCGCGTGCTGTGCCGGCGCAGCACGAAGCTCGTGATGTCCGTCTGCCACAGCTCGCCCGGGTGCGCGCGCTCGAAGCGACGGATCTTGTCGGAGGATCGATGCCGCTTGCGCTTCACCGGCAGCGCCTCGAAGCCCTCGGCCTTCAGCGTGCGCGCGACCGTGCCCGAGCTCACGTCCACGCCCTGGAAGCGGCGCAGGAAGTCGCGCACCTTGCGCCAGCCGAACAGCGGGAAGCGCTCCTTCGTGCGCACGATCTCGGCCCGCACCTCGGGAGTCTGCGCGGGGAAACCGCCGCTGCCCTTCGGCCGACCGCGGCGTTTGGGCTCCAAGCCCGCCGGCCCTTCGCGCTTGTAGCGCGTGAGCCAATTGCGCAGCGTCCACTCCGATACGCCGCACGTGCGCGCGAAGGCGCGCAGCGTCAGACCCGCGCGCTGGAAAGCCTCGACCACCGCGCGACGTTCCTCGGGCGAGCGCGCCGGGCCAGTCACGCCGCGCGCGTTGCGCTTCGAAGGCCGCGGCACGAGGCCTTGCTCGCCGTGCGCGGAGACGGCACGACGCCAAGCGCACAGGGTCGCCGTGCTCACGCGGTGCTCGGCGCAGAAGGACTGCATCGTCTGACTGCTCGCGGCATACGCCGCGAGCAGCGCGCGGCGCTCCTCGGGACCGTAGCGCCGCGAACTCGCGCAGCGCGTGCCTGCGCCCGCAGGCGCTGGGCGCGCTCCGCTCGGCAAGCCGGGCTCCGCTCGCCCAGCGCCTGACTTCGGTACTTCCCTCGACATCGACCTCTCCTGCCCCGCGGGGCTCTGGGAGACGGCGGCGTCGGTCCTGGATGGCTACGTCAAAGCGGAAGGGGTTTCGTTACACCCAACAACTGAAAACTGAAGGCGAGAGCTTTCGCTTGAAGGACCGCAAGCGCGACGCGCGAACCAGGAAGGCCAGCACGTGACCGTGCAGCGCTTCGATGAGTCCTTGCAATGGCCTGTGTGCATGCGTGGCCCCGGCGTCTCGCGCACGAACAGGGCATCGCAAGATGCAACTTCGAACCGCGGCCCCCTCGGGGGCCGACCCGTCGGGCTACGCCCGAGCGGGCGAGAGACTCGTCGCCACGGCGACGAGGAGCGGAACATCGGGGGCTTCGCCGCCTCCACTAACCCGTACCTGAGGGGGTCCCTTTTCAACGTGCCGCAGAGGTCCCTTTTCAGCTTGCCGTCAGCACCCGCGCCGTCTCCGCTACCCCCACCGACGAAGAGGGCCGGTAGGTCGCCCCACCGGCCCGAGAGACACGCCACCGTGCTTCCCGAAGCAGGACGCGCTCGCGAGCGGACGCTCCATCACGGGGCGGGTGGAACACGATAGCAGTCCGCAGCGCGGCCCCCACTTCCGCTGGATGCAGGTATCGGCGACAGGCTCACATTCGGCAGACCCGTCTTGACACGGCTCCATGCGCTGGCTCAGCTATCGCCTGAGTCATCGCCATCATGTGCAGGATGCCAGCATGGGAAAAAAGTTCGGGCTCTCGTTCTCCTGGAAGCGCGCGCTCGGTTTATCGGCCGCGAAGGGGCGCCTCTCGCGTCAATTTGGGATCCCCCTTACGCAGTCGGGAAGAGACCGAAAACTCGGACAAATGATTCGCGGCGGCGGTTGTTGCATCTGCCAATTGACAGTGGGGGCTGGTGATCCTGGCGTCTCGCAATACCCTTCACCATCTACTGCGGGACTGTGGATCCGTTCGTAATAGCCCCACCCCAGCATTTCAGTTGCTCGGGTGGGGCTAAGTCAACCAATCAGACCGAGCGACTAGTCATTGAGAGTCCGTACATCATGCTATCCAAGAGGTCGCTACTGCAATGTGCGATCGCAGTAATTGGCGGCCTAGTGCTGCTCGCGGTCGTCTATCACTTTAGTGGCGATGACCAACCCAAAAGCGCTATTCACTCTGGCCCTGCCTCTATGGCGAAGTCTCCAGCAGGTAATGAGTTGACACACCCAAGTGGTGATGATGGGCGAACTCCCAGGCAGAGTGAGAGTCCTAACTCCGATAACGGAGGCAACGACGCAAAGGAACAAGAATCGGCGTCAATTGTAGTGGTAGTTCAGGGTGATCGTGGGCAACCGGTCGCAGATGCTCAGGTTACAGTTGCTGTCGACGCCGCTAGTATAACAGAGCTTCAGGCCATAACAAATGCACGCGGGGAATGTAGTCTTGCGCTGGGCGAGCTACCCGCGTCTTTGGGATTCCTGAAGGTTACTGCAAGGGGTTATTCAACTTACTTGGTTTCGAGCAATTCTTTGACGCGAACATTCGTCAAGGGGCTTCCGATAGATCCCATTATTGTCGGCTTGAGCGCGGCTGCCACTCTAGAAATTGCAGTAGTCGACGAGCTACAGAATGCGTTGCCTGGACATTTCGTTCAGCTCTCCTACCTGGGCCAAGACTCAGAGCCGTCGGGGAGCGGCATGCGGTCCGACGGTGTGCAGACATCAAAAACCGGCGTAACCAATGCCACCGGCGTGTTTCTCGCCTCTGACCTTCAGGATGGATGGTGGCTCGCTTCGTGCGATCGCTGGCGTGATAAAGCGGAGGGACAACATGAGCCGGTCTACGCGAAAGCCCAGCAGCAGTTACAGATTGTGTTAGAGGTGCCATCGATTGAGCTCGGCCGCTTTGCGTCTGGACTTGTGGTGCTGCCGGAACCTGTCCCCTCACTCTCTGGGTTCATGACAATCAATCAGTACTCGATAGTTCAGGACGGTCATGGACCTCTTGCTCATTGGTTGTACAAAGACGGCGAATTCTTTATTTATGGCGAACCTGAGCAGCAGTTCGCCGCGCGCATTATCTCGCGGAACAGCCAGCTACGCTCCGAGCCCTTCTCGCTGCAGATCGGGCGACATGGCTATCGGGTTAACCCTAAATGGATTCATTAACTCTACCATCATGTGGCGAAACTAGGTAACCGTCACGCCACACCCGCCTGAACGCCGGCGGCCGGGACGTGACGATTGCGTGCATGAACCGACGCGAAGAGATGGTGCAGTTGCTCGGCCGGCGTGAGCGCCTGGGCCTGACGTTCAAGGGCCTGGCGCAGGAGAGCGGAGTGCCT
>ENA-ORBV01015156-ORBV01015156.1-microbial-mat-metagenome-genome-assembly--contig:-NODE-15156-length-11393-cov-5.393690_pt1 | contig 11393 bp, 5 predicted proteins | sample MGYA00237777_ERZ505514 | MGnify/ENA primary metagenome ERZ505514 (study PRJEB26160, sample SAMN06269048) | microbial mat metagenome | isolation source: Oligotrophic lake microbial mat | place...
TTTCAAGCAGAAGACGGCATACGAGATTCGCCTTAGTCTCGTGGGCTCGGAGATGTGTATAAGAGACAGATTTTTTTGCGGAGAAGATAAAAAAGCTGTCCGTTTCTTCTGTGCATGGGGTGCAAACAGGGTCACTCGCCGCCTAGGAGAGAGTGAGGAGGGAATTAAGCTTTATTCCACTAGACCCGAGCATCTGAACCTAGGTGGACGCCAATTGACAGCTGCCGAGCTTGGCGACGCGACACTAGGTGGGCGTAAATTGGCAGATATCAAGCCTGTCGAGCTTGGCACCGTGAAATGTACCATGAAATGGCAGGGTCAGGAAATCACACAGACTTGGGACTTCCCAGACCAATGGCAGCAAGGAGATAAGAAATCGGACCGGGGGGGAATTGATTTTGAGGCCTATGGATTCGGAAGGATTTCTCCCTATGTATTCGACAACGGAGACACTCTCTTTGGGGCTCTCCAACTCACAATTGTCAGTGTCATTAATCCCGTGACAAACAAGAACTTCATCTTTATGGACAAAGACGATCCCAAGATTTTTTGTCCCGGTGAGGTTCCCTCGTAAGTCAGTTGTTGTGGCGGGGCTTGCCTCTACGACAAGTAGTGGGATTTTGATGAGGGGGCTCAAGTGGAGAGAGCCGCGACAAAAAAGACAATCATCACAGGTCATGTAACGTCGTTTGGAGGCTCTCTCGGGAAAGGCAATCCGCAAATGATTGCCTGCTTGATAAAGCTACAGAAGGTAATAAAGTATTTCATAAAAAAAATCGCGGACGGATACAAACATGAAAGCATTCAAAAAGAGTCGATGGATGTATGTATGTGGCTGATCCGTATTTATAATGTTATTAATAAAAGAAATTAGTGCCCGTAACCAAACTGCAGTATTGTCTTGTCTCATGAGCAAAAATAGTAATAATAATAATTCGGTTCGATTCTTTCTTTCTGCGAATTGATTTGAATGCTCCATAATACAGTGTATTGTTATGTTTGTTATTTGAATGCCATGCCGAGACATCCGTGGATACTTGGGTTCGCAGTACAACTATCTTGGCTTCTTTCTGTACAAAGCAGTCTCGGCCGAATGAATGAATAAATCGACCAGAATATTGTTTTGACAACATTCACCACCGCAGTTGCGACTGAAAATGAATGAAGCCACTTCCACCGGCACCCCAGGACTCTAAAACAAATGCCGTCGTCATGAAGGCGTTGTCGATGTAGGAATGCAGGCTGCCGTTCTTACAGTGACAGTTCTTTCCACGACAATCCGTCTTCATTCATGAGATGAAACCAAAATGAAAACTACCAGGACCGGCCATTGCATGGTTGGCCGACGGTTGTTGTTGTCGTTGCGCACTTGATTGTCTTCCAAGCCAGTAGGGGGCCGTCCAAAGAACAGATGCTCTGCAAAATAATCAGGTGCGTAACCCTCCTTTTACAGCACAATAGCGCTGTAGCATGTAGAGACACTTCTTAATAGAAAGCTACTAGAAGCTAGCTACTAGCAGGCAGGTGTGCCTATTCGAAAGAGGCACGGCGGCTCTGAAACGATAAGACGTGGAATCCATGATACTACTTCCAAGCGATTCATTACTGCAACAAGTGCTGTATGCACACAAATGTTGCATGGCAAAGCACCAGCTGTTCCACATTCTCGTCTCAAATCGACATTCGCTTGCAAGGCTAGCTAGCTACTTAGATAATAATGTTATCATCATGGTTTGGGACACCACCACTGCTACATAGCCTTCGTGTTCCGACCTGTACTAGCTAGCTATTAGTAGCTAGCTAATACTTCGATACCAAGAAGAGCACGAAGTCAATACCTTGCTTGACGTGACCCTTTTCCGTTACTAGTAGTTGTTACGCTGTTGCTGTTGTGCCGCAAGTACATCGCAATGGTTCTTCTGCCCTGGGTTACTTACTACTAGTAACTGATACCGAAGTGTACTGTAGCAGCTACTGTAGCGCCAGCAAGCCTTAGAAGTACAGTACGTAACGACTGTTCGGACAGCAGCGGTGGTAACCTCCATGTCCTACGTCCAATAAAACTGTACAGAACCACTATAGGTTCCCAACTGGCAAAGACATTCTCCCAACGGGCGAAGACATTCTCCCAACAGGAGCCCCTACATAAACACTATAGGTTCCCAGTCGAAGACATTCCCAGCCTGGAGACCTTACAGAACCACTATAGGTTCCCAACTGGAGAAGACATTCTCCCATCTGGAGAAGACATTCTCCCAACTAGAGCTCTTACAGAACTACTATAGGTTCCGAAGCGAAGACATTCCCCCGACTGGAGACCTTACAGAACCACTATAGGTTCCCAACTTGAGAAGACATTCTCCCAACTTAAGACGACATTCCCCCGACTGGAGACCTTACAGAACCACTATAGGTTCCCAACTGGAGAAGACATTCTCCCAACTTAAGAAGACATTCTCCGGACTGGGGAACCTACAGTACCACTATAGGTTCCCAACTGGAGAAGACATTCTCCCAACTACAGAAGACATTCTCCCAACTTGAGAAGACAAGTCATTAGTTTGCAGCGATGTCGTAGTAGTAATTGTCGTACAAGACAGTACACAGTAGCACTAGTCTAGCATTGCTGCTATAGTACTACAGTAGTACTCGTAACAGTAGCAATCGGAGTAGCAATATCTTAGAATTCTTTGGTGTCAGTTTTAAGCGCCGGCTCGCTTTGAGCGATACGCGTCATCGGAAGGCGCGCGCGGCAAAGATTCACATAACCGGCGATACGACGTACGCAGAGACTAGCTAGCTAGTCTACGTAGGACAAGTACTGAACTGGAATTATTGTTGTTGGGAACCAGCGGCGAAGCTAACCGACTCAGCCCAGCAGCGAGCAATACTTAGCTATTACTACTGTATGAATAGCTACCGGTAGCTAGCTAGTAGTAGTACTAGCTAGTACGACGTACTGGTAGTAACAGGTACGTCGTAACTCAACACCAACACAGTTGTTGAGAAGCTTCCAAACACAACAATAATAACATTGAACGATTAGTGGGCAAAACACGGTAGCCCACTAGTACTGCAGTGAGCACAAAGTACCATACCAGTACATCGTACTGCTTTATATCCACACATACTATGCATAGCACGCGACAGACATGACAATACCGCACATAATTAACTGATTCTTGGTTTGAGACCAACTGGGTCTGGGAGCTTCTGCATGTACTGCGAAGAAAGCAGAAGATGCGAGGGGGGCGTGACACTTTGAACATCGGTTTGCTTGCAATCTGTATAGTACGAGTTCCTACTGTTCGTACTTCCTCTCGAGCCAGCTAGCCCCACTGTACTGTTCATTATGGCACTGTGTGAGCCGGGCTTGGCCCTACAGGGCTATTTTTGTCATTGGTGTCAAGTATTCAAACCGCTTCTCGTTGGATTTCCATATGAGTGAGCGGCGGATTCTACTGTACAACGTACCAGACCTTTCGTTGAAAGTTGAAACCAGTGCCATACATTGATTCCATATGAGTGAGGCGGCGGATTCTACGAGACCTGTCGTGAAACCAGTACTAGTACCACACATTTCAATCGTTGAGATCTCCGAGGAGAACGCTCACAAGCACCAAGCCTCATAATTTTCGCTTTTGGGAAATACAACTGTATTTTTCAATTTTGCCGTCCGAATGTAATTCGAACAGTGTTCCGAAGCTTCACCAATCTCAAATAAAATGTAAGTGACTGCTGTTGGACTGATGACCATGTTGTTCCTTCCTCCTTGTTGAGGACGGCGTTGAGGATGGAGGATGGTTTTCTTTCTTGTGTTCTGTTCCTTCCTTCTTGCTCACTTACATGTTATTTTCTCTCCTTCCTTCATTCTGTCCTACCACTACCACGCATCCACCGGTTACGAACTATCACCACTTCTTCAATCTACTCCACTTCGATCTACTCCACTTGGATCTACTCCACTTGGAAACCACCGACTCCTTCCACATTTGTTCCACCTGCGTTCCAATTACCAACGACACGCATCCACCGTCCTCGCCGCGAATCCTATTCACTCCTTCCTTCATTCTGTCCTACCACGCATCCACCGTCCTCGCCTATTCACGTCTCTCCTTCCTTCATTCTGTCCTACCACTACCACGCATCCACCGTCCTACCACCTACGTTGCTACCAATTCCTGTCCCAGAATGTAAGTAACTCTTGACTTTGTTTGTGTTTGTTATGGCTTGTCTCTGATCTTGATGACGACGGCCACAATCTCACTTACACATTTCTTTTCTCCTCCTTCCCTTCGAACCATCTTCACTGTCATATCCAACAAGATCATGGCTGTAGGCGACCGGCAGGAGTATAGATCCCCATGGAACATACGGCCTGGACGTGTTCAGCGCTATGCCCACCTTTTGACGGGCAGTCAGAAGACCTATGACATAAGGGGGTGTGATTTGATCAAGGATGCAAATTCCCACCGTCCTCCAACGTATGCGGCCTATGCGGCCGCTGCACGTGGTTGCTTGGGAGCTCCATCGAAGCTGTCAGACGCCAAGGGCAAATACAATGCCCTCACCAAGCAGAAGATCGAAACGTTGGCTTTTCTCGCTCCCGAAGTTTTCGATCTTATGAAAGATCCAAGATTCAGGGCCATCGTTGAACACTCTGGAATTGTTCGGAGAGACCCGGGTTTGATTCCTCTCATGTACACGGACTACACAGAAGTTGCAGAGATTTGCTGGGACGTCTTGCAGTGCAGCATTGAGGAAATGGTCAGGATTCTGTCCCTTGTCTTCCGATTCCACGAGACAAAATTTGTGAATGTGTTCCTCACAGATACGGACATGCAACGAGAACTTGCTGCTGTCCAACGAGAACATGATGACGAACTTCAGCATCAGGCACTCCAACAGCGACTCCAAGAAGAGCAGCTAGGACGTCTAGCCCAGGAGCAAGGACGTCTAGCCCAGGAGCAAGAGCTAGAAAGAAACGAACGAAGACGTCAAGCCCTGCAGCTACAGCTACAAATTTATGAACAACAACGTCGAGCCGAGGAGCAAGCCCAGGAGCAAGAGCGTCGTGACCAGGAACTCATTGATGGTTTAGCCGAAGTCCGCCGGCGGGTCCATGTAGTGGAAGTCCATCTGGAAGATCAAGGAGAGGAAATCCAAGAAGTCCGTGGGGACACCCAAGAAGTCGGAAGACGTGTGGATGCACAAGATCGGAACATTGGTGACCTCCAAGGCGATAGGAATGCGCTACTCCAGCGCGTGGACGAAACGGATGCGCTTGTGGGGGATCTCCAAGTCGAGGCGGGTATGCAAGCCGGGCACACGGATGCACTAGTCCAGCGAGCGGACGAAACGGATGCGCTCGTGGGGGATCTCCAAGTCGAGGTGGGTGCTCAAGCCCAGCGCGCGAATGAAACGGATGCAAGTGTGGGTGATCTCCAGGTCCAGGTGGGTGCTCAAGCCCAGCGCGCGGACGAAACGGATGCACGCGTGGGCAGAGTTGCCCGCGCCACTGGTAGGTTGTTCCAAAACAACGCCATTGTCGAGACGCAGGCTATGGCGCATGACTTTGATGAACAACAACGAGCTCTTCTAGATGAACGCGTTCTAAAGCGGCGACGGGCTCTTCGACGACGATGTGCGGCCAGAAGCATCCAGGCACCAATTCGACGTGTCATCCGACGCCGACGTGGGGCTATTAAGATTCAAACACTTGGTCGTGCCTTTCTGTCCAAGAGCATCCTTCGGCGCCTCAAGAAACAGCTCAAGAAACAGCTCAAGAAACAGCAACTTGCCCAAGCTCAGGCCAGACGTTGGTTTTGGGGCAAGTGTGCACTGTTTGCAGCTGTGATCTTTCTGGGCCTTCCAGTGTTCCCTACCGTTTGCACTGGGATCTTGGACATTGGGATCGTGTGGATTGGAGTGGCCCAGATGATTGCCATTGGAGGACCGTGTCTCTCGCCCATGAAACCATTCTTCCGGGTGGTCGTTTTGCTGGTGTTGGTGACTGCGCTTGTGGTTTTTGGTCCCGTCCTGGTGGAGGATGGTGTTGTCTTCATCAACATGGGTGATTCCTATTACGAGCGCTATGTCAAGGCGGGTGATCACTACGAGCGCTATGTTCATGATGGATTGTTGCAGCATCATGGAACCACAAGTGATTGGGCGTGAGCAAGAGCAGCGGGCAGCTCTTTGATTGTCCAACGGGCTCAAGTTTTATGTGAAAATAACACTAGTAGGATCTTTTACTACATGATTTAACGCTGCTTCTACTAGTAGACTAGCTAGCTATTGTCAAACAATAGATAGATAGACAAATGGATAGATAGATAGACAAATGGATAGATAGATAGACAGATGGATAGATTAACATACTACCGGGGCGCCTTGGATTGCGTTTTTGAAGCGCACACTGTCTCCAACGCAACCACGCACGCTGGCCCCGCTGGAGGCGATCGGTGAGCGATGATTCCTTGGGCTTTGGCGGCAAACCGGTGTAGCGTTACAGTATGTTCGTGTTGTTGACGGACTTAATGCACATGGAGAGAAAAGGCCCATGGCGAATCAATAAACACAGGTAGCTATTGGCTGGTAGCTACGAATAGTAGCAAGTGCTCTTCGTCGACCAACAGTGAAGAGACATGTAGGGCAATGGTATCCATTTTGGGGTCAAATGGTATCCAAATCAAGTAGAAATGCCAGATGGGGGATCGGGTGCAATTACCATGTTGTTACTGACAGGAAGGGAAGCATGCAGTATGCCGCACCATTCTTGTTACGCAACCCACTATTTTGGTTGCTACTCGCTACTAGTTAGCTATGCGTAGAAAACCATCTCCTTTGACAGTAAATCGCCCAAGCTACACAGCTAGTGTAGCATAGACTTTTCTACTTCTGTTGATTGCCAGCATTCTCTTTGGTCGATAGATTTATCTTCGTAGCCTGTCAACGAGTGATTGGTGCAACGGAGAAGGCCACAACCACATCAACCACAAGCAGGAACGCTTTCCCATTCCTTGGGATCACTTTCAAGGCCATTGATTGCATGCATTGGATTCATTGCTCTGATACCCAAGCAGTCGAAACACGAGGCCATCCACAAAAGGACAAACACCATGAGCAAAAAGGAAGGCTCTACTAGTACCTCCACGCGTGGTGGTGGTGGTGAGCGCACCGAAACGGCCACTGGCGATGTGATCATGCTCACCTCGAGTTCTTCTCGTGGAAGAGGCCGCACAGAAGGAGGCCGTGCCGAAGGAGGCGAAGCTAGTGGCGGACGAACTCGAAGTTTCGAGGGAAGTAGAGCCAGATCGAGGTCTCAAAATGCCACTCGACGAGGCGCAGTAGACGCAAGTGTTAGTGCCAATTTGAACAAGCGCACAGGCCGCAAAGAACGAAGGCGTTCGAGTAGTATGTCCGACAAGAGTAATCAAGGTCGAAGACAAAGGGCAGTCATTCCTTTGTTGGCAGGAGGTGGTCCACCGTTGCGGACTGCCAAAACGATATCCAATCCCTATGGTGCCAGGCTGGATGATAGCCTCCAAGATGAATCCTTGACAGACGACAAGAATTTGACAAAAAGAACCTCCGGCACGATGACGGAGGAAATGAAACAAAGAGCTGCAAACTCATCGTTTTCCAACATGGGGAAGCACACGGCCAGTTTCGGACATGACGATCACAGCAACGCGAACAACGATATGGATGACTCTGGCTTTGATCTGGACAACCCCATACCTCATGCGAGTACCTTGGTCGACAAGAAAGAAAAGCCTGGTTTGGTCAATCTTTCTAGCCTTAGTAATATCTTTGCACGACGTGGGGATTTGAGAGATGTCGATCAGAGCGTCAATCTCATGGATGTCGAAACGGGCAAGTATGAAACGAAGAAGACTTCGTCGGCGCAACAAAAACCAGGAAGAGGTGTCAAGGAAGTATTGTTTGGTTCGGGTACTCGACAAAGCAGTCTCAAGGATATCAATTTGGGACCCGATCCGACCAATCGAAGAGCGGCGCATTTTTACCTGCAACAAAAAGCCCGCAAGTTTAACAACAATCCTTGGCGTTTGTTTACTAGCACCGTCAGCAAATGCTGCAAACCCATTCTTCGGACCTTGTGTAGTGCTCCCTTTCTTGCAGCCATCCTCATCATTGGCCTATTGGTGTGTATCCCTTACCTACAAGACGAGGTCAATTCCTTACCGGCACCAACGGCAGTAGTAGAGACACCCGAACCGACACCCCGACCAACCCCGTCGGCGACGCCGGCTCCTACCAAGGAGTTGGTCTTTTTTATGCCCGCGTCTGTGCCATCGAGGTTAGCAACACCGAAACCTGCGCCTACCAAGGTACCCGATAGTACGAATAGTGAAAAGCCATTCACACCACCACCAGGAGAAGATTTTCTGGCTGCCACCAGCCGCGAGTTTACTGACCCCGTTAAAAAGCAAGATGAAGAATTTATCGCTGCCATTACAGAACGTTACAATGAAACACTGGCTTTGATTCTGTCGTCGGGAGTTTCCAGTTTGGAGGATCTCAATACGACCAACTCGCCACAGCACAATGCCTTGATGTGGCTTCTTGCGTCGCCACAACAGAATTTCGACGAGGCGCCGACAAAAGGCGCTCGACGAAGGCTCGTGTCGGAGGACGTTCACACAGTTGAACGGTACACCGCTGCTGTCTTGTTTTTTGCCATGGTTCATGCTGGCGGCAATAATGAGACAAAAGCTGGCATTGGCGAGTTCCTGTCGTTCAACGCAACAGGGCTGACGCCCGACGAGATGGCGCTTTTGGCATATGCTGTTTCCGGCAACATGACATCTCAAGAAGAAAAGGTGGCCTTGTTCTTTTATCAGATGCAAGTGCAAGGCTTCAACGGAACGACCGAGGAGTTCCTTCATGACTTTCACCTTCAAATGTCTTTGATGGCCGCACTCAATATGACGCCTTCGGAAGAACTGTACCTCCTGTCGTATCATCCTGGTGGCGGGCACAACAATATAACAGAGGAGGAGTTGACTGCTCTTTACCACCAACTGCAGCTAATGATGTGGGGTCCAAATACGACGTCCTTGGGCATGTCATTCTTCAATATGACTCCAGCAGAGCAATCCATGATGCAACAAATGGGCGCCTTTTCGAATTCGACGTATCCTGGCATAACATACAACATGACGCCCGACGAACTTCACATGATGCAGCAAATGATGAGGAACCCAAATATGACAGTGTCATTCAATATGACGCCTCAAGAGCTACACATGATGCAACAAATGATGGCCAATGGTACTCACGATGGTATGACACTGGAAGAGCTGGAAGAAGTCATGGAAGCCGCAATGATGGGGAATGGTACCCATAATATGACTCCAAGCGAAATGCAAATCTTTCAGCAAATGATGAATGCGACAATGATGCAGCAGCAGATAATGGGGAGTAGTGGCCATCCAAACATGACACTGCAAGATATGCAGCTCCTATTGACTCTTGCCAATTCAAGTACGAATCTGACTCCTGAAGAGCTTCAGGTGCTGCAAATGGCCGCAAGTCATAATGCAACCGCAGAGGAGCTGGTGGGGTTATTTTTCAATCCCATGATGCCGGATAAATTTGCCGAGCTTGATGACAACAGCGGACCCCCGCCACCAGCTCCAGCTGTCCCACAAACCATCAGTCTCTCCACCGGTAGCAGCCAGAATCAGAATGTGCGCCGCCATCTTGGCAGCACGGGCTTCATGGAATTTTGGATGACGGGAAACCATATTTGTCAATGGCAGGGTATTAAATGTGACAGCAATAGCCATGTCACGAAACTGAATTTGACAGATTCCAAACTGCGTGGGACAATACCGTCTGAAATACAAGGTTTTCATGTACGTTCACTGTGTTTCAAAGCATGTTTCTTATGGACCTCCAGCAGGAATTGTAACTGATTTTGTCGTTCCTTTACAGAGCTTGACCGAACTTGACTTGAGCAAGAATCATCTGCACGGGAGTGTCCCAGCCCTTGGGTCGAGCTTGCGGTTGCTTGCTTTGAACGATAACAAGCTCAATGGAACGATAGGGGACCTTCAAAATTTGACGAATATAGGTTAGTCTATAACTGTCTTATCTTTGGTCTTCGCAAACGCATGCACCTCACCTGTCGACTTTATTGTATTTCGTTTTCAGGTAGGCTAGACCTCGACCATAATAAGATAAACGGCAGTATACCCACGTCAATCGGTATCATGAAGAGTCTTGCCGAGCTTCGGCTGCACCATAATGTGAGTTTTCGTGCTACAAGTACTCACTAGCAGTGCTGCCTTTTTTCTTAGGGGGGTTAGCTCACATGCCGTTTGACATTCTGGCTCTTTTACGCATCGTCAGTTGCTTTCAGGTTCCATCCCGACTGAGCTGGAAAACTTGGAAGCCTTAACAAAGGTGTACCTGGAAGGAAACAAGCTCACAGGCAGTGTTCCATCGTTTAACAAGAGCATAGCAAGTCTTGGTGAGCATCTCCAGCGTTGTCATTAACTTTTTCTATCACCAATGGCCCTTACTTGACGTTGACAATTTACGAATTTCTAATTTCATTTGTCTTTTTTGCTGTGTCAGTAACGGTCCGTGTTTACCACAATGACTTGTCAGGCAATATTTCCTCACTGCTTTGCTCAGCTGTGACAGATAAGCAACTCAAGTATTTGGCAGCGGATTGTCTTGCAAATGTGTCATGTTCCTGCTGCCACAAATGCTATTGATTGAGAGACGGATGGCTCAATGGAATGGAATGTTTTGGAATGAGCGCTTGGATCTATGGAATGGATTGTAGTAGAATGGGTGGGTCGATGGATGGAGCTGCTCCAGTCATGCAGATTGCCCATGAGGAATGCGGCAATGTGCTATTATGGTGGCCAACAACTCGAGCTATTGAGTCGCTGCTTGGAGAGCGTAACAATCTCCATAGACGAAACATGTCAAATTGTAAAACTAATCTACTAAACATAAAAGGGTGCTGATCATTCAGAACGATTAACGCACACACTTGCTCCAATCGATGCAATTGGGACCACGTTTCATGTTTCGTGCACACACTTGCTCCAACAGATGCTTTTATGTCAGCCCCCCTAACCCTGACCTGAGCCACGTCACACCCGAAAAGGCCCCGGCGCGTCACCTACCAGCTGAAGTGCAATTGTAAGTGCTACTAGCTAGCTAGCTAGCATGGGTTGCCGAATCAATGGTTGGCATGGGACACATGACGTCACAGCTTTAACCAATCAGACTGCACGGAATCATTCGCGCGTGCTGCTTCGTTGACAACCCCATTGATGGCGGATCACGGTGTGACCTACCGTGCATCTAAACGCACAGCTACCGGCTAGCCGGTAGCTACATTTGTC
>ENA-ORBV01015157-ORBV01015157.1-microbial-mat-metagenome-genome-assembly--contig:-NODE-15157-length-11393-cov-4.235331_pt1 | contig 11393 bp, 12 predicted proteins | sample MGYA00237777_ERZ505514 | MGnify/ENA primary metagenome ERZ505514 (study PRJEB26160, sample SAMN06269048) | microbial mat metagenome | isolation source: Oligotrophic lake microbial mat | place...
CCGCTGGCACGCGTTGGCCGGCGCGGAAGATCCGCGGTTCGGCTTCACCGTTGATCGAGGCAAGCGAGAACGTGCCTTCAGACGTGTCGAGACGCGACTCCACCGGCACCGTCTGCCCGGAAGTGAGGAGAAGCGTTTGTCCCACGCGCAGCGCTTCGGGCGTGACCTCATCCCACGTGCCGCCGGCGGCGGGTCGGAGCACGCGGACCCGTTGTGGTTTCGGTTGCTGGCTGAGCAGGCGGCGGCGGTTGCGCTCGACGGCGGAGACCTGCGCCCAACGCCCGATCAGCATCAGTAGGATAAATCCGGATACGAAATCAAAATAGATGAAACGCTCCTCGCCGACGAGCCAGCCGTAGAGCGAGCCGGCATAGGCGCCGGCGATGCCAATCGCGATGGGCAGGTCGATATGGAGAACGCGTTCGCGCAAGGCCTGCACGGCCCGGGACAGAAAATAGAGTCCGCCGACGAGCAGGCTCAAGGTGCCGAATGCGACATTGAGTACGCCGAAAAGTCCGGCCCATTCATATGTGCGCTCCATGCCGAAGTAAGTCGGCAGAGAGAACAGCATCACATTCATCGTGAAGGCGGCGCAGAGTCCGATGCGTTTGACGAGGCCACGGCTCTCGGGTTCTTCGACCGTTTCGCCGGGTGGGCCGGCGAGGTAACCGAACGCCTGTAGTTTGCGGGCGAAGTCGACGGCCGAAAACTCGTCCGGGATCCAGCGCAGCCGCATGCTGCCGTATTGCGCGTTGACGATGATATCGCGGGCGCCGGGTTGCTGCTGAAAAACGCGTTCGATCAGCCACACGCAACCGGCGCAGGAGATGCCTTGGATATCCAGGGTGAGTTCCGGGATTTCTCCGGGGCGCGCAGCGGAGTTGGCGGGTAGATCGACGTTGCGCTGCAGCGTTTCCAGCCAGGCGTAATCGCGCGGTTGAAAGACGGCCGCGTCGGCCGGCGTGGTGACGTTGTCCTTGATGCGATAGTAACCGTCGAGGCCGTGCTCATGGACGAGGCGGAAAACGTAGCTGCAGCCGGAGCAGCAGAATCCGGTCTCGCGCATCCGCGCGTCGATCAGCGCCGCGCCGCAGTGCCGGCACGAAGGAGTATTCGAGCCGCCGGGCGCTGAGCGGGTAGCCACCGGAACGGGGCGCGGAGCAGGTGCGGCTGGCGTGGATACGCTCATGATCAGAAGCAGACGAAATTGAGCGGGTCCGGCCCGGGAAACCCGAGGGTGGCGCGGAGCCTCCAGCCAATGACCACGGCGGTCGTGAGGGCGAGGGTGACGCGCATCCGGCTGAGCCAGAGCGGTGAGAGTTTTTGGCGGACCCAGTGGAATTGCGTCTGGGCGAGCCAGAGCAATGGCACCGTGCCGAGGCCAAATGCGAGCATGACCTCGATCCCGCGCACCCAGGAGCCGGAGAGCAGGGCGAGTGCGACGATGAAATACAGCGGTCCGCAGGGTAGCAGGGGCGTGGCGAACCCGAGGGTGGCTGCGGCTTGCACGCGGGAGCGCTGGCGCAGGCCGCCTTGGAGTTTCCAGGTCAGGCGGCCCAGGGCGGGAATTTTTGGCAGGAAGCGATCCCACCGCAGGGCGATGGCGACAAAGATCAACACGAGAATCCACGGCACCCAACGCAGCGCGGATTGCGAGAGCCAGAGGAGAGGGGTGCGGCCAATCCCACCGGCGAAGGCGCCGAGCGCCGCGTATCCAATCATTCGTGACACATGATACACCGTGCTCACGGTCTGGGCATCGGTGCGGTCGCCCTTGACCGGCATCAGCGCACAGGAAAGCGGGCCGCACATTCCGACGCAGTGCAGACTCGTGACCAGACCGGCGACGAATGCCGCGGTGGGGGAATTGATAGCGGACGCGAGTTCCATGGTTAACGGCTGGCGGGCGTGGGGCGGCCGGTTGTCATTGTGGGCATGGACGTTCGCGGGCGGCTCATCGATTGACGGGCTCGAAGGACACGAGCGGGACCTCCTCAACCTGGTGCTTGCCCGCGATAATAAACCAGGCGGTCCACGCGCCCGCTTGAATCAAGAAGGCTCCGACGAACCACAGCCAGAGATAGGATCGGCGCGGTGGTTGCTCGCGCGACTCCGGAGTTCCGGTCGCGGACACGACGGGAGCGGCGCAGTCTGAATCGCGGGCAGTCTTCGCGGCGGGACGGTTCGGTTGGTTAAGGCTCATTTCGAGTCCTCCCGGAGCAGGCGGGGATCGGGTCCGACAAATTCGATGGGGCGAACCAAATCGAACGTCCCTTCGGTGTCGCGCATGTGAACCTCGAGTTTGAACGGGCCGGTATAAGCGGCCCGGGCTTGTTGCAGGATTAACGGCTGGACGAGTTCCCCGAGCGGGGGCACCGCGACGGCGCTGCCGAAGCCGCTCGTCGTGATGTCGGCCTTTCCGCCGACGAGGGTTACCGTGAAGGTGGCGGTCTCGTGGCGTTTGTTGACGATGCGGACCAGAAATTGATTTCGCACGGTAGTGGCATCGACGACATACGGGGAACCGACCATTCGGGTGATGCCGAAATTGGCCGGTCTCACGGTGCTGAGCGCCCACGTGGCAACGCTGGCCCCGACGACAAGCAGGAGAAAATAGAGCAGCGTGCGCGGGCGCAGCCAACGGGTTTTTCCACCGACGAAGCGGGTTTGGGAGTCATAGCGAATGAGTCCCTTGGGGCGGTCCAGTCGCGTCATGACATCGTCGCAGGCATCAATACACGCAGTGCAACCGATGCACTCCATCTGGAGGCCTTGGCGAATATCAATGCCGGTGGGGCAAACCTGGACGCAGCGGTTACAATCCACACAGTCGCCGGTCGTCGGCGCGCTCGCGCTGAGGGTGCTCGGAGCGCTCGCGGTGCTGGTAGTGATAGAGACGGTGGCGGCTGCCAGGGGAGTGGTGAGTGAACGGCTCGTCGAGCGTTTTGGCCCGCGGGGTTCGCCACGCATCACATCATAGCCAATGACGAGCGAGTGGTCATCGATCAGGGCCGATTGAAGACGGCCGTAAGGACAAATCACGATACACAACTGCTCGCGAAACCAGGCGAAGTTGAAGTAGAGCACGCCCGTTGCGATGGTGATGAAGACGAAGGCGCCCCAGTGTTCTCCGGGGGCGGAGCTCACCATGGTCCAGACCTCGGGCAAGGAGACAAAGTAAGCGAGCAGAAGGTGGGTGATGACCGCTGAGACCAGGATATACAGGGTGTGTTTGGTAACGCGTTTGGCGATCTTACCCGCGGAGAGTGGAGCGAGATCCAAGGCGCGGCGTTTCACGGAGTCGCCGTCAATCCAGCGTTCGATGCGGCGATAGACGTGATCGAGAAACACCGTGTGCGGGCAAGCCCAGCCGCACCAGACCCGTCCGAGCAGGGCGGTAATGAAGAACAACGAGAAACCCATTCCGGTGATCACGAAAAACAGCAGCCACATGTCCTGGGCCGCGAGGGTGATGCCGAAGAGATGGAAGCGCCGCGCGATCACATCGAGGAATACGGCGGGGTGACCGTTCACCTGGATCCACGGCAGGGAAAGATATAAGGCGATCAATCCGATCGCTGAGATCCGGCGCGCGGTATTGAACCGGCCCTTCGGATCAGTCGGAAAAAGAAACGCGCGCGAGCCGTCGGACCGGATGGTGGTGACGGAATTGCGGGACGGGTGATCGGTCGGGAGGGCGGGCATGGTGGGTGTGGCTTAATCGGCGGCGCGGGTGCGCCACGTGGCGTGGGGGCCATGGCCGGCTGCGCGAGCCCGGGGTAGGTTCCCTCGTGGGAGGGAAGCCGCGCAGCGCCGGAGTCTTGCGGCGGCCGGTTACTGGGCGGGACCTCCGGAGCGGACGATCGGATCGCCCTCTTTATGTTTACTCATGATATAAGCGGTGACTTCGCCGACCTTTTTGGGACCGAGCACCGGACCCCAACCGGGCATACCCTTGGCGAGGACGCCCTTGGCGATAAGGTCGTAAACCTCCGAGGGCTTTCCGCCGTGGATCCACGCCGTATCCGTCAAATCAGGACCAATGGCGACCGGGCTTTCCGATTTACCGCGCAGACTCACGAGATGGCAGGCGGCGCAGTTCGAAGCGTAGAGGGATTTGCCGCTCTCGACGAAGGTCGGGTTCTGACTCATTTTCCAAAGACTGGCGTCGTCCAGCGGCGCGGCGGCCAGGCGCTCGGCATCGATCTTTGCCATGGCTTGGGTGACCGTCTGTGTCCCGCTGAGGCCAATGTGGAACCATTCGTAGTAAGCCCAATAGCCGACCCAAAAGATGATCGTAATATAGAGCGTGTTGAGCCACCAGTTGGGCAGGCGCTTATCGTACTCTTGAATACCATCAAACGAGTGCGGCCGGATGGGATCTTCAGGCGGAGGAGTGGCGGGATTCATGGAGCGGAATTATTTCGTCCGGCGGGGGCGTGCGACCTTGACCGGGGCGGGAATCGGCCCGGCGGCGGGTGTTTCGGTCTCGAACGGCAAATTCTCGAAGCGCTCGATCTGGGGCCGCTTCATGCGCAGGGCCCGCCAGCTGATCATCAGATAGATCGACAGCGCGGTAATGAAGGCCGCGAGGGTGAAAATCGCGGCGTAGTTTTCGAAGACGAGACGACGGAACACGGGTGGAAGAGGTTAAAAGGTGGGAGTGAGTGGCAGTGCGGCTCGGATCATTGAGCTGGGACAGGTCCCTTGAGCGGAATGACCGTGCTCTCGGAACGTCCGAGCGACTGGAGATAGGCAATCATGGCCACGATTTCCTTCTCCGGTGCGACGTAGGCACCGGCGGCCCGGAGATCTTGCGAGATCGCGTTGGCCTGGGCGGTGACGTTCTCCGTGATCTGTTCGGACGTCCATTCCGGATAGGGCACACCGAGCGTGCGTTGGACGGAGAGCTTGGTGGGCAGGATCGCGACATCGGTGTCAGCGGTAAACATCCCCGGGTACGCGGGCATGTTGGAGCCGGGGGAAACCGAGCGTGGATCCTCCATATGGCGGAGATGCCAGATGTTGAGGTATTTGCCGCCCATGCGGGCGATGTCGGGCCCGGTACGCTTCGAACCCCACTGAAATGGATGATCGTAGATGGACTCACCGAGTCGCGAATAGTCACCGTAGCGGAGGACGTCGGGCACCAGAGTACGGATCATCTGGGAGTGACAATTATAGCAGCCCTCGCGGACATAGATGTCGCGACCGGCGAGTTCGAGCGGTGTATAAGGAATCTGGCGACGATCCTCGATGTTGGCGGCGCGATTCGTAATGACGGTCGGGATGATCTGGATCAGGCCGCCGGCGGCCACGGCGATGAACGTGAGGATGGTGAAGGGAGCGGTGTTGACCAGGAGCCGGTCGTACCAATCGGCCCACGCTTTGCCACGGGACTCGAAGTGGGCGTAGGCGAGAATCACGCACAGCATGATGCCGACGAGGCCGGCGATGCTGAGCATGCTGCCGCCGAACATCCAGGCGCAGGCGAAGCCAGTGGCGAGGAAGGCGAAGAGGACAGGCGGATTGACGAAGGTTCCGAACACGCCGAGTTTGGGCTCGGCCGCGTGCAGCGGGTCCTTGACATCGTCGAAGACCTCGATCGTGCCGTTGACCGGTTCGGCTCCGCGAACGGTTTTCCAGACATTCCAAGCCATGAGCAGGAAGCCAGTGAGATAGAGGGTGCCGCCGATCACCCGCATCAGCATCATCGGGCGGATCGAGTTCAGCGTGTCCAGGAAGTTAGGATACGCCAGGGCCATGCCGCCATCGGTGGTGGCGTTGAGCATGAGGCCCTGCATGATACCGCTGGTCCACATGGCGGCGACGTAAAGCAGGATGCCGACGGTACCGATCCAGAAGTGAACATTGGCAAGCGAGACGGAATAGAGGGGTTTGTTCCAGAGCCGGGGTAGGAGCCAGTAGATCATGCCGGCGGCCATAAAGCCGTTCCAGCCGAGGGCGCCGGCGTGCACGTGGCCGATGATCCAGTCGGTATAGTGAGCCAGCGCATTGACCGATTTGATCGAGAGGAGAGGTCCCTCAAACGTCGCCATGCCGTAGAAGGTAACGGCGGCGGCCATGAACTTGAGGACCGGATCGGTGCGTAGCTTGTGCCAGGCGCCGCGTAAGGTGAGGAGGCCGTTGAGCATGCCACCCCAGGAAGGAGCCCAGAGCATGAGGGAGAACGTCATGCCGAGCGTCTGCAGCCACTCCGGCAGGCTGGTGTTGAGCAAGTGATGGGGGCCGGCCCAGATATAAACAAAGACCAGGGACCAGAAATGGATGATCGAAAGACGATACGAGTAGACGGGACGTTCGGCGGCCTTCGGAATGAAATAATACATGATCCCGAGGATCGGCGTCGTCAGGAAGAATGCTACGGCGTTGTGACCGTACCACCATTGGACCAACCCGTCCTGGACCCCGCCGAACAGCGGATAGCTGTGGGTGAAGCTGGTGGGAAGGGAGAGATGATTGACGATATAGAGCATCGCCACGGTGATGATCGTCGCGATATAGAACCAGATGGCGACGTAGAGACTGGGCTCGCGGCGCTTGGCGAGGGTCCAGAAAAAGTTCACCGCGAAGACCACCCAGATGAACGCGACGGCGATATTGATGGGCCAGATGAGTTCAGCGTACTCTTTGCCGCGGGTGAGCCCGAGTGGCAGCGTGATCGCCGCGGAGACGATGATTGCCTGCCAGCCCCAGAAGTGCAGGGCGGAGAGAAAGTCGCTCGCGAGCCGCGCTTTTACCAGTCGCTGCGTGGAGTAATAGATGCCGGCGAACATCATATTTCCCACGAAGGCGAAGATCACGGCATTGGTATGCAGCGGCCGCAGGCGGCCAAAGGAAAGCAGCTCGTTATTGAAATTGAGCTGCCAGAAGTTGAGTTGGGCCGCGATCAGAACGCCGACCAGCATCCCGACGACGCCCCAGATGAGGGTCGCGATCAGGAACTGGCGGACGACTTTATCGTTGAACTCGAGGGTGACTTTTTGCGCGGGCATCGGAAGTGGAAACGCGGAAAAGATGGAACGTGGGCAAACTCCGATTAGCGGGCGGGAGTGGTGCCCGACGGGGCGTTATGGTCGTGGCTCACCTGACGGGCGAGTCGGGGAGACTCTTCGCCGAGAGGCAGCAAGGAGTCGCGCTCGGCGCTGCTGAGGCGGCCGCGGGCATGTTCGCGGAGGAAGAAGATCACAAAAGTAAAAACGAGACACAAACTGATCGTGAGGGTGAGTGGAACGACGGCCATGGGAGTGCGGGATTGAGAGTCGGGAGGGAGGTTGGAAGGGCGACAGGGAGGGTGACCTTACTTTTTGGATACGGCGTTCTCTTCGGTGGGAATCGCGGGTGGAATCGGGCTGGCGGCCCGGCGGCGAGGTCCCTTGCTCGGGGCGCGGTGGTGACGGAGCAGTTCCTTGGCGGCCAGCCAGTTATCCAAATCATGTCCGGCCTTCCGGCCGTTCTCGAGCCAGAGCAGGTAGGCGGTGTGTTGAATCTCCGCTTCGGTTGGTTCCGGCAGGGTGGTGATAGGTGAGGGTTTCATGGGTGGGCCTCGGTTGCGTTCAGGCGGTTGAGTGTAGGGTTCGACCTTCAGTTTTGCTCCGCACGCGTTGGTGCTCTTTCCGCATTTTTTGCCGAAGCGGTTAGGCGGCGAACGGCAGGGCCGATCCTTGGCGCTGCGAGCTGGAGCCGGTGCCGTGCAGGTGTTCGCGATAGGTGGTGGGTGATTCGCCCGCGACCCGGCGGAACACCCGGTTGAATTGCGAAAGCGATTGGAAGCCCGCTTCAAAGGCCGCCTCGCTGATCCGCGTGTGCGGATGCAAGAGGAGTTGCTTCGTCTTCTCGATCCGGGCGCGTGCAATATAGTCCGTGAAGGTCAATCCGGTGGCTACCTTGAATACTTTGCAGAAGTAAAACGCGCTCATGCTCGCCGCGCGGGCGACTTGCTCCAGCGACATCGGCTCGCTGAGATGTTCGGCAATAAAGGCGCGGGCTTTGTTCACCGCTGGCGGCTCGGCGGCGACCGAAGTGATCATGAGCTCATTCGCGACGAGCGAAAGATGTTGGGCGAAGCTCGACAGGAGCCGCAGCACGGCGTGGTAGCGCGCCTTGGTGAGCACGCGCGTTTCGAAGTACGCCGCGTGCAACTGCGCGACGTCGACCGTGCGGTTCCATTTCGCCAGCTCGCTCATGGCGGTCTTGAAGCTCTTCTCCGTGGCTGGGCGCAGCAGGACTTGTCCGGTTTGCAGGTAGCCGACGACGTGCTGGCCGATGCGCACCGGGACTACTGACTCGCTTAAGCCGGCGAAACACTGGACGGTCTTGCAGTCCGTCACCGCCTGGCTTTCGACCCCGGCTTGGTGTTGCAGGCAGGCTGCGCAGGACTTGCTGGTTTCGCCGATCAAAGCGCAGAACGATGAAACTTGTTTTGAACCGGCCAGAGGAGCTTGAAACGAACCGACGGGGCGGAGCACCAAGGGCAGGCCGGTGGCGGTTTCGAATGCATCCTGATAGTCGCGGAAGATCGCCGATTGCTGCAGGCGGGTGACGAGGTAGGAATCGCGATGGTCCGTCGGGTCGGTGCGTGGGGTGGGCGTGAGGGTGGCGTTCATTGCGTCACCACCATAGCGACAAAATATGCGCAGCGTAATTGGAGCTGCGGCGGCATCTCGCTAAAGAATTTCCCTAGTTGAAAGGCTTGGCGCGATCCATGTGAGTGCGCTCGCCGGGCATACCGGTGTCGAAATTGGGCGAGGAGCGCAGCGACGAAGCAATCCATCGAGTTGGATCGCCATGCCCTCTTTCCTCGGGCTCCCGATGACAAATCAGAGGGTGAAATAACCAGGCTGGCACTTGACAGTGAGCGGAAAACGAGGGCGGCGGCGGTTGGGATAACCACGGGAGAATTCGTCCTGAAGGGGCGTGAAGGCGTCGCCGCCGGCACCGCGTCTCTTTCCTTGCGAACGCGCCCGGTGCGGCGACGATCTCCGTTGTGCCGAATCGCGATTATTCAACGCTTTCCCAGGCTGAGCTCGTGTCGCGACTCGAGGCGTTCGAGCTTTCTGACGACGCGAGTGAGGATATGGTGGGCCGCCGGCAGCTTGAGCGGGATCTTTTGGCCACGGTGAAGGAGTTGCGGGACGTCAAGGCGGCCTTGGACGAGCATTCGATCGTGGCGATCACCGATCCCTCCGGAAAAATTTCTTATGTGAACGACAAGTTCTGCGCGATCTCACAGTATTCGCGGGACGAGCTGATCGGGCAGGATCATCGAATCATCAATTCCGGGACTCACTCGAAGGGTTTCTTCCGTGATCTCTGGAGCACGATCAGCCGAGGGCAGGTGTGGCATGGTGAGATTAAGAATCGCGCGAAGGACGGTACGTTCTACTGGGTGGACACGACGATTTATCCCTTCGTTGACGAAGCGGGAAAGTCGTTGCAGTACGTGGCAATTCGCACCGATATTACGACGCGGAAAGCGAATGAGGAAGAGTTGCAGCGCGTGGTGGCGGAACTCGCGGAGAAGAACAAGGAGCTCGAGGCGATCGTCTATACTGTTTCCCACGACTTACGTTCGCCCCTCGTCAATGTTCAGGGCTTCGGCAAACAACTCAACCGCGCATGCGACGTGATTCGGACTGCGGTCGCAGCGGCCGGCCCGGACGGGGTTGTGCCCGTGGCGGTTTTGCAGGCTCCGTTGGACGGGGCCATTCCGCAGGCGCTCAAGTTTATCAACGCCGGGGTCAGCAAGATGGAGACGCTGCTCGCCGGCTTATTGCGCTATTCGCGGTTGGGCCGCGTCGCGTTAACGATCCGGCCGTTGAATGTGAACGGAATGCTCGCGGAGATTCTCGCGGCGATGACGTTCCAGCTCGGTGAGGCTCAGGCCGAAGTGCACGTGGACGCCTTGCCCACCTGTTTGGGTGATACGACGCAAACCAGCCAGGTATTTGCCAACCTCCTTGATAACGCCCTCAAGTATCGTCATCCGGAACGCCCGCTTCGAGTGACGATCACGGGTGTACTCGCGGAAGGGCAAGTCGTGTATTCAGTTTCTGATAACGGAGTCGGCATCGCGCCAGAGCACCAGGCAAAGGTGTTCGATATTTTTCATCGGCTGAACCCGCACTCCACGCAGGGCGAAGGCCTCGGGCTGACGATTGCGCAGCGCGTTCTCGAACGTCAGAACGGAAAGATTTGGGTGGAGAGTCGCGGCGGCGAGGGGGCGACTTTCTTCGTGTCATTGCCTGCCGTGGAGCCTCAGGGCCGCGCCGGATCATGATGCGCTTCATCGAAACTTTCCGGATCCTCTCGCGGCGGCGCAAATGCCTCGTTTACCTTTCGAATCAAGACACATGACTCAGAACTCTCCCGTTCCGACCATCCTGATCGTCGATGACGATGAAGGCCACGCCATCCTTATTCGTGAAAACCTGTTGGGCGCCGGTCTCCAGAATCGGATCGAGCACTTTTGCGATGGTCAGGTGATTCTCGATTTTTTTGCCCAACGGCGGCAGGATGAGAAATCAGAAACGTATCTCGTGCTGCTCGATATCCGCATGCCCAAGGTGGATGGCATCGAAGTGCTGCGCCGGCTCAAGGCCGACCCGGAATTCGGCAAGCTCCCCGTGATCATGCTGACCACGACCGATGATTCGCGCGAGGTTGAGCGCTGCTACGAACTGGGGTGCAACGGCTACATTCAAAAACCGGTCGACTACGACCGATTTGCCGAGGCCATACACCGGCTGGGATTGTTTGTACCGCTGTTACTCGTTCCGGCGGTCAGCACTCGCTGACCTGCGTTATGCCCCTGGGATCAACGGCTCAAGTTCCGCGCATCCTCGTTGTTGATGACGACGAAGGTCTGCTCATCCTGATGGCAGGGACACTGCGCGGCGAAGGCTATGAGGTGGCCACCGCTGCGTCCGCCCGGGCAGCGGAGGAGTCGATGGAAAAGCATGTACCCGATTTGATGATACTGGACCTAAAGCTGCAGGATGGGAACGGCCTGGCGCTCGTGGCGCGGTTGCAGCGTCATCGCACCGCGGTGCCGTTTGTCATCGTTACCGGGCAGGGGGATGAGAAAGTCGCGGTCGAAGTGATGAAGCAGGGTGCGCTCGACTACGTGATGAAGGATACGGGTCTGCTCGACCTGCTGCCTGCGGTGGTGAAGCGTGCGCTGGCCACCGTCGCGGCCGAGAAGGCATTGGGAGCGGCGCAGAGGGAGCATAAGCGGCTCGAGCGGGAGATCCTCGCCGTGGGCGAGCGCGAGCGGCACTCCATCGGGGCGGATCTGCATGACAATCTCGGCCAGCAACTGACGGCCTGTCTCTTATACACATCTGACGCTGCCGACGAATAGAGAGGTGTAG
>ENA-ORBV01015161-ORBV01015161.1-microbial-mat-metagenome-genome-assembly--contig:-NODE-15161-length-11391-cov-3.475429_pt1 | contig 11391 bp, 16 predicted proteins | sample MGYA00237777_ERZ505514 | MGnify/ENA primary metagenome ERZ505514 (study PRJEB26160, sample SAMN06269048) | microbial mat metagenome | isolation source: Oligotrophic lake microbial mat | place...
AGATTCGCCTTAGTCTCGTGGGCTCGGGATGTGTATAAGAGACAGCACACACACACACACACACACACACACACACACTGCACAAACATACCGGACACGTATCGGTCTCTGTCCTTAAACACCAGAATGGAGGTCTTGTAGATCTTGATCGCGACACCCGTAGACGATGACGGTGCAGTGGTCGAGTCCGATGGCACAGCATCCGAGGGCGCATTGTTGACGGCCACGGAGTCCACCCCCGCTACAGAAGACGAGGGATCTGCCGCTCCAGCGGGAGCAGGTGCTGCCGTTGTGGAGGAGGGTGGAGCTGCTCCGTCGACAGGATGACTGCTGACAGGTGTTGAGCCTGCTCCCAATACCGCTGCTGCAGAGCCTGTGGCAGTGCTGGGCTTCACCGCAGTCGATGTGGTCGCGAAGTACACATTGGCCTCCTTGCCCGTGCTGACACAGCCGTGCACCTCCCCAACCACACCCGTGTTGAGCATCTTGACCAGGATCATGCGAGTGCGCGGGTCTAGCACTTGCTCTGGATATAACAACAACAACGAGAACGAGCAGACACATCACACGTGTTAAGGGATATCACTTATTCCAGTTAGGGCAGACGATACTAATAGCCGCTGCCATGCGCATGCACTAACTCATCGCACAACATCCCTACCCGCAGTCGCGCGATCAGCCTTATCCTTGACTCGCACCGCACTCTTGGCTAACTGTCGCTCGGATTCCTTCACCTGCGTCTCCACTGAATTGGTCAAGGACAGTCGACTCTTCAAATCGCCCACGTACAACCGCTTGTTCACAGACGCCACTTCTCGGCCCAAGGCTTTCGGTCCGCTCACAGCGGCTCGCTTCGCAGGGGCATTACGGACTACCGGCACAGCAGCACCAGTAGCGGCTGATGTATGCTTAGCGACCTGTCGCGCTGCCTGCACGGCCTTGCCCACAGTGGTGGTGGTCAAACGACCACCTTTACCACCGCCTGCTTCTGCGGCTTCTGCATCAATCTCGTACAACAGTTCGTCTTCGTCTGAGAAGTTATCGTCTTCCCATGCATCCTCTTTCTCGTCTTCGCTCGCGTCTGACTGCGAGTCTACAGCGGCAACTTGTCCATTGCGCGCATAAGCAGTCGGCACAGCAGCCCTGGTAGTGCGAGAGCGACCTTTCCGCTCGGGTTCGACTGTTTGAGAATGATGGGCCGATGCCTCGTGCATTGATTGCTTGATCTGACGGACCGGGTCATCAAGTTCCTGTTCATACCGAATGCGGGCGCGTCTGCTAGGAAAATCCAAAGCGACTGCGGTGGCACGATCTACATCATCCACCACGTCATAGTCTGGATCGTACTTGAACGCGCTCATGCTTTCGCTCCCGGTCAACGAGCGATCGCAACAAGGATGTTCGCAAAGCGCTGCGGAACTGAGGTTCACGGAACTGAGGAGGCGGAAAATCAACGCTGATCGTAAAGATGTCGAGCGAGAGTCACTCCCTGGGATCCCTGGCAGTGCCACGGTGACTCAGTGCCATCGGAGTCCGGGCCCGGCGTGGCAGTGCGGGTTGAGTGCGGCTGAGCCGCCTGCCACCGGGCCGAGCCGATAGCACTGAGCGTGGCCACAGACCGTGGGCGGAAGCAGCGGCGCGGTTGACCTTGGTCTTGAGCCGATGGAGGCACGGTCAGCTGTCTAGTACGTGGAAATCGAGTTGTGATCCGCGCGCGGCGAAACTAAAGTTGATCAAAGTTACCCGCGTACGCTCTTCGCTGCATGGATTGGACGGCAGGGCCATGCATATGAGAGACCATGTCAAGGGCCATCCATGTGCCACAGACGAGATCTTGGTAGCTAGAGGTCATACGTATACTGGCGGCAAAGCAGGCGGTGCCGCACTGCATACAGAGATTCCACAGAAACACGCGGCCTCATTCATGATATATCAATGTATCTCTCGAGACGTTTCACGCTCAGAATCAGGCCGATTTTGCAAGTCTCTACTGTATAAAAATCACAGGCAACAGGAAGAAAAAGAAGCAAATCGAATGTCCATCAATGTACACGGATATACACCGTCGATCAAATCGCCCAATACGAAAGCAATCATCAGAGTCAGCTGATGGCTGACTATTCGAGTTCTGGCGTGGACTGTAAAGCAACAGTGAGCACCGCAGGTCAGTATATGATTGGTCAGGTGTGAGACGAACACAAACAAAACCACGCATCGTCAGGAAACTTTTGAAGCCTTACCAGAAAAGTAGACAACTCCGGTTGTGATGTGACTGCGTCACTGCTCGTATCGACGGCCGCGACGGCGTTATTCCTTGAATTGGATCGCACGTTGGGGTCCAACAGAGCATTGGATTGCACAACTTTTCTCAAGCGGTGCACATGAGGCATGCTCTTATGCCGTCTGTGCCGCGCTTTGTCCTGTAGTGAGTCGTCCTTGACGTCATCTACTGCGGTGCGATCGCGCCCTCGTGCTTGAGGGTCTGCTGCAGCGGCTCCAGCAGCACCGGCAGAGCGCTTCGGGAACAGGATCTTATCGCTGGCCACGATCTCGGGCTTGTAAAAAGGTCCATTCACGCCTATGCATGTCCCCCCGATCAGCAGACAGAGTATCCACACAGTCAGTTACATACATACACACGATATACAGAGCAGATCTGCTGCATACACAGCGATTCACACACCCGGCGCGGGCCCTCTTCCGGGCTGATATCTGGGCGCATCTGAGGGAGCAGATGACTGCAACGATGCGCTGTGGCGTCCTCTGTTTGCTGGAGATTGCGCTTGATGTACCTGCGCCGCATACTGCCTCATCTTCTGGCTCATCCAGTCTTGACGACTCGCAGACTTCTGGTATAGCTCCTGGTTCATAGTGTAGGGACGCGCGCCAGCTGCGGCACCTGCTTGTCCCTGATCTGGCGTGGGTGAAGACACTTCTTGCTGTCGTACATGTTCGCATCGACGACCAAGTCACGCTACAGTGAACGTTCCGGGGGTTTCAACAACGACATGCCGCGAGACGCAGTACCAGAGTGTCATCAGCGTCTGTATTGAACTCCGCTGATAGGCTGCGTTGGCGCTTGAACACCAGTTGATTGTCACTGGTCGAGTGAGGGGCCGCCATACTCGGCGAATCTGCGAGATACAAACGGGCGTTCAGTACATGGCAGTTTCGAACATGTGAAGCGAGTGTCCATGCGGAAGCGCTGTCGGTACCAACGCTGTACGACAAATGAACGTGAATACAGAGACACACGCGCCATGCGCAAGATCGCAGGCGAACGTGCTTGGACTCTTGTGACGGAGATTCGGCAGCAACTCGGTCAATAACGGAATCGTGACTGACCCCGTATACATACGTTTTGCTTGATTCGCGAGTGCGACAGATCACGAAGTGTACACGGTGTAGAGGCTGCAAACACAATGATTCTTTCAACGAGTTTGAATCGCAATGGGAACGCTACGAACTGAAGGCACAAGGACAGCAAAAACTGTTCGACCCGCTCAATGGCGTGGATCGGTGTCTGCTGTCCGGGCATGATCAGCTTTGAGGATCCGCGATTTCCGGCGCAAGCCTGAGTCTGCCTGACGCTTGCATCAATCGGCACGTATACTGCATGATTTACAGTATATGTGAAAGCTGTATCTATTTTGCCACGCATGCCAAACGGTATTACAGCTGCGGTGCGTATGCAAAACGCTACACCTAATCGTACGCCTTGATGGTGCACTGCATGGGCATCTCGATGCAATACAGCCAGTGGCACCAGTTTCGCCACAGACCCGTCATGAACGTGTGACCGTCTGTCAGCGACCAGCCGTACCCGTCCAGTGAGCCCCACCAAGACTGCTTCTGACCACAGCTTCTGCGCGAGCCACCGCCGTTGATGCGGCAGCAACGGGCGTACTCGATACAGTAGATCAGCTCGCAACTGCTCTTGTACAGACCCTGCATGTACGTATTGTCCGGGCAGTGTGACCAGCCGGCGCTGTCAAACGAGCTGACCCAGTTGGCAGTCGTGCACGTGCCCTCGGGGACCTCAAGCGATGTTCTGCCGTCCTCGCGACAGGGCTGCATGGTAACACAGGCACACGACAGGCAGCGATGCAAATCAGGAATGCGCAGATAAAGATTGCTCTACGCCAGGCAGGCATAGCTGCTCAGCAGATCGCATGTACGCCACTTGGCAAGAACTCACCTTGCAGCAATGGAAGTGACTGATAGACCGCAGCAGATGCTCGTGTTGACGGTGAATGCCGACCATCAGCTTGCCACTGCGTACATATGCATAGGAGCCAGGGTCAAGATCACAGCCGTATAACACAACGAACGTCAACTCTGCGTAAACACGTACGCTGGGCATCGGAACCATGTATTCATGGCGCCCCAGTTGAGACCCACAGTCTCACACTCGCACCACGTGCCCTGAGCGTTCGCTCGGCGTTGCCGCTCTCGCTCCTCCGCCTCCTTCTTCCGTTGAATCTCCAGCAGTCGCTCAGCTTCACGTCGCTGACGCTCTGCCTCGGCTTCCGCACGCTTGCGCGCCTTCTCGCGCTCTTCAGCCTGCCGCAAGTGCAAACACGACATATATGAACTCCTGCTTGACGTATCAACAACACACGCTTGAACCTATCAACAATAGGAAGCATGTATTGTTCCGGTTCATTACCTCCTTCTTGTCCGTCTGCTCTCGCAAGCGCTTGCGGCCTTGCTCCTCCACCTGCTTCTCGTTGACCTCATGCTGGAACTGTCGCTCAGCCGCTGCCAGCTTGATCTCCTGCTCATCTGCAGCCTTGCGGATCTGCTCTTGCGCCTTCTTGCGCTCAATATCGGTGGCAGCATCCATCTGAGCCTTGGCAGCGCTGTATCAAGAATAGCACATGCATTTTGTGTAAGCGTCCTTGCTGCAATTCATGAGAGCAGGGCGAATCGAGGAGCTTGACACAAGGCGAGCTAAATCGACCACGTACGCCATCTGTGCATTGTGCAAGGCTTCCGCTCGTCGCACTGCGTTCTGAGTAGCCAGCTTCATCGCCGCTGCTTGAGCCAATCGCTTCTCGCCAGCCTCGGCGATCTTGTTAGCATCCTCCTTGGCCTGTACCGCAGCCAACATCGAACCACACACAGATGCATATAATCAGTGATCGAATGCGGCAGTTGACAGAGCAGCTTGCACCGATAATTACCTTCTTCTTGCCCTGCTCAGTCTTCATACGCAGATCGTCTTCGAACTGCTTGTCCTGTCGAGTCAAACGAAAACCTCAACACCGTGCTTCACAAAAGACCGTCTCATATGCTATCCGCTGCTCCTCATTTCATTACACCGCACATCCAATCACGTACCGCTTCTTCGTTGTGCACTTTGGCGCGCTGCAGAGCCTCCTTCTTGCGGTCCTCTTCGAGATCGACCTTGCCGCGCTCCTCTTGGAACTTCTTGCGGCCGTTCTCACGGGTCTTCTTGATTGCTTCCTCTGAGGCCTTGTTGTCGTCCTCTGTCACACGCCATCACATATAGTCACGTGCCATCAGCGGGGTAATCACAGTTATAAACACTAGAGCACGCATTAACGTAAACACCCCTCATAGCATGATGCATGAAATGAGTAAGCAGCTCTCACCTTCATCCTCGTCCTTCTGAATCTCATTGTGGTTGCCCAACGCAACGGTGGCACCATCCTTGGTCTTCAGCTTCTGACCGGACATGATGCGGTTCACCAGCTTGGATACCATATCTGCGCCAGCAATGAACCAGGTGAGTACACGCGCATTATGACGCAGGCTGCATGTCCCGATATCCATCACACAGTTCAACCACATGCATGCAAGGAGAGCACACGATGTGTACGTACCAGGTTCATCAGACTTCTGCTGCTCGGAGTCAGAGCTGTCGGGCGCGGACACGTCAGAGGAACCTGAGGATCCGGAGCCTGAACCGCTGCTGCTGCTGCTGCTGCCGTCTGACAACGAGTCGCTGACACTACGATGCAGCCATCCACAATACAATCAGCACCTGTCCAGACATGGAGAGACCGTACTGACTGCTGATCATACCTGCTCTGCATGCTGAGTGATTGTGATCCTGATTGGGATGATGATCCAGATCCAGATCCGCTACCACTGCCCTCGCTCAGTTCCGATGAGCCAGATCCGGATGAGAGCGCACTCTGTGCAACAAAATGCATCACAGTCCACAACCGGCAATCAAATACCCGTGCCAGCGTGTATGCACATGTAGATGAGAACCATATGATGTCATGCTTTCGCACCTCTGAGCCAGATCCTGATTCGCTACCACTCAGACTGCCACTGCTGCCAGAGAGAGACCCTGACCCTGAGCCCGACAGAGATGCCGAGCCTGACACGGTACTGGCTGCACTGGAGCCGATAGCCGATGACCCGGATGTGGTCTGTGCTGTTGTGCTGCTGATGGCAATGCCTGCGACCGGTGCATTCAACAGTAAACGGAAATGACACGAGGCGTCAGCGAGAGCCTTTCACGCAGCGATCTTGCATGTCATCTTGTGAACGGAGCAGTGTACTTCGTACGTACCAACGCAGGCAATCGCCAGCACAGCATAAACGAGCCTCATTCGCGCAGTAGTGTGTGAGACACCTATTGCACAAGCGAGGTCCCAATCACACGGATCGGAGTGTCTTCCTAGATCGCACGATGAACGAGCACGTAAATTGAGCACTCATCAAAGTACATACACAGCTCAGCTTATATGTGCGGTACACGCAAAGCCGGCATCGATTAACTTACCGTGCGACGCGTTCTGACAGCACCACGCCTTGTTGGTGATGCCAAATATTATTGAGGGACGAGCCTCTCCAAATCCGGCGGAGCACACCAGCCAAGCTCGCACTGATCAGGATACATCACTCTGCCAAGAAAATGATGTCAGAGTGATGGCGGTGGAAATCGGATCAACTGCACGATCTCGTTGAAACAATTTCGTAGCAAGCAGTCCATACCCTGTTTGCAACGTGAATCTATCGAAGTACACGATCGATCAAAATTCCGATCTCAATCTGAGCTTGTGCGAATCGTCTTCGGGATGGCGCTTGCACCGTACTCGCAGATTCTGTCTTGTCACACCACGAATACGACATCATCTGAGAGTGCTTTGAGTTCGGAGGACCGTCATTCGAGCCAAGATGATCCATTCCGGCTGAGATGCCAAGTTCAGGTGAGGTTGAGCGACCGCATTCTGCACACTCATGATTCAATCCTTGTCGCTGACGCAGATGTTGAATGTGCTGGCAGGCTCTACAAGAGGAGCTGCTCACCGTTCGATCTCAACGCGATATGCTATATGGTGTGCTGCATGTGGTGCGCGAAGACCTGCAAATCAAGAGCGAGCAGTTCGAGTCCCTGTTTGCCAGCCTGAAGGGGCATCCGCTGATGACGAGTGTGCCTGCCAACTCCACTTTGTGCATCGACCCCGCCCCTCGCGGACTGCATGACGTGATGTCGCCTGTGCACGAGATACCTGGTGTGCTAGACTATGCGGCATCTCCACGATCAGATCCCGCGATTCCTCTCCCAGCGTCCTCCGCAGCAGCGCACGAGGCCGAAGCTCTGCATGCTCCGGTCAGACACTCTGGGGCAGAGGTGCCCATGTATGACAGCACTGGGTTCGCAGGCTTGCCGGTGGAGATATTCTGGATGGCGTGTGATTTCATGCAGGTACGAACCGTGCACTTTATCTCGTTTTATGCGCGTTGACTAATCGTCTCCGCCTGTGCTGCAGTATCGGGAGCTGGCCTCGTGTGCTCGCGTGTGTCGACGCTGGCGTCACATGACCAATGACGAGTCTTTATGGAAAAGCACCTATCTAGCAAAATGGCGGATCCCAGCCTCTCAATTGGCAACATTCGCTTGCGCCGCCCCGTGGAAAGGTATGGTCAACTGACATGCACGTGCTAGGCAGAGAACGTGTCGTCACGGCTGCCGCCTTACTGTTCTCTGCTCAAGTTATCCGTCTTGCTAACATGGTACAGATCAATTCAGCGACCGTCTGCTGATTGAAGAGACATGGGAGCGCGGAAAGCCTACAGTGAGCACGCTGGGAGGTCACACCGGCACTGTGATGGCGATAAAGTTTGAGGGCACGCGCCTGGTCACCGCTGGCGATGACGGGCTGATCCTCGCCTGGCATATGGAGTCCCGAGCCAGTAGACGCTCGAATAGACCCGGTCCCGCAGCCTCACCCGTGTGGCATGAGCGAGAGGACGCTGTGCCAGCCGGAGCCGGAGCCGGTGCTCGACCTGTGTGTCGTGAGGACGCTTTCATCGGTGGTGGGACGAGCGGGTTTCTGACACAGACTGCAGTGGCAACAGAGAGCAAGAGTTCGAGTCCCAGTGCCTGGCGGAGCTTCACTGCTGGTATATTTGGCAAGGCCAAGCCGGACAGCAAGATGGCAGTGGCATCGCCCTCTCATGCGGATTTTTCAGGGATTCACAGCAGTGATGCTGTGACTGCAGCTAAGGGCGCCCCCAAGGTGAGCAGTGGCGGAGGCGACATAGGGCTCATGCAACAGCATCATCGCTGCACCAAGCAAACATATCGACGAGCTACGTTCGGCGGGCACGGTGGACCTGTGTTCTGCATCGACTTCGATCAAAACACGCTGGTATGGAATCGTCTCAGTTGCGCTGCATCCCGTTAAGCGGATGCGTTGACTATGCACTGTTTCTCTTGTGTGATACATAATTCGCATATTAATGCATTGCTGCAGGTGAGTGGCAGCTATGATCAGACTGTCAAGGTGTGGGATATGAAGACTGGCGTGAACACGCTGACGCTGCGCGGGCACGACTCGTGGGTGGACGCTGTGAAGGTTGACACGTCGCACGGATCAGTGTTGAGCGCGTCATGGGATGGTACTGTCAAGCTGTGGGATATCCGCGATCAGCCTCGGTAAGTGTGCTGGCACGCGAACGATGGTGACATGGGCGATTGCTCAATAGTGATGTGGCTGTGTGTGTTCTGTGAATGTGTGTGGTAGGACCGTGTGCACGTTGAATCAAGGCCTGGGCAATGTAGTGTATTGCTTGCAATGGAACGCACACAGCGGTCGTGTCGGCACCGCCACACGCCATCAAACTGTGCAAGGTATGGAGGATGAATCCTCTCTTTGCTGGGTATCGCCCTCGGACATAATGTACACTTGTGTTCTTCGTAGTCTGGGATCTGAACACGCAGCAGGTGCTCCAAACCTTCCTGGGTCACACCAAGCAAGTGTATGCCCTGCACTGGCCTGGCGTGGATGCATCATCAATCTTCGCCAGCGGTGGCGCTGATCGATCTATCCGGGTAATGCATCATGCAGTGCATGCATGCAGTGTCTTCTGTTGGTTACACCGTCGTTGGTGGTGGCCCCGTTTGATGTTAACAAAATGAATTGCCTGCTTATATCACAGATATGGGATCCCCGTACATCACGCTGCGAGATGACGCTGAACGGGCACAACGGTCCGGTACTGGCGCTGCAGCTGGACAATCAGTTTCGGGTACGCTGACGCTCTGCTGAGTTCATGAGCCGTCATCGTCTGATGGGCTTCTGATCTTGTGTGCCCATCTGATATCTGGATACAGTTGGTGAGCGGCAGCTATGATAAGACGGTGCGCGTGTGGGACTTGCGTATGGGCACGTGCCTGCGCGTGCTGGCGGGACACTCCAAAGCTGTGTTCTGTCTGCAGACCGCCTACGACCGCATCGTGTCTGGCAGTGCAGACTCCACTGTGCGAATATGGGACTTTAACAGATAGGTTAGGAGCCACAGTATTCATTGCTGCTAGTGCTGTGTTGATGCGTGTTCAGATGCTTTGTGTGTGGAGGTGGCTCAGTGTGTTCCACGTCTGTTTGTGGCGTTATATTCGCACCTGACATTGCCACGTGTTCAGAATTGCAAAATTGATATTGGATAAATGCATCTTATGTAAGACCATCAGAAGACGAACAGCACAGGCATCACGGAATATTCGAGATGAATGACAACACGCCAAAATCAACGGAAAGTTACAGCACGTAGCGTATGAGTTAAACCCATAAGACACTAAAACAAACAAAGTCAAGAGGTTACGAGAGAAAACGGACACATGCACAGAGACATGCAAGCATTTCATACACATAACAACAATCAAGGATTAAAACAAAAACAGCAGCAACCAGCATTCTCATCGTCATGTGCACCATCACCACCATCATCAGCGATAGCTTAAGATAGCCGTGAATCGACCAGTCGATCAGTTCGGCTATGCAGACTGTCAGAAGACGCTGAATGCGGGGTCTGCGGAGTGCTGGCAGTACTGCTCACCACGCTCCGACGGCGAGGAACACCGCTTGCCTTGCGCGCAGAGGGTCTCTGAGGGAGACGACTCGAGGGCGTGCCTGAAGGGGTGTGCACTGAATCAGCGTTACGATGAGCACTGGCAGCCGGAGGAGCCTCCGACGGCAGCTCCACCGTGGGGATCGGGCGATCAACATCGCTGTCTGGAATCACCAGACGCATGGAGGGACGAGCGTTCATGTCGGCGGTCACGTGCATACCAGCAGCGCTGATAACCGCGTGAGAGGACGCAGAGAAGGAGGATGGCGCGTGCGATAGCAAACTGCGCGCAGCTGAGTGTCGCCCGACCGTGTGAGTGCCTGCCGGGACCAGCGTATCAGTATCGTGATCCAGTACAAACCGTCGCTGTGATGAAGCTTGACTGGTTAAACTGGTCGCACTGGCGAAGGCAGGATGGACCGAATGACTGGGCGAGGAGGTGGCAGAAGAGTGAGTGTAGGGTTGAGCATTGCTGTGACTCACAGTCCAGGCACCCGACCGATGGGTGGAGCGCGAGCCCACAGTGGCTGCAGTGCTAGTGCTGAATGACGAAGCTGCAACAGCAGCAGCAGCTCCAGACACAGCAGCGCCGGGCGGTGTCGGCAGACTGCTAGCCGATGTTGGGGACGGTAGAGCGGAGAACGGCACAACAGAGGCCGATACTGGTGATGGAAGGTGGGACATGTGACCACTAGGACTGGAGCAGTAGGAGCCGATCATGCCGTCGGAGCCAACCTAATCAGGGTTGAGATACCACAGGCTAAGAAATGACAGTGAGCAGACATGAGGAAGCTGAGATGACTTACAGGCGGTTGAGCGCGCATGAGGGAGATCACGTGGGACCACACCTCCACTGTGACCTCGTTCGGATCATCATCCGACGTGTCCGGGTTGCCGGCGGCTGCGGAGAGCGAGGAGGACGCTGTGATGCCTCCGGCAGATGGTGGGCTGAAGAGATTGCTGGTGATGGAATCCGAAGGGCCGGAGGTGGTAGAGCTGCTGACAGACCGATAGAGATTACCGTGCAGCACACGTCGATCATGCGCCTCCTTGAAC
>ENA-ORBV01015162-ORBV01015162.1-microbial-mat-metagenome-genome-assembly--contig:-NODE-15162-length-11390-cov-21.085477_pt1 | contig 11390 bp, 13 predicted proteins | sample MGYA00237777_ERZ505514 | MGnify/ENA primary metagenome ERZ505514 (study PRJEB26160, sample SAMN06269048) | microbial mat metagenome | isolation source: Oligotrophic lake microbial mat | place...
CGGTGGGGCACTTGCAGTATCTGCAAAGTTGGGCTACATTTTTGCCTCTTGAGGTGTATGAACCGCAAAGTTTGTCTGCCTCGTCAGTGTCGCACCTAATAAAGGGAACGAAGAACACTAATTCAACCCCCTCATAGAGCTTTCCTTTGTACATTAGATCCCATTTTACACCACCGGTTTTCTGTAGTTTGACATAGCTAGCCAAAATTACATCCAACATAGCATGTAGATCTTGTGACGGGTGATGCGTCGTACCCCCAACTTGCCCCTCATTTTCCAGCATTTGATGATAACTAATAGTGCCATCGGCATGACCGGAATCCACCAATTGGCGTTTGGCCTTTGACTTGATCTTTGTAGGACTGGGAATGTATCCAAGTGTACCCCAAAAGTGGGCCTTTTCACGTGCTGTTCGTGTGTGGATTCCAAGTGCAATTTTGACTGGGGTGATGGGAAGGTCTACAAAATGGCCTGTAGCAGCGCCATCTATGTACAATGGAGTGGGCATCAGGATCTGTTTTCCTGGCTTTGTTATAAGTTTTTTCCAGGTTTCTAAATAACTTTTACCAGTGTTGAGGTCAGCAATGTAATCTAGATCCTCTCGTGGTGGTGCAAAAGGATCCTCATCAAACACAAGGTAGTCCTCTGGTGTGGCACGAGGTTCAACTAGGAGTGACTGAATGACCATTTTGGAATCATTCCACACAATTTTGGCGTCTGCCTTAGTGCTTGGTAACACAATTGCTGTCTTGTTGACATAACCTTCCTCCATATTGTGTCGTTCTCTCAACATCTTATACACCTTTTCTTTGACCAAAAAGTGGGGTGAAGTTTTCAAACTTTCATACGGACTTATGAGCCCATTGCACTCTAAATGCCAGCGATGCATAGATTGATAAGTGCCTAAACTAGCTTTAGTTCTCTACATTGTATCAACAATGTGATAGCTGTGGTATCCAGATGGGTAAATGAAATGAATTCCTTGGACCGTTTGGCATAATCTCGGAACTGTTGATGCATTGAATCATCAACATGATCTAAATTGTCCTCTACAACTGCATCATCGTTCTTACTTATACATAGCAGCATATCAAAATCATTGTCATATTCCTGGTATCATAGGGGCTGACCATAACCGGGGTTGGGGTTTGGTTCACCCGCATTTGACCCTAATTTTGGGCACTTTTGGGGTTGCGAAGAAAATCATTGAGGAATGATGGCCAACTGTGGAGGTTTACAGAGCCAAATGAGAGATAGGTAGCAGCCCCATCATGCTCGGTTTTGTTGCTTGTAGAACAGCATTGAGACCCCAAATTGGAGGTAAGTTTCGCAAAACAGGCCTCGTTTTGTGATTGATGTTGGTGCAAACTAGCTTCACTCTTGAAGCCTTTCTTACCACAATGCTCGCAGCTGTATCTTTTAGCTGATGACATGGTATGAATGTTTGTATGTTGGTCAAAATGTAGCAGTGATTGGGGTTAAAACAGTCCAACACTACAGAAACGATTTTGTATTTTTCAAAATGGGGTTCTTTAAGGAGCTAGTAGGCATTTGAGCATGTTCTTTTTCACTTTTTTTTGCTGGTCTTTCGGCATTGGTTGGTTCTCCTATTAGGGGTGAACAAATCTTTTGCTTTTTTTAGCCCTGATGCGATAATGTTGTATGACTGCATTCAGCAATGCACCCCATCTTCGAACCCCAATGTGCAGACACTGTGCGGCATTGCCGGAAAACATATCGCACATTGGGCTGTGTTGTGTTTCTGACGTGGTGGCGCACACGTCAATGTGGAGTCGGTGATAACCATTGGGCTGAATTGGCTTTCTAGACGCAGTGAGCGATTGAGGTTCACCCGGCGTGCGTTGATTTAGTGCCGGAAGTCGTTGAAATCACATGAAAACTCAAACTGGCTCAACGGCTAGCTAGCTAGCTCACTGCTGGGCTCACTACTGGGCTCACTACTGGTTGAGCCGAGAGTGAGCCGAGAGTGAGCGGAGAGTGAGCCGAGAGTGAGCGGAGAGTGAGCCGAGAGTGAGCCGAGAGTGAGCCTAGTGGTGAGCCTAGCACACATGAAGGTTTAACTTTGGTACAACTTTGCGTCCAATGTCTGGCTCACGTGAAACCTCCTGGAAGTGGCAAGGTGCCTTTTGTCTCCATGACCGAGCCTAACGTGCTGTCTGCTCCTGTCCAGTCAGTGAAAGGGCATGCTGCACCTCCCATAGATGCAAAAAAAGGAAAGCTAACAGAAGACTGCATTGACAACACTGACAAAGCAATCAAGGTGGCTTTTGCATCATTTGGAAAAGGCAGCAAACCATCCAAAACAGGCCATGACAACAAGTGCTTGAACAAGGGCAGTCTCCATGCAAGCACGAAAAAGGCCAGCAATCCAAGCAGAGTAGCCAAAATTGTCAAGGACTTGAAGACTCTCATGATTGCTTAGGGGTATCAAATGATGCTTCTTCGGCTGCAAGCAGTGATGACTCTGTCATTGACCATTCTGCTTCAGAGGAAGAAAGCTTTTCTTGTGTCAAGACAAGCATGACATCCAAAATTGCTAAGTTAGGACTTCAAGACTCACACGATTGCTCAGGTGTGTCAAATGATGGATGCTTCTTCAACTGCAAGTGGTGATGACTCTTTCATTGACCATTCTGGCTAATTGCTTTTGTTGCTGTGACATTTGTCATTATCATTTTCTCATTGGTGGGACATTTTGAGGCATCTCATGGTTTCCCATAACACGTTTTAATAAATTTGCTATTCCATGTTTTTACCACTGTTTTGCTATAGATTGTTGAGAATGACCCAAACGTTGTGTGACAGCTTACAGTAGAAACTGGTAGGGATTCTACTGGTGTTTCGGGCACATCAAAGGGGGGCAGGGATCCACAACTTATGGAATGTGATGTTAACATCACACTGCACAGTAGCACCCTGACCATGTGCCATAGCTATGGCATGCTATGGTCAACAACCTGCTCAAGAATATGTCACCAAATCAAGAATTGAGTACAGATTCAAGTTTGCGAGGATCAGTGCAAAATTTGCTGCAACGAGGTTCTCTGTAACTGGATAGGCTGCGCGCGGTCGCTCTGATTTGGTGATGTTTTCTGGTAGGAAGCCATCCTTTGAATTGTGCAGATAGAGTTTGTACCAAAATGCACAAGAGTCATGCATGACATGCAGATTGTTCTAAATAAGGTTTAAACTTGAATCACTGAATTCAAATCCTGACTGATCAGAATTGGCTGTGCAGGACTGACACTCTTTCTGTGCAGGGCCCATGCTGCCAACTCGACGCCAAGAAACATTCAATAGACCTGCAAACATTCAACAAGAAAGACAGAATTAGTCGACAATGGCACATGTTCACAGACGGCCCGGCACAAGAAACAATCCTTCTTCTACTCAACTGGAGGTTGAGTTTTCAGGCCTTCAATTGGGTGAAGACAAAGCTGCACAAGATGATCAAGAACTTACTCAAGATCAATTCTTTGTCCCAGAAAATGACAATTACACTCCACAGATTGACAATGCGTCCTCTATGCTTCCCGATGATGATGATGACTATGTTTTAAAGGAGCACATGCAGAGTCAACAGCAAGCACATTTGCATGATCAAGAGCAATTCAAAAAGTCATTGGAACAAGAGTTTGAAACAGATTTCAATGCACTAGAAGACAAATTTATGCACGACAACAACAACGACTCCACGCAGGCAACAAGTGTTAACCATTACACCCAAGGTGCTCTAGGTGCCGCTTCAGTTCTTGTCGGAGGCTTTGATGGAAGACCATGTCCCGGTGCAGTGCGCTGTCAACATTATGACGAGATGGATGAAGAACTCGAAAGGCAATGCATTGGATTCAAAAATGGTACTCTTGGTGTTGTGCCCACAGCTGACAATCTTGTGCCAAGGAACGCTGCTGTCAATTACTCCAAAAGTGATCCTCCTATTCCACCATCGATTGATCCAAATGATGATGGAACATTAACATTTGAAATTGCCAGCAACCTCTGCAAGGATGGAAACACAGGTCTGTCGGAAGAAGAACGTTCTTTTGTTGCCAACAAAAAGTAGGTTAAGAACACCACCAAATATGATTCAACACAACAGTCACTAAAAAATGATTCCTTGAGACGATTGCTGCTTAAGGAGGACACATTGCGCCACTTGCAGGTAAATCCGCATGATCTATCAGATGAAGTACCTCCCGATCAAGACGTGTTGCTTCCGTTTTCCGAAGAACCACTGCATGACTGCTGGTGCCCTTTTCAGATCTTTTCTTCTATGTAAGCAAGTATCACCCTAATGCCAAGAAGTTCTATATGCATGTCATCAAGCCTGGATGTCAAGAAGCAAATCAACTTCAAAAAGAATTTGGCCATGAAATTTAGTTTGAAGAAAGTGGAAGGGGGCCAAACTGGAACCTTGGCCCTACCACGTCTAAGAAGCAAATTGCAGCCAAAGGGCACAATCATTTTGTATTGTGAATTAGGCTAGCAAGTTTAACAGCAATGACACTAGTTTAATCTCTTTACCAAAGGGTCTTGTGGACTCTTTTGGAGTTAACCTTCATCAAAGTGGTGGGATGAGATGAGAAAAGATTGGTACCCCAAATGAGGTAAGCTCAAGCCCAAAACATGATTAACTAACGGTAACTGCCTCTAAGTGTTCCTCAATAGCCACTTACGTGGGCTCTGCCCATCACTAGTGCTTGGCGATAATTCAAATTCAATCCCACCTGCATCAGCCGGCCACCCCAGATCAGAGATTTCGCATGCCAATGTCAAACATGGCTTCTGCTGTTCAGAAACAAGGAACCCTTTATTGGCAACTAGGGATGTAGTTGGTCACATTTTGGCACTAAAACATTGCAATGACATAAATTTATTGTGCATTAGGCCACCATGGCACCTGCTAAGTTTTTGTGTGGTCATTGTAACCACAAGCCATTTGCCAGCCATCGGGCATAGACTCAGCACCTGCAGTCATCTGCTAAATGTTAGACACACTTGCAATAATGGTATGTCATTAGCCCACAAACACCTGCCATCAGCCACTGTTCGTGGCCTACACAAAGGTCCTAAAAGTGCGAACAAGGCACAATGTAAGTGTCAGCCGTTCCGAAAATCAAGCAAGTGCTTAACAGCGTGCCGATGCTACTAAGGAAAAGTGGTCAAGGGACTAACGGCACAGTACAGCGGGTGGATGCCTAAGTGTGACGTCTCAAGAAACCATTGCGACATTGGATCAGGTCGACTTTGACTCTTCGCTGCTTTTGGAACTCACAACAAGAACTCCAGGGTTTATGTACACCGGATCTGAAAAGTCATTTCTCGCCCATACCAAATTGAGGAGAGACTCGTATGGTCAGCAATGCCGTGAGCACTCCTCTTCCTGGCAACGGTGGGATAGATTTTCTGGACAATGCACCTGCTACTAGCGACGCGGATCTATTGGGTAATCTCACACCTCTATCATTGCCGAGATGGTCTACACAGTCACCGGAAAACCATCTGCTACAGCAAGATTTGCGGTCTGATGCGAGTGAACAAATTCACGCTCACTGCCCCATCAGCATGATTTCTTCACATTTGGTGTTCTGCTTGCAGGTGATACACGGTGCATTGCTTTGGATGGCACCAATGCTGCAACTGCACCAAGGTGTGGAAACTTAACAAGCCCCAATCCATTTTGAAACAAACTTCAATACCAAATAGCAAAGCTGCAGGCTCATGCGCTTTCAACACTACCAAGTTGAACCTTGCTTCCAGTGCTAGCATGGATTTAGACTAGGTAGGCTAGGTGGGTGTTGATCAGGTGTGTTCTTTTGGGAGGCAAAAGTTTATAAGCAAAAGAAAGTGAGCAAAAGGTGAGTCAATGCTGACTTTTCTTAATGAATTTTTATAAACTCTATGAGTTTTAGCCTCCACTTCTTGAGGGTCAATTCTATTGCTAAATATTTTATGATGCTTCCTTATTGCATGGCCAGGTTGATGCCGTTTTGAGCCTCGACGGAAACAGAGCCAAAAGCATCGTTCATGACGTCAGCAGGTAGGACCCGGTGCAACTGCATAAGAACAGCCGCAAGCCTGGAACACGTTTCCTGAGAGGCTATGTTCTCGCCTTCGTCCACAAAGAACAGTACCGCACCAACAATCTGAAGAATCTTCATAGCATCACTAATATTTACTGAACCATTTTCTGCCAATTCGCAAAAGCCAGCATGACAGATCTGTAAAGAGCAAGGAAGCAGAAAAAAGTGAGCATTACATTTGTGTTCTTCAAAGTGCGAGCACCTTTAGGTTGGCCAAAAGAAAACGTTTCTGAACGCACTTTGGCTTCATCTGGGTCTTCTCGAATCGGAAGGTTGTCTAAAAATATGCTCAGCAATTCATCTCGCTTAACAAAGCCTGCATTGGCGAATGGGGCACTGCCATACAGCGAGAGGGACGCCAATGAAGATACTGCGTTCTCGTACATCATGGGGCTCTCACTCTCGTCCTTTGTACTTGATCGGACAACCAGAAGCAGCTGGTGGAAGATGGATTCTAGGTGAGGCGCGAGCACAGAGCTAGGTGCATAGCGGCACAGTTGAGAAATTCCGTAAATGGAAGCACTTTTCAACTCCAGGTCGCCCCCATTAGATTGGTCATCGATCCCAAGGAGACAACCATAGACAAGCTTTTCAGCGTGCGTTGCGGATGCCTGTGGGCCACAGTGTTCAACGTAATCATCAAAAAGACACACAGCCGAGAGCCTTGCCCGGATGTCACCATTCGTCAGACTTGGGCCTAATGCTGGCGCCACCAACTTGTCAAACAAGGGGGAAAATTGATTCTTCCAAGCCTTGAGGGTATATCCGATGGAATCCACTAGCGGGCTCAGAAGTGTTTCCTCCTCACGAAGTTGTCCTTCACATTCATGCTTCTCGTCGTCGCCAGTACCGCCCTCCAACAACACTGTGTAGATGTCCTTTCGTCGGGTGAGGCAATCTGCGATGGCATTCACGGTCATTCCAACGGTTTCTGCAGCGTCAGTCAAAGAAAGACTTGTCGACACTGCTTGGCCATAGGTGTCTTTTCGTTTGTATGCGCTGTAAAAGACTTCACTGAGAGCGTCCGCCAGAGCGTAGTTGGCCTCAATTTCGAGGCCGTTCTCAGATTGGATTTGTTTGGTAATAGTTTTGACCAGCACAGGAAAGCATTGTTGAAGCTTGGTCAATTCACACTCAGTTTTAGATTCGTCAGCAGAAGAGCACAAAGCCTCAAACAGTGAGGCCGAAGCCTGGGCTGCGGTAGATCTCACTTCAGAAGAGTACTGGAAGGTGATGAGAGGCACACAGACAGTCAAGCAAACTTCAACATGTGGTGAAAAATGTACCCCCAAAGCGGACGCAAGGGTATACACCGCTCGTGCTGCTTGTGCCTTTTCCTGAATTTTCGATGTGTTCACAGTGACTTTTCGAATCCCCTTGCCAGGCATAGCAATCGTCATACTTTCCGTGCCTAGGTCCTCGTCAATTTCAACCTCGCTCCGTTTGGTAGCTTCCAGTCCACTTTCATCTCCCTCCTGCCATTTGGAAGAGACAGTTGAGTTAGCTTAGAAATCAAAAAATTACCAAAAAGGCAAACGGAAAAAGATGCTTACCGATATGGAAACATCAGGAGGTGCGCAGGCTCTTTGAAGCAATTGAGGTAGAACAACATTTACGAAAGGGGCAAATTCCCCTTCCAAGACACTCGCGATTCTGGCGCAGGCAGACAAAAGTTGATCTAAAGGCATGTTGGTGGTTGCTTCTCCTGTCTGCTGCAAAGCTGAAACAATATATTGCATGATTTGTACCGCATCTTTAACATATTGAGCCCGTACAGTTTCGTCCGACTCAATGGCTTGCCCTACGATGGTGGCGGCCTCTATGGCTGCTCCAATCAATTGAGTGATTTCATGATTTTGGTTAGGGTTAGGCACTTGTGCACAGGCTAAAAGACCTGGCATGATGGATGAGTAGAATGGGGCAAATGCTTCTTCAGCAGCTTCCGCTAGACAAGCAACGGCCCCAATGGCTCGAACTTTGACAACAGCAGTTCCCCGGTCACAAACGTCCAACGAAAGCGGACCAGTCACAAGTGCCTGAAGCATATCCGACAAATATTGAACAACCGGATGAGCGTCACCGTTTGTTGAAGTTTTCGCTGAGTTCGCCCCTCCCCTGCAGTAGGAAACAATAGCCAACGAACCCAAAGCTGAAACTTTTGGACCGGGCGATAAAATTGCCCGAGATAAGACTTGCAAGATTCGAGGGCCATAACGCTGACGGACAGTCTCCTCCTTGCCGACAACCGAATCGGTCTCACACATGATTCCCAACATGTGCAAGGCTTGCCATTGCACCCGAATTGGCTGCTCGGGGCTTGCCAAACGAAGGGCTGCTTCCATAGCAATAGGAACGTGCGGTGCGAAGGACACTGGTGCTGCAACTATACACGCCTCCATCAAGCAAAGCCCTGCGCGTGTCCGTCTCCAATCCTGGAATGTCTGTTGCAGCAGGTTTTCTACCATAGGCAATGCCCCCGCCAGAGCTGGAGTCACCATGCTTCGAAGAAAGGACTGAAACAAAGATTCTGCATACCGGGCAACATCATCTCCATCCCATGCATCATCCTCCAAGAGCGTCGCTGGTTCACTTGCCCATGCTTCAACATCGTCATCGACGCCCTGTTCCATCCAGTTGGCGGTGATGGCGATCACACCTTCCTGTCTTTGTTCAGGAATTCCCGCCAAGATGCGCTGACACAATACAGGGTCGACAGCCAAAATTTTGCGTTTGACATCTCCCACGGAACAGAGAGACGACAGAACTTCCAATGCGGCCAATGCCGTGGTGACCTCCTCGTCATCTGCGACAGCATTGTTTGTGTTGGCAACGGCTAGGCAAACATAAACAACAGCCTCGAGAGTGGCCTTGTCGCCCGCCAAAAAAGAAGGACAATAGGTTGCCGCCTGGGTCCACTGTTGCAAAATGGCCAACATGGACTTCCTGTTGTTGTTGCTGGAACTGTCCAGTCGTTCAAGAAGGAGAGGCAAGCAGGCACGACCCAAAGCTGCAGCTGGACTTGAAGGGTCGATGATCTCTACTGGTTTACCCCCCCATGAGGACAAAAGAGAGCCGCTGTTATTGTTGGTAGTAGGGTTGGCATTGCTGGATGTCTGTTGTGTGGCAATGGCGGCTTGGACTAAGACTTGCATCAAGGCTTCTACTACAGTGCTGCCATTGTTGGGGGTGGTTGAGTTGGCAACGACTTGGCGAATGAGATTTTCCAGCGAAGAAACGGCCGTTCCTGTAAAAACAGCTGGAGCACGTTCCGCCATGGCCGCTAGCAAACGGAGGGACGGAATATCGCCTTGTGCAACCTGCCATTCACGGGGAATAATAAACCAATCATGTGAGGCGTGAAAAAATGACAATCAAATATAGCTAAAACGAAATAATTGTTGTCAACAACCTACCGCATTGGAGATGGCATTCAAAATCCTTGCCATAACTTGCTCTTTGTCGGACGGAGACGGCGAAAGAAGTGCTACGGTTCCACAAATTTCGGCCAAACAATGCCCCATGGCAGTGCGTGTCTTTTGGTCGGCAACATCATTATTGGCTGTTTGTAAAAAGGATTCCAACAAGGGATCAACTATCGATTGCAAAGCTTGAACATCAGCGAGACGTAGAATATCACGGCGCAACAGTACAGCTGCCAAGGAGAGGACTGTTTGTTGCTGAGCATTAGTGTTGTTCTGCTGTTGGATCAATGACACCAAACCTGCCACACGGTCGAGGACAAGGACATTCTGAAAATATCTCTCGGCCTCGCCACGACGTGTGGCGTCGGGAGATAAGAGGGCATCGAGCAAATCTGTGGTGATGGTCATTGTCAAAGAATTAATTACTGTAATGTGAGGAAAAGAATGAAAATCCTGTCTTTCACGGTCTGGTGTACGGTACGTCGTACGTCGTACTAGCTAGTACTCAGTGCACGTGCTCGAACTCTCCAAGACCCTAAATGGAAAAAGAAACTGCGGAGAGCAAGCGCGCCAAAAAAATGGGGCTAAAACTTCCGTTCGATTCCTACGCGCCAGGCTGCTTTTACCCCCCCCCCCACTCTGTCATCAAATGCCATGAGAATAACTCAGTCCACGTGCTGTGGTTGTTGCCGCTTCGTTCATGTATGCCGTTAATCAAACAACATTGTGGATGGCTCCCAAGAACAAGGTTTGTTCAATGTTTGTGTCATTGAAAATATGAACTGGAATGCGCATTGGAATCAACACACTAGGAAATGTTGGGATGCTGCAAAGAATAATTCAAACGTCTTGGAATGACAATGTCTAATGATGTTTGTCATTATCTAAAAGTCAAAGACACAACAGGGCAAAACAGAATTCAAAGGGCAAGACATCAGCTGCCAAACAAAAAGCGTGCCAGAGCAAAGGTTGAAGACGCACACTGATGATGCCAAGCAAGGATGCAATGTAATGTTTCCATTGTGCACCAGAATTGTGCACTAGACCGGCACCAAGGCTCACGCAGGATGTTGTGTCCTGTGTGGATCAGAGCCTTTTGCTACAAGCAGCTCAATGCAAATTGGACTGGTTAAAACATCCTTTTGCCACAGACTTACCAGGTGAAAATGGCATGGCAAATTATGAATTCATGTCACAGTGGATGCTGCGCACATGGAAAGCTTCTCGGAGGTCATAGGTTCGAACCTCAACCATCAAATGCAGTCATGCCATTGCAAAGCAAGCCCTCAAAGCTAGGCAAAGGGCACTAGGACTGTGCAGACAGACTCCCTATGATCTCTCCAAGCAACACCAATGCCATGACAACCTCAACGGTCACTAACACACGACACCGTCAACCGGATCTGATTCAAGCATGCACACAGTCTGGGCAACCATTGTGCTGTGCTCCGACTACCAAATGCTGTGACTGCGCAGAAGCGACAGTTATCCTACACTAAATCAGCACCAACTCACAGCCAATGGGCAAACGATCAGGGAATGGTTCAGCATCACCAAGCAATCCACTCCCACCCACCATCCTGCACTGTGCTAAAAGCTACAGGCCTTTTGAGTTGTTTGTAAATGAAAATTGTAAGCTTAGAAATGAACTAAACCAAATGTAACATTTGAGAGAGGTTCGGCTCAAGATCCCTCGGTGTAATCCTCTCTCTGCTGCATTTGACGATGTTTCTACGTGAAGAATCAGCGTGCCAGTCATGGGCTTTGCTATGACTTTGATAACAACGATAGCTCGTGTTAAAGCCAATCGCGTGTTCTGATTGTAACGGTCTAAAAGACATAGCCGTTACGACATGTAGACCAG
>ENA-ORBV01015165-ORBV01015165.1-microbial-mat-metagenome-genome-assembly--contig:-NODE-15165-length-11389-cov-4.238950_pt1 | contig 11389 bp, 7 predicted proteins | sample MGYA00237777_ERZ505514 | MGnify/ENA primary metagenome ERZ505514 (study PRJEB26160, sample SAMN06269048) | microbial mat metagenome | isolation source: Oligotrophic lake microbial mat | place...
CCTGATCATCCGCCGGCAATCCGCCAGCAGCGCCTGGGGCAGCCCGACCGATCATCCACTGTTCGCCACCGCGCTTACCGCGCTCGAACACGGCTACGGCACCAAGCCGGTGTTCATCGGCTGCGGCGGCAGCATCCCCTTCGTCGGCGAGATGACCGAAAAACTCGACGGTATTCCCGCGCTGCTCACTGGAGTCGAAGATCCGCTGTGTGGTGCCCACGCCGAGAACGAATCGCTGCACCTGGCCGACTTCCGTTCCGCGCTCAAGGCGCAGGTGGCGTTGTTTGGGCTGCTGGGCGGATCGACGGGAGTTACGCCACGCTGAAACACCTGAGCCATGACGCCAGACACTCGCAATCTGGCGGGTTGAAGATCAATTGACTTGGCGCATGGTACCGCCCGCTTATCGGACTTCATCACCAGCACACATCGTCGACCCAGGAGGACATCATGGCAGAGGGGAATGCGATGCACCTGGTCGAGGCGGATCTGGTCAAACTGCACGACGACAGCTGGACGAAAGACGGGTCAGGCACCGGTGCCTGCCTCACCGCGCATGCGCCGCCCGGGAGGCTCATCCCCGAGTACAACAAAGACCATTCCTGCTCCTACCGCTGGCAAGCGCATCAGGTGTCGCTCGACCAACGACAGCACCTCTACAACGACGCGCACACGAAAGGGATTCCGGAACACTGGAAGAAACGCGTCTACATCGATAAGAAAACCCAAGGCGAATGCCTGATGGGAGTGCCGTTACCCCAGGCGGGGGATTGGGACTTGAACGGACCTTCTCCGGTAAGACAGGTGGAGTTGCAGCGACTCAACCCGAAACGGTCGCTCCATGGAGTGACCAGTGGAATGGCCAAGAATTTCGTCTCTAACGCGCAGTGGCCCTACTTCTTCAATTGCCACCACATGATACCCAAAGGGTTGTTCAACCGCGTGATCGATGAACTGGCGCAGGAACATTGCCCCGATGCTCCGACGGAGTGCGCCCTGGCCATCCGCTTCCGGTTGCTGAAGGGGAAATATAACATCCACCACAAGGTCAACATGGTCATGCTGCCGAACACACCGGCTCCGGCGGGGATCCTCGGACTTCCTCGGCATTTGACGAGGAAACCTCAGCCGAGTGAGAAGGAATACGTGCAGAAGGAGTTCCGGTCGCATAAGCAATACGACGATTCGGTCCGCGATCTGCTTCAAAACGCGCTGCTGCCGGCCATCAAAGCGTTTGCCGTTGATCGCTGCAAGATGGAGGATCTGGCTCCGCTGAAGGCGGATCTGGAGGCTGTGTCGCAGGATTGTTATTCGTCGATACTGCAATTGGGGGCAGCACGAGATGGAAGACCATTGGCCATGATTAAAACCAAGAAGAAGAAGTGATCCGTCATGGAATACGAAACGATCGACACCTTACCGCAAGAAGAGGCTCATCTTGCTTACATAAAGACACCCATCCGCTGCGCTGACGGGGTTATTTTCCCCAACCAGTTCACGGAGGGGGTACGTTGTCGTGACACGTACCCGGCGACCGCGCGCATCGGCATGGACCCAGAATGGCCGGCGATCCAGCTCGGGGGGGTAGTGGCCAACACCAGCCGGATCCTGGTGGTCCACGAGGCGCTGAAGAACCTGATCCAGGCCGCCATGAAGTCACAGGATGAGATCGAGTTCTTGCCCTTGGCGATTGTTAACCACAAGGGACGCGTCGCCAGCGAGGCCTACTTCATCATCAATCCTATCGGAACGCTGGACTGCCTGGATCAGAAACGCAGCAAGTTCATTTTCACGGGAGACGGAAGATTGTATCGGGTCGAAAAGTACGTGTTGGACAGCAAAAAAATCGCCTGGGAGCCCGCCATCTTCCGTCCCAAGGAAGCCCCAAGCCAATACATCATCAATGGCAAGATCACCACCGCCTTCAAGGACAGCGGCTTTACGGATCGCAACGTGATGATCGAAGAACTGGAGATCGTCTGACGCCATGACCACGCTCATCCAGGTCGCTGAGAACACCGCCATCGACTTGCTCGATGGCTTGGCATTTTTTGACGACCGCACGGCGAATCCCATGGTGATGCAGGAGGCTTGCCGCGGATATGCCACCATCGGAGCGTGTTATCTGCTGCAGCGTCGTGATCAGCCGACGTTTCGGACGTGGTTGGCGCTTGGTGCGCAGGCCTATGCCGACTGGTTGTCGCTGGCACCAGCACCACGGCACACCCATGCGCACGCGGAACCATTCTTGTATGCCGTGGTTGCTGGTGATGCATCGCTGGCAAGCCTGATTCATCAACGGTTGCGACCTGACTTCAATCAGGGCTGTGAATACGAGGAGGATTTCGCCTTCGCGCGCATCCTGCACCTGCTGGCCTGTGCCACGGATCCGTTGCCGGAGGTCAAACGGTTGCTGGCGTTCTGGCGCGGCGTGTCAGGCGGCGGGGAGCCCGAGTTCGCGCTGGCCGAGGCGCTGGCGGCGCGTGCTACCGACACCGTGCGGGATCTGATCGGCGATCGCCTCGATCACCACGCTGATGAACGGCGGCAGGCGCAGCGCAACGGTTCAGGCAACCCTGATGAACGCTTGGCGCTTGGACGGCTCGATCTGGAGGTCGCCGCCCTCGTCACCATCGCTCGGCATCGTTTGGAGATGGATCTGGTTATCGAGCATCGCCTGTTGCCTCAGGAATTGCTGCCAGCGGCGTGGTCGACCACGGCTACCGTGCCAGCATCGGCCTGGCGCGATGAGGAACGATACCACGTGTACCGGGACCAATGAGCGTGACGACCTTGGCGTTCACCGGATATGGATTGGCCTCGTCGCTTGGCGGGGCGATCACCGCGGCGGCAGCCTTCCGCGCTGGGATCGTTCGCGCCGCTTATCGCGAATCGTTCAGCGTTGACCTGCCTGATGGCGAAGAGGCACCGGTTGCTTGCCATGCCGCGCGCCCAGTGACGGAAGGATTCGAGCTGCACGGACTGTGGCTGCGTTTGGCCGACCTCGCGTTGGCGGATCTGCGGATGAATCTGACGCGTGCGGGACAGGCGTGGGAGACCTGTTGGCGTGATACTGCGCTGATCGTGGTGCTGCCAGCCATCACGGCGGAGCGCTTTGGCGCACCGGACCCAGCACCGCACGAAGACTGCCTGCGCTGGTTCCTGCACCCACTGTTGGCAAGTCTACCGGAACGACCGCGCTCTCACGTGCTGCTGGCACGTGGAGCGAGTGGCGTCGCTGACGGGATTTTGCGGGTGCAGGTGCTGTGTGCCGCCGGCGAAGTCACCCGGGGCATCGTGCTGGCGGTGGACTCGCTCTGTGATCGTTCCTCGCTGGAATGGCTGGTGGCCAGCGGACGACTCAAACTCCCAGGACATCCGGTGGGATTGCAACCCGGTGAGGCAGCGGTCTGTCTGGTGGTGGAGCCGATCGTTGGTGAACCTCGGCCAGGACAGGTGGTGATCGTCGGTGCCGCGCACGATCCTGCACCGCGGACAGATGTCGGCTCGTCAGGGATGACCGGTATGTTGGCCGGACAAGCAGGGCGGCGTTGCCTGGAACAGGTGCGGCCTGGCACGCAGCGACTCGTTGCCGATCACTACGTTGATCTTAATGGCGAGGAGGAACGGTCGCTGGCCTGGGGGCATTTGCTGGCACAGACGACGCCCTGGATGGTACTCAGCCAACGTGAATCGTGGTATCCGGTGGGCGGCTTTGGCGACACAGGCGCGGCGTCCGCTGCGTTGGCCTGTGTGCTGGCGATACGTGCCATCGAGCGCGGGTATGCTCGCACGGCCACGGCCTTGGTGTGGACCAATGCTGAAAGCACAGGTGCCCCAGCGGTAATCATGCTGGAGCACTGCCGCTGAAAACGACGACGCGCACAGGATTCCTGCGCGCGTCGTGAAGGCCCTGCAAGCGCGGCCTTATTTCTTCGCCGGCTCTTTCTTCGGTTCTTCTTTCTTTGCCGCTGGCGTGGTCGCGTCCTTCTTTTCTTCCTTCGGCTTCGGCGCGTCGGGATCGACGCCGAAGGAACTCAGCAGGGCCTTGGCCAGATCGACGTTGGGATTCTTCGGCGGGCCGTCGGCGGCGGCGGCCACCACCAGGCGGGCGGAGCGCTCGGTCTCCTTGACGAAGTTGGCCTTCTTCTCGTCCTTCATCGCTTCGGCGTTGGCTTTGATCGCTTGGGCGCTTTCCCACAGCAGGCGGCCGGCGTTGTAGCGCGCTTCGCACTTCTGATCGGGTGAGCCGTACGGCAGCACGTCGAGTTTGAGCAGTTCGATCAGGGCGCTTTCCCTGTCGTTCTCCATCAGGGTCAGGCCGAGGCCGAGCGAGATCTGCGCCTGCCGGGCGGGATCGTCTGCCAAGCCGTTGAGGATCTCACGGTAGATCTGCGCGGCTTCCTTGCCCTTCTTGAAGGACTGGCGGTAGGATTCAGCCGAGAATAACTTGAAGTGGAACCACACCTCGGGCTCGTCGAAGATGCGCAAGGTGGCCTTCTTCATGAACTCGTTGAATTTGACGGCATTGCCATCAGCGGCGAACTTGGCGGCACGGATGGCGTTGGCGCGTGATTCGGCGGCGCTGACGCCTTCCTTCTTGCCCATCTCCTCCAGTTCTTGTGCGATCTTGTCGGCCTCCGGGCTTTTGGCCTGCGCATACGACATGCCCATGCGGTACTTGGCATCAAGCCACAGGCGGTGGGCGAGCAGCGGCGGCTTGGTCGCGGGATTGCCAGCGAAGCCCTTCACCACCACACCAAAGGCCTTAGCCGCGTCGCCGTGCTTGCGTGCCAGCTCCCAGCATTCGCCTTCAGCGATCGCGCCGTAGACCTTCTCCCACTCACGGGTGCCGGTGGTGGCGAGCTGGTTGAAGAACTCGGCCGCGGTTTCGTAGTTGCCAGCGTCGCGTTCGCTCTGGCCTTTTGCCCACGCACCACCGTCCATGCCGGCGTAGGTGATCAGGCTCAACTCGCTCAACTTGAGGATTTGGGGTTTGGGGGGCGTGTCGCTGGTGGGCTTGATCGTGCGGTATGAGACTCCAGCAGTGGTCTCGCTTTCGATGTAGGCGGCGATTCTCGTGCCGTTCTTGCGTAGGATCACGTCGCGGTCATCCGCGGCATGCAGCGATGCGCTCGACCAGCCCGACAACAGGCCAGCGATCACCACGAGGGCGGCGAGAGGGAAGCGGACGGTCATGGCGTCTCCGGGAGCACGGACTGGGCAGTGGGAAAGGACCACAGGAAGGAGGTCACAGAGACGACAGGTACAAGCGGTATTCCTTACGCGCCTCGTCGGACACTTTCTTGTCCTTGTCGATGCGGTTCAGGACCAGCTCACGGGCGAGTTTGCTTGCCGCCGCGTTGGTCGCTTCGTCGCCACCGAGCAGGACCGCGATGGCGACCTGATCGAAGGCGGCGAGGTTGTTCTCGGTATCATTGGGCTTGGCCAGCAGTTGGGCGTGATGCAGTCGGGCACGCGCCTGCGCCTCGTTGGCGATCGGAGCCAGGTAGGTCTTCTTCAGCGCAGCGATGCACTCTACGGTCTTGCCATCAGCATCGAGGGCGCTGGCGATCGCCAGGGCGATTTGACCGAAGGCTTCAGGATTGTCCTCGGCCTTGAGTTTGGCCCAGTAGGGAGTCAGCAGTGCCACGGCGTCGGCGAACTTCTTCTGCGCCACCAGTACATCGTTTTGGCCCAGGTATCCATCGAGTTCGGCGGTCGCGCCCCACTTGGCGCCCTGTTTGGTCATCTCCTGATAGTCGGCCATCGCGGCGACGTAATCTTTGGCCGCCATGGCGAGACCGGCGCGCAGCGACACCGCTTCTGCTATGTGGACAGTCTTGGGATAACGGCCGAGGTATTCTTTGAGCAGCGCCAACCCTTCAGCGCCTTTGTCAGTGCGCGCCAAGCTGTCGGCGGCACGGCGGTAGGCCTGTTCGACCTCCCAGTTCCACTTGCCGGTGGTGGTGGCTTTTTTGTAGTGCTCGGGCGCAGCGGCGAAGTCGCCGTTGGCGAAGAGCACCTCGGCGCGCATGAAGCTGGTGTCGCTGTTGCCGACGTAGACCACCTTCTTGTACTGGCCAGCCTTGCGCGTCACCGCCACGCGGTTGGGAGATTTCCAGTCGCCGAGGTAGAACACCACCCCGTCGACGGTTTCACTCTCGACCCAGGCGTTGTCGATCGGTTTTTCGGCAGTGAGGATGGTGGCCGGGGCCGGCTCCATGGTCACCGCGTGGGCGACCACGATGACGGCCATCAGCGCGACGATGCGGCAACGGGTGGCGAAAGTGCTCATGGGGGTGTTCCTCATTGTCATTTTCACTGCGATCACTTGGGCTCAGCCGGCTTGGCGTCAGCGGGTTTCGCCTCAGCAGGCTTCGCCTCTGCTGCAGGCGCGACCGGCTTGGGCTTGGCATCAGCGGGATCCTCGCGCGCTTCCGCCGGTTTCGGCGGCTCCGGTTTCACCGGCGGCGGGGTGCTGCCGTCGGCGGCGATGATCGCCACGACCTCGTCATCATCGGGCGTGGTCATCGGCTTGGTGGTGAACTCCGGCGCGTCGGGATCGGTGAAGACTGCCATCGGTTCGCCATTGACGGTGACCTCGACCACCTTGAAGGCGGGCTTCTCGGTGACGCCCTGTTTCTCGTAGAGGCCAAGGAAGCGTTTGGCCAACTGTGCCGACAAGGCATTCATCGGCCGGCGTGCACGTTTGTCGTCGCCCCATTGTGGCGGCGCGACCAGGTCACGCGACATGTCGCTGCGGTTGCGGCGTAGGAACGACAACGTTTCGTTCACCGGCTTGCTGTCCCCCATCATGATGGAGAACTCCAGCACCAGGGTGTAGGCCTCCCAGTAACCGATCTTGTTGGTGGTGTTGTTGTAGCTGTTGCGAATGATCGACACGACCCCGCGCGCTTTTTCCAGTTCTTCTTTCGGCGGCATCGGATTGCCCTTGAGCGCCGCGTTGTAGGTCACCAGCACCAGGGCCATCTGATTGTCGGGGTTGAGCGGGTCCTGTTTGTACAAGATGTCGAGCAGCGGCAGGGCCTTGCCGAACTGGTTGCTCTCACGGTAGTAGGTCGCCAGACGGCTCATCGCCTGATTCTGATTAGCCAACGCTACGATGACGTTGTTGAAGGCATTCACCGCGCCTTCGATCTGCTTGAATTGGTCGGGCGCGACCACGGCCTTGTTGGTCGCCAGCAGCTTGCGGAATTCGCCGAGCTTGATCAGCGCCTGGGTGTAATCGCTGCGCAGACGCGTGGGCCAACGGTCCCGTGGGAGCGATTCGTAAGCCTGTTTGTCCTCGGCGCTGTCCCACGACAGATCGGCGATCTCTTCCCACGCTTTGCGGAACTCACCACGGGCGCTCACCACCGCACTGAACTTCTCGACGATCGGTTTGGGATCGGCGCGGAAGGCGGCGATCTCGGGGTCTTTGTCAGTGATTGCGATGAAGCGCGCGAACTGCTTGGCGGCGCGCTGCTTCTCATCGACCTCCCACAAGGTGCGAGCGATGAACAACACGTTGGCGGTCGGGGTCTTGTCGTCGATGGTCGGTTCGTAGAGGTCGGAGAAGGCGCGGTTGGCGACGTCAGCCATCGCCAGCAGTTCCGGGCTGGCGTTGCCCGCCTGTTGCAGCTTGGCGATCATGCCGACTGAGCGGGTGAAGACGATCGCGAGCATCTGACCGGCCGCGTCGAGGGCGCCTTCGACGCCACTCTTGCCGCGTAGTTTGCCGATGCCGCGGTCGAGATTCTGGTAGACCGCTTCATAGGTCTTGAGCGCTGCCAGCAGCGCGGCGGGATCTTTGGCCAAGGTTTCTTTGCGCGACTCGTGCCACTCGAACGTCGCCTTGGCGAGCTTGCGCAGCATGCTCGCGGCCAGGGTGTCTTCGCTCGGCAGGTTGCGGATCGCCTCGGCGTCGACGCGTTTGATCACCTCTTCGTACTTCTTGTTGGCGATCAGGTTGTCGATTTCGCTGACCATGATGGTGGTGCTTGCGCGCTCCAGTTCGCGTTTGCGCAGATCGGCGAGGCCGGGTTTGTTCAGCTCCTCATTGATGCGCTTGGCCATTGCCGCATTGTCCTTGGCCAACTGCTCGGACAGCGTGGTGATCTTGGTTTTGTCACCGTCCTTGCTCAGCTTGTCGAGCCACTGGGACACGGCGGAGTTCTTGAGCGTGAAGACCCACAGGTATTGATCGGGGTATTCCTTCAGGAAGGAATCGCCTTCACGCAGGGCGCCTTCAAAATCGTTCTCGCCCAGCATGGCGACGATCTGCTGCTTGCGCAGGCTGTCGTTGACCGCGTCGGGATCGATGGTCTTGAGCATGTCGATGGCTTGGCTGTAGAGCGACTGGGTATTGGGGTCGCGCGCCTTAAGCTGGCTGGCGAAGATCATGCTGTCGTTGGCCACGCGCAGCGGGGTGATGCGCGAAACATCCCACACCACTTTGCCCTCGGCATTGGTCTTCTGCCACGGGTTGGGTTTCTTCTGCTCGGCGTACCACTTGAGTTTCATCGACAGGACCCGAGCGCCGTCCTGAGTTGCGACCACGGCGTGATGACGCAGTTCCATCTTGAAGAGTACGTAGCCGTAGACTTGGTAAACCTGCGGCGCGAATTCGACGAAGCCTTTTTCATCCAGCAGGCCGGCATTGATGCCGAGCACGCCGTTACGCAGGGCAACGGCCGCATTGATGTAGTGCTGGCGTGCCTGATAGGGATCGGCGGTGCTGTTCGCTTCGCCCATGAAGGCACGCGCAAGGATCAGTGCTTTTTCCGGATCCATCGCCAGCGGCGGGCGCGACCACGGATTGTTGCCCGCATCACCGACACCGATCTTGTTCATCGAGACCAGCCAGCCCTTGGCGTAGAAGCCCATGCGGTTGACCGGCTTGGCGCCGGACAATTCCGCGAGCAGCGCCCCCGCTGAACCGGAGTCGCCCTTCGCCTGCGCGATGCGTGCCGCCATGATGTAAAGTTTGCCGAGATCGTCAGCGACTTTCGGCGAATGGCCCAGACGCATGAACTCTTCGGTCTTGGCGCGGTTCAGGAAATCTTGCCAAGCGGCCCAACCGCGATTGAACGAACGGGTGTTGTTCTGCAGCAGGCGATAACGCAGCAGGCTGGTCCAGGCCTGGAACTTCAGGCGGTAGGCTTCAGCGCGGACGTTGGCGTCCTTGAATTCCTTGGTGCTGAAGTCAGCGACTTTCTGCAGGACGCCTTCGACGTCTTCCTCTTTCACACCCTTGGCGCCAGCGATGAGCGCGTCGCCCAGCAGGGTTCCGCAGTTGATGCTGATGAAGGGGTTGAACTCGCCCCACTCGAAATCCCACGCGGCCAGGAGGTCGCCCCAAGTCTTCTTTTCCAACTCCGGACGTTCGGTGGTGAACATCTTTTTGATCTGCGCCTGGACCGGCACGGGATCGAGACCGAAGTCCTTGCCGCGGCTGGCGGCATCGCGCAGGGCGAGCATCGCCACGGTGAACGGACGCAGCGCTTCCAGGCGCATCTCGACACCAGCGTTGATGGCTGCCAGCTGTTCTTTGCCGCCCTCCGGCAGGTCCCAGATCTTGTCGTCGGCGGCCTTGTTGGCCTTCACCTTGTCGACCGCGGCTTTGAAGTCCTCTTCGGCCTGTTTACCGAGGGCGTCGAGCAGACGGGCGACGATCTGGATTTTTTCGGTTCCCATCGGCACGATGGGCGGTGCGCCATCCGGGTGCATGATCTTGGCGATCTCGTTGACCATGCGCGTGGAGCTGCCACCGCCACCGGAGAAGATCTGCTTCGACACCGCGCTCAGCTTGTTGCTCTTGAGGGTCGGCTCCAACTCGGCGCGCAGGGCCTTGAGTTCGGCCTCGTTCTTGGCCTTGTCGGCCTCGGGCAGATCGGCCAGGAACTGGTCCAGGTAGGTGAAGCGCAGGATCTTGTCGAGATAAGGATCGCTCGCGGGATAGCCGGATTCCTTGTATTCCTTGAGCTGGCGATCGGCCGGAAGACGCATCTTGCTGGTCATCAGCTTGGCCACGGCAACGGCGTGTTGATCACGTTCATCGGCGGTAGCGGACCACAGCGGAGCCACACCGGCGCTTGCGAGCACCAAAGACAACAGCGTCGGCGACAGGTATTTGAGCATGGCGTGGTTCCTTGCGTGGCGAACGCTGGACTACCGCCGTGGTTCGGCCGGCATCCAGGGGGGTTGCACCATAACCACCAGCTTGAAGCCCGCGCCCACAACCACCCGGGGACGCACGGGCGGTGTAACATACTCCCCAGGCACCGTCGTCGGTTCCCTCGACACACCTGGGAGCGTCAGTCCGTTCATTTCCTCACGTGTACAGAACGGCAGCTGGTCCTAACGGATTCGTTCGGACTCCGGTCGCGTTCAGTCGACCGAGAATGCCGCGTGCCAAGCCATGATCTGGACCCGACCCTGCTGCGCGGTCGTCAGCCACAGCCGCACGTCGGCCGGCAGACCTGCGACCAGAGCCGGCAGGACGCCACTGCCGACCCCACCCAGTCCAAGCTTGGCCGCCAGGCCGCCGGGTTCCGGCAGGCGTTCGAGCGGCAGCGGTTCGGTGATGCCGGCCAGTTCGCGGGCACGTGCCACGGCGGACGGTAGATCACCCAGGCGATCAGCCAGACCGTTGGCCACCGCTTCATCACCGCTGAACACCCGGCCGCCAGCCAGCTCGGCCATCTTGGCCACGCCGATCTTGCGGCGCTCGCCCACCAGCGCCTGGAAACGCTGGTCGACATCCGTCACCACTTGGCGGAAGGCGGCTTCCTTCTCGGGCGTGAAGGCATCGGTAGAGAACAACCCCGCACGTGGACCGCTGGCGACGGTGTGGCGATGGATGCCCAGGCGCGCGCGCATGCCATCCAGGTCTGGCACCATCGCGAACACGCCGATGGAGCCGGTGATGGTGCCGCGGTGGACCATGATCTCGCGCGCGGCGCAGCCGATGTAGTAGCCGCCGGAGGCACAGACCGCGTCATAGAGCGCAATCACGGGTTTTACCGCGGAAAGTCGACGTAATGCATGATGAATGCGATCGCTGGCAGCGGCGCTGCCACCGCCGGAATTGATGCGCACCACTACCGCGACCGCCGCGTCGTCACTGATCAGCTTGTCGAACATCCGCGCGGTGTCGTTGCCCGCGATGGTGTAGCCGGGCATCGAGACGTCGCCGTCGATGATCGAGCCTTCGAGTTCGACCACCGCGACGTAGCGTTTGGGCCGCTGGCGGCTTTCGCCGTTCATCAGTTGCGAGACGAACATTATGATTTCCGGGAAGGTGGTGAGCTTGGGCGATTCGGCACCGGTCTTCAAATACGGTGCCGAATCGCCCAAGCTCACCACCTTCCCGGAAATCATAATG
>ENA-ORBV01015166-ORBV01015166.1-microbial-mat-metagenome-genome-assembly--contig:-NODE-15166-length-11388-cov-5.671028_pt1 | contig 11388 bp, 12 predicted proteins | sample MGYA00237777_ERZ505514 | MGnify/ENA primary metagenome ERZ505514 (study PRJEB26160, sample SAMN06269048) | microbial mat metagenome | isolation source: Oligotrophic lake microbial mat | place...
TTCAAGCAGAAGACGGCATACGAGATTCGCCTTAGTCTCGTGGGCTCGGAGATGTGTATAAGAGACAGGTGCAATTTACTGTCTTTGCAGCATGAACCCATTACGGTCGACGCTTTCAAGTTCCATTTCGACCATGCAGTGCCATCACTACCAAGCTAGCTCTGGCTAGATTGCGGCCGCTTTTTGTCCCAAAATATAATGAACTGATCTGTACCGCAAATGCTCTTCTTGCCGGGGTCGACAACAACATTATTCCTGGTCTTCCTCGGTCGGCAAACGACGAAATTCCAAGGAATGTCAGACCTTGCCGTGCCTCAGAATGACGATGAACTTTTGCCTGCGTTGTGGGAATGCTGTAACAATAATTAATTATCCTACGGGTAGCTTAGTTTGTGCATACTAGTTAAGTATGCCATCCTCCTCCAGATGGATGCAGCCCACCAGTGAGTCACAACTGTCACATCTACTGTCTCGGCCGCCGCATTGCCCGCGAATTCATAATGAAAAGGATGACATCAACAATGCCTTGTGTATCCAAAGAGGTGTCTATAGTTCGGCATTTACGTGGGTGACCCCCACTTTTTGAATTCGATTTTGACGAGACGACAATCGCGCGCCCCTCTTGGCTTTGGATAGCATGCCACGTCCGCTATACGCTAAAAACTATTTGGATCTTGACCATTGCACTTGTTCTTTCGTCATTGTAAATTGAAAGGGTTCATTAAATTGAAAGGTGTTCATGATTCCTTGTGGAGCATCTATCACAGGCAGGCCATGGTCGAAGAACGACGACGACAACAACAGCAAATCCTTGGACAAAAAAACTGTCTCCATCGGCCCGCGACATAGCCCACCATTTGTGCTCCTCCATGTTGGATCCCCATCCCGCAGCAACTTTCTCTTCTTGCTTGTGCTTGGCCATTGCCATTGAAAAATTAATCCATAGTGTTGGTTGAGGCCAGGTTTCTTTTGATCTCGTGTGCAGCCACAACAATCGCCACTACAAGCCTTTGTTGTTGGCGTGAAATTTCCTTTCCATGACGGACCATGGCGCAGCGCAGCGCTCCATAGAAGATGACGACGGCAACAACAACGAAGAAGGTACAACTCCAAGAAAAAATGCAGGAAAGATTGTAGGGGATCATTATCTGTGTTGTCACCGCTGTTCTAATAAGAAAGGAGGCTAAAAGTAGAAACGAAAAACAACCATGATGATCACTTACCCACGGTGACATGATGATCTGGGACAAGTCATGCAAGGCTTGTGCTCTAGACTCAGGAGGTCTGCAGTGTGTCGGCGTCTCGGCTTGATTCATCGATACCAGGCTACAGTGCTAGTGCCTCTTGTTTGATTTTGACTGGCCTTTCCATCTCCCGGTGTTCCTTCTCTTTCCCAAATCCGAGCGCGCTTCCACGGTTCCCTGGATATCTGTTGCCTCCACAGGGTAGGCACTTGGTGTCTGTGTTTTTCACATCTCGAGAATGTTTTCGCAAAAGCAGCAGCAGCAGCAGAATGACAAAAGACACGGAAGGGGCAGCGGGTTGGGAGCAGCGCGCCCAAGACGATTGCATCTGCAATGCCCAAAGAATCGGGTCGCTCCCAATAGTGCAACAAGGAAGCATGCGAGTGATGTTTGCCCTGGTCCGTTTTGCCACAAGAATAGGGGCGTAACGGGGCCATCCGAGTCGCTGCAACAAAATGATGAAAGCGTCTTCGCTACATTTCCGAAAACAACAATTCGTAACTATGTCACTTACACGAAAAAGACGAATGTAATTTTAATGACTCACACCGACAGGGACTCAACGGTGAGGTGAGTGCAGCTAGTCGGCACGCCAACGACAACCACAAGAAAGGCATCTTTCTACTGTGAGTTCGAAAACGCACCAGTCACGTGTGACTCCTGCGGTACATCTATGGTTACTCCTATTCGCAATCCGATCCGACAGAATGGGGAAGATGGAGATGATGATAATGTTGGGAGAGTTTTCTGTACTCAACTTCATAAAGGATATGGGCAAGTGAAAACAAGCTGATATAGAGAAAAGCGGAGACGGACGAAGAGGAATTCAACTTCCGAACAATAACGACAACATGCCCGCGACAATGGCTGGGCAGTCAGTCAACCTAAGGTCACTCCTGGCAGCGTCTAGTTTTGATGGCGAAAGCTTCAAAGCTTCCGATGAGAACAAGGAAGAAGACAACGTGGCCCAAGCTGACCAAAAAGGCACACAGCATCGCAAGAAGAAGAAGAAGAAGGATTCCTGGACCTCGATTGAAATAATGGAGGATTCAACAACATCGGTTCACCCACTTCCCATTCCTACCGCAGATCAGACTCAGGAAACAATGGCAAAACTCGAAAGCCCGGTGGACAGGAACCTCCAAACGCTGCTTTGGATCATTGGCTGCAGATACGTCTTATTGCAGCATCAGTTCAAAGGCGTTCGAGCTTTAGCAGGTGTCTGCGACGACTTTCCATCGGCATCGCCCAGCATCAGTAGCTCGGTGGATGAAAACCCATTTTTCACTGCCAACTATGATTGGGCAGTTCAAGTATCCAAGGACGCGAAACCGCGGCTGGAAGAGAACAAGAATCGTGGGGTGCTCATGGCAGATGTGATGGGCCTAGGTACGTCGTACGTCCTCGCGGCATGCATTGAGTGTTGCTTTTGACTTTCACCATTCTCACTTCTTTTTTCTCACAATAAAACACACCGTGTGTATAGGCAAGACCGTACAAGCCGTGGCAGCGTGTATCTTAAGGAATTTTATTTCCTTTGCAAAGAAGGAGCCCGCGAAGCCAACCCTCATTTGTAGTCCAAACGATGCTGTACTCAAGCAGTGGCACGAGACTTTGATCAAAGCGGGAGTGGATAAGGGTAAAATATACCGTTTCAAGACGAAAGCTTCCCAGCCGCTGATGGGGGAGATCTTCATTCTTTGCAATCGATACGATTTTCAAACGGATGCCCAGCATGTCTTTGCCCAGCTGAAAAGGCAACAATATGGCAGTATCCGCCGATCGCCCCTCTTTCCGAATGCGTCGGAGAGTTTGCTTCGTGTACTGAAGAACCAATACGACTACAGTAAGGGAAGGGCAAAGAACAAGTATAAGGCGGACAAACATACTAACATCTGTGCAGTCATTACGGATTACTTGGCCACAGAATTGATGAAGAACCACAAAACTGTCTTCCATACTGTGGTCCTTGACGAGTCTGTAGGTACCGAACCTGATCTATTGCTTCTTTTTGTCCGTAGTCAAAGCTCACCTGTCTGCAATCTTTTTTATTTCCCAAACAGCAATTCCTCAAGAACATAAAAACATACTGGAGCATGTGCGCAGCCCTGATTGGAATCCAAGCAAATCGAATGATTCCAATGAGTGGAACTCCGTACAACAACGGTGTGCAAGACCTCGCCACGATGATGACATTTATTGCTCCATTTGACGAATCAGCAAATGCAGACTGGTGGAAAAAAGCCACAGCTGGCGCCGATGCAGCTGTTGTGAAAGATTCCTTGGCAAAGTGGAGCTCGCCTTATTTGATCCGCCGTGGCAAGGAAGTTATCGCCAGTCAGCTCCCCAAGAAGCACGTTCGAAAAGAGTGCGTCGTGTCGTATCCACTCGAGCTGCTGGTGTAAGTGACAACCTTCTTCTTCATTATGTGTACTGGTTGGCCCATGTCTATCTTTGGGCTCTAACAGAAGTTTTGCCCGTCGTTCATGTCAGATACGAGAAGTATGAAGGCAAATTCTTATCGATGTTGAAACAATTCCAAGGTCTAAAAGGAGAAAGTATAACTCCAAAAGAACGTAGGCTCAAGAACCAATTGAAGGACATGATGCTTGCATTGGCTGGCTGCATGCGTTCGGCTGCAATTCATCCCGTACTACCTGGTGGAGGTCGAGACATTACAGTGTTCTTTTCACCTTCTCGAAGTAATAGAAAGTCTGTTCTATCTGCCCTGGTGAAACCAAATCGATGTGTTTGTTGCAACCGGCAAACGAAATTGGCGGCGAAAAAGAGGAAACAGAAAGAGGCGGGGCTTGTTGACCATGGTTACAATGATGCAGATAGTGAGAACGATAAGGATCTTGACGATGCTTACGACAATCTCGACGACGACGAAGTGAACGGGGAAGACGACGATGACGACGGTATTTTATTTGAAGCTGGGGAGGACGCAGTTCTTTTCCACGAGGAAGTTAAAGATCTAAAGATACCCGGCGCGATGAGGACTGAAAACGAAAAGGGGACTGGCGACATTCTTCCAATCCCGGCAAGCATCTGTATGATTGGTGCACAATCGATGAATAAACTACGCCATTATGCCTGCGAATCTTGCCTCTCCGCCTGCGTGGCTTGTCCGAAATGTGAAGATCTGTTCAGTCGTTTGAAATATGAGAGTGGGATGAATCAGCTTTTGAAGGAGACCAAATCAGTTGACAGCAACACAGGTGGCATAAATATTGACATGGAACCATGTTCCCGACGAGTCATCTGCACTGAAACTTTCGGTGGTTTCCGAACATCTGCAAAAATTGAAGCCATTGTTTCAGCTATCAACGACAAGGACAAGTTACCAGTAGACGAAAAGGTTCTTCTGGTCTCGTTCTTCAAGGGTAGTCTGGATCTACTGGAAGCAGCTCTTGCGGAGATAAACGTGGGAACTGCCAGATTCGACGGTGATATATCAAAGCAAGACCGCCACGCGGAGCTTGAGCGATTCAAATCCAACCTCAATTGCCGAGTTCTCTTAATGACAATCCAAACACGCGGGACCGGGCTTAACCTTGTGGAAGCCAATCATGTGTGGTTTGTAGATCGCTTCTGTGAGCCCTTTATAGATCAGCTGTGTTCTATGCAATCACTACTTTTTCCTCTTTTGTCTCACCCGGTGGATCTTACTCTACGTATTTTCAAACAGGGAACCCAATGGTTATGTAAGTGACTGGATGTTGCCCCCACCTTGCCTGCAACGTGCTCCAACAAACGAAGTCTGACAGTCTTTGTCGTCTCTCGCGCTACAGGGAGCAGTGCGAAGATCGGTGTTTCCGTTTCGGTCAGAAACGTGATGTAGACGTGTCGTACTTTGACACTCCGCTGACCATCGACGATGTAATGCGTAAGTAGCTGCAAACATGGTTTTCGCTGGGATGGGATCTTCGAAATGCTCGCTTGCCAACAAGTTATGTATTGAACCGTTTCTTTCACTAGGTTTTATCAATGAAGTGAAGGCGACAAATGCAGCTATCGTTCTGGCCGACGGTCCAGCGTTTGAAAAGGCGTCGTCCTTCAAGGACATCTCGGGTAATCTTGGAAAGGGCGTGTGGGCTGTCCGAAAGGCACGACGAGACTTCATTTTGAAGAGTCCCCAAAATATGTTGGAGCCCCTTCCCCGTGCAACCGATAGTGCTCTTGAATCCGCCCGGAGTGGGCCATCCAATCGGTCCACAAGTGTCGAAGATTCGTCCATGGAGGAAGCTATGCGTACAGTATTGAGCAGAGTTTTGCAACCGGGGAAAAAACCATCGCTGTCGCGTCGTGCCGCGGCTCCCGCGGTCTGCGAGCTTCTTACTAGTGACTCGTCTGATGACGATTCGAACGGCCATTCAGCGATATTCAAGCCCTTGCAGCCATCGCCTCCTTCTGCTTTGCCTCCCGGTCGCAAGATGGTCTATGAGATTCTTAGCGATTCTTCTGATGACGACGTACTCGATTCCCCCGCGCTAGGAACTTAAGTTGTCTTGACATGATTTTTCTTTGCAGTCATTTGTTTTGAATAGTCTGTAGCAGAGTTCACATTCCAATTAAACGGCATTGGCACTTTGGCAGGGGCTATTGTAGGTAGGAACTCAAAGTACTTGAGATTTGGCTATAATTAGGTAGGAATCCAATGGAACACATTTTGTCTTGACGTCTTCTTTCTATGCGGTCATTGAATGCTGGCAATATGGACTTGATTATGTCTTTTACAGGGAGTCATGTACGTACGCACTAGTACTGGTACATCAACGACTACAGCGAACAGCGTACGAGTTAGCATTCATAATGGCACCCGACTTCCGAAATTTTGAATGGAAGCCAGCTACCTCCCTCTATCTACAATGAATCTTTACACTACCGCTCAGTAGTTAGGTTCCCGCAACAGGGTACGACGTACTGTAGTTACAGCAGCTTCAGTTGATGAAGTTGGAACCAGAAGATATCTTGGGGTATCCACAATCGCATCAACAGTACACACACTACCAAGTCCTCTGCTGCAGCTGAGTGGTCAAAACAAACGCTAGCTACTGCCGTCCACGTACAGTGAAAATCGTGAGGTACTGGTGCTGTCCAATAAAAACATTCAAGCTGACACCATCAATCTTGTTTTCCGTTGAGATCGAAGGAGGAGCAACAACTGCCCAGTGACCAAACACATTATGCCCGCCACATAAACCACGAAATCCATAAAATAGTACTCCAGTAAAATAATAGTAAGCGTTCTGAAGTGCTGAAGTGAAATGCGGAAGCCCAGACCAAGCAAGCATAAAGCACTTTTTTGATACTTTCACAAAACACTTCTATCTTTTCCCACCACGCTTTTTTTGTCCTACACAAAACACAAGCATTATTCTATTGCCATCCATAATTCTTCCACCACCATGACGTTTCACAATGATGATGACGATAACAACTTGAATCGCAACCAGCAATGGATGCGTCAAAAGCACGACGATGATGCCATTGCCTCGGCTGCTACTAGTACAGGTAGGACCAGTACTGCTCCTACTCCAAGCAGGAACTATTTTCCCGAGCAAAACTCCTTGATTGCTCATACCTGGCAAGGACTCGGAGGGAATGACAGTCCTCTTCGTTGCCCTACTTCAAACGGTGTTGCTGCCTTGAACTCACCACCCGAAAGCCTGGGAGGTATCATGCAACGACTACGACACAGTGGTGTGATTGGCATTGGAGGAGGATTCCCGGCTGCTTCTTCCACTGGTAGTAGCCGACTTCCACGGGGTAGTGGACGCTCCGTCATGGAACTCCTGGATGATGCCCTGGATCTAGTGGATCATCACGGACCACCTTCCGGACTACGAGCAGTTGCTCCTTCTCCTCCTCGTTCCTCCCTGTCACGACGTGCCATCCGATCCAGTGGCAATGGTCCACAAAATGCCAACAAGAGCAAGGGCCAATAGGCGCTTTCTACTGAAGATCAAGAAGTCAAGCAAGCATCCACCTTTGGATCAACGTTTAGTCCCTTTCTTCTCTTTCTTGGCCACGACCACATATCATCCTTTCGATCCCTCCGTCAGTCAGTCTTCATTTTTTGAATCTTTTCCCTCCCTCCCTCACTCCTCCAATGACGATATCATGCATGACAATGTATTCATGATGTCCCATCCTTGGCGTTCTACGGACCCGCTACTACGATCTACTACGCACATATCACAGCTCTACCAATGAACGCTCCAACTACTAACAACAGCATTGTCTATAGTCAAAACCTAAAGATATATAAACAGAAAAAAGCTATGTCCAAGAGCTTAGTACTACTGTATTCCATAGAGTTAGTTCTAGCTTTTTCTCTTCGCTCGAATAGATGGTTCCATACGTCTGTTTGCAGATATATCGTATATTCTACTGTACTGAATGATGATGTATATACATCGCTTGGTGCGTTTTGGCGTTGGTGTCCTCCTGGCCGGTGGGTCGGTTGTTACTGACAGGAAGGCAGGCCGCGCCGCGGCAAGAGTGTGTGGCCGGGATGCACCAAGATACTACCAGGCGCCGACGTGACTATCTAGCTGTAGCCATGCAGTGAAGCAGTGAGTGCTCGTCCTTAGCTACCAGTAGTGCCTGAACTGAAGTGCAACCTGGTAGAACCAATCCCCGCCATCAATTGTTGTTCACGAGCTCTTCCAGGGAGATATCATCCTGTCAATAGTACTAGCTAGCTAGTACCTGGCATCCGTCATTGTTTTGTTGATCGTCGAACTGAACTGAAGGAATGACATGGACGCGGGCGTCGGGAGTACTCTAACTATAGTCTAAAGTACTAGTAGGAGGAGGAGGAGCTGCCAGCTAGAGCTATGGTAGCTTGAAGATTCTTAGCTATGAATCTATGCAGTTTTACGACCTGACCAGTAGACCACTAGTAGCTAGGTAGTGGCCGGGGACCTTGATAATTTGTTCCACGTGTTTTCCATGTGAGACATATCAGAGAACCAAAGTGGACGCGACTTGTTGGTGTGCAAACCAGTCCCGGGTTGACATCATCATGGTTTGTCGTGGGACGGAGACGCCAATTGAATAGTGCCATGCTGCTCTGACGGCAGCTACTGTAGTGTAGCTACTAGCTAGCACTATCTGGTACCAGTACTTGGTGCACTACTAAAAATCGCATTAGCAGCAGCAGTGGCTAGCTTTGTTTTTAGTAGCCGCATTAGCCGCATATTAGCTAGTAATTAGTTGATAGATAGGTCGGGGAAGCGGCTCGCACAAAGCCCACGCAGTTGAAAGATTTGATTAGGCTATGGTAGGCCAGTTGAATGTGCACCAATGAACGGTTGTTTAGTTTACGATGTAAAGCTAGGTGTAGACTCATGGTGTTTCTCAACCAGTGATGAGATTCATTTCGTTTTTATGAAGCCGGCTAGAGTCCTAGGAAGTAGATAATTTTTCAAAGTTTCAAATGGAACTCGGCACGCAAAATTCCGTATGCAAGGCTGATGGTGGTGTGTGGCGGAGACAAGACTGTGTTGTGGAGATCCTAATGGGGCGCTTTCTTGCGTACAATACTTGACTCACTCTCCTCCTTGTAGCCCTCCAATATCCGCCAGGGACTTCATGGTTGCTTCTTGGATCATTTGGGACTCGACCGCGCCTTCAGGCCGTCGCGCGTCTCCCAGCGACTCAGGCGTCTTCGCCAAATCCCAGTCTTCGAGAACATGCCGCGCAGCAAGCAAACCATAAACACTTCCGCTGTGCATGTAAAACTCGACGCCGCCCTCATCACTGGCACGATCAAAGCCGAGTGCTTTCATAAGTTCGTCCGCCCTGGAAAGTCTTCCGAGCTTTTGTTGGAATCGCGGATTCATTACTTTGATCTGCGATGGAAAAACCGAGGAGCGCCTAAGAAAGAGCACAGACATGGTCGGTAGACAAGCAAAATGGTAACCTAATCATTGTCAAACACACCTTGCGATATTTTTCATCGTGCTTGGTGAAAATGTTTTCCAAAATGTTTTCAATTGTTGCGGAGACAGTTGCCAGGAGGGGATCATTCCGATTCGAGGACACAAGTAATTTGAGCGCTGTCTCTGTTCCTTCTTTGCGTGCACGCATCTCTTCGTATATCTGTTCAAATCTAGCGTCCACCACCAATCCAAGGCGACGGGTTTCTTCGGATGTGACGAAACTAAGAAGCGACAGCAAATCAAACAAGATCTCTGTCTTCTTCATGCCAAAAATATATTCACTATACGCATGATCCGAGAGCGTCTTTGCAAAGACGTCATTCGCCTGGGCCCAGCGACAAAATTTGATAGCCGGTACCTCTTTTGCGTGTTCTTCTGGGAGCCGAAAAGTCCCAACGCGTACCACTCTCGGCGCAGGATCAACACCACGGTCGCGACATTTTTTCCAGCTGTTCAATGTTGGATCTCTGTCGCTTTTGAGAACATAATAGTCTCTATCCCTGTCCGTTCCTGGTTGCTCCTCGTCTGCTTCGCAAATGAACCACCATTTCTGTTGACTCCGCATGATGCTCGAAGCTAACGTCAATGTCTTACCAGACGCTTTGCCATGGCCGCCTGGTACAATACGTGTATATGTTAGCTTCCCCGCCAGTGTAGTTGGCGTATAAAGGCCATTGATGAAAGCCAATCCGGCTCCTTTGACTTCGAGACCTTCCTTTTCGCGGATCGACTGGACACTCCACTTGATCAGATCGTGGTACGCATTATACCCATGCTTTCTTGCGGCGAGTGGCAACTCATCCATCAATCGCAAAACGAATAACGACCACAAATCCCAAAACTTGGGCTCGTCCCAATCGGTTGTAAGTTTCTCGCTCTGCATAGCACGAAGGAGCACCTGCCGCATTTTTGGCATGACTACCGAATCGTTTGCAAACTCCTCTACTATGTCACAGCCTGCTAGATGGTCCAGACAGGCCTTCACAATGACTGCTGCCGCGCTCTTAGCCTGGAGAGGCCTTGCGTAGCCTTCCTCGGCCTCGGTGATGAGAAAATCCACCACAGGCACCATAACTTTTGGACCGGGGAAGTTGGGTGTCCTAATGTGTTGAGCCACGTGGGTGGCCAAGTTGGTAAAGCCGTCGGATTTGGAGAACTCTTGAGTAAGGCTCGTCAGAACACCAGGCACACCCCGGTAGTAAGCTTGATCGGGATCAAAGAGGTAGCCGAGACACTTGACGACGTCACTACTGCCGGTCCCATCGTTGCCAATTTTTAGAGCCATGGACACAAGTTCTGTTGCCAGTGTTAGGGAGTCCTGGACGCAGTTGTGCTCAAGAGGGCCAATTTTTGTTGGAATCTGTGCTGCCATGATACTCACGATATCCCAGAGGCATTTTTGGGCGAAGGCCCGGGCCTCTGGGTGCGAGAAGTGTTCTTTGACTGCGTTGAGTGCCTCAACCGCCTTCTTCCAACCCACTAGTAAGGACCACGAATTAACACAACAAGACAATTATTTAATGCACGGAGATCAGAAATGCCACTGAATAACAACAGTGCCGCAATCGTATGTGACTTTCGAAACACGCTTACCAGTATGGTTGTTCAAAAGTCCTGCTTCAACCTCGCGCCACAGTCGTTGCGTAGCCTTGGGGATACCAGTTCCCATAACCACTACCGTCACCCTGTCTTCCAAGACCGAGTATTTTTCAAGAGCCAATTCATCATCCAAGCCAACAGCGGCCGTGATCAGAACATCGCGACAGAGGACTCGCATAGTGGGCAAAGCGAAACCCGTTTGTTCGGAAATGTGTTGAAGCAACTTTTTGGCGGTAATGTCCATGGGTACCCTGAGAGTAACAGTAGCGCTTCCCTCCACGCTGAGATGAATGTCCCATGTTGGAGAGGAGTGGTCGATTACCAAAGTCATTGCTTCGGATTTAATTATGATGGATTGGATTAAATTGTGTTGTCTGTTGCTGCTTTCTGTTGCCTGTTGTGATGGCTTTCCGTGGTCGTGATTTTTTGTTTTGTTTGATTTCGGGCATGATGACGTCGATCCGGTACTAGAAGATTATAGCAATCAGCACCCACCTTCGGTACGGTTATTCTACCGTTTGAACCAGAACAAAAATTTGTTGATGACCACACCAACAGCTTTTCAAGGGGTTGGCTACGATACTAGTGATCAT
>ENA-ORBV01015167-ORBV01015167.1-microbial-mat-metagenome-genome-assembly--contig:-NODE-15167-length-11388-cov-5.081867_pt1 | contig 11388 bp, 6 predicted proteins | sample MGYA00237777_ERZ505514 | MGnify/ENA primary metagenome ERZ505514 (study PRJEB26160, sample SAMN06269048) | microbial mat metagenome | isolation source: Oligotrophic lake microbial mat | place...
CTGTACGTACTGTGCATACTAATAGTAGCTCCGTCCAGCACCAGCTAAATGTGAGAATTTGGTTTAAAATTGGCCAGCCGCCTTGCTCATTATTCCTAAATACTCATAATTTAAATATTTGAGATGCCTAATTACCTTTCGCGAGAGATGTCTATTTACCTGCCCAAATCTCTCTCTGTTGAGCTTCCATAGGTATATACCATTGCTTATCGTTGTACTGGTACTGTAATTTCAGATGTTTGCAATAGCTTGACTTGCAATAGCTCGACTTTGAGACTCCAAGTAAGCTATTCCACGTACTCTAGTAAGGTAACAGCTTCACTAAGAACCACTAATAACAACAATATTGAATACAGATGGGGAGCAACAAGATGAGAAATACAATGGGCCCGTTACCAACACGTCGCCTTCGACCAAGCTACAACATGCTGGCCGTCACAGCTATCCTACTGGTATCGTCCTTTCTTCAAGTCGTACTTGTCTCGGGACGACAAGATTCTGGGAAGATGAGTCTCTTGCGAGGTCAAGCACGAACGAGTCCTCAAGAACAAGAACAACCGCAGCAACCAAATGCTAGACGCCAATTAAAGAGCATGATGGGGAAACGAGGAAAACGCATTGAAGATGACGATGCTGTTGGTCGTCGCGGATACCCTGTGCGATGTATTGTCATGGGAAGACCTGTCAATACCGTCAGTGTCGGTCGACGTCGACCCGTGATTCGCGATCGTACAAAGCCAGGATTCGCTCGTGTCCAGCGTCGTGGATTCAACGACGGTGGCAACAATCTCGCAGGTGATGAAGAAAACGACAACACTGAATATGCCTATGAGGAGGAAAACAACGACGACCTTGCCTTTGATGAGGAACACAACACCACTTCATCTGGTCAACGTAAACTTCAACGATCACAAGGAGGAGGAGGTAGAGAAGTCTTTTGGCCTTCGGTGGAATCCGAAGAGGACTGTTTCTTTGGTGTGTTTGCCATTCGAACAGGAGCAAGTGCCACACGACCACCAGGACGGGGAGAACCCGGCGACTCGGGTGGTTCTGACGTTGGTGGTTCTGATTCCGGCACTCTTAATTTTTACAGTCCCGGCCCTACATTAGGAGCAGGTCCGTCGACTACCGGTGCCACCACTGCCACTTCTGCCACTGCTGCCACGACCAACAGCACACTACCACCCGGACGACAAGGAGCTAATGCCACCACTGTCACTACCGCTGCGAATGGGACGGCTGCTCCAACCGGAGCTGTGACGACCCGAAACCTTGTGTTTGATACCGTGAGTCGCAATGTCCAGACCACGTTGAATTTTGGATTCTTCTTTGGCACTGCCGTGAGAGCTCCCAGCCAGGCCGAGATCACGGGAATGTTGGCACAAATCAATAACTTCTATACCAAGGTCATGAGAGATTCCGGGTACAATCCCACCTTTACGGAATTGCAAGTCAGTTTGGTCAGCTCCAACTTTGATCCCACCAAAGTGGCAACCTCGGAAAATGATCCCGACAAGTATCCCGTCTCGTTGGTGATGAATTTTGTCTTTTTGTTCTTGGATTCGTCCGCTGTAACATCGGTAAAGGTGCCAACAGCCGATCAAGTCATTGCCCTAGTGGAAAATGCCGATTATTTGAATTTTATAGAAAATTATGCGTGGGTGGCAGCACCTGCCAATGGACTCTTTTTTGAAACGCAAGTGGTCCAATATGGGGTGGTCAGTCTTTAACTGAAGGAAAGAAACTTAGGTACACACAATCTCAGAAACAACTTGGTGGGAATTCATAACATGAAAGTAGGGGACGGTATCGTCCATCCATAATAACGGCATAATCTATAATGAATTATTTATATTTGAAACATGCTAATTTCTAGTACTCGAAAACTTCAGTGGCAGAATATTATTATACTATTTCGTTGTTATCTATTCCCAGGATCAGAAGGGTCTATACAAGATAGAGTCAACCACGGCATAAAGTAGTAAGGAATGGTGCTTTGTGGCCATGCGTTATTATTCATCGGTAATTTGTCCAAACCACGTCATTTCGTAGGCCGGACGATTCTCGGAAAATTCCGTCACGAAATTGGTTTGACCGGTATACTGAATCAAGGTGGCAATCTCGGGCGTGACGAACCGCGAGGATTTGAAAAAGAGCGTTTCATTGAGGGTGGGTATTCGTCCATGATATAAATGTTCGAGGGGTTGGGTGTACCACATGTCAAAATTGCGGCATTTTTGGTTTGGATCCATTGCCTTATTTTGATTGTTGGGGTCCTCGAGAATATCGGCTTTGGTCACGTGCGTACACTTGGGTTGACGTGGATGTAGGAGGGGGGCAATGGCATACCCTGCCTCCAAAATGGCGGTACTCAAACCGAGTTCATACCGCATGACAATTTCATGAAACATGAGCTCTTCCGGAGTATACTGCTTGTTGTTACGATGATGACGAGCACTCAGGGGCGGCAGTTGTAGACAATCAAATAATGAGTTGGCGCCCTGAATGATTTCAATGCCCTTGCGATCGAGGGCATACAAGAAGCTTTGTATATGAGGTTGTTGTTTGCGTTTGTCGAATCCGTACATGTTGAGGGATAATCCTGACATTTTGACTTGATCGTTCAACCTGGAAGTAAACGCCAATGTCCATGGGAGAATACTGCTACTGCGTATAGAAGATTCCTTTGTGGGATTATTGGATGTTGGATCCTGACCGCCAATGGGTTGTGGTAGATGCTTCTCTGTCATGACGCCAGGACCAGTCAGTCCACAATTGACAAAGACAAAATAATCATAGTCCTTAATGCTCACCCCCAGCTCGCCCGTGAAGGCCATGCGTGCGGTTTCCATATCATAACAAACGGATCGTCGTGCCACAACTCGGACCAGGGGACCGCTTCCACTCGCTTGGCAGTGAGGAGAAGAAGTTCCTCCTCTGGTTTGTAGTTTCGTTTGTTGCTGTCTCCATTGTTCCACCATGGCATGGTATTTGGAAAAAAATTCTTGCCCCACCACGATAATGGTATCGTGCGTGTTGCATTCCATGCCACTGCTCGTCGTAGCATTGGCATCCAGTATTATACCACCATGTTGGATGAAATAATGCATATTCTTTTGATACAATTCCACTTTTTCTTCTTCTTGTGTGGACGATGGTCCTGAATAGACGACCAATGTTCGTTTCATCGGTGTTGTTGCTATCTTGGTCGTGGTTGAATCCTTTGGAAGTACTTTCGTAGGATTGATAGAATCTTGTGGAAGTGTTTGTTGTTCTTCGTTGATCAAAAGGACACGAGGACTTGTCTCCCAAAAGCTGCTGCTCGATCGTAGTAGACCCATAAAGGAGAACCTTTCTTCTTCTCCAGACCCATTCTCATCCATAATAGTATGATTATTATCATTATTGCTCACTTGCGAGCTGAAAAGAATGTTGCAAAATACCATGCACAACAACACGCCAAAGAGAAAGGAGCGAGAGTGAAATCCATCATTATTGGCAGCGTGGTAAAGTCGCCCAACTGGACTGCTGCTGCGGCTCTTGCTCCTGCCCGTAGTAAGGGTCCTGCTACTGCCCGTAAGAGCCCCGTTACTACGCGTCCCTTTGACCATACTGTTTCTATGTATGGACTGTCAATCAATTCAGTATGTAATGTAATGTAGGATTGGTAGAAGGAAGGATGTAGCACTGTATAATCGCGTGATTGCAGAGGAGAAAAGGAAAGATATTCAACTCGCTACTAGCTAGTGTTGTTGATAATTGTATAGGTATTTGTCTTGTTTACTACACCGATCTTCACTTCTCTTCTCTTATTACAACTCAATAGCATACTACTACTAAGTACTGGCTAGTACTCGGAGTAGTTAGCTAACTGGTAGCTGTCTAGAGTACCATCTCATCGCCAAAAGGACAACAGTCACTGTTCCGTTGAATTCAAATTTTGTTCTTTCGATAGAAGCAGTGTGGGACTAAAACTCGGGCTCCAAAATTTCCTTGTGGGACTCAGTAAAGCGGCTAGGGACTCACTCGTTCGTCGAAGTCAGAAAAGGTGTGCGTTTGTCGACACCAGTGCGAAAGCTTACGTCTCTTCTTGTTGTTTTTTCCAATCAACCAACTGTTACGACGTAGCGTGAGTCAGACTACAGTACTACTGTACTAGCTAGTCTACTCTACTAGCTAGCTAGTTAGCCTAGAAATGTACAACAGTATTACCGCCTTTTATTAGTTAGCATTCGATCTTGGTCGTCCGTTGCCACCACACCACCACAACAATAACAGATGTTACTACTTTTGTAGCTAGCTAGCGTGTTATTGTTATTATTATTTTATTGGACTGCTCTTCGTTGCTTTTGATTATCTAGCTATATTGAGCGGAACAAGGCTGCGACAAAAACAAGTCTAACAGCGTAGCACCAGAAACACACGTACTCAGATACTCCAATTTTATTGTATTCCATACTAAATTACAACAACGAAACAACATGGCCGGTTTCTTGGGCAAAATGAAAAATACCGGCATCAAAGCCAAATTACAAGGGGAATGCACCTTGTTGGATCGTGAAATCAAGGCCCGCAAACACCAATTTGGGATCGACTTGTACGATGCCCTACGAGACCAAGAAAAGAAGGGTGGCATTTTGAGCACGGCGACGGGCAAAAAAAGCAGTGACACTAATCACAAAGCCACCATGGGGTCCTTCAAATCCATGATCCAAGAGCATTGGCAAGTGGTGAGGGATGACATTCACGTCCTCGAAGACAAGCAAGAAGCCATGCAATTGGAAAAGACGCACGAAGAAGTCCGACGGGAGCGCGGGATGCCCGCCATTACGGCCGGAGAAAAAATGCGACGCGCCTCCGCCAATGTGGCCAGTGCCGGGAAGGAAACCAAATTAATGGCCCAGATTGCCTTGGTGGAGAGAGAAATTCAAAAACGCAAAGAAAAATTTGGCATCGACGTGTACGCCGATGCCATTAAAGTGGTGGACAAGTCGCCCCAAGCAGCAACGGCGACGACGCAACGTACGAGCCTTAAGAGTGGCATTAAAAGTGGCATTAGCAATGTCATGCACAAAGGATTGATGCAAGTGTCGGAAAGCGAACAGAAAATTCAACAAATCGTCGAATTTGCGGCACGGGATGTCGGTTCCATTGAACGTAGCAAACAAACGAGGTTGTCGGAAATTGCCCATCTAGATGAGGAGGGAGCCATTTCCTTTCGAAAATCATAAAACAAAAGTGTTTTTGTTTGCTTACTTGAACAACGGATGGAAGGGAGAAAGGAGTCGGTAGCATGGAAAGGACTTGCACTTTGCTTTCTTCCACCAACTGCATTAAGTCCATCCATCAACCCGACAACACAAAATGAGATATTTTGAAGTTCTTTTTTAGAATAAAGATAAACTAGTAGGGCAGCATTGTCTCAAAGCACCCAAATTTGGTTCCATATCTCCGTTTTGTAGCTGCCGGGCCAAAATCCGGCTCTCGGGAAGGTGACAGCAAAGAACTTCACTAGTCTTGGAACTATGAGAATGAAAGCCGAGTACATGCATGATTACACCGAGATGTACGGCATGCAATACTGTAGCCGTCGAAATCCTAATAGCTAGGTAGTCTCTATGGAAAAACTAGTGGTCTTTAGTTCTAGCTAGTGGATCCTTTTTCAGAGATTGTCCATAGATCCGTTCCTAAACGAAAGCAACCAAACGGTGTGCAACAATGCCATGTACGCAATCAAGCAGAGACTCACGTCCTTCTCAGAAACCATCCCCGCCAGAGGAGGTAGGAACCGGGGTGGGTAGCCATTCGTACATGATACGAATAGAGAAAACAAAGGTAACACCTTGGTAGAGTTGGCTATCGACCAAGTGTACATAGTCTTGGACATACTGGTCCTTGTCCGCGGCATACATTTCTTGATTGACCAATCGAGTAAACTCCGCCAACGTGGTAGGGAAGTCGCCGGAAGGAAAGGTGACCGTGGCTTGGGCGTCGAATCGAATCGGCTCAAACGCCACCGCCCAAGTAATAACAAATATGACTTCTTGATCGAAGAGATTCGACAAAAAGTTGGTAAAGAAACCTTCGGTCTGCCATGCCAGATCCGCGAGCTCCGTCTCGGTGGGACTCATCACGATGGTTTCGGGGGTGAATTGAAACTGATCAATCATCAAACCAATGTCCCAGGAAGGAGAACCGTAACTATTGATAGTTTCTGCTGTGATGGTAGGATCGGGGGCATAGGTAGGCATAGGGGGGATGGTGTAGCTGACGTACTGTGGTGGAACAGTAGGACGTGCCGTGCCCAAGATTACTGCTGGCTCTGTCGGGTTTGTGGGGGATACAACATCATCAAGATTTGTAACTGGAGCACGCGTAATGGAGGATGCAATAACATTGGATTCTTCACGCCGATCGTCCCCATCATCGGAACAAACGCCACTTGCACAGACGATACCAGTAATGATCATTGCCGCCAAAGTAAAGACGAGGGCCAGACAGAAAAGCCTTCCACTCACAGAATTCAATAGACTACCTAGAGTTGTATACAAGCTCTTGTCCTCGTTCTCCGTTACTGGACGTGCTTTCACGGTCGGCACTTCTTCTTCTACGTCAGGGCGATACGATACATCTAAGGAAGACGGAACAAGCGTTGCCTGTGCGACAGGAGGAGTCACAAGACAGTGACTACGGTGTGGCTCTAACTTTGACCTAGACTTTGATGCGAGTGAATCGACGACGCGAACATGCTTTCGTTGCATTTGCATTTCCACGTCCTCAAAGTGTTTTTTTGGATCCTTGGACTTTGATTTCTTACTAACCTCATTGGATACACGAGGCAGTGATTTGCTTGTCGAAGATTCAGCATGACGAGTGCTACTCTTCCTACCACTAGTAACAGTGGGACTACGAGGAGGAGATGCAGAATCTATTTCCGCCTGCTGCTTGCGCTGCTTTCGAGCTGCACGTGGCCCGCTGCTATCTTCGGTGGGGTCTGGCTTTCTTTCCTTGTGGTTGGGCATGGTGTTCAGATAAAAGGAATGAGAGAAGGGGTGGTTTTAATTGCACAGCACCTGGTACCGTTGTGTGGACTCGGACCTTCTTCTTGTCCTGCCCCGTAAAATGTATGTATTCGCTTTGCAGTCTTCTCGTATGTCAGCTTCGTTCGTGATTCCAAACGTGTACAACTGCTACTCTAGCTAACTAGAGTAGCTAGTTAGAACGAATCCTACTACTAGCTAGTACGAGGGAGGACCTTTACGGTAGAATTCGTAGCATCCATAGTGCTACTAGCTAGTATTAGCTATTGGAGATACATGGAGAACATAGAACAGTGATAATAGAACAGTGATAATCTGTTCCTGTCCCAGGGCTCTGTCTCTAATGACACTGAGGCCTTGGTTGACTAGCTAGTTGCAGTCCTTCCGAAAGGAAAAGGAGGAATGCAGTGGAGACTGCTACTAATACTAGTAGTAGATATAGTAGCTAATAGGAATACTAGCGCTTTTATCAGCAACCACACTTCTTTATGAGCTATTACGCTACGACCTTGATGGACTTCCGGAAGGGTCCTGAGGGAAGATGAGGAATGCATTCATAGCGGCATGCATTGCTACTGTATAGAATTATGATTATTACTAGAGAGTTATTGTAGGCTTATTATTTTATAAATGATATTATAGTGACAGTATTCGAACTCCTTCCTCAAGAGGATAACGTTGAAACAGCCGCATTGAGAATGGAGGGATTGTTGGACAACCAATAATAGGATACGTGGGCGTGCTCGTGCGAGGCACAGAGGGCCGCAATCCATTCGTGATGCGAGGGCCGACACTCGGGCCGAGCGTGGTGCGTATCGTGGATCAAGTGGTGTCGCCCCAAGGCATTGGCCCGCAAGATCAAGTCGATTTGGACGCTTACGGGTTGCCACGAGGACGAGGCATTTCCCCATGTGGCATTGTCATTGTCAAACCACAAGTGCGTCAATGTATAGTTTTGCGATAACGCCAAGGCCGTGGCATCCAAAAAGGGTTGCGAGAAGCAAACTTGAATCGGGGACTTGACAGAATAGAATCCCGGTGCCAACTGGAACTCGCGCAAAGTTTGATTGACCGCAAGTGCTTGAATGATGGGCAACAAGATTTCCCCACCGCCCATCCAAGTGACCGTCAAGATTTCAAGAGACGTGTTGGTCCGTACCATCTTGGCCATGGCATCAATCACAATTCTTGGCAACGAGTCGTGGGTTACCACGTGAAGGGCCAAGTCCCTCACGCCTTTTCCTTTTGCGGTGGCAAGAGCTCCTAGAATGGCCAAGAGTTGTTGCGTCGCGCCCACTTCGGGAATATCGACCAACGTGAGACGTTGGGCTCCTCCTACGGCTAATTGTTGAAGGGCTTTGAGTGCCTCGGGACCTTGTTGTTGTTCCAAAAGGGTGCCATCCAATACAATTTCTTGCAAGCGGGACATGCGACCAAATGCCTGTAGTAAAACTTCTACGGGACGACAGGCACACCGACAGACTTCCACTTTTGTCAAGTGGACATGGTCTTGCAATGCCTCGGCCAAGTCGTACACACTGCCTCCATGGACTTGGACATTGGTAAGTTTGAGTGTCTGCAATTGGGAGGCTTGTTTAATGAATTTGGACAAGACAGAGGCATCCCACACTACTTTCCGTAGCTTGCTGCTGGATTGTATCGAGACCTCTTGGAGTCGAGGCAATTGGGAGATGCAGTCCATCGAGGTGGCGGCGACGGGGGAAGAGGAAGATGCTGTAGTACTATCCATGGTCAAATGGACGGCTACGGCAACTTTGTCATTATGGTGGTTGTCGTGTTGCTGGTGGTGTTGAAAAAAGTCCACAAGATTTTGGCAATCCGTAGCGTTCTGGAGTAAACAGTGATAATCACGACGGGGCAGCGGTGTATCTGTACCACCCATTATCGTGTCGTAATTGTGAATCCGCAAGGCTTGACCTAAGGATGCTTTGGTGGTGGTTGTAGGAGGGGAGGAGGAGGACCACGAAAAGGGAGCCATCGTTTTTGGGTTTAGTATAGGATCTTTTTTTCCGGCAAAGCTGCAGTGGCCAAATAGTTGAGCACAGGAGAAAGCTATCTGGATATGTCGATAGAAGAAGTTAGTTTTGGATTTTGTCGTTGTGCTTTGTGGTTGTGGTGGGTGTGCTTTGTGGTTGTGGTTGGAGATTGATTGATGGATTGGTTTTGACTCACAATGAAGACATGAGATAGACGGAGGTCTACAAAGAATCACTTTGTTTGATTCCTTGAGTTCGCAATCGACGCGCTTCCCATTCAATTTTTGTAAGAAGTTTGGTACGACACAGTAAGTACTTGAAGTAGCACAGTGGTTCTGAGAATTTTTTAGTAAGTGATCGGTTCGGAATTTGACATGGGTTCGGCGCAAGCGGGGTGAGGCTCAGAGAAGGTGTCAATGACAAATCTTATTTCCCTTATGGCGCGATCAATGAACCATTTTGGCAAGTCCCTTCGTGAACAAACTTGAAGTCCTCTTTTGCATTTTGATTGGTGGTGGTGGCTAGAGTAGTAGCTGCAGCAGTAGAAAAAAAAGGTAGGAAGAATAAAAATCAAACTCAAGATGGACATCTGATGAGCTGCACTCCTGGCAGGAAGGCTAAAAATCTGACACAACATGGACATCTGATGAGCTGCACTCCTGCCAACATCCCCACCACCACAAGCGCATCCACAAAAAGGTCAAGTTGCGATCCAGCCAGAAACTTTGCAATGTTGAGCATCACCAACACGATGCCCTTTGCATGTGTTGATGGGAATGGGGATGGTGGTGCCATGGACAATCAAAATGTTTTTCATCTCAAGTCCATGTTGCAACAACGCACAAGATGGTTGCATTTGTTCAGCAACGGTCAACAGGAGCTTCATGGTGAGTCTGAGGTTGATTTTGTGAATGCACAGCTGAATTTGTTTGCAAGGACTGAAGTTGTTCAGCACCAGCAATGTGGAGCTCCATGTTGAATCCAGGCCAAATTTGTCAAGCCACAGCTAAATTTTTTTGGTGGGGGGTGTGTGTTTGTGAAGCACCAGTGAATGAGAGCTGCATGGTGAGTCCAGGACGAATTTGTCAATCCACCGACAGACAACAATCATTTGGTCGGGGATGGGTTTTTAACGCACCAGTGAGTGAATGAGAGCTCCATGGTGAGTCCTGGCCATGTTTGTCAAGCTGTGGATGCATTTGTTCAGTTGTGGACAAATTTGCAAAGAACCAGTCATGGGAGCTTCTTGGTGAGTCCACGGTCAAATGGCCACGGCAAAATTGTTTGAGGTGGGACAGATCAGCAAAGCATTAGCAAATGGGTGCTCCATGGTGAGTCCAATGTCAAAAAAAAACAGCTGTGGCTAAATTCATTCAGTGGGGAACAGATTTGAAAAGCAACAGTGAATGGGAGCTCCATGGTGAGTCCTGGCCAAATTTCACAAGCCACCGCTGAATTCATTTGTTGAGGCATGTGTTTGCAAAGCACAATTGAATGAGTGCTCCATGGTGATTCCAATTCAAAAATGATCAAGCCATGCATGAATTTATTCAGTGGCGGACAAATTTGCAAAGCACCAGTGAATGAGAGCTTCATGGTGAGTCTGAGACCAAGTGCATGAAGCTGAGTGTGGCCGAATTTGTTCTGTGGGGGGCAGATTTGAAAAGCAACAGTGAATGGGAGCTGTGTGGTGAGTCCTGGCCAAATTCATTGAGCCACCGCTGAATCCATTTGGTGGGGGATGTGTTTGTGAAGCACAAGAAAACAGGAGCTTCTTGGTGAATCCAAGGTCAAATTTGTCAAGCAACGGCCAAAATTGTTTGAGGTGGGACAGATTGGCAAAGCATTGGCAAATGGGACCTCCATGGTGAGTCCAATGTCATTTCTTTTCTCTGTGACTGAATTCATTCAGTGGGGGGCAATTTGGAAAGCATCAGTGAATGGCAGCTCCATGGTGAGTCCTGGCAACATTCACAAAGCCACAGCCAAACTTGTTTGGTGGGGAACAGATTCATTCACCACCAGTCAATGTGAGTGCTGTGGTGCTTCCAAGCTCAAGTTGTTCAAGCCACGGCCAAATTTGTTTGGTGGGGGTTGCATTCATTTGCCACCAGTTGAAGCGAGTGGCGTGGCAAGTCCAATGTGAATTTCATCAAGCCTCTGACAAATTTGTTCAGTTGAGGACAAATTTGCAAAGCACCAGTGAATGAGATCTCCATGGTGACTCCAAGGTCAAACACATCAAGCTGTGGCCAAACACATTCAGTGGGAGACACATTTGAAACTGTCTCTTATACACATCTCCGAGCCCACGAGACTAAGGCGAATCTCGTATGCCGTCTTCTGCTTGA
>ENA-ORBV01015170-ORBV01015170.1-microbial-mat-metagenome-genome-assembly--contig:-NODE-15170-length-11387-cov-6.349867_pt1 | contig 11387 bp, 8 predicted proteins | sample MGYA00237777_ERZ505514 | MGnify/ENA primary metagenome ERZ505514 (study PRJEB26160, sample SAMN06269048) | microbial mat metagenome | isolation source: Oligotrophic lake microbial mat | place...
CCTCTTCTCTAGTGATTTCTTCGTAGGAGAAATGGCCAAAAGAAGTTAAGCGGGGGGAGTTGATGAGATAGATCATGTTTATTGAGGAATTTTATGTGGTGTTTCAAGGACATAGTTAGTGCCATGCTGTTTATGAGTCATATATTGCACTGTTGCAGGACTTCTTCCGCTATTATCCAGAATTGCCCAAAGGGAATTCAATGTACTATTCCAATTGTCTGCCTTCCTTTCGAAAAATTGGTTTATCATATACTCCCTAAAATCCTCTTTATAATTAATTGCATCCGCTTCCCATATTTTAGCCAAACCCTCTTTGGTAATAATTTTACTCCAGGATGTTTCATGACTCTTAAGAAAATATGCTGGAGTAATCTTTAATTTACCCATACCATAAGGCTTGCCAATACCAATTCTATGAACTGCATTTGCCTCTAGTTCTATTGCCATCTGTAGTAAACCAAGCTCCACTTTGGATAGGTTGGTGAAAAATATTTGAGAAAGAAATACGGTACCTTTTTCTGCCGGATTAACAGGTTCGGCCAACAGTTCTTTTTTTGGTCTCTGATCTTCCGGTAGATTTAAATCAACATAAGGTTCAGATTTAACATGATTCCAGTACAATTTATGTCCCCGAATTTTGATCTGGTTAATATTGTTATTCCAGGTAATGAAATTTTCCGGAAAATCAGGTTGGCTCAAATAATGTTTGTATGCAGTTGCTTTTGGGCTTTGAAGAGGCAGTAGAGTTTGTTCATTTTTTATTTGCCCTTTTTCAAGAATTCCATCAGTAAAGTCTAGCCTTCCTGAAATAGGGCTAGAGGTACCTGCCGAATTTCCAAAAATGGCTGTTCTGAAATCCAAATATTCACTTGTCTCATTCCAATATGGAATTCCATCTACCGTGTTGTTGTATGAGGCGAGCCAGAAGAAAGGGGTATGCCCAAAGGCCTTAATTTTACCATTATCATCAAGCAGATAAAAGCATGGAGCTTTTTTATTATTTCTTGCTCTTATTAGTGGATCATAGGCACCTTTTATATTGCGGCTTATGTCATCTTCATACGACTCTATAACTGGTTGACTAACCTCAATACAATTGCTTTGAGTATTTGAAATAAGTTTTTTATGAACCAAATAATTATAATGTCGCATTTGGGTTCCATTAGGGTTTATCATATTTCCACCACTTACCATGAGACCTTCTTCATAGCCTGCTATAGATGTATCGGATACATTTTTTGCGATATTTAGTATTAAATTAAAACGTCCTTTTCGTTTATCTAAAATGATATTAGCCGGTTTTGGGTCAAAAAATAAAATTAAATGTTCATCATTAATATCAAGATCAAATTCATTTAGTCTTGATGGGCTGAATCGATTGAATCTGTGAAAAGTCCTATCATTGATAACCTTCGCTTTGACGATTTTATATCCTTTGTTGTGCGCTTCTAAATAACCTGCTTGCACTTTATAGGAAATATTACCTCCACTTTTCGTCATAAATTGTCTTTGATAAAGTTGTACATCCTGGTGAGTACCATATACATTCCTATAAAACAGTTTAATTTCTTTTGTATCAATCCGACTCCAGGACAAAATGCTCACAATATTTCGGATCATACCTCTGATGCTACTTCCCGGGAGGATCGGTTTCCCATTTATCTTCAGGAAATCGCTTCCCACACCGCGAATAAAAGTATCGGAGAGGCATGTAATGGTGAGATCAATGCGGCCTGATAATTTGTCTTTATCGTATGATTTAAAAAGTGCTGCAGATGACAGGTCACTTTCTTTAAGTTCGCTAGGTACTATCCTATCATTTAAGGGGACAAAATTATATGGACAAGATGGCATAATAACAGATTAAGAATGATTGAATAACTTTACAGATATTTTTTTGTAGCGATAGTCGAATAGGCTATAACCGCAATTGGAAGTATACTGGTACGCACCCTCCATTGACAGCAATAGTCTCGCTTTTTCCTCTTTGAATAATTGGACGACACTTTGGCCTCCAAGCCAATGTAAAGGCATTTCGTAATTAATCCCCTTCTCCTCCGTAAACTTCAAATACGTACCTACCACCTCTGCTGATGTGCCTGAAAGGAGTTGATCTTCTTTTCTAAAAGTAAAATCGGCCGATTTTACCAATTCTTTCCAGTATCTGAATCCGTAATCTAACCCATCAATTCTCATTGTATTGGATCCTTTGTCAGGGGTCGAGACCCGCCAGATATGTAATTCATCACCATTATCGTCGGGATGGAAGATTCGAATACGGTCAATAATACCATCACCAACTTTATCAAGTACTTTCTGCAAAGTAGTATTGGCTACGTCAAGAAAGGAAATGCCCTCACTGTGCCATATAATAGCGTGTGTGAGGTCGATCAGTGGCGTACTCAGGAATTCAACTAGTGGTTTCATATTGGGTAATGATTGATGGATCAACGACTTTAATTTTCCAGTCAGAAAAAGATTCTCCAAATTCCTTTTCTATTTCCGTAGATTTATCTCCTATGAAAATGGTTCCCTTTTTCAATAGCACCCGGCCACGTCCAATGCCTTTTTCACCTCCGATGGGAAGATCGCCAAAGCTCAGATCACGTAACGCCAATAGAAAGATATTAAGTTCTAATGGATCAATGTCTTGATTGTTGGACTCTATACCCATCTCAATCTCAATAGAATGATTTTCTTCTTCCCAAAGCGGCTCGGTGTCAAATAAAGCACCACTCTTCACTCCACCGGTAAAAGCATCAATGGCAATCCTGGGTTGGACCTGTGATTTTGTCACTTTGTTTTGATCATTATAGGAAACTTTTCCAATTTTAAATCTGGATGGTTTAAATTCTTGTTTTGTTTTAGGCAAAGCGCCTCCCAGGAGATCAATTATAGCTAGCTCACCTAATTCAATTGTATTCGCCCACATGCGCATCCTGGCCTTGATGGCACCAGCAACAGCCGTAGGAGGCAAGTAAGCTTTATCTCCATGTCTGAAAAAACCCTTATCTGCCACACTGGTGCTTCCTCCACCAGTCATCATGGCATTGATGAGCTGGAATGTCCCTTTAAATCGTAAAGGCATGGTAGTCTCAGAAGGAGTAATGTTCTTTTCCAAATCGGATATAGCAACAGAGATGTCCGTCAACTTTCCAATGGTGTCATCATTAACATAATAGATTCCTTTTCTTTTGGAAAGCACTTCCAGCCAGTTCAGCGGCGAGCTAAAATCAATATAATATACTTTAATATTCGACCATTCCAATTCACCATATCCAACGTTTTTATTATTTCCGGCGCGAATGGTGTTCTGTTCAAGCTTCTTTACTAAATCTGAAATAAATTTCCTTATTTCTCCTTCATAGGATATTTTATTATTCTGATCATTCCAGCAGTCGATATGGATTTCCCCTCTGAATTCGGTGCCCGGTAATACATATTCTGCTGATCTCAGAGATCCATGGCGCGCTACATTAGTGTTATGCTCGATCGCTGTTGAAGTGTATGCTACTATATTGTAAGTATTGTTCTCCTTTGCATTAATAGCCATCAAATCGGATATAATAATGTGGCTTTGCTCACCACTGTCAGCAACCCCGTGCTCCTGATATCCCCATAAAGATTTTTTTATTACTTCAGGTGTCAATCGTTCCATGCACGATCTTAGTAAACCAGCAATTGAAGATCCTGGAATCATAGGTGCTCCTCTACAATCTTTCACCACTTCCAAATCGACATACTCTCCTTCACCATGGCCAATGGAAAGCGGTGACTTGACTGTGATCGTAACAGGCAGGATAAACCGTCCGGAAATTCTACTATTTTCTGTCATGGCTGGAATTGATTTTTTGAACGTATTTGAACACGGTGATCCACCACTCAATATCTTTTTTCGTAATATCTTTAAATTTGAGCAAAAGATTACTGTCATCTTGGGAAATATCATACAACTTTTTACCTGCCGGCTTCAGCATTTTACCCTGTTCTTTCTTTACTTCCTTCCAGGTATCTGCGTCACAAGATTGCCCTTTCCTAAGCTTTAAGAACCGTTTTGCACAAAGGAGCTTCCAATCCAGCGATGGCTCTGATCTATACTTCATTAATAATTCGATAAGACCTCCACAGAGTGAATTGGTCAGTTTCCCATTTCCTTTCCTTTGGATCTCCTCACTTTTTTCCAACAAGCTTTTGGTGGAATTCAGTGTCTGCTTCGGTATCACATGTTCAACTTTTTTTACTGGAATGGTTTCATTTTGTAACTCCCAAACTCCTAATTGTCCAAATCCAAATTCGCACATCTCACCGATACCCTTATTTATATACTTACGAATGTCAGACAGCGTTTGTGGTTTATCAAATTTAATTAAAAATGAGGATCCCTGTGCAATGGAAGTCACTATAGTTTGGTGACATTTCCAGAGAGGTTCATAAATACGCTCCTGGGAAAAACGGACCATTCGTTTTTCAATGGATGCCCCATTAATTAACTTTCCTAAGACATCGTCCATTAAAGCCGGATCAGCCACACCGGTCTTTGGGTTTATGAGGATGATTGGGCTGTTGGCGAATACTGTCCATTCATCCCTCGCCTCATTTGAATTCGAATTCTGATCCGAATATGCATCGAATGAAATGGGTTCTATTACTTCCATTTGCACTTGTCCATACTGGGAGGATCTTGACCTCCCTACTCGGGCTTCCGCGGGAATAAAATCAAGCAAACGAATTAAATCATCCTTGCCACCGGTCACCTTGGCAATAAATGATTGATCTTTGTCAATGGATTCATAATAAAAAATCTTGCCCGCCCTATTGAGCCCCTTAAATCTGTCCCGCTGGTGATGAAAATTACTATCTCTGCACACATGCTTCAACTCCAGTGCAGTGTTCCTCAATTTGCCATATTCTTTTATTGACGTAGTTTTCTTAACGGGCTTGTCCTCATTTTTCTCCTTATATAGATTAATTGCTTCATTTCGATTACCATATTTAGGATAAACAATGTTTATTGGGACCGTATGAAATTCCATTTCCAGCTCACGCTCACCTTCAACTATACGAGCGAATGGCATCGCATTTCCAAAACAAACACCACTTTTCAGGAAAAGCTGCTTAAAGAGTGGATCTTTGATTGGTTCTTTTGCACCATTCTTCTTTATATAATGGTTTGCAATCAATCCCCTGATTGATTTTCCGGGTATATACGTTTTGGTGTCAACATTAAATGTTGTACGATCTGCTTCTGTAAAGATTAATGGACTTTGTGCGGTTAGTTTCAAATAGATTGTACCGGTCTCTTCTATAAGCTTTAAATGACGTTCAGATACATCAAACGACGGGAATTTTAAAGTTTCATCTTTCCCTGTATATAGGATATGAATGGTATCATTTAACTGCGCAATATCAACATCTGTGGAAACAGAAATATTTCCCCATCCACGATTTCGTCGGACCCCCATTCTTTCAATAAGCAGACAGGCCAGAGAAAGAAATATCGCTTCACGCTGAGACAGCAGAGTTATAGATTCGCCAGTGAACCCAAGACCACTATCCAACAATTCATACTTTCTTAGGGATCCTTTTTTAGCATTTCCATTTTCATCCAGGGCTGTCTGATAGCGATAAACGGGCTTAAATGTATTTTGGACAGGGTACAGATTGGGAAAGTGCATCTTGCCACCAAACCCACCTGGCTGGCCAAACAAGTGATTTTTTAGTTGCTTTAAATCGTCAGCTTTGGCTTTTTCTAAAAGTTCGCATAACCTTTCAGCAGCCTCTCTTACCAGTCCTTTAATTGTTTTGCCGGGAATAAATGGAAGTCCATTGCTGTCTTTTTGGACCGTGACATCTTCAATGATATTAGCCACCCCGGAAGAAGGTAAAGTCAGGGAATTAGTTTGTAAAAATAATTTCATGGCTGTTAATTAATCAGGTAAAAATCAATTAGTTCCAATGTATCATAATATTCATTTGTGTTAGTATTCCGGTCGAAAGGTATTTCCCAATTCGGATTGGTAAGTTTAAGCTGCTTTTCGAATACTTCCATATCACTCAGGTGTCCGCCTAATGCCGTTCGGAACTCGTGTCTCTTCTTGCCTGACCAACCCTTTAACACTGATGCATTTGAAACCAATTCTTCAAATGTCCCGTCGATTTTGTAGGGTCCGCCTTTATTCAACTTACCTTTGATACTGTAACTTAGTCTCAGAAACTCATCAAACTCCTTCATCATACCTGAGGACGAAATAAGCGCAAAGTCGATATATGGGTTAGGCATATCGAAAGGGTTACCTGCGTTGGCAGCATCATCGTGCTCCTTATAAGCGGCTTTTTTAGACCTACTGCAAAGTTCTTCTGAAATTTCATACATCTGATAAAAAGGTGTCTTTGTGCCAGCGATTGCTATCCCTGCACAGGCGTGCAGTGGGATCTCCTTGTCTCCATCTTTTACCATTCGAATCTTGAGTTCCTTTAGTATAAATTCGGCCAGTAGAATTCCAAGTTTGCCATGACAGACAAATGTCAAGTCATCACCGCTGAGCAATAATGGTCTGAAAGGAAGATATGTTTTTGTGATTTCTCCAACCTTCACTTTTACAAGATCATAACCAAGATCGGATGTCCAATTCTTGTGATTGCATTTAATGAAATCCTTCATCGCATCTTTCACAGCACCATTGAATTCCTTGGTAACTTCCCTAGAAAGTGTTTGAAGGCCTGTGTAAGAAGTCTGCGCTGCAAACCGATTGCCTAATGAATTGCCATCAATATGGACAACCGAAACGTAACTACTCTCATCCTGCTGACCTAGTTTGTCGAGTTCGTTAGGAAACAAAAAGAAACGACCATCAAAATTTTCTTTTAGAAATTCGTAAACTTTTGGCTGATTCTCGGCTTTTGATTCCTCTTCCTCAGCTTCCCATTGGACAGTACCCAATTTGGAAATAGGATATAAATCCTGTCCAAGTTTTTTCAAATCTACCGCCGGAAGCATATTGAAACTGCATACTTCAGCAAGGCTTTGAATTGGAATTGCAGTTTGTGAGAAATGCTTGTTTTTCTTCTCCTTTAGATCAGCATGCAATTTAGCCATGCCGCCTTTAAAGTCACCATCCGGGTCAAATTCATCATTGATACCGAATGCCAGCTGAAGCCCAGGAAACTTTTCCAAAATCTTTTCTGATGTTTCTCTTAACAAACGTTCAGCTGATAAATAAACTGTCACCGGAGATTCTGTCTTGTTTTTACACAGTATAACCACATTTCCTCCACCTTCATATAGAACAGCTGGCCAGGTTTTATTAGCAGGGTACCATTCCGATGACTCAATTGAAATGCCAAGTTCCCCAAGCGTCTGTCTATATAGATCACGGATTATACATGAAGCCCCGATATTGAGTCGCATCTTATTATTTCCAAAGACAAACTTCTGGATGGATGGTACGTCAAGAATAATTGCAGAATACATAGGTCTGATATTATAGCTGGGCAAAATGTGCCTGATTTTGAAAAATTTAAAAAAACGATTTCAACCTGTTTTGAATATAGGAATTCTAGAGATGTGCCTAATAAAACAGATGAAAAGAAAGTAAATTCGCTGTTTATTCTAACAAAATATAAAACTTGTTTAATGCTAATATAAGGACAATATACAGATTATCTTTGAAAGTAAACAGAATCTTTAAATAGAAAGAAAAAATTCTTTTTTGCTTCTTGAGCAACCATGTCTAAGGTAAAATGCTTTCAGTTACTATTCCATTCGCATATCGCACAGATCTTCCAATTCCCAAGTAGGGAGGAATAATAAGATTTGTTGCAAAAACACCGGAAAACGCCCACATAGGAAATGACTCCAGTATTCCGGTCTCATCATTAAAGTGGTTGACCCATCTGTTTTTTACTCTATTCAATGTATAAAAATTTGCATAGATTTCTGATTCTTTAATATAAAGCCGAAATTGCTTCATGAGTATGAGCAAATGTTTTCTTACCAATTGTTCCAGAAAGTCTCTTTGTTCGAATATAGATTGCTTCCATGTAAAGGTTTCTCCTTGAAGTATATGCTTAAATTGCCAGTGATCTTCCTGATCAAATGGGCACCAGTTTGAAAGCGTATAGAAATGAATTTTATGACTGAGGCCTATTCTGCTTTGTGTCCAGTGGTAATACTCAATCCCGGGATTGGAAATATTAAAATCTTCACTTTCATGGTAGAAATGGAAGGAAGCTTCTTTTTTAAGAATAGAGGCAATTTTTGGAATGGCGGTGTCCATTGCTATCATAAAATAACCTTCATCTCGAAGCCATTTAGATTGGTCGAGAGCATATTCTATTTCATTTGAGCGCGTCTGGTATCCGGTCAGTTGTGAGTGAGCAAGCTGGACAAGGTTAACCGGAATAGAGTCTCCTTCGAAAATGATCTTAATAATTGGAATGTTTTTCTGTTGATAACTCATTATTCATTAAAAATTTATACAGTCTAAATATAATTTATTACAGCTACAGGGTGTAGCCTTCCCCATAAATGTCAGCATCAATCGGGAGTACACACGGGTAGTATGTTCGAGGAAGATCAGTATCTGTAAAGCTTCAACTAAAGGTAAGAATTTAAAGATTGATGCGAACAGTCAACTTTTTTACCTCGCTTTAAGATAGAGGATACTAAAAGCTAAGAAACTTGCCTACCCCCTTCTTTACCACCACAGCCGGTCACAATCAGGCTGAGCAGCGTAGAGCTAATCATTCCACCAATGAGCACCAATGCCAGCGGAGATATCAACGGAGACTTTTCAAGCACCAATGGTACCATACCACCGATGGCTGTCATAGAAGTCAATAGAATCGCTAGGAATCGCGTCTCCGCACCATTGAGCACCGCTTCTCTGAGCGGCATGCCTTGCTCGCCAAATTGATTGATTTAGCTCACCAGTAGATTCAAGTTATTGATTTCAATACCCATCAGGGCGATAATACTAAAGGTAACCACAAGAGAGAACGTTTCATGACTGATGTATAAGTATTCTGTATTCTCAGCGACACACTGAGTCACAAACGTACTATGCTGCTCGCTGGTCGGATGATTGACAGAAATCAGTGCCTGAGGGTTGATTTTCAAATACAAGGGTTTCGTTGTCAAAGAGGCTATCCCTGCTTGGGGAGCCAATATAAGCTGCAATAGAGTTTATTTATCGTTACAAAATTGTTTATTTTCTGGAAAGCACCAATGTGGAATAGGAAGTTCTATTATCTCTTTCAATTCAATTTCTCCCTGATATGTCAAAGCATCAGTTATATATTTCATTTCAAGTTTAGCCTCCATAATATACCAGTCTCCAAATATGCTGTCACATTTATAGCATCCAAAAGAACTGTATGAGCTGTCGACCGTTTTGCTATATCTCTTTTTAATTTGACCAAGTTTCAAGTCTAGGTCTCTTCTACTTTCTGCAAATATTTGTGCAAGTTCATTTATCTCGGGTCTATATTCCATACTATTTGATTCCCAAAGGGCTTCTTCTGGTTTTATCTTTGCAGAGCATGCCGAGTAAAAAGGACTATCGACGTAAAATACATTATTTATTTCATGACATTTCCAGCACTCCATTTTGTAGAATACAAGGGTGATTAATTGTTTTGTTTTGGTTATAGCGACGGATTTGAATTGAATATTATTTGAAATGAAATTTTGGAGAAAAGTATGTAAATCAACCTTTCTACGATCGCCAAGATTTACCAGAAGATTTGAGTCTTCTCTATCTTCAACATAAAATAGTGGCAAATCTGGTCTCTCTTCATTTAGTTTCGAGACAGGATTTTCAAAAAACCAACAACCTATAATACCATCTTTTAAATACTTTGTTTGTCTTTCAAGAGTTTTTCTTAGAGATTGGGGACTTAATTGGATCTCAAACGCAATCGGTTTGTCATTATTTGGGACATAGACATCTGCTCTCCAACCGTGTCCCCTATATTCTAAAATTGCATCAATTTCTAAATCATGGCATGCTGAAACAATTTCCATTTGAATTCTGGCATGCTTATTAAAATTACGAAGATTATCCATCTTAGGTTTTTACGAGAATGGTAATATTAAGTCATTGACTGAATTAGATGAGTCGGCTAAAATCTCTTTTGAAAGCAATGGTTCAGAGCATGAACTACACCGTTTTTGGATATGAGTTTTGATCGACGTTTAGGGGATGGCTTTTCAACGAGCGATGTTGCAAAGCCTATTTTAGCAACAGTTTATTCGTTAAAGAATTCACTTATTAAAGCATTGGTTGCGATTCCTTTATTTGAGGCTGAATAGTTATTCACTTCTATACTTTCTAGCGAGTATTTCACTGTATGGATTTTGCTTGTTTTTAATTTATTCAATTGATCACTTGTTAAGAGGTATAAAGCTTTAGGACGATTATCTACATTTTCAGATTCTTCACTTTCATTGCAAGTTAAAACGTTTCCGTCTTCAAGATAGATAATGAGTTTGCCGGAAAACTCTTCGTCCATCAGGGACTTTGTATTAACTCCTAAAAGACCTGTTTTGCCATCCTTAGCAACAAATAAATCCAAATCAGGTTGGTATTGAGCATTTGACTCCAACGTTATGGCTTTAGTACAGGGGTAACTTTTCTCGCCAATTAAGAATAAGTTCTGCCCTTTTACTGTCAGATTCGTAAATAATACTGCAGTTATAATGATCAAGAATGTTTTCATATTTCCTTTCATTTAATTGGTGCTAACATTTATATTCATGCTAACAAACATAATATCTTTTCCTTAAAACTCAAAGCATTTATATTGGATTTTCAATGTTTTCATTTGAGCAATCAAGCTTTGCGCTTATTATATATCTTTCTTTGTACCTAAGAGAGAACCGCACTATAAGTGCATGGTCGACTGGCATAGACTGCAATTAGCCTATTGACGTGGCTTTAAGAAGGAAGATATCAAATTCTTTGAACCTGATTACCCCTCCCTCCTTCACCACCACCACCACCGGAATCAACATATACAACAACGGAGTCACAATACGATTCAGTAGCGTCGAACTAATCAACCCACCAATCAAACGTAACATTCTGGGCTTTCAATCCATTTACCCTCTTAATTGGCTTCTTTCACCTCTTACGCCTTTTCAATAGTCACCACCACCGGAATCAACATATACAACAACGGCGTCACAATCCTGCTCAACAGCGTCGAGCTAATCAATCCACCTAATAATACCAATATTAGCTGATAGCTTTGAACCAATTCAATCACAGATAAATCATTCTGCGTAAATTATTTTTAAAATACATCTGCGTAATCAGCGATCCTGTTTTTGTTATTCCGCTGTTTTCACCTCCACCGCCGGTGGTATCAACATATACAACAACGGC
>ENA-ORBV01015174-ORBV01015174.1-microbial-mat-metagenome-genome-assembly--contig:-NODE-15174-length-11382-cov-10.367536_pt1 | contig 11382 bp, 15 predicted proteins | sample MGYA00237777_ERZ505514 | MGnify/ENA primary metagenome ERZ505514 (study PRJEB26160, sample SAMN06269048) | microbial mat metagenome | isolation source: Oligotrophic lake microbial mat | place...
GTGAGGATCACTTCATACTGAGGGAATTCCGCTTCAAATGCTGGGATGATGCTGTTGGTCCAAAAATCGCTGATGTTCGTATCCGAATCCGTGTACACATAGATGGGGGTACGATCTTGGGCTTGGGCAGAAAACACACCCGTAACCAACACGAACAATGCCAAAACAACTAAACGCAGTTTCATCGAAATGCCTCTCCTGAAAAATGGTCAAGCACCTTTCACTCTAGCAGATGAGATCATCACCCTGATTAAATTTCGTTATCGATTTGTTTAACTTATCCCCGCGCGATTCTTAAAGCTAACCACTACAATGGGGGCATCATCCGAGCCGTGCGCATCCGCGCGTCTGCCCAACAAGGACTGTCAACCGATGGATTCTGAACTCTCCCTACCCCTGCGCCCTCCTGTGATCGTGCATCACAAAGGCGCATTGGATAACGGTTCCTATGCTTTTCCGCCCAACAGCCTCGAAACCCTCCACGCCTCGTTAAAGGCGGGCGCGTCGTTCATCGAGATCGATGTCATGGCGCTGGCGACCGACGAGGAGTATCGAGCGCTGCAGGAGGTTCTGGTCGCTAATCCGGCCACCGGCGACCTGATTCCCAGTGGCGGCGGGATCCGCAAGGAGCGGATGGCGAGGCCCGGAACGGGCAAACGGGGTGGTGCCCGGGTGATCTACTACTGGCGTAAGGATAAAGGGACGATCTTCATGTTGGTCGCTTACGGAAAATCCGTAAAGACGAACCTGTCACCGGCCGAGATCAGCACGCTGCGTGAGCTCGTCAAGGCCTTGGGGCGTTAGAGCGCCCGGAGTTTGCAAGATGGACAAGAAGCTGTTTTCGGATCTGGTCACGAGTCTCAAGCAGGCAGGGCAGATTGCGCAGGGCGAGCGCAAGCCTTCGCGTGTTTACCGATTCTCCAAGTCGCGGGTGAAAGCCATCCGGACCCGCACCAAGCTGTCCCAATCGGAATTCGCGCTCCTCATGGGCGTCAGTGTAAAGACGCTTCAAAACTGGGAGCAGGCCAGGCGGCGGCCGCGGGGCCCCGCAGCTGCGTTGCTTCGCATCGTGGAGCGAGAACCGGAGATGGCTGTCCGCGCGCTGAATTCCTAACCTGGCGTTCGAAACGAGTCAACGAATCAGGAATTGTTGTGAACACCAAGCGCCTACCGAACATCCACCCGGGAGAAGTCCTGCGGGAGGAGTTTATGCAGCCCCTGGGCTTGAGTTCGTATCGCCTGGCGAAGGAACTGCATGTCACGCAGCCCCGAGTTCTGGATGAACCTGCAGCAGAGCTTTGAACTCGGGGAGGCGAAGCGGGTCGCCGGGACGAGCGTGAGGAAGATCCGGCCGCGGGAACACGTGAAGGTCGGTCACGCCGCCAGGGGTTGAGCGATAGTTGGCCATTGCACTCATGGTGTGCTCTGCCTGAACAGCGCAATATCGCGGCGCAGATGCAAGACCCTGACCCGATCTGATCCGGTGCCCGCCTCGTGATGTGGCTACGTGCTTGCGGCTGATGCGGCCGCTCCGCCGGCCGACCGGCGCCGTACCTTGACGGCCACTTCGACACGATGACCCAAGCGGTTCATGACCGTCATGAGCCGGCCGACGGTGAAGCGGTGAAGATCTGCGTTGCGGATTCTGGAAAAGTCGGCGGCGGCGACGCGCATGCGCGCATGAGCTTCTCGCACACTCAGGCCTTGCTTATCCAACGTCTTGATGATTTCAGCGGCGAGGATAGCCTTTAGCTGCAGTACGTCGGCATTCGGCCGGTCAAAATCCCGGTAGAGGTTACCGCTGCCCCGGACGACCTCCAATCGTTCGCTCTTCATTACAATAGCTCCTTAAGCCGCTTCAGCCGATCCTTGATGAGGTCAATTTCATGTTTTGGGTCCGGATGCCCTGGGTGGATTTCTTCTGGAAGGCGTGGACCACCCAGATGTCTGCCCCGAGGTCTGGTTACCCCGTCGGAGGGAATGCCATGTGGCCCTTGATTGAATCCAGGCGTTTGGAGGTTGAAGCGGCCTGCCGCTGGCGGGCGGTTGCGCGCCTGGAATTGTTCGGCTCGGCCGCCCGGTGGATCTCGTCGTGCCCCTTGCCGTTCGCAATCCCTACGTCCGCGAGGCCCCTCTACAGGTTTGACTGATTCGCTGCACTCAGAGACAGATTCCCTGCGTCTCTGGTCTAAGTTCCCTGCTCAATGGCCCAGGGAAATACTGCATCAAATGGCATCGGCCCAGGTTCGAGGCCGCATTGTGTAACCCCTAGACTGGGGCTTTTCCCCTGGAATTCCCTGCACTTTCCCTGTGCATCAGGGAAGTCGAGGGTGAGTCGCAGCCGGTCCTTACTCCGTCCACCAGCGCGGAGTTCTGGCTGAATCTTCAGAAGCCCTATGAGTTGCACCTGGCTGAAGCCAAGGCCGGACCCGCCTTTAAGGCGCTGCCAGCTCCGTCCGGCAGGCCGCTTGATGGCCGAACGGTTTGTTCTGAATTAGCCAGTTTACAAGAATCTTGTAAAGTAGCTAATCTACCTATAACCTTCGCCAATGGACCCGGTACGTAACCCTTATGCGCCTGGCGCCGGCACGCCGCCCCCCGAGCTCGCCGGCCGCGACCAGCTCCGCGAAACGGTGCGCGTCGCTCTGGAGCGGGTGCGCCTGGGCCTGCCCACAAAAAGCATCCTTATGGTGGGGCTGCGGGGCGTCGGCAAGACCGTATTGCTCGACCGCATGCGCGACGATGCGGAAGCTATCGGCCTGCAGACAGTCCGCATCGAAGCTCCCGAGGGTCGCTCACTGCCGGCGATGCTCGCACCGCAGCTGCGACAGGCGCTGCTGCGGCTATCCCGAACGGACAAGGCGAAGGCTATGGCGGAGCGGGCCCTGCGCGGACTGGCGGGCTTCGCCAAGGCCCTGAAGTTCAAGTATGAGGACATCGAGGTTGGTTTCGACTTCGAGCCGGAGCCGGGGCTGGCCGATAACGGGGATCTTGAGCACGACCTGCAGGCGCTGCTCGAAGCCGTCGGTACCGCAGCCAAGGCTGCGGGAACGGCGCTCGTCCTGTTCGTGGATGAACTCCAGTACGTAGAAGAGGACCAACTCGCGGCGCTGATCACCGCGTTGCACCGCACGGCGCAACGTCGGCTGCCGGTGGTTCTGGTGGGTGCCGGCCTGCCGCAACTCCGTGGCCAGATGGGTCGCGCCAAGTCTTACGCTGAGCGGCTGTTCGATTTCCCGGAAATCGGGCCACTGCCCGAAGTTGCGGCCCGGACGGCAATTGCCAAGCCGGCGGAAGATAACGGTGTCACCGTGGCCGAGGACGCCATGGCCAGCATCCTGCGCCAGACGAGGGGCTATCCCTATTTTCTCCAGGAGTGGGGCAAGCATGCCTGGGACACAGCCACGGCTTCACCGATTTCGGGAGACGATGTCCGGCGCGCATCGCAATCCGCGATAGCGGCTCTCGACGAGAGTTTCTTCCGGGTGCGGTTCGATCGCCTGACGCCGCTCGAAAAGCGCTATCTCCGCGCCATGGCAGAACTGGGCCCGGGTCCCCACCGGTCCGGTGATATCGCTGTTCAGCTTGGTCGGGCGGTGACGTCGCTCGGGCCAACCCGTGGCCAACTCATTGCGAAGGGGATGATCTGGAGCCCCAATCACGGCGACACCGCGTTTACGGTTCCGCTGTTCGACGAGTTCATGCGCCGGATCATGCCGGGAACCGATTGGCAGGACGGCTAGCGCCGTCGGTCTTCATTCGTCGCTCTCGTCCTCTTCCACCCCTTCAACATTGCCTTCGTAATTGCCAAGGCCGTCGTAGCGGCGATAACCCTCGCCATCGCTCCGGGGAACGACAGTCCCTTCGAAGTTGCCTTTTGAGTCGTACAAGCGGAGTCCACCGCCAGGCGTGACCGTATAGGTGCCTTCGAAGTTGCCCTTCGAGTCATACCGGCGACCGGTATCCGTGGCGGAGGCTGCGCCAGCCAGAAGCAGGAGGGCCGTCAGTGCCATTAGATTCTTCATTAGGATCTCCGCAAGCTGTTCAAGCGTCCCGCATCACCAAAAAGCCAGGATTTTGTCACTCGCATCTTCGCGTTCTTGAGTCTACGTTAAAGACTGACTGGACCGGCATCGGTCCCGGCAAAATGAAGAGCCTCCGTCCCCTGGCGGTGGTCGAGGGCGAAACGCGAAAGCGTGTTTGAGACGGCGCTGCAATTCCCCATCATGTCGCCGGAAATGCGGCTGTCTGATCGGGCAGGTGCTTGGTAACGTGCCGTGACATGTCAGGGTTGCGGCCACCACGAGGCACTCTATGGACTACCTCTACTCGCTGTATGATGCCCTCGTCAGCATCAACGTCCCGAACGACAGGGCCAGACTTATCCAGTGTTAGGGCCGTCTTTGATGCAATGGAGCGGGACATGGCTACAACAATCGCCACGAAAGCCGATTCGCAACTTCTCCGGTCCGAGCTTCACCAGGAGTGCGCCCTCATCCGTCAGGATATGGAGATCATGGCCACGACGCTCTCCAGCAATATCACCCTGCGCACAGGTTCCATGCTGGTGGTGGCCATGGGCCTGCTCTTCGCGGCCCTCAAGCTGACCTGAACGCATCCCCCATTTACGGAGAGAACAGACCATGGCCTTATCCATGTATCAGGCGTCCGTGCCCATTTATATAAATATGTTAAACGGCTTGGCCACTTGTCTGAAGAAAGCCGCTGCCCACTATGCGGAAAACAAGTGGGACGAGACGAGCCTGCTCACTTATCGGATATATCCGGATATGTTCCCCTTCGCGAAGCAGGTGCAGGAGGCCACCAACCACGCGCGTAACGTCGTTGTTTTGGCAGGGCAGGAGCCGCCGAAGGTCGAGGAAAACGAGAAGAGCCTGGCCCAACTCATTGCGCGCGTCGAGCAGACCGTGGCGTTTATGCAGACTGTGAAGCCGGCGCAGATCGACGGCTCGGAAGAAAAAACAATTACCCGCACGCGCCGCGATGTCTCAGTGGACTATAGCGGCCTGCAGTTTTTGCTCCATCGCTCAATGCCGAACTTTTGTTTCCACTGCACCACGGCGTACAACATCCTGCGTCACAATGGCGTGGCGGTCGGGAAGCGTGATTATTTAGGGCCCAACTGACCGTGTATGCATGTCTGCACCGCAATCGAGTAGATTGACAAGGCCGTCACCTAAGCTGCGCCCGCCACGATCAGGTTCCCGCCACGCTGAATCCCTGCCCTAAGAGAATTGTCACGGTCGATCCTGCCGGAAGGTCCAGCTCGGTGCCGGTGTTCTTCGCAACCACGGCGCCCGCTGCGCCGCCGAGCAAACTGCCGAGCACGGTGCCTTTCCCGCTCTTGATCTTGTGACCGATGACCGCGCCGACCGCGCCGCCACCCAGGATCTTCGCCGTGTCCTGGCCCTTCTCGCTCTGGCCTTGCTGGCTGTACGCCGCGGTGATCGGAGTCTGCTGCCCGTCACTGAGTTCCAGATGATCCAGGCTCAGGGCAAGCGTGGGGGTGGCGCCTACGGACTTGCTGCCGGAAATGACCTGGGTGACCGTACCGGTGAGGCGAGCCCCGGCGGGCGCCACGCGATGGCCGTCCACCATGAGGTCCGAAACCAGGCGCGACTCGAAGGTATCGCCCGGATTCGCGGTCCTGGTCGAGAGATCCGTCAGGAGCGCAACCGTCAGTGCCGTGCCCGCCGGGACCTGGACCGCAGGGGGAAGCTGCGCCGGAGCAACGGCCGCTGGTTGAGCCGTGGCGACCCGCAGGGTTGCTTTTTTTACCAACGCGGCTTTCGCGGCTGCGGCTTTGCGACTGGCTGCGGCCGTCTCCGCGGCTAACCGTTCCTGTTCGGCGGTGTCCGCCGCGGCCTGCTGCCGCGCGCTTTCCTCCTGCTCCTTCGCGGCAACTGCCTGTTCACGCTGTTCCAGCTCCCTGGCGCGAGCCTCGAGCTCGGTGGCGCGGGTCGTGTCAGCGACAGTCGACGTGTCGGCCACCGAGGTTGGGGCCCCCTGTGTTCCGCTGCCACCGTTGCAACCGGCCGCTGCCAGTGCCAGCACCACGCACGCGGAGGTCAGGCCGGCGCTCAGTCCGGCGCTTAAGGCCGTCGGTTTCGGCAATGTTTGCTGGGACATGGGTCTCTCCTCGGGGGAACCTTGGCCGATCATTCTCGGCCCCGCGGAAATACTATTTCGGCGGGCATTAACCCTGCACGAACGGCATGAAGCGCGAACGCCAGGCGTCGAGCACACTCAAACTTGAGCGGGTGCATGGCACAGGCGACCGGTTCTATCCTTGGGCTTGGCAGCAAGCGGCACCACTCTGAATCCCGAGGTTATGCCCGGTTTGTCCGGCTGCCCCGTCAGCAAGGTCCCGGTATCGTGGCGTAACGTTAACGGCCACACGACCTGCGAGGCTCTCCGTGGACTATCTCTACTCGCTGTATGATGCCCTCGTCAGCATCAACGTCCCGAACGACAAGGCTCGGGCTGTCGTTGATGCGATGGAGCGGGACATGGGCACCACACTCGCGACCAAGGCGGACATGGATAACCTGCGCGTGGCCACCAAGGCTGATCTGGACAACCTGCGCGTGGCCACCAAGTCCGATCTGGACCACCTGCGCGTGGCCACCAAGGCCGACCTGCAGAGCTTGAGCCAGACCACCAAGGCTGATCTTGAAACCGTTCGTCTGGCCATGAAGGCCGACCTGGAAAGCTTGCGCCTGACCACAACGGCCGATATTGAGAACCTGCGCCTGACCACGAAGGCCGAACTGCAGTTTCTGCGGCTTGAGATGGCCACCAAGTCGGATCTCGCGGAGGTGCGCCAGGAATGCGCGGTGATCAGGAAGGACATCGAGATCCTGTCCGGGAAGATGGCTGCGTTGTCCAAGGACATCACCGTGCGCCTCGGCTCTACGATGCTCGCGCTGGTCATGCTGCTGTTTACGGCGCTGAAGCTGACCTGAGACCCTGTCCACTGCCGATGCTGGCGCACCTGCCGAAGTCCGCCCAGCCACCGGTCGAGATTGCCGCAACTTGATGCGGACACGCGGTGCCAGTTTGATCAGGTGTAAGAGGCCATTCTGGGTCTGATGGCGACGTCGCCGCAGGCTGACCTCACCCCTTGCGTATAAAGTAGCGTCCATGCGCTCCATCGCCGACCTCATCCACCGGTCGCTCCGGCTCCCCGTCTTCCTGCCCCTGCTGACGCTGGCCCTCCTGGCCGCTGCTGAGCTTCACCGCCATGATGTTCGTCGCCGGCAGGGACTGTTCACGTTCATCGTCGTCGCCGGCTACGCGGCCGTGCTGATGGACTGGGGCGAGAACCTGGTCTGCGGCGCCGTGCTGTTGTCGGCTGTGGGTCTTAGAGTCCTGCAGTCCCCGCCATGAACTACTCCAGCGGCCACTGGCATGCGGTGCTGAGTTCGGACGAACTCCGCCGTCGCCCCGTGGCCAGGACCCGCTTTGGCGAGCGCCTGGTGTTCTGGCGCGACAGCAGCGGCAGGCCCGTGTGCCTGGAGGATCGCTGCGCCCATCGCGGCGCGGCCTTGAGTTTAGGCAGCGTACGGGACGGGCAAATCGTCTGCCCCTTTCATGGCCTCTGCTACGACGCCACAGGCCGGTGCGTGAAGGTGCCGGTGGAAGGCGACCGGAAAATCCCGGAGTCGCTCAAGGTCGCGGCGTACCCGGTGGCGGAGGGCGACGGCCTGGTGTGGCTGTGGCGCGGACCGGCGGTGGACCCGGAAGCTCTGCCGCTGTTGCCTGCCTTGCCGCGGCTCGCGCTGGTGGCAGGCCTGGCCCACGGCGAAACCACCTGGACCTGGAAAGGCCATTATTCCCGGTGTATCGAGGGCGTGATCGACTACAGCCACCTGCCTTTCGTGCACCCAAACACCATCGGCCGGCTGACCCGCAACCCCGAGTGTTCTGTTGCCGTGGAGTCCATCGCCGACGGCTTCCGGGCCTGGCGCACTGTGGAGCCCCCGGACCGGCAGTTTATCGAGCTGATCTTTCCCAACGTCTGGCTGAACCGCATCGGTCCCGGCTACGTGCTGGCGGCGATTTTTGCGCCGGTGGATGACACTCACACTGAAGTGTATGTGCGCTGGTACTACCCAGCCGGGCTGCGCTTCCTCCGGCCGCTACTGAACGTGCTCGGCCTGGTCTCCCAATGGGTCGTGTTCCATGACGACCTGCCCATCCTGGCCTCCCAGCGCCCCGTCAATGTGGACGACGCGGATGCGGATCGGCTGCTGCCGAGCGACGCGGCGCTGATCGAGTACCGGAAGATGCGGCGGCGGTTGCGCGAAGAGTTGAGGAGCAACGCTGACCTGACGCCCTGATGCAGTGCCTTAGGGCACAAACAAGTCACACGCCTTGCTCATCATCGCGCCCGCCGCCCCACTGCTGGCGTCGCCTGCCGCGGTGGCCAGCGGATGCCACAGGGCTTCGTCCGGTTGCTTGCAGTGGAACACGCAGGTGCCGGCCAGGGGCAACTGCTCTGGCCGCTCCCGGCAACTGGCGTCGCTGAAGAGGCCACCGGCGCCGGCGTAGCGGTTTGCCGCTGCCTTCAGTGCCTCCGGGGAGGCATGGCGCTTGCCGCATTCCTGGCGAGCCGACTCGAGTTTCCATTCGGGTCCGCTGTAATCCTGGCAGTAGCGAGCATTGGCCGGCGCGAAATAGAACACGCAGCTGCCGGCGGTGGAGGTCATGGAGGAGGGTGCGTCGCACACCGGCGCAGCGCTCGGGAACAGCGCTGCCTCCCGGGTGAGGGCGCCGACCCGCATCCAGTGCTGCAGGGCTGCGAGCGTGATCAGTTTGCAGTGGTGCGTGCCCTGGAAGAACTGCCGTTCTGTCCGGCTCCAGGGCACCACCACCGCCGGCGCGCGAATCTCCAGATAGCCCGGATCAGTGCCGGTGCCGGCAGTCGCGGTGATGTACTTCTCCACGGCTACGGGCAGCCACTCGGCGCCCGTGCTGGTGTAGTGGTCGGCGCCAAAGCGCAGGGGCCGGCCCGTGGCGGCGTAGCGCTGGCGCTCGTCGGGGGACAGGCTCTCCAGCGCCAGGCGGTAGGTGTGCTCGTTCACGTCCCGGCAGCTGCGCCCGGGTCCCGCCAGCGCCAGCCCGAGCACGTCGTTGACCCGCTCGCGGTCGACGAGCTTGCAGGCCACGTGGGTGGTCAGGGCCTTGCCGTCGGCCTGGACGCTGCCGGAGGTTGTCGCGATGACCACGGTGCGCGTGGCGGCGTCCACGTCCATCTGGATGGTGTGAAAGCCGTTACTCACGCCCCGGAGCACGCTGATGGTAAAGGGCGCAGGGTCCGCACCGTCGGCGTTCACGAGCATCCGCTGAGCCAGTGCGCACAGCTGTTCGTCGTAGGCCGCGGGCGCCACCGCCGTGGCGCTGGTCGGAGCAGCGGCGCTGGTCGGAGCAGCGGCGCCGGTCAGCACCGAGGTGCCAAGCAACAGGCAGCAGGACAGGCGCATGGGCGATCCCCGGTTATGGGCTGGGCCTACGATAACCCCAGTTGAGCCCCGGAGCACCCGGCCCGTCCGGCTCCGCATTGTGTGATCTGGGTGCCGCGCCCGGCCGGGATTCTTGCGCAGAATCCGGGCATCAACTGCAGGGGTACGTGCCATCAATCCGGAACCGCGGGTAGCCCTGGGCATCCCAGGGAACGTCAGCGTCCCTGCGGAGTGGCCGCTGGCCCTCTGCGGCGCCCTGCTGGGTGCGGCTGCCGTACTGGCGTTCTACTCCGGGGGCTTCAGCAGTCTGCTTGCTGTGCTGTCCTCCACGGAGGCCTACCGCTTCCTGCTGCTGGTGCCCGTCCTGTCGCTCTATTTCGTCTGGCTGCGGCTGCCGGAGATCCGGCGCCTCCGCCCGACGCCGTCGGCTCTAGGTGTGCTCTACGGGCTCCCCTTCAGCGGCCTGTGGCTGTTCGCCCAGGCGACACAATTCTCGATCGGCAGCCAGGTCGCTGCGGTGGGCATGTTGCAGGCGGTGTGCCTCACGATGCTGGGTTGGCAGGTCTGCCGCCGCTTGCTCTTTCCGCTGCTGCTCCTCTGGATCATGGTGCCGGTGGGTGACCTGCTGGTTCCGGCGCTAATGGAGCTGACGACCAGCCTGACCATCAACGGGCTGCGCCTGCTTGGCAGCGTTGCTGTCGCGGACGGGAACCTGCTTGTCGTTGGCGGCACGCGGTACACGATAATTAAGGAGTGTTCCGGGCTCGACTTCCTGCTGGGCAATCTCCTGGTCTCCCTGGTGTTTGCCAATCTGATCTACCGGACGACGGCCCGGAAGGCCTGGTACGTGCTCGCGTCGCTGCCCGTGGCCATATTGGCGAACAATCTGCGCACGATATCCGTGATCCTCTTTACAGCAGGTGGCATCGACCTGGCCGCCGATCATGCCGCCTACGGCTGGCTGCTCTTTTTTCTCGCCATGGTCGGGCAGATGGCGATCGGGCTGCGCTTTCAGCAACCGGGAGTGGCTCCCGGGGCTGACCACGATTTGGCCGTGAATGCTGGAACTCCAGCGCGGGCGGTGCGTCATTCTCTGGTAGTCGCGGCCGGCGGCTGCGTTTTTCTGGCCGCACTGGCCCCCGCTTATGCGCGCTACCTCCTGGAGCCGGATACCGGCCCGGCGCCCGTCGCGCTGTGCCTGCCGGGGTCCATCGAGCGGGTCCCGGAGTTACCCACTGACGCTGGCGCGTGGCGTCCCGCCTTCCCGACAGCCAGCGCCCGGGTGCACGGTGTGCTCAGCAGCGCTACGCAGCCGGTGGAGCTCTTCGTGGCCTATTACTGGCGGCAGAGGCCGTCGGGCAAGCTGATCGCCTGGAACAATCGCGCCTACGACGGGACGCACTGGCGGTACATGACGAGCGGCATGACCAGCGTGAATATTTCGGGCGCGCCCCTCCGCGTCCTGCGTACCCGCCTGGCCGGACCGGACGGGCAGCGCCGCCTCGTATGGCAGTGGTACTGGGTCGACGGGCAATACACCGGACAGGCCTGGGCCGCCAAGCTGCTCCAGGCGCGGGGGGTGTTGTTCGGGCGGGAACTGCGCTCGGCGGCGCTGCTTCTGTCTGCGGCGGAGTCCGCTGCCGCCGCAGAATCTGGCAGCACGGCGCCGGCCGATCTACAGGCAGCGCTGGACCAGGAGCCCGCTATCGCGGCAATGCTGCAGGGAGCGGCCAGGGCTGATAACCCTGGCCGCTACTGTAGATGACTATTCCGCTGCCGTTGACTTCCGGCGGCGGGCTATGAACTGTCTCTTATACACATCTGACGCTGCCGACGAATAGAGAGGTGTGGATTTCGGTGGTCGCCGTATCATTAAAAAAAATAACCAGCAAACTCA
>ENA-ORBV01015175-ORBV01015175.1-microbial-mat-metagenome-genome-assembly--contig:-NODE-15175-length-11382-cov-5.016718_pt1 | contig 11382 bp, 9 predicted proteins | sample MGYA00237777_ERZ505514 | MGnify/ENA primary metagenome ERZ505514 (study PRJEB26160, sample SAMN06269048) | microbial mat metagenome | isolation source: Oligotrophic lake microbial mat | place...
TAATTAGGGGAAAAATAACCATTGTGAATGAAATTCAAATTTCAAGCATGCTGGTGTGCTGAACTTCTGCCCTGTGTTTCCCGATAGAAGTCCCCCGGACGTTAACGAATGACTGAAACCACTATTATCACCGCATTTTTTTCGCTTCTTACGGCCGTTGCTGTACTATGGCTGAATCCGCGTCGCCTAGCAAATCAAGCGTTTTCAATCGTCTCCATAGTCCAAGCAGCATGGCTAGGTTGCATCTACATGGCAATGCAACATGGAGCAAAAGGATCTACCGTAGATTTCCACCAACTTGAATTTTGGCTCCGCGCTAATGCTGCGGTCGTCGCGTTTCTTCCTTGGACTTTAATGATCATGAAGGACGCTATCATAGATCAGCGCAAATGGAGTAATTTTATTCGTCCATCCGGATGGATAGTCGCCACAATCGTCATGGTCGCGCTCTGCTACCAAGAATCCTTCATCTCCTCAAATCAAGGTTTTGGAAGAGGAGCCGCATACTGGGCCTTTAGTGCGCTGGCAGTCGGTTGCTGTTTATGTTGTGTGGTAGAAATCTGCCGCCAGCTACCAAAACTGAAAGGGATCAAGAGAGTTGAGATGCAATTTCTTGGCCTAACTGCCGGTATCGCGGCACTCGTGATTGCATGCATCAATACTCTGGGAAACGTATTGGAGGTCCGGGCGCTCAATCGATCGACGGTGCTTTGGGTATTTGCCGCATACGCGATTATGGCATGCGCTTTAATATTTCACAGAATATTCAATGCGCGGCAGATTTTTGCAATTGTAGCGCAACGTGCGGCGCTGTTTTGCGTATTTTGCGGTGGTGTACTTGTAACAACTCCACTACTAACAAAGGCGATTTCAGAAACCCCAGCGCAAGTGACCGCGATTTTTGCGTGCTGCCTCGGAACAATTTGGCTCCATAAAAACTCAAAACGCTGGCTTGGGATCGATGATGATCTCATAATTGCAAACGCTCGGTCAGAAGTCATCGACTTGTCACTAGACGAGGCATGTACTGAAAAGATACGGAACAGATCGGAATCCTATCTTCGTGCGCATTTTCAGGTCGCGCACGTGGAGCTCCAAGATACCGGATCCTCAGAAAAGCCAAATCCGTGGCTCGCTCTTTCAACTTCCAAGACCTACCAAGTCCTTTGTAGCGCTAGTTGGGCTACGCCGGAATCGCTACAGCGGCAGCGATCTTCACCGGCTTCGGTGGAAATTCGCAATTTCCTCATCAAGCATTCACTTGCCGTTGTCGTCACAGTTCCCAGGGGGAGTCTGACGCCGTCGCTTATCGTGGCACTCGGCGGCAAAGCCAACGATGCACCGTTTACTTATCCCGAGGTAGTGCGACTGCAGAATATAGCTGAACTGATGGATAATACTCTGACGCGCTCTCAACTGACAACGCAAGCCGCACTTCAGGCGAAAATGGAGCACCTGGCGATGATGTCCCGTGGATTAGCTCACGATTTAAAGAATCTAATCACCCCAATTTCATCGTATCTTGTACATACCGCACCTCTTCACGCCACGGGATCGCTCGAATCGGAGGTTTATGCGTCAGCCGAAAGATCCGTCGGCGTGATGAATGATTACGTCCGGGAGGCATTATTCTTTTCCGAGCGAATGGAGCTGAAATACGAGTCCGTCAGCCTTCGTCGAATATTTGACGAGGTGACCGCCATCACGGCTATCCGGGGAAGGCACGCCGGGGTACAGGTAACCACCGACATCGGCACGGTTGAATCATTAAGAGTCGATGGGGTACTCATTCTGAGAATGCTGGCAAATCTAGTCGCAAATGCAATTGATGCGTCATTACATGGCAAGACTGTCCACATCAATGCGGCGCCGCGTGGCTTAGGTTGGGTTCGACTCCAGGTGATCGACCAAGGCCATGGGATTCCACCCGAACACCTCGAGCGTATGTTTGATCCCTATTTCACCACAAAAGAGTTCGGCGAAACGGTTCGCGGTTTTGGGCTTGGCCTAACTATCACTCAGAAAATCGTCAATTTGCATAGTGGCAAAATCAGTGTGCAAAGCAAGATTGGAGAGGGATCGACCCTCACCATCGATTTGCCCGTGGCACCACCGGGCAGTATGGCTTAGTATAAGCGGCATTTTCTGCCCTCATCATGAATACCCTAATAAATTCGGACCTTGTTGACGCAATGACGCCGCGAATTCTGGTGGTTGATGATGAGCGGCAGATCCATGCATCAATTCGCCTGCGTCTCGGGCGTGACTACGAACTCGCGTTTACAAGTGATGGCAGTTCGGCCTTGGATCTCCTCGAACGTGAGCGTTTCGACCTCTGCCTGGCTGATATACACATGCCGGGCATGGATGGACTTCGCTTCGTAGAGAGGGCGCAGCAAGTTGATCCTTCGCTTGGATTTGTCATTTTCAGCGCGTTCGGCTCGGATGAAAACCTACGTCGCGCGATTCCGCTCCGCGTGTTTGACTTTATCGGTAAACCATTACCCGACCGCGCGGAGTTTGAGGCGCGAATTCCGGACTGGGTAAGTCGTACTCGGCGCCAACGTCGTGACCGCAACCTAGCCCTACACGCCCATTCGATGGTAGATGATCTCGCGTCTGCGCGGATGGCTCAAGAAATTGAAATTGTCGCTTCGGAAACAGCGCGGGACGCACTGCTCCAAACCGCAAACCTGCTCACGACCATCCACGCCCATCTGCTCACTGCGCTGTCGATCCATAAGACGCGTTCTCGAGCAGAACCGGGTCAAGCGCACCTGCAGCGTAATTTGGAAGAAGCGCGCAAGACGGCTGACGCCGCTATGTCAGTGGCAGAAGGCTTTTTTGATTCTGCGTACGGAAGCCGTGACCACTCTCCAGCGGTGGTCACTCCCGGGGTTACCTTGGCGATAGAGATCGCACGGCGGATGAATGGTGCAGACGAACGGAACAAGATAGTCGATTTCCTTCCTCTTGATCGACTGCTTACTGTCCGCGAGTTGACGGGGATTGATTTTCTTCTTCTCATGGTTCCATGCATAGGCGTAGCCCTCGCATGCGCCCCGGCGAACTCGACGATTGGTGTAACGGTGCAACCGGTTTCTCGCCTCGATACAGTGTCTCGGGAGACAAAGATGGGCGATTTTCTTTGGGTGAATCGTCAAAATGCCGTCGTTAGCCGTCCGGGCGTACTTCTCACCATTACTGCTGCCGCACCCGCTTTCTCGCGAACTGACGCGGAAGCATGGCTCAAAGGTGACAACCCAACCTTGGCAGCTGTCACGCCACGGGGACTCATTAATGGCGTACAAAAGTGTCGGGGACTCCTCGGCATTGCGATCGCTCCCCACAGCGAAACAGTTCGTCTCGCAGTCTCCTTACCGATCTGAGTTCAAATCCGGAGCAGGTGATTGCAATCGTCTCCAGTACCCCCCGAGAACGCGCAGCTCTCTCGGAACTTTGCGAACACCGACAGTGGGCAGCGGTGACGTGCGACTCACTCCGGAGTTTTCGCCGCTTGATGAGCCGTTCAGCGCCGACTGTGGTGCTGACACGCGGGAAGCTGGTCGACGGATTCTGCGATCAAATTCTAGCCGCCGCGCCGGATGGCGCCCGCACGATTGCACTCATAGCTGCAGGAATCCCGTCAGCGGTTGAAGCGCGCCTGGTGGCTCTTGGTGCAGATTGCGTGCTTCGCGATCCGGTGCGCACCGACGTACTCACGGAGTACCTCGCGAAGTATATCATCCGCAAACCCGGCACCGACACCGCGCGCCCAACTCCTCCAAAACGATTTCTTCTAGCTGGACTAACAGTAGAAGTTGTCGATCGACAGCTGCAGGGTAAAACCGGCCGCGTCCAACTCACACCGCGCGAAGTCGCCCTCGCTCAGCTCCTCGTCGAAGCCGAGGGTGAGGTCGTTAGTTACGAAATCCTCTACCATGAATTATTGGGCCGCAGGTTTAAGAGCGACACGAGCAACATGCGTGTGCTGTTAAGAAAGCTCATTACGTCGGCCCAGAAAGCAGGGACTGATTTACGGCAACGGATAGATGTAATCCCGAAGACGGGATACCGTTATGCCAACCCCACTCCAATCTCACGCGGAGCGGTTTAACTCTGCGACGGCGGCGCAGGCTCGCGATTTTACATCATCAGCAGCCGCTGACTGACAACGTGATCAGTATAATGGTGGTAGAGACGCTATACTAACATGAGCTGGAATACGTTCATCCGAGTGTCTCAATACGATCTCCTACGCACAGCATGCCGGACTTCGTTTCGTGAACGAGATTTTGCCCGAAGCTGATTTCAGACCGATTTGCTGGATTGCGCCGGTAAGTGGCGAGAGTACGGAGGGGCTCCGGGCTTCGTTCGCTCGTCTCCGGGTCAATGGTAGTTACAGTGCAGCGAGCACACGGACCACCCGTCCGAAAAATCAATTTCCCGACACGGAAGCGATTCCAGTGGTCTTCAGCAAAAGCGTCACCCCCGGAAAATACCAAATTAGGCCTAAATCGAGACACGCTCAGCGGATCGCCACCTTGAGCGACCAACCGGTCATTCAGGTCAGCGAGCGAAGATTCTCCTAAAATCAGGAACGGATACGCGTCAGCAAAGGACACAAGATCGTCTGTTTCAGTGCCGGAATGAATAACCACACGACGAAACCGGTCGCCGATTCGGACAAGCCGACACGCGGTACCCAAAATAGAACTGAGCCAATCTGCGGCCGCATTTCCACAATCGTCGGCCGCCAGACCCTTGCTGCTCCACACCCTAACATCGCGAATGTACGCGTCCGCCTCAGTCGTTTTCGTCACCGACACGGAACCCTGCCCAGCGAACGAAAGCGTCAATGCGGAAGAGGAAAGAGCCGTGTCAATGAGGGCCATTTTAGGCATGACCCTTTGCGTCAAAAACCGCCCGGTCTCATCCACGACCATAAACCGGCGATCGCCCACTAATCCCAGTGAGTCGATGCCGCACGCAGAAATGGAGCAGCCGCGAAGTGATTTTACCGGGTAAATGAACAACGCGGAGAGTTGCATAGGCGGAAGCCGCACCGGACTGAGGTACCGGTGACGGCTACGGGGAAGCAAGTCCAACTGTGGCGCTAGATCGAAAAGCCACGGAGTCTCTCGTCAGGCGAGTCGCAAGCTGGAGCCAACAAGAATCGATTTCGAGGCCGCGAGTCCTTTTGCGACCAAGGAGCCCGTTTGCTTACGTTTCGAGCGAGGCGCCGAGCGCTTGGATTTTCGCGCATGGTACGCTGCAGCCAGCATCGCGAAACCGGGTCGGACTACACCCAAAGGAGTAAAACGTACAAAGCCGTTCTGGGCGGCAACGCGAACAAGTTCTCCCCGGTGCTGAACGCCGAGTTTACGATGTAGTTCGCGCCTAACGGTGGACACCGTGGCGGGACTGAGGCCGAGTTCCCGGCCCGCAACGGTGTCGTCGCAACCATCCCCCACGACGGAAAGAACCAGCTGTTCGCAGTCGGTGAGCAGCCGAAAATGTGCTCCAGCTGACCCCATTTGGCCCATCTGCTGCATGTGTTGCAATATAGACGCGCTCCAATAACGACTGCCGTTTGCGACGGCGCGAAGCGCACTGGCAAAATTATCCGGAGATTCCCGGCTAGAATCGAACACTCCATCGACCTCCAGCGTCCGAAGACAGGAAAGGACTCGATATTCACGCCGGGAAGTGACCACCAGGATGCGGTCAGCGAGCGGCGATTGATTCGCGGATTGCGCCAGCAGTTCGATTACATCCCCTTCCAACGAAGCGCCGACCCCGGTTACGAAGATATCAGCAGGTTCGGCCCGGAGCGAAGAGGTTGCCGCTTCAACGGTCGTCGCAACCGTTACTCGGGCATCCGGGAAAACGTGGAGGGCGGAATGACGCAGCATTTCTGCATACAGGCGGTCGGACTTCAGAATGACCACCGAACGGACATGAGGTATTGCGAAGGAATCCATAATCGAGGCTGAGGGTAGGTGTCGGCGTATCGACTGCGTGGTTACAATCGCTTGACCGACAGAGTGCGACGAAGGCGTCACTCAGCGCTAAATCCAATCGCGCGCGCGTTATTTTTCCGTAACATCCAAATTCGGAATGGGTCGGCCGGACGAGTTGCCGATCCGCATTCGCAATCCGGGCCTTCCCCGGATGATTGATATTTAATTGGAGCGGAGGTACGCCGGCAACCCTCGGCCGCCAACCTGCCCGAAGATCTCACGAAATCGGCCCAGCATCCTTCCGCGTCGAGGGAGCGGCGCCGAAGGGCGAGCTCCTCATTCCGCGCCTGGCCGCCCGCGGCGAGCCTTGATTGTCGAGCGGTGCTTTTTAGCGGCGAGCATACGCAGCTTCTGACCCCGGCTTTTGGGCCGATGGCGCCGTCGGTCTTTCTCTCGCTCATGCTGTGCTAGGGCCGCCGCAGCACGTTGCCGCTCCTCTAATTTCGCACACAGGTCCGCCCAAGCGAGTTCGCGATTGGTCAACTGGGACCGCTCCCGCTGACAACGCGCCTCCACCCCGGTGGGTCGGTGTCGGAGCCAAACGCATGAGGAGGTCTTATTTATCTTCTGGCCACCTTTACCCGACCCGCGGATGAAACGCTCGTCGATCTCGGCGCTGCTCGTGCCGAGCGCAGCTAACCTGGACTCAATCTGATCGTTCATTCGGCGTTTAGGTCGTTGTTGCAGCGGAGGCGTTTCACCCCGCACTCGGAATAAAGGGGCGGGCCGCCCTGCTGCACGCGAATTCCCTCGCGCGGCTTAAATCGTTCCCATGCAGCGCGCCGAGTTTTGCGAGACCCGCGCCGAGGGGCGCATCTGCCGGTTGGCGGTTCCGGCTCCGGCACGGAGCGGAGTCCGCACCCTACCTTTTTCAAAGGTCACGATGGGCATGGGGGCGAGTCCGCACCCTACCTTTTTCAAAGGTCACGATAGGTAGGGCGGCGAGTCCCTTCGCCGCCGCGGTGGTTGCCACCGCCAACCGGCAGATGCGCCCCGCGTCGAGGCACGACTTAATTTGAGTTGGTAAACCCACCAAGGGCCGGTTTCATGAGTGAAACTTATCGGCTCGTGCCGAGTCAAACCGCTCCCGCCTGCTTGCTCTGCCACTCCGGCACGGCTTCAACTTAACACTCCACTCCGCCTCCCGCTTCGGCTCTGACCCTCATGATGACAGGTCCCGCTTGGTCCCAGAAACTCCGCGACGAAATCGGCAAAGCCGTCATCGGCCAGGATGTCGTCATTGAACGCCTGCTCGTGGCGCTGCTCGCCAATGGCCACGTCCTGCTGGAGGGAATGCCGGGCTTAGCGAAGACGCTGCTGGTCAAATCATTGGGCGTCGCCCTCGGCATTCAGTTTGAACGTATTCAGTTCACGCCGGACCTGCTGCCCAGCGACGTCGTCGGCACGATGATTTTCCAACCGAAGAACGGCGAGTTCTCCGCTCACCGCGGACCGATTTTCGCCAATCTCGTGCTGGCAGACGAAATCAACCGGGCGCCCGCCAAAGTTCAAAGTGCCCTCTTGGAAGGCATGCAGGAGCGGCAGGTCACGATTGGCGGGCAAACGCATCCGTTACCCCGCCCGTTCTTTGTCATGGCGACGCAGAATCCCATCGAGCAGGAGGGCACTTATCCCCTGCCTGAGGCCCAAACCGATCGGTTTCTTTTCAAGCTCATCGTCGACTACCCCAGCGCCGAGGAAGAGTCAGCGATGATGCAACGTTGGGGCCAGGTCACGAAGCAGCCCGCGCTGGTTTCCGCCTCGAGCGGCGAAGAACTACTCGCCCTGCGGACCGAGGTCGACCGCATGCATCTCTCACCCGCGGTTCAGGGTTACATCCTTGCCTTGGTCCGGGGAACGCGCGCCTTGGCCGAACGCAACGGCACGGCAAAACGTTACTTGAACTTTGGCGCCTCGCCGCGCGCCTCGCTGGCCCTCTATCAATCCGGACGAGCGCTCGCGTGGCTACGCGGTCAGGATTACGTCTCGCCGGCCCTCATCCAAGAGCTCGCCCCGGATGTGCTCCGGCACCGGATCGGTCTCACCTATGAGGCCGAGGCGGAGGAAATAACGCCCGAAAAGATCATTGCCCAAGTGGTGGAGCGCACGCCCGTACCGGCGAAGTGAGGTTCGCCATCCCGCGCTCACAGGCGTGGCAGCCGCTCTCCTCAATCCCGATTCTCTCCTTTGGCTCTGAATCCACAGTCTTCACCTGCTCCCGCCGGCACCGCCTCGCCATCGCCGTTGGCGCTCCTGCGTCAGCTGGAATGGCGGGTGCGCCACGCCGTTGAAAATGTGCTCAGTGGTGAATATCGCTCGGCGTTCCGCGGACGCGGCATGGAGTTCGATCAAGTGGTGAAATACGAGTTCGGCGATGACGTGCGTGACATCGACTGGAACGTCACCGCTCGCCTCGGCGAACCCTATCGCAAAAAGTTCGTCGAGGAACGCGAGGTTACCCTGCTGCTGGTTTTTGAGGACTCGCCGTCCCTCCATTTCGGCTCCGGCGCGCAGTCGAAACGCGAGGCGCTGCTGGAACTTGCGGGACTCGTGATGCTCCTCGGCGCAGTGAATCGGGACCGTGTGGGTTTCGTTCATGCCTCGCCGACCGGCAATCTGGTCCGCGAGCCCGTTCGCGGACGCGGCCAAATCATGCATGCCGCCGCGACCTTGTTGGCGCGCCCGGCGCCGGCTCCGACCGCCGGCCCGACTGAGATACCGTGGCGCTTTCTCGCCCGCGCGGCTCCCAAGCACAGCGTGCTCATCTGGCTGGGCGACTTCCCCCCCTTGGCGCGCGGCAATCGGGGCGCGGCGCAGCCCGAAGGTTGGCCCGTCCTCCAGCGCCGTTACCAAACCATGGGCTTTCGCGTCGACGACCCGTGGGAGCGAGCTCTGCCCGCCGGGGAATCGTTTGCCGCGTATGACCCGATAGCAGGCCGTTTAGTCACGCTGGAAGGCAGTGCGGCGGAGCGCGCGGCCCACGCGGCGTGGGTCAATGAACGCGAAGACTCGTGGCAAACGCTGTTTCCGGACCCCATGAGCCGGCTGGTGGTGGGAACCGAGCAAAACCGCTTGGACGCCTTGGTGCGTTTCTTTCATGCGCGGATGAAATCGGGCGTAAGATGACTAACAGTATCCGTTCGCCGCACGCTCGCTGACGCCATGCCTCATTTTGCCTTCCATGATCCGATCTGGCTTTTCGCTCTCCTGGCGTTGCCCGTGATCGCGTGGCTGCGGGGCCGTCGACGCGTACCGGTTCTCCTCGTTCCCTTTGCCGCCGCCTGGCACCGACCCTCTCTCATCGCGCCGTCGCGCTGGCCCGCCGGACTGGCCTTTGCCGGTCTCGCTGCCGTGATCGTCGCCCTCGCCCGGCCGCAAGAAATCGAAGACAAACGTGAGGTCCGCTCGGAAGGCTACGACATCATGCTTGCCATCGACCTTTCGACCTCGATGCGAGCCGAAGACTTCGAAGCTGGCGGCGAGCGCATCAACCGCCTGCAGGCCATCAAACCGGTGATCCAGGCGTTTATTGAGCGCCGCCCCAACGACCGCATCGGGATCGTGCTTTTCTCCGGACGGGCGTACACCATGGCGCCGCTGACTTTCGATCACGCGTGGCTGGCCCGTCAGCTCGAACGCGTGAAGATCGGCATGATCGAAGACGGCACCGCGATCGGCGATGGTCTGGGCGTGGCGCTCACGCGACTTGAACAGGCTAAGCGGGAAGTCGGCGGCAAACGAATGGGCGCCTTTGCTGTGCTGATGACCGATGGCGCCAACAATCGCGGCGCACTCACGCCGCAGCAAGCGGCCGAACTCGCCAAGTCACGCGGAATTCCCGTTTACACGATCGGGTCAGGAAAAGACGGATACGTGCCGGTGCCGATCTACGATGACACCGGCCGCCGCGTGGCCACGCGTCGGATGCTCTCAGATCTCGATGAAGGAGCACTGCGCGAAATCGCCGACAGCACGGGCGGGAAATTTTTCCGGGTGTCCGACACGGGCACCATCGAAGGCGCTTTCCGCGCGATCGATCGGGCTCAAAAAATTGAATTCCGCGCGAAGAGCTACGTGATCGCTTCTGAGCTCTTCCACTGGTTCGCTGCTCCGGGCCTCTTAGCCCTCTTCCTCGCGGCTCTCCTCGCGCGCCCCTGGGCGTCACGGCGAGCCGCTCCCGCCCCTCTCCGCATGAACGTTCCAACGGGCGCAACCGCCCCCGCCCGATCATGAGCTTTGCCTGGCCCGCGCTTCTCTTCCTTCTGTCTATTCCCGCGGCGGTGCTCGCTTGGGATCTCACCCGTCGTCGCCGAACCGCAACCGCCCCGCGGCCAAAAATCCTCCGCGCCGAGGCCGGCGCGAACTCACTGAAGCTTTCAGATTTCTCTTCGCCGTCGTTATCGGTTGCCGCCAAGCCTCGATTTTGGCTCTGCGCCGGCATCGCCCTGGCGGTCGTTTCGCTCGCTCGGCCACAGTGGGGACGCATCGAGGAACCCGTTTTCGATCAATCGCGGGAAATCCTCCTGGCGATCGATCTTTCCCGCTCGATGCTGACGCCCGACATCAAACCGTCACGGCTGGATCGCGCGAAACTCCTGATTCAATCGTTGCTGGAAAAACTCGAGGGCGAGCGCGTCGGTTTGCTGGTGTTTGCCGGCACCGCCTTCCTCCAAAGCCCATTGAGCGCCGATTACGAGATCTTGCGCGAATTCTTGCCCGCGCTCGGTCCGGAGTTTCTGCCGGAGGGCGGCTCAAACTACGGTGCCCTGCTCACCAGTGGCATTCAGGCGTTCAGCGCGACGAACGCCGCCGATCGCTTTCTTGTCATCCTGAGTGATGGTGAAGCCACCGACGACAATTGGCGCGCGCAGCTAACGGAATTGAAAAACAAAAACATTCGCGTAATCGGCCTCGGCGTTGGAACCACCGCGGGCGCCTTCATCCCCGACGGTGCCGGTGGACTGGTCAAAGATGAACGCGGCGCAGTGGTATTGTCGAAGCTGGAGAGCGCGACGTTGCAGGAGCTCGCTCAAGCGACGGGCGGTGTTTATCGCGATGCCGGCACCTGGGTCGACCTCGCCGCGCTCGTCAATGAGACGGTCGATCGCGGCCGGAAAGGCGAGTTTGTGGAAAAGAATACCATCCGGCTGGTCGAACGATTTCAGTGGCCGCTGGCCTTGGGTCTGTGGTGTCTGCTGGTGAGCTTCTGCTACGAGTTCCCCGTGCGCCCTCGGCCGCGCGACGTCCAGCTCGCGCCCGGAACGCCGGGAACTCCGCCCCGGCTCAATCCCACCGGCCCGGGCGCCGGTACCGCGGCCCTGCTGCTATTCGCCCTGCTGGGAATCGCATTGTATCCAAA
>ENA-ORBV01015177-ORBV01015177.1-microbial-mat-metagenome-genome-assembly--contig:-NODE-15177-length-11381-cov-6.284766_pt1 | contig 11381 bp, 9 predicted proteins | sample MGYA00237777_ERZ505514 | MGnify/ENA primary metagenome ERZ505514 (study PRJEB26160, sample SAMN06269048) | microbial mat metagenome | isolation source: Oligotrophic lake microbial mat | place...
TTTTCAAGCAGAAGACGGCATACGAGATTCGCCTTAGTCTCGTGGGCTCGGAGATGTGTATAAGAGACAGCCTCGCGCTCGCCGCCGTCCGGCTGGGTGCGGCGGGCGCCGAAGGCATCGACTTCGATCCGCATGCGATCCGCACGGCCAAGGCCAACGCCCGCGTCAATGGAATCCGGACCGCCACCTTCCACCAGGCCGACGTGCTCGCCTGGAAACCTCAACTTACACACGCCGTCGTGACCGCGAATCTCTTCAGCGAACTGCTCCTCGAGATCCTCCCCAAGATCCGGCGCGCCATGCGCCCGGGCGGACACGTCATTCTCTCGGGCATTCTACGGAAGCAGGAAGCCGGCGTCGTCGGTGCCCTGCCTGCCGCCGGCTTGAGCCTCTTGAAGCTCACCCGGCGCGGCAAATGGATCGCGCTGCTCGCACACCGCGGCTGAGAAGCGGAAGGGGGGAGGGGGATCGGCCGCGCTGCGGGCAATTCGCTTGTTGAATGCGTGCGGGCGGCGGCCGACTCCGCTCCGGCGAACTGCGTTGCGCACGCCGCCCATCGCGCACGGAGTGACGCGATCCACCTTGGCGCCGACTCGATCGCGGGCGGGGCTCCGCGCGGCTTCGAGCTTCATCGTTCCGTCCTCTGCCTCCATTCTTTCCACCCCACCCGATATCCCGTCTTTGACAACAGGTCCGCGGGTCGCTTACCTCGGCGGAGGGCCAATCACGGAGCATGGATTCCAATACACGCCAGGACGGTCCCGAGGGTTTGTCGTTGATCGCCTCCGGGCCGAAACTTCCCGAGTTGCGCATCACCGTGCCCGAGGGGCACACCGGACGCCTGATGGGGGCGGCCCTGCTCTACATGGGCCGTGTGATCGGGTGGGGAATGACACTTGTGGGGGATTCGACCGTGGTTCCGCTCGAAGTCCGCCTGATCCATGCGGACACCGAGTTGCCGCACGCGGACTGCCGGCTTTGCGTGACGATCAACCTGAACGAGCTCCGGTCCTTTTTCCCGGGGTTCGGCGATCTGTTCCTGCTCCAGATCGTGAATCCCGCCACGATGCGCGAGGGGCAGACGCTGGGCCGCTCGCTCGACTGGCGCGAGCGCCGTCTCTCCCGGCCCGAGCACCGGATCGTGGTGCATTACCATCGGTTCGACGCGGCCTACCTCGACGCCACGCTCTGGACGTGGGACGCCGAAGAGAACCGCAATCCGCCCGAGCAGGATCTGCGACCGGTCGGCTGGGACTCGTTCGGGCTGGTGTTCGAACTCGACCGAGCGGAGTACGGATGGCCGACGCTTGCCGGCCGGATCGGGATGCTGCCGCGGTTGGCCGCGGATTGGGGGGCCAAGGACGGTCCCGACCGTTTTTGGAAACCCTCGCTCGGCCCGGAGACCTGGATCGTGGGCGGCGATCCCCGGCTGCACACGACCGCTCCGGATGTCAGCCCGCGCATTCTCTCCGCACACATCGACGATCTGCACCGCGTGACCGCCGAGGTTTCCCGTCTGCCCGGCCCCCGCCAACCCCGCACGGCACAGGTCCGCATTCACGACGCCGCCGACACCCCGATCCCCATCGAGCAGGTGCATGCGCGTCCGCACCACGGCGGACGCCACACTTACGTCGTCGATATCCGCACGGCACGCCCGCTGGACCCCGGCAATGGATCGGGCCCGGTCTGGGTCGAAATCCGCGGGTTGGAAGGACGGGTTCGTGCAACACCGCGCGGGGTGCTGGATCGGACGGAGCTGTTCTGCGCGGAGGATGCCGGGCTGGGAGCGGGGTGGTCGCCGGAACGGACCGAGTTTGCGGTGTTCGCACCGCACGCGGACGTCGCCCGGGTGGTGCTCTACGGCGAGGCGACGGGTCCGGCCGGACGCGAGGAACATCCGCTCGAACCGGCGGGCCATGGAGTCTGGCGCGGCCGGGTCGCCGGCGATCTCGAGGGGAAGTTCTATCGGTTCCGATTCGAGGGGCCCCTGCATGACCCGGCGTGCGAGTGGACCGATCCGTGGGCGTTCAACACCGTGGACAGCGGCAACCGCGCTCGCATCACCGATCTCGCCCGGTGCAACCCTCCCGATTGGGATCGGCTCCGGGAGGGGCCGGTGTTGGAATCCCCGGTGGATGCGGTGATTTGCGAACTGCACGTCCGCGATTTCACCATCGACCCCAGTTCGGGAGCCGTGCATCGCGGGCGCTATCTGGGATTCACCGAGGCCGGCACCCGCGTCCCCGAGGACCGGGCGATCTCGACCGGGCTCGATCACCTCGCTGATTTCGGGATCACGCACGTCCAGTTGCTGCCCATCCACGATCACGCGAACGACGAAACCGCGCCGGCCTACGACTGGGGTTACATGACCCGGTGCTTCCTCTCCCCCGAGGGGATGTATGCGTCAAACCCGTTCGACGAAAGTCGGGTGCGCGAGTTCAAGGCCCTGGTCGCCGCGCTGCATGCCCGGGGCATCGGTGTGGTGATGGATGTGGTCTACAACCACGCCGATCCCTCCTCGAGTTTCGACGGGATCGCGCCCGGGTATTACTACCGCACGCTTCCCGACGGATCCCTGTCCAACGGTTCGGGCTGCGGCAACGAGTTCCGGTCCGAGGCGCCGATGGCCCGGAAGTTCATAATCGACTCGCTCATCCACTGGGTGCGCGAATTCGGCATCGACGGATTCCGATTCGATCTCATGGCCTTGATCGACCGGGAAACAATGTGCGCCGCCGAACAGGCCCTGCGCGCGATCCGGCCCGGCATCCTGCTCTACGGCGAACCCTGGATGGCGGGACCCTCCCCGCTGGCGAACCCAGCCCACAAGGAAGGGATTCGCGGCACGGGGATCGGGGCGTTCAACGACGATTTCCGCAACGCCATCAAGGGCCCGCCCGATCACGCGCAGATGGGATTCATCCAGCACGGCCACCACCGCGACGTGCTCGAACGCGGCATTGCCGGGATGGCCGGTTCCTGGCCCGGGCACCCGGCCCAGGTGGTGAACTACATGACCTGCCACGACAACCTGGTGCTCTACGACAAGCTCCTGCTGTCGCGCCCGCACGCCACCGAGGACGAAATCCTCGCGATGATGCGCCTGGGTTATCTCGTGCTGCTCACCGCGCAGGGAATCCCGTTCCTGCACGGCGGCGAGGAATTCGCCCGGTCCAAGGGGGGCGACCCCAACAGTTATCAATCGCCCGACTCGGTCAATCGCATCGATTGGACCCTCAAACGCCGCAACTATCCGCTCTACCGCTACGTGCGCGCACTGATCGCCCTGCGCCGGGCCCACCCGCTGTTCCGGTTGCGGTCGCATCAGGAGAGCGAGGATCGGATCGAGTTCCTGCACACGCCCCGCCATGAGGCCGTGGCCTTCACCATCGAGGGGGCCGGCGTCCCCGGAGAAACCTGGTCGCGCTCCTGCGTCCTGCTCAACAGCCACCCGTCCGAGCCTGCCGATTTTGCACTTCCGCCCGGCGTTTGGAAAGTCGCCCTCGACCCCGACGGCGAACGACTCCAGGAAATGTGCGAGGGCACCGTCAGCCTCCGGAAGGCGGCCGGGGCATTGCTCTTCCAATCCCCGCACGCAGCCCGGCTCTGAGGAACGGGCATTGGATCGGCCGCTCCGCGGGCGATTCGTCGCGATCCACCGGCCGGGTTGCCTCGTGTTGCCGTGTTGCCGGGGCGCCGCGCGAGCATTGACTCGTCCGCCCCCGCACTGGCATCCTGCTCGGTTCCCATGGAGAGCCCCGCCCCGTCCGATTTCATTCGGGACATCGTCGCCGACGACCTTGCCACAGGCCGCTGTGCCGCGGTGCACACGCGGTTCCCGCCGGAACCGAACGGCTATCTCCACATCGGCCATGCGAAGTCGATCTGTCTCAACTTCGGCATCGCCCGCGAGGTCGGAGGGATCTGCAACCTGCGGATGGATGACACCAACCCCGCCAAGGAGGAGGTCGAATATGTCGACTCCATCGTCGAGGACGTCCGGTGGTTGGTCGATGGGTGGGCGGATGACCGGCTGGGTCTCAAACCACCGGGAGCGACCCCCGCCCGCTCCGCCGCCGCGCTGCATCGGCTCGATCCCGCTCTGCCGGGCTCCCCCGGCGAACCGTTCCACGCCTCCGACTATTTCGAGTCGCTTCATGCATTCGCGATCCAGCTCATCGAGAAGGGGAGCGCCTTCGTGTGCGATCTCTCGCCCGAGGAAACCGACCGCACCCGCGGCGCCCCGGACCGCCCGGGCATCGAGAGCCCGTTTCGAAACCGAACAGTCGCGGAAAACCTCGACCTCTTCGGCCGGATGCGGGCGGGTGAGTTCCCCGACGGCGCGCGCACGCTGCGCGCAAAAATCGACATGGCGGCCCCGAACGTCTGGCTGCGCGATCCAATCCTTTACCGCATCCGGCACACGGAACATCATCAGACTGGCGCGGCCTGGTGCATCTACCCCACCTACGATTTCGCGCATTGCCTGAGCGATTACATCGAGGGGATCACCCACAGCATCTGCACGCTTGAGTTCGAGGTGCACCGGCCCCTTTACGATTGGGTTCTCGAAACACTCGATCTCCCCGGCCCGCGCCCCCGGCAGATCGAGTTCGCCCGTCTCAACCTCAGCTACACGATCATGAGCAAGCGCAAGCTGCTCGAACTCGTGCGCGACGGGCATGTCTCGGGCTGGGACGACCCCCGCCTGCCGACCCTCAGCGGTTTCCGCCGGCGCGGTGTCCCCGCCTCCGCCCTTCGCGCATTCGCCTATCACGTCGGCATCACCAAATACAACGGGCTCACCGACGTCGCCGTCCTCGAACACGCCATCCGCGAAGTGCTCAACCACACCGCCCCGCGCCGCATGGCCGTGCTCCACCCGGTGCGCGTGGTGCTCACCAACCTGCCGGAGGACTTTTCCCTCACGCTCTCCGCGGTGAACAATCCCGAGGATCCCGGGGCCGGCACGCGTCCGCTCCAGATCGGACGCGAGCTCTTCATCGATGCCGACGATTTTTCAGAGGATCCCCCGCCGAAATTCTTCCGGCTGCGCCCGGGCGGCGAGGTCCGCCTGAAATACGCGTTCCTCATCCGGTGCGACACCGTGCTGCGCAACCCGGACGGATCGATCTCCGAGATCCGTTGCACGGCGGACCTGGACAGCCGCACGGGCGGCCCGAACGCCGGACGCAAGGTGAAAGGCACCCTCCACTGGGTCGATGCCACCGGGGCGGTGGACGCCGAGGTCCGGCTCTATGACCGCCTCTTCTCGGTGCCCGAGCCGGATGCCGACGGGGACTTTCTGCGCCATCTCAATCCCGCCTCCCTCACCGCCGTGCCCGCCAAGTGCGAACCGGCGCTGGCGGACGGCACGCCGGGGTTCTGCTGCCAGTTCGAGCGGCTCGGCTATTTTGCGGTCGATCCAGACAGCCGCCCCGGCAACCTCGTCATCAACCGCGTGCTCCCCCTCCGGGACACGTGGACAAAGGCGGCCGGCAAGGTCTGAGCCCGGATTTCCCACGCGCGCGGGAGATCCGCAGGCCTCAACCGATTCGCGCCAGCCCGGCGTCGAGTCGGGCGAGCGATGGGTCGCGTCCGAGCACCTCGATGAGATGGTAAAGACTTGGGCCGGACGTGCAACCGGTCAGCGCGAGGCGGGCGGGATGGACCAGGGCCCCCGCTTTCATACCAAGGCGGGCGGCGGTCGATTTCAGCGCCGCCTCAAGCGTGGCGGCATCGAACGGGTCCGCCGTGGAGAATGCCTCCCGGACCGCTTCCAATCCGGCCCGGTTGGCGGGCACGAAGAGTTTCGTGGCGGCTTCCGGATCAGGCTCAACCACCTCGCGGAAATAGAACCCGGCGTAGGTTGGCAGCTCGGAGAAGAACCGGACCTTGCCGATGCACGTGCGAACCGCGGCGGCCACATAGTCGGGCGGGTAACCGGTCAGGTCGAACCCGGCGGAGACAAACGCCGCGACGGCGCCGTCGTGAAATCGATCCGCCGGAAGGTCGCGAAGATACTCCCCCTGCAGCCAGGCGAGCTTTTGCGCGTCAAACACCGCCCCCTTTCGATTGATGCCGGGGAGCTCGAATCGCGCGATGAGCTCGTCGAGCGGGAATTTTTCGCGATTCTCCTTGGGCGACCACCCGAGCAGGCAGAGAAAATTCAGCACCGCCGGGGGCAGGTAACCCTCCTCAATGTAAGTCGTCACGCTCGCCCCCGCGTCCCGCTTGCCCATCTTCGACCCGTCGGGATTGAGGATCAGCGGGATGTGGGCGAACCGGGGCGGCTCGACCCCGAACGCCTCGTAAAGTTGGAGATGTTTCGGGGTGTTCGAAAGGTGATCCTCGCCCCGGATGACATGGGTGATCCGCATGTCGATGTCGTCGACGACATTCACAAAATGGAAGATCCAACCGCCGTCCGGACGCCGGATCGTCATGTCGGGGTTGGTGGACGGGTCGGTCAGGTCAATGGTGACGCGCCCGCACACCAGATCGTCCATCACCACCGGTTTGCGTTCGAAGCGAAACCGGAGAGCGCCGTTGTCCTCGTAAACTCGACCCGCCTCCCGAAGCCGCGCCAATTCACGTTCGTAGATGTGCCCCCGCTCGCTCTGCCGGTAAGGACCGTGCGGCCCGCCGGCATCGGGACCTTCGTCCCAGTCGAGACCGAGCCACCGCAGCCCCTCGTAGATCACCCGCTCGGCCTCGGCGGTGTTGCGCGCCGCATCGGTGTCCTCAAGCCGAAGCACAAATTTCCCGCCGGTGTGCCGCGCATGGAGCCAGTTGAACAACGCGGTGCGAACCCCTCCCACGTGCAGGTAACCGGTGGGAGAAGGGGCGAATCGGACTCGGACGTCGGAATGCATGGATCCTGGGAACATACACCCCGACGCAAGCCCCCTCGCGCGCGGAGTGTCGCGATCCACCTTGGGACGGCCCGATCTACCGTGACTGCAGCCAGTCCAGACGACCGTAGCGTTCGTGCACGAGTCGTTCCGATTCCCTGCAAACGCCTCGCCCGGGGGTGCATCGATCCACCTGCTGCCCGAGCGCTTGTGCGAACGCCAGCCGTTCAGCCTGCCCCATCACGACCGCCACGCTGCCCTGATGAAGCAGCCCTTCGCGGGTCCGGCGTTGGGCGGCACCTGCCAGCTTCCGGACACCCCGGACGAGATCCCCCGCCACAGGGCGCTCGAAACAATGCCCGCCGGCTCCGACAACCGCCTCGGACGGAGCCAGGGCGAGCGGCTGATCGCCGGGAATCAGCGCGCCCGCCAACGCGTGGTGCACCCAGGCATACACCTCCCGCGCACGAAGCGGGGCGACGCCGGCGCGCGCAGGCATCAGCAGGGCATAAGTGGTGTCGCTCCCGTGCTCCACAATTCCACCCCCCGTCCATCGACGAGCCACGTCCCGGCCGGCCACCATCGCCGCCACTTCTCCGAACTCCCCAAAATAGCCGAACGTCACCGCAGGCGCCGCCCACCGGTAGAACCGCAACACGGGCCGGTCCGTCGCGCGCAGCCAGGCTTCGTCGATTGCCATCTGATCGGCTGCACCCCGCGGTTCGGTGTCATCACAGAGAAACAACCTGCTCAGGAGCGGCGGAAGCGGGGAGGCGAGTTGCGAAGCCATGGACACAAGACTATGAAGAGCCCGCCCTCATGCGAAATCAATCGCCGACCTTCGCTGCCCTTGCCGCAGCAGTCCTCCTCACCGGCTGCGCCACCCCGCGCGCCGTCACGCATCCCGGTCCATACAACGGGTTTGATCCCCGCAAGCGCGACCCGCAGTTGACCGCCACGCTGCGCGGCGCGGGGCTCGAGGCGGAGTTCCGCCGCGACCCTGACCAGGCCGCCCTCACGCTTGCGTCGAGGAAATCGCGGGCGCCGGACGAGCGGCTCGCACTCGCCCGGGTGCTCTTGCATGCGGGAACCCGGCACGACCGGAAAGGAGCAGAGGAAAGCGCTGCCGGGCGCTACCTCGAATCCGCACGCGAATCCGCCGCGGTGCTCCACGACCGGCGCGCCGTTGCGGCAAGGGACCACGCCCTGACCCTCTACAGCACCGCCTCGATAGCCTTCCTCAGGCTATGGGCCGACCTCCCCACCGGGGCCCGGCCACGACAGTCGTGGCGGGTGGAGGGGATTCACGGCGCGCACACGGTCACTCTCGCCGCGCTGCCGCAATATGAATGGCCGAAGGATCGCATCACCGAGTTGATCCCGGCGGACACGGTCCGTCGCCGGAGACTGCAGCCGCGCGTGACGATCGATGGCATTGGGATGCCAATGGTCGGAAGCATCATGCGGCGCCCGGGAGAGCTCGCTCCCCGCCGCAACGACGTGGCCGTCACCGCCCTGCTCGACCCCGCGGAAGCCCCCGGGAAACCGGACGAGGTCGCCCTGATCGATCCCAAGCGCGCGGAATCGATCCCGTTCGCGGGAGGGAGGCTGCCGGTCGCGGCGGATTTCACCACCCCGCTCGACCGCGAATTGCTGATCCACCGGGGAATCCGCCTCATGGAGATCATGGGGGTGTTCAATCCTGCGAAATTCATGCAGAAGGAGGGCATCCACGTGCTCGACCCGTTCGATCCCGACCGGATTCCGGTGGTGTTCATCCACGGGCTTCAGTCTTCTTCCTTCGCGTGGCTGCCGATGATCAACGGCCTGACCGCCGATCCCGAGATCCGCAAGCGCTGTCAATTCTGGGTCTACCAGTACCCCACCGGTCTCCCCATCGCCCTGGCCAGCGCACAAGTCCGCCGTCATTTGGACAAAATCCAGAGCCTCTACCGCGAGGCAGGCCGCGCCCATCACGGCAATCGGATGGTCCTGGTCGGTCACAGCATGGGCGGGCTCCATTCCCGGATGCAGATCATCGATTCAGGCGACGACATGCTCCGGACCGTGTTCCAGGTGCCGATTGAAAACGCCCCGCTTTCCGCCGAAGCAAAGTCGGTGCTTCGCGAGGCGCTGATTTTCGAACGGCGCCCCTATGTCTCGCGGGTGATCTTCATCGCCACGCCCCACCAGGGGTGCGGGATCGCCAGCGGGTGGGTCGGCAGGGTCACCATCTCTCTCATCCGCATCCCCGGAACCCTGATCGGCACCACTGCCGATCTTCTCTTACTCAAGCAGGGGATCCCGGGCGTGCTCCTCCGCCGCCCTCCGACGAGCATCTCGGGTCTCAACCCAAACTCGAGTTATGTGAAGGCACTCGGGAAACGTCCCCTGCCCCCGGAGGTCCCTTACCACTCCATCATCGGCGACCGCGGCCGGGGCGACACACCCAACAGCAGCGACGGCGTGGTCCCCTACTGGAGTTCCCGCGTGGAATGTGCAACCTCGGAACGGATCATCCCGAGCGATCACGGAGCCCTCAAGCACCCCGAGGGGATCGCGGAAGTCCGACGCATCCTGCGCGAACATCTGGCTGCGATCCCCCCCGCGGCGGAGGGAGGACGGCGGGCTCCACTCCACTGACAGCCCCGACCCCTGCGGTTGGAAGGGACTCACCCGCCGGTCGACACACCTCGGGAGCAAGGGGGCGTGTTCCCCGGACAACGACATTGATCCCCGCCTGGCCCTCGCCGGCTGGAATCGCAGAACGGGGTCGCCGCCCCCGTCTACAGCGGAAGGCGGAGCCGGTCGTGTAGCAGTCTGTTGTAGCCGGGGGCGGTGACCCCGGTGCTCGGAGCGCGCGGCTCGTCGGCTGGGCCGGCTGAACCGGCGCGCCGGGTGGCAAGCAGATGGACCTCTGCCCGAAGCGCGACCGAGCCGGGAGGCGAGGGAGTCAGACGGGGTCGCCGCCCCCGTCTACAGCGGAAGGCGGAGCCGGTCGTGTGGCAGTCTGTTGTAGCCGGGGGCGGTGACCCCGGTGCTCGGAGCGCGCGGCTCGTCGGCTGGGCCGGCAGATGTGGCAGGATATTTTGTTTGTTTCATACACGCGCGCTGTGCGGGTCGCGCGAAGATTTCGTGTCCATGCGTCCTTCTCCTTCACTTGCCCTCACCTCCGTGCTCGCAGGGCTTGCCCTGTTGGCCGGGTGCGATGCGCCTCCACGCGAGGTTCGCACAGTGAAGTCGGAGCGACCCTCCGTGGCCTCCGGCTCCATACCCGCCCAAAAACAGCAGCAGGTCGACTTCCTCAACCGTATCCGTGAAGCAGACCCGAACAGCCGCACGATTGATCGAGCCCTGCTTAACGAGGAAAACGAACTCGGCCTGGTGCTGGATCGGTCGGTGGAGCTGGACAAAATCCCGGAGCTGATGCGCTTCATGCTCACGAAAATGGCCGCCGAATTTCCGAATGAAGATTTAACCGTGCTTGCCTACTCGCCTTCGGCCCCCCCACGCAAGATCGGGACCGCGCGGCTCAATGCCCGCACCCGCGATATGACTTATTCTGCGGAGAAGTAGCTTTGCCTGCAACCCAAACCAAATCGAAAGCCCAACCCCATGCCTGGAACTGTTGATGACTTCATGCGCCGTTTCGACGACGACAAGACCCTGGATGATCGCGAAGCCGCTGCCTATCATGACCGCTTTGTTTCCACCCGCCCTGAGGATAACGGTTTTGACAATCAGACCTACAACCAAAGCGCGACGGAATACCTCGGCAAGTTGCCCGAGGCTGAGTTCCAACAAGGGGCGAGAAACGCCCTTTCCCACGCGGCGCCTCAAGAACGCCAAAGCATGCTCGGAGGATTACTCGGTGCCCTGGGCGGCGGTGGGGGATTGGGAGGCATCGCCAGCATGCTCGGTCTCGGTTCGACCGATCCCGGCAAATTGAGCGAAGAGGAGGGGGCTCGGGTGATGAACTACGCCCGTCGGGAAAACCCCGAGGCCCTGCAAAAAGTCGTCGCGGAAAAGCCTTGGTTTGTCAAAGCCATGGGCAACCCGGTGGTGCTCGGGGCTCTCACCCTGGCTGCCGCAAAATTATTGAAGCATCAACGTCGCGGTTAACGACCCCAGCCACTTTCACTTAAATCACCAAGTTTATGACCTATCTCTGGATGCTTATCATCGGCCTGATTGTCGGGGCCATCGCCAAGTTTCTGATGCCCGGAAAAGATCCCGGCGGTTTCATTGTCACCATGCTTATCGGCATCGTCGGAGCCCTGCTTGCCGGTTGGCTGGGTCGTGTCTTCGGCTGGTATACCGAGGGAGAGGCCGCCGGCTTCATCGCCTCGGTCGCCGGGGCGATTCTTCTCCTCATCATTTACCGGGTGGCAACCAAAGGCCGCACGGCGGGCTGAACCAGCGCCATCATCCCCATCCACTCCCAAATCGAATCGCCATGGGACTCTTCAGCAATTTAATGGCCAGGATATTCGGGGGCGCATCCCGTCCGGTGCCCGCCGC
>ENA-ORBV01015180-ORBV01015180.1-microbial-mat-metagenome-genome-assembly--contig:-NODE-15180-length-11379-cov-8.473810_pt1 | contig 11379 bp, 10 predicted proteins | sample MGYA00237777_ERZ505514 | MGnify/ENA primary metagenome ERZ505514 (study PRJEB26160, sample SAMN06269048) | microbial mat metagenome | isolation source: Oligotrophic lake microbial mat | place...
CCCCGGACCCCGGGCTCCATCTTGGCCAGACCAAAATCGAGCACTTTCACGGCTCCGTCTGGCCGAACCTTCACGTTCGCCGGCTTAAGATCGCGATGGATGATGCCCTGCTCGTGCGCAGCCTCAAGTGCTTCGGCGATCTGCCGCGCGATCGGCAAGGCCTCGTCGAGCGGAATGGCTCCGCGCGCAATGCGTTGCGAGAGGTCTTCGCCTTCAACCAGTTCCATCACCAGCGCCATCGCCGGCGGGTCTGAAGACCCGCCGCTACGAAATGCTTCGAGTCCGTGAATCTGCGCGATGTTGGGGTGATTGAGCGACGCCAGCACTTGCGCTTCGCGGCTGAAGCGCGCGAGGCGATCCGGATCGTTCGCCACCGCCGGCAGCAACACTTTGATCGCGACATCGCGATTCAACTTCGCATCGCGCGCGCGATACACCTCGCCCATCCCGCCAGCGCCGAGGGTGGAGAGAATTTCGTAGGGACCGAGGCGCGCGCCTAGAGGGAATGGGATGCGGGGAGTATAGCGGCGTTGGCTCCGCCTATCTTCAGGAAAGCGAATCGAGTATCGCTTGTCTCTCGACGCCCTTGTGGCTGGCGACCGACTTCAAGATGCCGTTGAGTGTGCCGAGCCGCAGCGCCCGGTGCGCCGGGACGGAGACCCGATGCGGCGTCGGTTCCTGCGTCTGCAACACAATGTGGCTGCCGGCCTGGTTGACCTTGACGTATCCCCATTGCCGACCCAGCGCGGCAACCAAGGCGTGACCGCTCAGATCAGACGGCAGCTTCATCCGAGAGCGAGCATCTCATCGCGCACCAGGTGCAGTCGGACGCACTGAGGCTTCGGGCGATCGAAGTAGTAGGCGGTCACGGCTTCCTTGACGTTCGCCCGAAGCGCCACCCAGGTGTCACCTTGGGTAAAAATGCCCTCGGTCAAACACTCGGCACAGAAGCCCCCGTCGGCCTCCTGCGTCACTTCGAACACGATTTCGTTCACGTGCTTCAATGTAGGCCATCTCAGCTCGATGAGCAAGGTGACGCCTGAAGGTAGGACCACGGGTTCAGCAACGCCGGCCAGTTGACCACGACCGGCTCACGGCTGCTAGCGCAGGGGCGCGCCGTATGCCGCACGTTCAAAGGCATCGGCCGCCGCAAGCAACCGGACATCGGCGAACGGAAACATTTGCGATAGGAACAGTCCACCGATGCCGCGGGCCGGGTCCACCCAGAACCACGTGTTGGCCAGGCCCGCCCAGCTCAGACTCCCAGGTGAGCGGCGGCCGGCCGCCGGCGCCAGGCTGATGAGGAACCCGAGCCCGAACTTGTCCCGCCCTCCATTGACAAAAGAAAAATCGCTGCTCAAGGTGGGCATCGCGGTCTTGAGCGCGCTCACGCTGAGGCGACCGATCTGATTGGTCCCCATGGTGGCCACGGTCTCGGGCTTCAGTATTTGTGTTCTGTCCAGGGAGCCGCCGTTCAGCAGCATGCGGATGAACCGCGCGTAGTCTGGACCGGTCGAGAACAGGCCCTGGCCGCCATTGAACGTGCTGGTCCGCTGGACCCGGTTCGGCGTGGCCGTGAATTGCCCGTCGGCACCGCGCCGGTGCAGCGCCGCCAGGCGCGGCTGCCTATCCTCAGGCACGTTGAAGTAGGTCTCGCGCATTCGAAGCGGGCCGAGAATGTGCTGCCCAAAATAGTCGTCCAGGCTCTGCCCGGACACGCGCTCGACGATGCGGCCGACCCAGTCGGTGTTGGAGCCGTACCACCATTGGTCGCCCGGCTCGAACAGGAGGACCTCTGAGAACGAGTCGCCGTTGCGCGGCTTGAAGTCGCGCGTGATGGCGCTGTCGAAGTTGTAGCCGAAGCCGGCCGTGTGCGTCAGCAGTTGCCGCAGCGTCACCGGCTTCGCGGGTGCACGTGCGGAGTACGCCCCGCTCGTGGCGTCAAAAGACGTCACCACGGGAATCATCCCCAGTTCAGGCAGGTAAGTGCTTGCCGGCGCGTCGAGCGACAGCTTGCCCTGCTCCACCAACTGCATCGCCGCCACCGAGGTGATCGGCTTGGTCATCGAGTAGAAGCGGAAGACCGTATCGAGGGCCATGGGCCGGCCGCTGGGCGCGTCCGCGGTGCCGAACGCGCCCTCATACAAAATCCCCTGTCGGCCGACGATGATGGCGACTACGCCCGGCACATCGTTGCGGGCAACCGCATCCGCCAACACGCGGTCGACCTGGGCGCGAGGCTCCGGAGGCGTCGCCTGTGCGGCGAGTCCAAGATAACCGGCGACGAAGAGGGCCGCCACAGCGACCGCGCGAATCGAGAACCGCATGTATGTCTTCTCCAAGTTGACGGCGGCGTAGAGTCTGCCCAGGGCGAAACGCCCCGACTATCATTTCGCGAAACAGCACACCCCTATTTGGGCTGCCAGTTCTGGATCAGCGTAATCGGCGTCGCCGCAGCGTCGGTCAGGACGGTGTTGATCAGAAAGCGGCCGTCGCGCGTGACGTCGTACTGCGGGCCCTGGCCGCCGTCCACGCCGCCGCCGAGGATCCGCGTTGGAAAGAGCGCCACTGGGGTGCCCGGCTCCAGCGCGGCGCTGCGGACCGTGACCGGTGCCGCCATCATCGTGCCATCCGGGCCGAGGTAGTACAGCGCCTGGCCATCCGCGCGCCACACGGGCGTGACGCCGCCCGCCGTCGATACTTGCCACTGGCCACTCGGCGCCGAAGCCGATGCGCCCGCCGCCGCCGCCGGGGGCGTCCACGGCCGGACATAGATCTCCGGCCGCCCCGACTCGTTCGAGTTATAGGCGACCCAGCGACCATCCGGAGAGAACCGGCCCCAGCGCTCAGTGAAGGGGGTCCTGAGGACGGTCCCCAGCGCACCTCCCGCGCGCGCGGCGCCGGACGGGGCTTGCCCTGAGCCTGTCGAAGGGTCCAGCTCCTGCGCCCAGAGGTCCCCGCCCGTCTGCGGGTCGATACTGATATACAGCAGGAAGCGGCCATCCGCCGACCAGTCAGTGGGGATCTTCGGCTGGGGGGAGGCCACGAGCCGGGCCTCCACGCCGCCGCTGGCGTCCTTGACATACAGGTCGCGCACGCCCGTCCGATCCGAGTCGAACACGAGCCGGCGGCCGTCGGGGGACCAGATCGGGAAGCGGTCAGCGCCCGCATCAAACGTCAACCGGCTGGTGCGCGCGCCGTCGAGCAGCCAGAGATCGGTGTTGCCCTGCACCATGCGCTGCACGGCCACGCGGCGGCCGTCCGGGGCCACACGGGGGTTGTTGAGATTGTGCTCATCCGGCGCGCCCAGGGTGCCCAGGACCTTTCCGGTCCGGTCGACCCAGGTCAACTGCCGCCGGCTGGCGCCGCCGGCGCGGTAGGCCACCAGGCCGGTCGCCGAGACCGCCACCGCGCTGCGGAAGACATTCCCGTCGTACGCGACCGCATCGGCCAGCGGTACCGGGTCGCCGGTGAGCGCCCGGCGGGCCACATCCAGGCGCTGGGCCACGAGGGTGCCGGCGCGGGTCCACAGCAGCCACCCGCCTCCGCCAAAGGCTTCGGCGGGGCGGGGCCCGCCATCGCGAACCGCTACGGAGGGGCGAGCCCCGCCTTCGCGAAGCGCTTCGGCGGGCAGGTAGCTGCCGGCGGCGTCGGCCGCGGTCAGCCGGGTCGGGGCGCCCGCGTCGAGGGTCCCCAGATGGATGCCGCCCGTGTCGGGCCCGCCCTGCGCGTAGAACACGAAGTGCCGGCCATCGGGCAGGAAGACCGGCCATCGGTGGCTGGCTTGCCGGTCCAGCGTGGTCACGGGGGCGGCGTCGCCCCCGGCGGCCGCGACCCGGAACAGCGGGCTACCGGGGTTGGGCGCAAACAGGAGGACGCCGTTGGCATTCCAACTCCCGCCACGCCCACCTGAGGCCGGCGCCAGCGTGCGTGGCGCCCCGCCGCCCAAGTCGAGGCGTTTGAGCTGGCCATCGGCAAAGAAGGCGACCGACCGGCTGTCGGGCGCCCAGAAGGGATAGGTCGCGCCCTCAGTACCCGCCAGCGGCTGCGCCGTGGTGTCCCCGAGGGAGCGCAGCCAGAGGCGGGGGGCGCCGTCGCCGGCGGCGACGAACACGATCTGCCGCCCGTTGGGCGAGAGGGCGAACGACAGCGGGTCCCCGCCGGCGGGGGTGGTGATGTCGAGGCGCGTCTCGAGTGGCACGGTGGGAGGCGCCTCGCGCAGGTACCGCACGGCGGGGACGGCGAGCACGGCCACAGCGAGACCGAGGCCTGCCGCGACCACCCACGCGAGCCGTGTGCTGCGGGCGGACGATGGCGACGGCGTGGCCCCGAGGGTCGACGTGTCCGCAGCCGGCGCCGTCAGTGCCTCGTCGAGTTCAAGCCGCACATCGCCTGCGTCATGCACGCGCCGCTTGCGATCTTTCTCCAGACATCGGCGCAGTAACCGGCGGATCGGCGCGGGCGTCGTCGCCGGCAATGTCGACCAGTCGGGTGCCTTGGTCAGCACCGCCGCCAGCGTGTCGGAGATCGTCGTCCCCTCGAACAGCCGCGTCCCGGTCAGCATCTCGTGGAGCACCACGCCGAACGACCAGAGGTCCGCGCGCTTATCGACCGCGTGACCGCGCGCCTGCTCCGGCGACATGTACGCCGCCGTGCCGAGGATGATGCCGGCCTCGGTGGCGTGGATTGAGAGCGTCGGCGAATTGGCAAGATGTTCGGATCCCGGACCCCGGACCCCGGATCCCGTCTCGATCGCCTTGGCGAGTCCGAAGTCCAACACCTTGACGGTGCCGTCTGGCCGAACCTTGATGTTGGCCGGCTTGAGGTCGCGATGGATGATCCCCTGCTCGTGCGCGGCTTCGAGGGCTTCAGCGATCTGGCGCGCGATCGGTAACGCTTCGTCGATCGAAATCGGCCCGCGCGCGATCCGTTGCGACAGGTCTTCGCCTTCGACCAGCTCCATCACCAGCGCCGTCACACCACCTGACTCTTCGATCCCGAAGATCTGCGCGATGTTCGGATGGTTGAGGGACGCGAGCACCTGCGCTTCGCGGCTGAATCTCGCGAGGCGATCGGGGTCGTTGGCAACGGCCGGCAGCAGCACCTTGATCGCCACGTCGCGATTCAACTTCGCATCGCGCGCGCGATACACCTCGCCCATCCCGCCTTCGCCGAGCGTGGAGAGGATTTCGTACGGTCCGAGGCGCGTGCCGGGGGACAGCGGGATGGAGGGCAGTATAGCGGTTGCCGGGCCGTGCGGACCGGTTAGTTCATCTCCTTTCGCCGGATGTCAAAACTGCAACGTCTCGACGCGATTGAAGGCCGGTGACCGGGCTCATGCCGCCGTGAGGAACTCCGGCGGGGCGTAAACTTGGCGGGCACGTAGCGGTTCAGGTCCTTCCGTCTCGCATGAGCGCCGGAGCCGCGGCATGGTCTCGGCTGCGCGAACGAGGTAGATCGGCTCAGGCGCAGCGCCCACCGCCGCGGTCCACGATGGTGGTGACTGATGGGATCGCATGGCGAACACCTCGACCACGCCAGCCGCCACGGCCAGTTCCAGGGCGGTCCAGCCGGTCGGACGCAACACCTGCGCCCAGATCACGCCATCGCGCGTGGCGTTGGCCACCCACTGGCGCGCCGAGAGCGCGTCACGGGCGAGGAGCGCGTCAACCAGATCACGCAGTTCCATATTCACTCTCCCATAAGTCGTCGAAGGCATAGCGCGCTTTCATCTCACGACCGGGAACCAGGTGTGATTCGACCTCTTGCCACACCTCGGCGCGAGTCCCGCGGCATTCCTGCAGCAGCCTCCGCGCATCGTCGACATCCAGATCATCTCGCCAGGCGGAGAGTTTCATCGCCAGGAGTTGTGTGATGGACAGCGTTCGCACCTGGAGGGCCGGCGTGTCGCGTAGCACCGGGCCCAACGATAGTCCGTGAACGTATCCTTTTGCGGCATCGTTGAGCCAATCGCTGGGCAATTCGAGCGTCTCGGCAACCGATGCGGCGGCGTCGGCGACGCGAGATCGCGCCTCTGGATCCAACTGAAACGCGTCAACATCCTTGGTCGAGTCGCGCGAGCCAAACAACAGCACCATGGCCGCCCCGCCGACCACGATCAGGTCGACGCGCGGCTGGCCGGGCGGGAGCCGATCGGCCAGCAGATCCAGCGCCATCAGGATGGTCTGCCGAGTCAGGACGTTCACACCGGTGATGGTAGCAGTCGGACGAGGATTGACGAAGTCGGGTGACGATTACGGCAGGCCGTCACCCTCACTTGCGCTCGACGATCCGGATAACCGACTCCGAACGCGCGCCACCGTACAGAATGGTCCGGTCGTCTTTCGAAAGCGCAAAGACATCCGCGAATGGGAGCAGCGGAAGACGCACAGTGAGCACCGTCCGCTGCAGCGACACCGTATCGAGCACCACGGCTTCGCCGCTCTCGGTCAGGTAGAGCACGCGGCGGCTGTCGGAAAGCCAGCGGACACCTTGGTCCGATCGCCACTAATCTAACGCTGTCACGCCATTCGATTCTTCAATGCCGTAGATCGCGGCGATGTTGGGGGGATTGAGCGCGCCGCCCCCTCGATACGACCCGAACACGATCCGGCGTCCGTCCGGCATCCACACCGGCGCCCAGTCCAGGCTCGGATCGGACGTGAGGCGCGTGAGATTCTGTCGAGCGAGATCCCAGATCCAGATGTCATTCTCCCCGGACGTCGAGCGCGACGTGCATTCCGTCCGGCGACAAGCGCGGATCGCTATACGCGCGGGGTGGAGCGGTGATCGCCTCCTCGCCGCCCTGTCGATTCACCCAGACCAGCGTCCGCCGGATGGCACTTGTAGTCCCGCCCCGGACATACGTGAGGAAGCCTGTCTGCGACACGGCAAATCCGGCGGTGCCGATGGTCGCTGCTCCTGGAGCGCCCTCGACGATGGCGACCGGCCGGCCGCTCGTCTCGAGTCGGTTGAGGTCAAACGGCACCGCCATCAGGTTCCCGCCGAGGATATAGACGATGTGCCCCGTCGGGACGTATCGGGCGTGATAGCCCTGCTCGATGATCGTGTGATGTTTTCCGGTCGCGAGCGATAACACAGCGACGTGCGCATCGTCGAAGCTGCCGCCGGCGTTGGTCGACACTGAGAAGAGCATGGCGGTGCCGCCGGGCAGCAGTTCCAGCCATGAGTGCCTGGTTTCCTTCTGGCCGGTGTCGAGTGTGGTCAACGGCTCCGCCGTGCCGCCGCCCGCGTTCACGCGGAACAACGACCAGCCCGTGCCTTGACCGGCACTGCGGGTTTTCGTACTCGGAAACACGATGGTATCGTCGGCCCCCCACGCGCCCGCTGGAATGCTGGCGTCGCAAAGGGTGAGTGGTGGCCCCTCCCCTCACCGCGATCTTCCTCAACTGGCCCGCCGGCAGGAACGGTGCGGTGAAGTAGCCGACCCATTCACCGTCTGGCGAGAAAAACGGATTGTACGCGTCGTCAGTACCGAGCATTGGCTGCGCCTCGAGTTGGTCGAGATTGCGCATGTCCAGCAGCCGCCGTCCGCCGTCATCGACGGTGTAGACCAGGCGCGTGCCGTCGAGATGGCGAGGCCGCCTGCGTACGATGCCGCGGCCGGCAGATTGATCGAGAACCGCTGCACCGGTGCGCGATGCACCGATGCATTCCACGTCACACTCGATACGATGGCGTCGGTGATCAAGCTCGCCGCGACAACAGCGGCGGCTGGCAAGAGCCGGCGGCGCCAAGCTGGTCGTGGGTCGTCAGTGGTCAGTCGTAAATCTGGCGGCGCATCGATGGCGATTCGCGCCTCGCCGATGTCACGCAGCCGCGCCTTCGGATCTTTCTTCAGACAGCGCGTCAGCACGCGCCAGACGTCAAGCGGGACGTCCGACGGGAGCGCGCTCCAGTCAGGCTCCTTGCTGACCACCGCCAGAATCGTGTCAGTCGCATCATCGCCGGCGAATGCGCGCTTGCCGGTGAGCATCTCGAACAGCACGCATCCGAATGCCCAGATGTCCGTGCGCCGGTCGACTGTTTTGCCGCGTGCCTGCTCAGGCGACATGTAGGCGGCGGTGCCGAGGATGATGCCGGCTTCGGTGGCATGAATGGAAAGCGTTGGCGAATTGGCGATCCGATCGGCGGAACTAAAGTTCCGCCCTCCTGGCGCGGCGTCCATCGCCTTGGCCAATCCGAAATCGAGCACCTTCACGGTGCCGTCGGCGCGCACCTTGATGTTCGCCGGCTTGAGATCGCGATGGATGATCCCCTGCTCGTGCGCGGCTTCGAGTGCTTCGGCGATCTGCCGCGCGATCGGTAATGCCTCGTCGAGCGGGATCGGTCCGCGCGCGATGCGTTGTGAAAGATCCGCACCTTCCACCAGCTCCATCACCAAGGCTGTGATGCCGTTCGACTCTTCGATTCCGTGGATCTGCGCGATGTTCGGATGATTGAGCGACGCCAGCACCTGCGCCTCGCGGGAAAATCGCGCCAACCGGTCCGGGTCGTTCGCGACCGCGGGCAGCAGCACCTTGATCGCGACATCGCGATTCAACTTCGCATCGCGCGCGCGATAGACCTCGCCCATGCCGCCGGCGCCCAAGGCGGAGACGATCTCGTACGGCCCGATGCGCGAACCGGCGGTGAGGCTCATTGTTTCGCCGTGGGCAGGAGGCGTTTCAACTCCTCCGCCCAGTTCAGCACGATGTTCATCTCGGTCACCGGCTTCTCGCCCTCAACCGTCTCAAGCATTAGGAAGCGTTGGCCGTCCGGGCTCACACCAGACGCACCCGTGGGAATGGTCGGCCCTCGGAACTGTTTTTCAAACAGGACTCGGGGCGTCTCGGGCCTGAACCCCGGAACCGTCGTGACGTTCACGGCCATCATCTTCGCGCCGTTGCGATAGAAGAGCTCTCTGCCGCCGTTCGACCACAGCGGTTCCATGCCGCCCTCGGTCGAGATCTGCCACTTACCCCCGGCACCCGCAAACGGCTGCACGTACACTTCCCAACGGCCCGACTCGTTCGAGATGTATGCGAGCCAGCGGCCGTCGTGCGAGACCCTCGCCTGCTCGACCGTCGAGCGCGTCTTCAGGATGGGCCGCGCCTTGCTGACATCGGCCATCGGCGTGACCCACACCTCGGCACCGCCGCCAAGAATTCTCCGGATCGACACCAGCTCCTTGCCGTCGGCAGACCATGCTTGCGGCGAACCACTGTTCGCCACCTGCGTCAACTGCTCTTCGGCGCCGCCGCCGTTCGCCAGCTTCTGAAACACGATCGCCGGTCCGCTGCGGCGTTGATACGTGACGCGGGTGCCGTCCGGCGTCCAAAACGGAAAGCTGTTGTTCAATTCAAAGGTGAGCCGCGTCAAGCTCTTGCGCTCGATGTCGTAGGTCGCGATATCGTTTCTGGTACCGGTGGGGATCTGCAGCGCAATCTCTCGCCCGTCCGGGGATAGGCTGAACTGATTGTAGCTGCGCGTGGGAGCTGCCAGTGGTTCAGCCTCTCCCGTGCGGTCCACCCACACGAACCGCTGGGTGGGTTGCACAAGGCCGCCCTTGGCATAGACGAGCGTTCCCGACGAGGACACGCCGTACACTCCCGCGCCACTCTCCCCGTAGCGGAGATCTTCGATCACCGGTATGGGAACGCCGGCAGTCTCCACGCGACGCGGATCGAAAGCTACGGCCATCAGGCTTCCCGCACTCCTGTAGACAAGATGCCCGGTCGAGAGAAAGCGAGCGTCGGCGCCGCCCTCGATGATCACCCGGCGCTCACCGGTCTTTAACAGCTCCGCCACGATGGCGGAACCCGAGTTGCGCATGACGGTGAACACCACGGCGCCGCCATCGGGCATGATCTCGGGCCACCGATAGGCGGTCTCCTCCGTGCCGGCAGGGCTGGCAATCACCTGGGCATCGCCGCCGGAATCCGTGATCCGAAGTAACCCACGAGCACCGTCAGAAGGCGAAAACACGATCACCCCGCCGGTGCCCCAGCTCGCGCTGCTGGGTCCGCCAACGATTTCGACCAGCTCGACAGGCGCGCCACCCTGGAGTGACGTTTTCTGTAGCTTCGAGTTGGCGAAGAATCCCAACCATTGGCCGTCAGGGGAAAAGAAAGGGGCGGTCGCGCCAGACGTGCCGGGAATGGGCTTGGCGTCGAAGCGAGCGAGGGACCGCAGATACAACTGCCCATCGGCCGAGAACACGAGCTGCGTGCCATCAGGTGAGAGCACCGGCTTGGCCCCGCCAAAGCCTGCCACTCCCGGGGGCAGAGTGATCACTGCGCGACTGACCGGGGATGCCGCGGTCTGTCTCGGCACCCAGAACGCGAGGACGAGCACCAATCCCGCCGCGAGAGCGCCGGCCACCATCCAAGGCAGCGCCCGCGGCAGTAGCGAGCGCTCCGGAAGTGCGGCTTGAGTGACGGCACTGTCCATCGCCGATGGCGCGGTTAGCGCTTCGTCGATCTCAATGCGAGCACCGCCGGCGGAATCGAGCCGACGCATCGGGCCCTTCTCGAGCGACCTTCGCAGCAACCGACTGATACTTGGCGGCAGGTTGGCCGGCAACGCGTCCCAGTCCGGTGCCTTGCTCACCACCGCCACGATCGTGTCGGTCGCATCGTCACCTTGGAATGCGCGCGAGCCGGTGAGCATTTCGTAGAGGACGCACCCGAATGCCCAGATGTCTGTGCGCCGGTCAACGGCTTTCCCTCGCGCCTGCTCCGGCGACATGTAGGCGGCGGTGCCGAGAATGATGCCGGCCTGCGTCGCATGGATCGACAGCGTCGGCGAATTGGCGATCTGATCGGCGGAGCCGTCGGGACTGAAGTCCCGCCCTCCTGGCATGCGGTCGATCGCTTTCGCGAGCCCGAAGTCGAGCACCTTCACCGTACCGTCGGCGCGGACTTTGATGTTGGCCGGTTTGAGATCGCGATGGACGATGCCCTGCTCGTGCGCGGCTTCCAGTGCCTCCGCTATCTGTCGCGCCATCGGTAATGCTTCGTCGAGCGGAATAGCGCCGCGGGCAATTCGTTGCGATAGATCCTCGCCTTCCACCAGCTCCATCACCAACGCTGTAATGCCGTTCGACTCTTCGATGCCGTGGATGTGCGCGATGTTCGGATGGTTGAGCGACGCCAGTACCTGCGCTTCGCGGCTGAATCGCGCCAAGCGGTCAGGGTCGTTCGCGACCGCAGGCAGCAGCACCTTGATCGCCACATCGCGATTCAACTTCGCGTCGCGCGCGCGATACACCTCGCCCATGCCACCCGCGCCGAGGGTAGAGAGCTGTCTCTTATACACATCTGACGCTGCCGACGAATAGAGAGGTGTAGATCTCGGTGGTCGCCGTATAATTAAAAA
>ENA-ORBV01015182-ORBV01015182.1-microbial-mat-metagenome-genome-assembly--contig:-NODE-15182-length-11378-cov-7.504469_pt1 | contig 11378 bp, 17 predicted proteins | sample MGYA00237777_ERZ505514 | MGnify/ENA primary metagenome ERZ505514 (study PRJEB26160, sample SAMN06269048) | microbial mat metagenome | isolation source: Oligotrophic lake microbial mat | place...
TTTTCAAGCAGAAGACGGCATACGAGATTCGCCTTAGTCTCGTGGGCTCGGAGATGTGTATAAGAGACAGGTCAGTTGGAGCGCCGACGTGACGGTGTGGTCGACCTTCTCCGCGAGCGCGCCCGAACTCGCGCAGTTCGCAGTCAACCGGCTCCGCCAGCCCCCCGCCTATCTGGCGACCATTCGTTGCTGCGGGCGCTTGCGAGTGCATCCCGTGACCCCGATCGTCACCGATGACTCGCTCTTCGTGTTCATGGAACCAACCTCGCCGAAGCTCGCCGATCTCGTGGCCCGACGCCACTTCGCACTCCACACACGCGTCGACGACATTGCTGGAACTGGTGGCGAGGCGTTGCTCACCGGCTCCGCCAACCGCGCCACCGACCCGGCGATCCGATCGCGCGTCGCTGACCTGGCGCCGTACTACCCGGCAGACCGATACGAACTCGTGGAACTGGTGCCCACTGAGGTCAAGGTCCGCGGATACGGCGACATCACTCTGCCCTCACCCGTGTCATGGAAACTGATCGCCGACGAAAGGACGTTGTAATGCTGAGTGTGAATGCCTACCCAGCCGAATATGTCACCGCCTCCCGGGCCCGCTTCGCAGCCCTGCTCAACGCGTACCGGCATCTCACCGATGGAACGTCCGCCGATCGAGGGGTCAACACTGCTGATTTCGAACCCCGCTTCATCGGATCAGTGATCGTGTCACTCGATGCCTCTTTCGTGCACCGCGTACGAGCCCAAGAAGGCAAAGACGGAAACCCACTCAACGAGGTCCGCATGCTGGCCGCCTCCATCCTCACCAACAACGGCATCCTCGCCCCGAACACCACGATCAAGTACGTCGCCGAGCATTCTGTGGCCGGAATAGGGATTGGACAGCCGGTCAACCCGACCATCGACGCGATGGAGGCGCTCATCGTCGCCGTCCACGACGAAATTCAGACCCGGTACTCCGAGTGATCACCAGCAGAGTTGAAGCGATCGCTCCTGGGAGCAACCGTCGCTCGACCGGTGACCGAGCCGAATACGATCGACGAGATGAGCGACAACTCACAGATCAGGTCCCTGGCAGCGGTCCCGAATCTGCGTTACCGAAACCTCTCCGCCGCAATCGGATTCCTTGCTGAAGCGTTCGGGCTCGAAGCGACCTTCATCGCAACTGGCAAGCCCGGCCAAGTGGTGCATGCCCAACTCCGGGCTGGCTCCACCATGATCTACCTCAGCCCCGACGTTGCCGACGACCGGTACGGGATGCACAGCCCACTCGCCCTCAACGGTACGAACCAATGCCTGTGCCTCGTCATCGCTGGCGACGTCGACGAACACGCCACACATGCGGAGCAGGCGGGTGCCGAGCTCATCAACCCTCCTCACGACACGGACTTCGGCGGGCGCGAGTACAGCTGCCGCGACCCGGAAGGCCATGTGTGGACGATCGGCACCTACGCCGGCGAACCCGAAGCCGTCGTCGCCTGACACCCAATCGACAACGACCGGCGAGTCAGTCAGCACGCGACCGGTGGCAGGACCTGCGTGGTGACGGCCGAACAGGCTGCCGTGGGCCTTCGATCAGACGTCCGGGTCGTCCATGAGCTACTGTGAAAGAGCCGCCGCAACGTCTGATAGGGGACATTGTGCTAAGTCCAGGAACCCCTTAATGCGGCCTATCATCGGCCTCTCATCGCCATTGAAATGAAGAAGGGCGGCCGATGTTCTGGCCGCCCTTCGTATTTCTCGCGCGCGGACCTGAAGGTCCGCACCTACGTTCGCCCCGCGTTCTCCGCGTGATACGGGTTTGCCTACCGCCGCGGTCCGCGCGGACCACCACGGCCGCCGCCGCCACCGGGACGGCCGCCACGATCACCACCGCGGCCACCGAAGCCGCCGTCGCGTTCCGGCGGAGCAGCAGCCTTGTGGGCCGCCTTCTCTTCCGGTGAGTAGCGCGGCTTGTCGCCTTCGCCCTCTTTGAGGAGGGGCTTGCGGCTCAGGCGCACTTTGCCGGACGGGTCGATGTTCACGACCTTCACTTCGATCTGCTCGCCCTCGCGCACTTCGTCGCGCACGTCGTTGACGCGATAGTTCGCCATCTCCGACACGTGCAAGAGACCGTCGCAACCGGGCATGATCTCGATGAACGCGCCGAAGTCCGTGATGCGCTCCACGCGGCCGAGATACGTCTTGTCGACTTCCGGCGTCGCCGTGAGTTCCTGAATGATTGCGATCGCCTTGGCGCTCGCTTCACCGTCCGAAGACGCGATGTTCACGCGGCCGTCATCCTCAACATCGATCTTCACGCCCGTGCGTTCGACGATCGAGCGGATCATCTTGCCGCCGGGGCCGATGATGTCGCGGATCTTCTCGGTCGGGATGCGGACCGTGATGATGCGCGGCGCGTGATTCGAGATGTCACCGCGCGGCGGGGCGGTCGCTTCATGCATCTTGTCGAGAATCTCGAACCGGCCCTTGCGCGCCTGTTCGAGCGCCTGTCGCATGACGTCCATCGAGAGCCCGGAGACCTTGATGTCCATCTGCAACACCGTGATGCCCTGACGCGTGCCGGTGACCTTGAAGTCCATGTCGCCGTAGTGATCTTCCGCGCCCGCAATGTCCGTGAGGACGGCGAACTTGCCCGTCGCCTCGTTCGCCACGAGGCCCATCGCCACACCGGCAACCGCCTTCTTCAGCGGCACGCCGGCGTCCATCATCGCGAGCGCGCCGCCACAAACGGATGCCATGGAAGACGAACCGTTGCTCTCGAGAATGTCGGACACGATGCGGACCGTGTACGGGAATTCTTCTTCCGACGGCATCATCGGGAGGAGCGCGCGCTCCGCGAGCGGCACCGCTGGTGGAGAAACGGTTACAGCTTGATGGCCCAGGACCGTTCCCACGGCTGCATCGCGCGACGGCCGCCGGCCTGAAAAACGAGGCGAGTTAGTCGAGCAGCGCTGCGACTTCGTCCAGCAAGGCAGGCAAGTGGCTCGCGATCACGCCCCACACCGTGGCATCGTCGATGGCGTCGTAGCCATGGATGATGCGATTGCGGAAGCCACCATGCGCGGAAGATGACCGATGCGAGCGGCCACCTCGCTGTCGGTTGTGGCGAGGCGGCCCAGCGCCTCACCGATGACCTCGAACTCGCGTTCGACAGCCCTGCGAAACTGACGATCGGATTCATAGTCCGCGAACGTGCGCCCCTCGCACCAGCCAAGGATGCTGCGTCCCGACTCCAATACGTCAAACAGCAGCTTCTTCGCCCGGTTGTCCATAGATGAGTCGACGAGTGGATTCGACTTCGCGACGAAAGTAGGGGTTCCGCATGGCGTGCTCGGTCACCAGATCCACGCGCCTTCCGAGCAGATGCTCAAGGGCGTCGCCAAAATCAAGATACCGATCGGCGTATGCCCCTGTCGGCTGACGGTCCGCCATATCGACGACGAAATCGACGTCGCTCGACGGCTGCAGTCGATCCGATGCGGCCGAACCAAACACGTACAGTCGCCGCACGCCAAAGCGGCGGCAGAGTTCCGCCAGTCCGGCGCGATGCTGTTCGATGAGGGCCGTCACGCGAGCTATTCTACTCCGCTCGGGCACATGAAGAAGGGCGGCCGATGTTCCGGCCGCCCTTGGGGTTTCAAGCCGCGGACCTGAAGGTCCGCGGCTACGACTGTTGAATTGCTGCTTACCGTCGCGGTCCGCGTGCGCCGCCTTCTCTTCCGGTGAATAACGCGGCTTCGTGCCCTCGTCGTCCTTGAGAATCGCCTTGCGGCTGACACGCACCTTCCCAACGGATCGATGTTCACGACCTTGACCTCGATCTGCTCGCCTTCCTTGAGCTCGTCGCGCACGCCGTTACTTGATGGAGCGCGCTTGACAGACCGTGGTAACGCTGCTGTTGCGCACCTCCGGTGTCGGCCTCCAGGCGGGCGACGTCCCGGCGTGCCGCCGCCAGTGTCGCCTCGGCGGCGCTCAGGCAGACTGCCCGGCCTGTCGCGCCGCGTCCACGGTGCTCTGGCTGGTGACGCCGGCAGCGCCCAGCGCTTCGGCTCGGCGCGCCTCGGTCGTGGCAAAGGTGTGCTGGCTCCTGACGTCTCGGACCTGCGCGTCGACCGTGGCGACGGCGCTTCGGCCCCGCTCGACCGCTGCGGCCGTGGCGGCCACCCGGGTATCGAGGTCCACCGGTTCCATCTCGGCCAGCAATTGTCCGGCGGTGACGGTGTCGCCGACGTCGACAAGCACGCGTCTGACGCGCCCGGCGGCGGTGGGTCCGATCAGGTAGGCGCGCCGGGCCTCGACGGTGCCAATGCCGAACAGCGTGGGGGCCACATCATTCCGCACGACTGGCGTCACCGTCACCGGGATCGGTGCGAGCGGGCCGCTCTGCGTGGCCACCCAGGTCAGCGCCAGGAGCAGCCCGAGGGCCACCACCGCCACCCATACCTGGCGCGGAACTCTGAAGCCCCATTTCATAACGTCATCGGTCCGTGAACTGGGTCAACAGGATGGAGACGGACGGCGCCGCCACGATTTCATGCACGACGCCGGGCTCGATGGTCACCAGCACGCCAGGCTTTAGTGGCACCGCCGGACCTTGGCCGGGGAGCGTGAGCGTTCCCCTGCCGGCGACGCAGTGAATGGTGATCGGCACGGGCGCCTTGTGCGCGGCGAGCGTGGCCCCGTTGCGCAGCGTGATCTGGACCAGTGTCCGAGCCGGTCCGGTGAACAGCGGCACCACCTGCTTGTCCGTGCCAGGCTCGATCGCCGTCTGCAAAGCGAGGATGGTCATGGGGTCCTTGCTGGCGGCTGCGTCGGGCGCGGTCGTGCTGGGGCGGCCCTGAGCACCGGCGGCAGACGCCAGACATGCCCCGACCGCGACCGAGACGAAAACCGCGACACCTTTGATGAACGACGAATGAATGCCCATATAACCGCCTCCGTTTGCAGTATGACCGTGCAGGTCACGTCAGCGCAGTGACTTTTGTCACTCGACACCGAGCACCGGTGCGTGATTGGAGGCCGGCATGTACGGGGCCTGAGCGGCGGCTGCGAGATCCGGGGTACCGGTCTACTCGGACGAGGCGAGGTCGCCTTTCAGGCCTTCAGGGTCGAGGATGGTGAGCTCTCTCGCCTCGACAGCGATAAAGCCCTGCACCTGGAGTCTGGCCAGGTTCCGCGACACGAGCTCACGCACGGTTCCGACATGCGCTGCGAGTTCCTGATGACTGGCCGGAAGCGTGATGACCGTGCCGCGCTCGGATGGGCGGCCGTTGGACGTGGCCTGTCGCAGTAGCCAGGAGACGAGTCGGTGGCGCACCGTGGTGAAGGACAACTCTTCGATCACGGCCACGACCCGCCGCTGGCGGGCCGCCACGACCTGCAGGATCTTCAGCGCGACCTCCGGGCGTTCCAGACATAGCGCGCGCACGTCGGCGCGCGAGATGAACAGGACCTCGGTGTCGGACATCGCGGAGGCCGACGCTGGATACGGGCCGCCGTCGAACACCGGCAGTTCGGCAAAGGAACTCCCCGGTTCCTCCACGGCCAAGACTTGCTCTCGACCAGAAGCCGAGGTCTTGAAAATCTTGACCCTGCCGGAGACGAGGACGTAGAGGCCCTGACAGGCACTACCTTCGGCGAACATGACCTCGCCTTGCGCGTATCGGCGAAAGTGTGCCCGATCGGCCAGGGACAACAACTCGGCCTGGTCCAGCGCCGCGAAGAGCGACTGCGCTTTGAGACTGGCTACAGTACTCGACACCTACCCATCATGCCATTCGCTGGTCCGCTCGCAAACGCGCGGCCGGAGCCGACTTCAAGGCGCATTATCGTGAGCCTCGAGTTTCCCGACGGACGCACCGCGGCCGACGTCGGCCTTCAGGACGGCGACGTCGGTCTTCAGGACGGCAACGGCAGCCTTCAGTACGGGAACGTCTGCGCAAAGGCCATCGAGTTTGCCTTCAATCCTGTTCAGCGTATCTGTGTTCGTATCTGTGTTCATCGGAACCTCCGATTCACCTCAGGAGCAAGGAGCGTGCCCCTGCGCCTGCCAGAGCAATCGGCATGGGAGTGGCAGAATCTGCAAACGCTCCAGTTGGAGTGCATTGCGATTTGTGCCATCACCCGGTGCCGGACGACGACGATACCATCGTCGTTGTCCGGGAAGGCGAGCACGATGAACACACGATGAACCTAGATCACGCCGCCTTTGTCTTTTTCCTTCTCAGGTTCCTGGTCGTACCCCGCTGCAGGACCGATGCGGTCGCCAATTTCCTGATCGGTGCCGCCACCTGGTTCTTCAACCGGAACCTTCGCCGGATCCTCAGGATCGCGCGGACTGTTTGGATGCAAGGGATCCGGTGTTGGCCGACTGGGTGGAATTGTGGGGGGAGGAGTCTGATTGTTCATGGGGTAAACGTATCGACGTTACGACTCTGAGGTCCGTACCAAAACGCACAGCGGTCGTCCAGCAGCGTAGCGGATACAATCGCGCCACGATGACATCAGCATTGGCTCGACAAGTTGTGGTGATGGCGCTGTGTGTGGTGATGGGACCGCGGCTGCTGGTGGCGCAGACTGCCGGAACAGCCGCAGTGCAGGCGCAGGCGCATGACAAGGCATTCTGGCAGGCCGTGGCAGCCAGCAAGTTTGCCGTCCCAACTGGTGCGGCGCTGCCCGCGCTGCTGGACGAACTCACCGCGCTGCTCGGCTCTCCGGATTCGGACCTGCGCGACGACATTGCCTACAGCGCGTTGACGCAGTGGATCTATCTCCAGCGCATCGTGCCGGTCGACGAGCGGCGGCGTCTGCTGCGCGAGTGGAGCCTGAACCTCGCAAGAGGCATCGGCGATCAGGGCTCACCTTCTGTGCTGCGTCGATCGTTTTCAGCGCTGGCCCTCGGCATGCTGGCCATTCTCGACAATGAAGCCCCGTATTTGGACCAGGAAGAGTTTGATCGCCTGTTGACAGTGACGCTGAGATATCTGAAGGATGAACGGGACGTCCGCGGCTTTGATCCTGCAGTGGGATGGATGCATTCGGTGGCACACACCGCGGACTTGATCAAGTTTCTCGCCCGCAGTCGGCACTTGCGTCCGGAGCAGCAGGCGACGATTCTCAGCGGGATCTCTGGCAAACTGCGATCGACACACACAGTGTTGATCAACGGGGAAGACGAGCGGCTCGCTCGCGCCGTCCTCTCGATTGTCGCGAGGCCCGACGTGGATGCTACGGGATTTGCGGGATGGGTGAAGAGTTTGGCCGCGCCTGAGCGTCCCGGCCCGCCGACGGTGCAGGACCTCGCGGTGGATCAAAACATTCGACACCTGGTTGTGTCGATGTTTGCGGTGATTTCCGCAGACACACGCGACCTGCCGCAGATTGTCCAGACGCGTGCCGTTCTACTGGCGCACTTGCAAGGAAAGTAAGCCCGGCCCCCAGGGGAGGACCGGGCTGCGTGTTATTTGCGTTTGTAGTACGACTTGCGGGTGGTCTCTCGCACGAGCGAGTCACCGTCCATCGACCAGCGCACGACTGACGTGACCGGCCCGTTGGGGCTCTCGAGCTCTCCCCTTCACCGCCCTGCCTGGAGGTTCGGAACGCCCTGCGACTTGGCGTCTTCCGCCACGTGATAACGGACGAGCAGGCAACGGCCGCTGTAGCGGCCTTCGATGCGGACCTGACAAATGGCCGACTCCTGCGCACAGCCATCAAGTGGCCTGCCGTATTTCGAGCGACATTGCGACTCAGTGAACAGCACGCTGCGACGACGGGAACGCGGAGCCTGGACATTCTTCACATCGCATCGGCGAAGGCACTCCGCATGAAAGAGATCGCCACCTTCGACTTGCGCCAGCGGGCACTTGCTGCGGCTGACGGGCTGATGGACGTGTCTAATTGGCGACCAAACTCGATGATTGCCGTCGCATGAGATTCGAAAACTGGGCCCCGCCACGGTCGCGGCCGTGCGCCAGGCAAGCCCGCAGACGCCTATTCGCGTGCGATTGGTCTTGAATCCGACCCGGCGGTGCGCCGCTTCCTGCAATCTGAACTCTCGCGAACCGGGACCTGCGTGATCGGGCCGTGACGGCGAACGAGGATTGGATAATCTCAATGAGTGAAGACCTGAATGAAGCCTGGCTGGAGATCACGGCTCCGGTCGCGCAAGGCCTGGTTGGCATCACCGCGGGGGATGAGCTTGTCGTTCTGACGTGGCTGCACCGCGCGCGACGCGGCGTGCTTCAAGTGCATCCGCGTGGGAGACGTGAGGCCCCGTTGATGGGCGCCGACGAGCGCTGACGGTTCGATGAACTGGATCCGAGGGAAGAATGCAGAACAACGTATCAACAACGAGCGCAGCCAATCGGCTTACCCACAACCTTCTTCGTTGTGGCATTGCGGCAGGGCCCTTCTACGTTATCGTGGGACTCGCTCAAGTCTTGACGCGGGAAGGCTTCGACGCGCGACGTCATGCGTTGAGCTTGCTTAGCAACGGCGACCTTGGTTGGATTCAGATTCTCAATTTCCTGGCGAGTGGCTTCCTGGTCATCGCCGGCGCACTGGGTCTCCGCAAGGTGCTGAGAGGGAGCCGAGGCGGAACGTGGGCGCCCCTTCTGCTCGGCGGGTACGGGGTCGGTCTGATCGGCGCCGGCGTGTTTGTCGCTGATCCAGGGTTGGGCTTCCCGCCTGGTGCCGCACTGGAGTCGACTGGCATGAGCCGTAGCGGCCTTCTGCACTTCGTCTTCGGTGGACTCGGCTTCTACGCGCTCATTGGGGCGTCGTTCGTGTGTGCCCATCGCTTCAAGAGTCTGAAGCAAACGCCGTGGGGCGTTTATTCGCTGATCACCGGACTCGGCTTTCTGGTCAGCTTTGCAGCGATCGCGTCGGGCTCCACGTCACCAGCGACCATTCTTGCGTTCTATGCCGCTGTATCTTGGGTGTGGGCTTGGCACAGCGCCGTGTACCTGAAGGTCCTGCGTGACGTGCCCGCCTTGGCGCCAGGGACCTTGTGAGCGGGAGCGCAGGTGAGTAGCTCGGCCGGCACCACCTCACGCTCGATTCCTGCTCGGCTGAACACGAGTTCGAGCTCGAACCTCTCACTTTCCGCCAAAGCGCGCTCGCTCTGGTCGAAGGTCCGCAGCTCAACAAGGCGCCCCTGTGTCTCTCGAAGTACCTCCGGTCGCGGATTGAAACAAGAATGTGCAACGCCCTGTAGCCGTGACTCGGATCCCTGCGTCGGTCGAATCGTACGAACGTTGGCTTCGTGGAACAGGACCTCAATAATCACTTCGGATACGATTTGATCCTCTAACCGTGGTACCACAATCCGACAGCCAACGATGTCTTGAATCTGCGTCAGGCGGATGCTTTCCCTCTTCAGCTTGTCGACGATCGAACCCGTCGTCTTCGGAAAACGGCCTGTCGGCTTCATTCGCGGCGGTCGCTCGCGAAGAACCCCTGTTACTTCCTGGTAGGACGGTCCGAACGAAAGGCGATACTCATCAAGCAGACGCAGATCGGCCTCGGTCACCGGCCCGCTTCGAAGCCGCTCCGAGCTTGTCAACCTGAGCGTTGGTCACAAACGGCAGTATCGCATACGCCCACTGAGCCCCATCGTGGCATCGTCGGGCCTGGGGGGATACGCGTCCCAAACAGTACGCGATGACGGAGTACACGTCGGCGAGCGGAACGGTGGGGTACTGCTGCGCGATCTCCTCGGCGGTCGCACCGGCCGCGAACGCGTCGACGATCGTCTCCAGAGTGACCCGGGTGCCGGCCACGCGTACCACCCCGTGGGCATCCGTATGGATGGGAACCTGCTCGAGCACATTGACCGCGTTCATGTCTGAAACCCTCGCTGGAATTATACGCGCCCAATCGATTGATGAGGGCGGCGGCATCAAGGTCCGCGGCGGTCCAAGGGAGGCAGGCCGAGCGTCCCAGGATGCTTCAAGTCGAGCCCCGCGGGGTGAACGAATCCATTCTTCAGATCTGGAAGGATCGGCCCACCGTCGCGCCTGCGGCGCTCTGGTGGGCAACCTCGCCTGTACTCACGAGCGAAGGTTGGTGGAAGCGGGCCTGACGATTCCCACTGAATCACCGGCGTCGACGCGGCGCCCAGTTCGAGGACGCACCACAGCCCGAGCTCTCGTTCCATTTCACGCAGCAAGTGCGCCAACTGCTTCCAGAACTCGAATCCGATCTTGCCGCGTTCGTGCTTGCAGAACCATGTCGCGCACACGCCGGGACGATGCCTCCAGATGCCGCAGGTGCCGGCCTCGCTATCGATGTAGTGCGGGCACCGTAGGCCAGGCGCCCGACCGAAATGCGCGCGGCCATTGTCGTAGAGCAGACGGAAGCCCCGCGATTGATCGAGGCCCCACGGGGTGACGGCCATGCGCGCCTCGATACGGCGCTCGACGGTCGCGCGCCCCGCCGCGAGGGCGGGGTCGCGATCCCTCAGGATGCGTCCGACGAGATAGTTGGGAATCGCGGGTTGATACGTGCAACAGCGCACGGACGGATCGAAGAACACGCCAGGCGAGGTGGTCTCGCCGGCCTGGCACATCACGCAGTTATCGCAGGTGGCCTTGCTCTCCTCGGCGGGAAGGACTCCGGAAAGCAGGTCGTGCAGCCACGGCGTGTAGAGCGGCGGGCGGCCGTTCTGTGCATGGCGATGGCGGGTGTCTCGCCGATAGTCCGCATGAAGGGGGTGTTTCGGTGACATAACCTCGAATCATCAGACACAGCCGAGGCACGCTCGGCACGCTCGTGGTTGTCGAAGTCGCGCTCGCGCTGGTGCTGCTGACCGCGGCCGGCATGCTGTTGTCGGCGTTCGAGCGCCTGCGCGGCCGCGATCTCGGCTTTCAGCCGCAGGGCGTGCTGACGATGCAGCCGGATTGTGCGCCTCGGAGCGATTGAGGGTCTCCGAATCGCCGGAGAACTCCGGAAGCAGTTCCGGCTTCAGGATCCCTCGTGGCCGGATGCAGAATCGCGCGCGAGTGACTTGGCCGCGCACATCAGGCTGGGAGCCCTTCTCCGCCGTGCAGGTGCTCACCCTGCTCGCAGACGCATTGTCACAAAGCGACCTGGTGCCCGCTTTTGACGCCGTGGCCCGCCGAGGTCCATGACGGGACGTGTGCCTGGCGGATACTGGTATCGCGGGCAGCCCGGGTGTCTCTGACCGGGTGTCCCTGACATAACGTCGCCGCAGTCCGCGCCTCGATCAACGTCCGGGGGTCGCGTCGAGCAGTCGGGGTAACATCTGAGGATATGCCCGGCAGGAAACGCTCGAAAGTGTTCGTCAAGCTCGCCATCGGCGCGGTGGTACTCGTGGGCCTCGGGTATCTGTTTGCCTTCTCGCTCACGACCTC
>ENA-ORBV01015183-ORBV01015183.1-microbial-mat-metagenome-genome-assembly--contig:-NODE-15183-length-11378-cov-5.284577_pt1 | contig 11378 bp, 6 predicted proteins | sample MGYA00237777_ERZ505514 | MGnify/ENA primary metagenome ERZ505514 (study PRJEB26160, sample SAMN06269048) | microbial mat metagenome | isolation source: Oligotrophic lake microbial mat | place...
ACAATTCCAATAATTTACTATAAATCAGTCACTCTTTGCTGTTTAGTATGATTGATATAAATATATATTATCATTTGTTTCTTATATTATGATTCTCTACATCGTGACAGCCATAAAACATTAATTTCCAATAGCAAACCAGCAGGTATGTAATGATCCGTAGCCCAATCTTTGTCTCAATTCATCTGCGGATGCAAGATCCCAGAACGCAATACAAACAGCGGGAGCGTTCAATCTATGACATATGCATATAGCCTTACAGACCTTCAAAGTCCTCACTGACAAAGTCCTCTTCTTCCAGTAACCGCGGATTTATGGTAGGCTCAAGGAAGTTCGGATTACGAGTGGGTTTTGGAGTAGGAGACCGTGTCGGAGCCCGTGTTGGCGGCTTAGTAGGAGTTCTTGTTGGGCTTGGAGTGGGAGGACGAGAAGGTGTCCTCGTGGGTGCTGCGTGATACAAGTTGACCGAGAAAGCGAGTGAGGAAACGATATCATAGTCGAGCAATGCCAGATTCTATTGGGCGAAATGTACAGGTACTACCGCGTACCATTCAAAGTCAATCAACATTCAACCACATACAGTAGCCCTTTGAACCCTGTTCTGGACTAACCTTGTGTTGGTGAAACGGTTGGCCCTGGTAGCGCACTTGGTGCATTCGCATCTACCAGTGGGGCAACGTCGGGCGCTATTGGGGTTGCACCAGGGACAGCATCGGGCGCGGGCGCTACTGTGGCCGCACCCGGTGGAGCAGGACCCTGCAGCTTTTCGTCTTTGAGAACTGCACCAGCCGCCAGATCGAGGCCAACGGTATTGCGAAAGTATGGCCCTGAAGGGATGACAAAGTTGAGAATGAACCTTTCGAAGTTTGCATCCTGAATGGCCGCAACAACAAGATCTGTTGCAGGTGGATCGTTGTCAAACAATGTATCAGCAACCATGTTGGTCCACCATCCACCTGTGGCCGGCTGGTCATCGAACTGGATCGGGATTAGGTTGTAATATCCATATGACGCTGTCAAGTTGGCCGCAAGTGTCTCATTGAAGAATGCGGCAGTATTCTTATACAGTTCTTCCAATTCAGCATCTGTTGGACCCGCTTGCAGGCGACGACGCCTTGAGGCAACATTGTAAACAATGGTGATATTTGTGGTGATAACGCTTCGCGAGATCATTGGAGCGTCTATACCAGCAGGCGCGTTCGTAATTCCAGGGGTTGCCGTGGGTTCACGTGATCCTGCAATGGGCATTTGTGACGGTCTTGATGTGGTGGGCCCCCTACTGGATTTACTCGAACCTCCCTCGGACATGGTCATTGAGCCTTTGGAACCCTTGGAACTCTTTGAAGAGCTAGACCCTTTGGACGACTTCGACATTGAACCCTCCATGGACATCTGAATAACACAATTGTCAATGCATAAAATTAGTGACTAAAGAAGCAAAGAAGCAGTGGGAGGTGACAAGGAGGACCTCTTTTGTAGAAGGGAACTTACTTGTTGTGAAGTGTTTTCGTCCGTCATTGACTTTTTAGATTTGGACACCATGGTCATGCTACCGTCGTTGTTGCTGCCCTTCTGTATTTTCCGTTACAATTGGAAGCAACATAATATAGGATTAGATTGATTCAAAGGTCTCAGTAATCTGGCCAACAAAGGATCTCAATTTCTAGAAACTCGGGTAAAACTTCGCTCACTTACACTGCTGCCACTACCGCTACCACTATTCATGCTTCCACTGCCGCTCATCTGGCTTTTAGTGCTGCCACTGCCGCTGTTGTTGTCGTTACTGTTCTTCAGTTTGGACATCATACTGCCACTATTATTATCATTATTGTCACCGCTACTGCTCTTGTTGCTCTTGTTGCTTTTGTTGCTTTTGTTGCTATTATTGCCATTATCCGGGCTGGGTGCCCTTGTGGGCCTCCTTGTGGGAGATCTCGTTGGGGACTGCGTAGGCGGTGACGCTGACACGGGAAGCTGCAACTTTCGGTGGTCAAGGCCGCGTCGGTCTAGGCCGCGTACAGTTCGTTGTTCTGCTGAGGCGGCCCACTGAAGGTGATTCAGGAGCAGTAACACCCCGATTGACTTGCTGATTCGATTCATCATGGCGAAATACTTCGGAAGGGAAATAAAATTAAACTTTGCTAGTCAATATAATGATGATAGATTAAAACAACAATCTCAAAGATAATAAGGAAAGCGAAGAGTTCATCAACCACCACCACTAAATTGGCATTTTTTTTTTAGGATGCCGACTTCAGCGGATCACCGCTCCTTTTGTCGAGTAAAAAACATAGCTTGTGGCGAGTTTTTGTCTCATGTCATCATAAAATTTGTGATATTCCCACTACGATCGGCGGAAAGCCAAAATGTGATACCAAAAGTGGTCGCATTTTGTACCGTCGTCAGTGATTCGTGCCAAAAATTCAAAATTCCGCACGCGTGCATTCATTGGAGCATTATTTTTGTCTTGGTTTGCAATAATGGTCTGTCCGTCAGCTGCTATTTTGCAAGGGTTAAGGCTAACTGTAGTCCTACAGACGGAACAAAAATAATAATAATAATAGTATGACAAAACTTGTTGGAGTCAACACGGCCCCAGGCCCATCCATCGATTGAATGACGAAGATTTATGGCTACGTTGGCGAACAACAAAACCCTGCCTATTGGTTTCTTTGACCCTTGTGTAACTGGTGGAAATTGATACAATAATACTGAGAGGTACAGTGCATGCAGACAAAAGAGACCGACCCGAGTTCACTCCAATCAAATGATGTTTACTCCGATTGTAGCAGATCGACACATGTGCATGCTAGTTCGTTGTTTGTTTGATGGCTCACCATCGAGGGCATGAATTGCCATATTGTGGATGTCTTCATTTGCTAACAGGAAAGCTAATTAGTAGCTACTTGAATAAGTCGTGCCAACTATTGACGATGCGTCTCTACAATGCAGCCTCTTGCACTCCCTGCAGCACAGCATGGGATGTCTCCGCAAGCAAAACATCCAAGCCTGGATCGTTTGCTCCTGAAGCCCATGTCGTCGGACATGGGAAACTTAGTCCTGCAGCTTCGAAAATCTGTAGCCCGGACAATTCTACGGACGAAATTTATGACAATGAGCAAGCAGACGGAGGCCGTCACAATTCAGTTTCCATAGTCCAGAATACTGATTCCAGCCGGTATCAGTACCTTTTGAAGATACCATCTAATACCACAAAAGAAACTCTACTCTTTGACAATACATCCCAAGGTTCTTTCACTGCCTCTGGCGACAGGGATACCCGGAATGGCGAGAGAATGGAAGATAATAAACATCAGCTCCCAGCTTCATCGAATCGACGAATGCCTCGTTCTGACCGAGGAGAGAAATCGAACCAGCACCTCTTGACGTATAATGGAGCGGATCATAAGATACAAGATTATTACTATGGGAAATTCATGTCAGAGGGGAAGGAAGAATTTTCTACAGGTGCATATGAAGACGACGATGCCGAAAGCTCATGTTCCACTTTGACTACCACTCGATCCATGCTCCTGCAGCAGCAAGACTGTGCAGTCACAGTTAATAGCCTTTCATACAGTCACAAAACTTCTAAGTCAGATGAGGAAGTTCTACAACGGCCAGTTGCGACTGATAGTGAGTATTCTGCTCTCCTGCAGAATCGAGAAATCTCAGTCTCGAGAATCGAAAACGTCAAGGCAGACCTACACGTCGAAACTGGGATTGATGGCGAGGGAAAGTGCGAGGAAAGGACGTATCCGCTTGATTCTCCTTGCGCCGTGGCGAAAAGCAATGACGGTTCAAGCATCCCAGCGCGCCAGCCTACTACGTCCAGCAGAGATGAGGCTACTGCCCTGATCAGTTCCCCAAGGACACCAAAGCCACAGGCGAAGCCAGCATGCAAGAGCTGGGTCCCGAGTGGCACGAATAGTGAAGGCGATAACTTTCTCGCAGTCAAGTCTCGGCTGAAAAGGGTACCCATTACGGACAATGCAAGACTAGAGGAAGAACGAATCGAGCTATTCCCCAAAAAGCGATCGCCTGATGGCACAGCAGATCGTAAGCATAGCCCTTCAAGACTGGGTGTGACTTGTAACTTTCCATCTGCGCCAAAAAATGCACCCACATCTAATATCTGCGAACACTGGGACCCATTGCACGAGAAAACTGATTCTGTCAATAAAGAAGAGACCTGGGAAGGCTTTGGCATACCCTTGGATCCCCACCAAGGCGATTTGGTGCCTTCGCAATCGAGCGCGAGTGACGAGTCACCATTTCCTTTCGATATGATGGTTCCAGAAAAAAGAGAACCTGATTTTTCCGGTACACCTTTGTTGTTGGAGACTGGGCAGAACGAATATGAGAGACCGGCTACGGAGAATTCGGACGAGGTGGACGCTTTGAAACCAGAGTGTCAAGGAAAGAGTAAACAGCGCGACATTCGAAAACTACTTGCCAAAGGGGGTGGACGAGCGCAGCGACGGCTGCGCCGAGACTTTTTGCAAGGGCCGAAGCTATTGGGTCCGATGCTAGAATCTCGCTTCACAAAGTCCTACTGGCGACGACTGCAACACCAGCAGAACAACGAAGCCGCTCCGAGCCAGAGTCTAGATGACAAAGTTTTCTTGTCACAGTCTAGCAGTGGTTGTCAATTAGAAGGCAAGCAATCTGGAGATAGCTTTGAATTCAACGCCGAGGACATTTGGTGGGAATCGAGCGGTTCAAGTGGCAATGAAGTAGACCACAGTGGTCGCCCTGCTGAGGCTGAAGCACAAACTTTTGAAGTCGTCAATGCTGAGTTTCGGGGCCAGCTACAAACTTTTTATTTGGAACGTGTGCAAGCCTGTGAATCATTCCTGCAAGCCAATAACGCCCAGGACCATGGGGATCTTCTTGCCAGTATCGATGCAGCAGATACATCTGGGCTCTCCTTGACACTGGAACACATTTTTGCTTTGAAGTCACTAGTGCCTACAAGAGAAGAGGAAGGCGCCACCACATCATACCAAACAAATGTCCGGGATAAGGCAATACGAGTCACATCAACTACGGGAGAGAAATTTATCGCAGCTATGGCTGGCATCAATGAATTGAAGCAAAAACTAGAAGCCCTAGAGTTTCAGCTTGAGTTCCCAAAAGCCATTGATAAAATATTCGCTGGTAAGTTGTTGGTTTTAGTGTTGTGTAAGTGGGAGCAAACCCTCTTTCTAAAAGTCATTTCTTCGCTGTCCTTCCAGATTACCTCATTTACAAAAAGGCTTGCGAAGAAGTGAAGAGTTCAGCAAGGCTCAGAAAAGTATTGGGCATCGTTAGCTCACTTGGCAACCGCCTAGTCGGTAGGAATCCGGGTAGAACACAGACATGTAAGCTTTCCGTACAAGCCCTCGATAGGCTGCTCGATGGCATCGATTTGCATTCAAACCCGAAAGGGAATTTTTTGGGTGCCACAATTTCCGGGATTCGAAATTCAAACCCATCCTTGCTGAAACTGCGAGAGGAAATGCCATCGCTTGACGTCGTTGCTGGTAAGCTCGATTGGGAAAGACTCCGCGCTGACATTGCGAGCTTTGAAGGCCGCTTCGAAGCATTTCGAACGTTCGCGGTATCCCTGAGTGCTACCAAATCTGGCTTGGAAGGTGTAACTCTATCTGTTGCGCAGGAGGTAGAGGTCCTCCAGTCCACCAACGCAGGTTATTTTGCTGTTGATGGGTGCTTGCGTATGGCGTCTCTCTACGAGATGACGGATGAAGCCCAGCATGCTTGCGAAGCCTTGGAGTCCTACTTCAATGCTGCCTCCAGTAGCGAGGAAGATAAGGTCGGCGTCGATGGAATTCTCACATCCATATCTCGGTTTTGCGATTATGTTGACCAGTTGGATGGAATCATCTGAAAAATCAGTAGCAAGACAAGTCTACGCTAATGACGTCTGATAACTATAGTAACATTGAGTTATCGCCTGGTTAAGAGTCTAGATAAAAAACTTCGAGCGGGTCCACAAAGTCTTGGATCGCTCGTTTGGCAAAGGACGAGGGAAAGTATTCAGTCATTTTGTCATGTAATTGCCCCATATCTTCCGTGATCAAGCGGATGCGCCGCATTTCATCTTCGTGCAACGCCGGTGCATTCTTGGATTGTATTACTAATTGAATGATACCCTGCCGTGGGCTCCATACTTTGGTTTCCCAGTTGGCAAGGACCGTCACTTTGGATTTGTGGTCTTGGATGGTCCCAGAACTCACCAGCACCCCCCGTTCTGACTCCAAAATGCTGTGGCTGTTGCGGAAAAAAGCCCCCTCCGTATTATTCACATTCTTGAATTCAAACGCTAGCGTCATTTCTTCGTCGCCGCTCTGAATATCGTGAATCATAATGTCCGTAACACTGCTGTGTTGAACAATACTTCTTACCACGGACCAACCGTCTTGTTTCAACGTTTGGTCGCCGTCCGAAGATGCCGCCTTTTGACAAGAACTCTGACTGTCCTCTGCGGGTTTCAAAGAGGACGACGATCCAACGGTCCAAACTTCTCGAAATGGTTTGGTAACTAAATTAGTTTGTCCATCGATGCACATTTCCCGCGGTATGTACGTAGGCTGGACTCGTTGTAGTTCATGATCCCATCCCAAGCCGTACATCTTGGCATAGGCCCAGGAGCACATGCGACATTCCGGACTGGTCTTGGTAAATTGGTATTTTCGTTCAAAGGCTGCCAGAGCTGTTTCGTCGGTGCGCCAGGTGTGAAAGGATTCCCACAGTGTTTTGTCCGTGGCCACTTCCTTGACATGGGTGGCTAATTTGTCCCAACTATTGAAATCACTGGCGAAAATGGCCGAATTTCGTGGGAAATGATTCTTGGCATTGGAAGCTCCCAATATAATGGGGACCGCCCCGGAAAGCATGGCTTCGTACGACAATTCCGTGAGCCAGTCCTTGTGAGTGGAGATTTCAAATCCCAAATTGAATTTGTACTTTTTCATAATCTCCAGCCGTCCCTCCAAAGTGTCGATAGATTCACCGGCTTGCAAATCCTTATTGTGTTGGCACTTTCCAAATGAATCCACATGATAGGCGTTGCTCACGACTTCCATCCACCGTTGTCGTCGACTGCTGCCACCCTGGCAATCGCTATTGAGCAAATAAACGCCTTTGTCCAATACAGTATCAAAGGATAGAGCTGGCCGATCTCGTATATTGTGTTTGGACAAATCAATGGCACTGAGCGGAATATCACTTTTGAAGTAGGCCGTGGAAAAGTATTCGTCATGCTTGAATTTGGACAATTCGGTTTGGATTTCGCGTCGGGATCCGGGATCTTGCGTCGAATGATAAATCTTCCAGTCGGTGCCTTGTACATATCGCGTCATACCGGTCAAGTCTTTTTCCATTTGACAAGAAATGGCACAGTCCGAGACAGTTTCCAAAGAGTCGGGTACAGTTCCATCGGCTTGTCCATGAATGACAATGGGTGGCATGCCGTCGCCACCACTCGACGAGACGGGTGGTATGTCCTTGGGAAGCAAACGGACGGGTCCTTTGTCGCCACAATCTAATTTGATGGCCGAATTCGGTGGTACCATGGTACTTCCACCACAGACATACCTTGGAAAGGAAGCGGCATTGTATACCATGGTCGTTTTGGAACCATCCTGACAAACTTTGTGTTGCAAGAGCCTTGGCAAAATAATATGCTGTGTTGTGGTTGTTGTTGCATCATCCTCTTTCTCCTCCTCGTCGCCTGTTGTTTTAGTAGCAGGTTCCTCCAAATACTCACACGCCTTTATACTCGATGTCTGGGATTCCATATTCAATGCGGAAGCCAGTGCCGTAATGTGATTGTGTTGACTGTTTTCCATGGCCTGTCGAGCTTCTTGTGCTTTTTCGGCGGCTCGAAATTTGGGATGTCCCCGTTCGTGCACAAAATCCATGACAAATCCCAAGTTGGTCGGTCCGGTACCTTCTGGTTTTTCCAAGACCTGTCCATTGGGCGAGACATATTGAATGAGATGAAAATACTTGAGTTCCTTGTCATTGATGTTTTTCTCTTCTTCGTCTTCTTCTCCTGTATCACCGGACAATCGATTATTGCCGCCTTCCTCTGACGTGTCTTCTTTTTGTCGTCGATTCAATCGTTCTTCTACAAAATTGGGAGGCGTGAGACGGTGCATCACGACTGGTTCGCCAGCAGCATGATCGGGATGCTGATAGTGATCGGCAATTTGCAGAATGTCATGGGCCAATTCACTGCTCCCGCCGCCGTTGATCATGAGACTCACGACAAACCACAAAATGCCTCCCAGCATGGCGGATTTGATGTAGAACAAACATTTGCTGCACTTGGAAACCTTCTTGTGCGCGATGGCACCACGATAACGAGGGGAGCTCTGTGGTCGTCGGACGGAAACCATATTTCTCGCAGTTTTGGATTTATTATTGTTGTATGTGTCTGTTTTTGGCCGTGACTTTTGGCTTCTGGATCTGGATCTTTGAGCTGCTACAGCTGAGAGGGGGGAGAAGCTACTTTTAGCTAGCAATTACAAGTGCTGCAATCTCTCTTAGCTACTAGAAGCCACTGGTAACAGTTGTCTTTGGCCGATGGTTGGTTTCTCTTCTTCTAGCTAGTAGTAGCTACTATTCAAGTGACAACTATGCCTCGAGACATAAATAATATTATTTTGTGTGCATGCATGACATGACGGCAGTTTGCATGCATAATCAAATGTGCCATGGTGGTGGTCATTTCGATCACTGATAATGTGTGCGTTCCACTAAAAAAGACCGAGATAGGGGGATTTTTTCTTCGTGACGAAAAGCATGCGCTGGCGATCGCAAATTTTTGTATCTTTTTTGCCCTTCGCATTATTCAGATTCATTGACTGCAATGAATCACTCAACTGACGACAGACAACCATCCATAGCAACAAACACCAACAGTCAAGTGAGTGGCCATTGATTAATTCCTCTTCATGGAACGACACCCCCTCCCCTGTTACCTCCCCTATTCTCTATCTCGCTACTTTTAGAGTGAGGCTATCGAGCAAATTTCTGCACCAATTTTTTTCCCTTCAGCCAGCCACTGGAGGAAGCTAGCTAGTAGGTGCAGCTCTAACAGAAGGACCAGGTGGTTCTTTTAAGACCAGATTGTCCCTCGACTCGCTTCGGGGGTCTTTGCTACGAAGGCGGGCTCTTCTAGAATCCCCAGGGGAATGCAGGAACGATTTATCACATCCCCACCCACAGTACATCCACCACAATTATCATTTTGAAATTTGAATCTACAAGAAACAAGCAAACTTGATAAGTAAAAGAAATAAAAAAGAAAATGGGCGTTCTTGGATTGGTTGGCAAGACCATGGCATGGGGGGTGGTCCTTTTGGCCGTGGCCATTGCCATGATTCCCAAACTCCTCTACACCAATCTTCCCGAAGGATTGACCTTGGATTTGACAGAGCCAACTACCATTATCATTACGGGAGCAAATTCTGGCATAGGATTGGCGACTGTGCAGCATTTTGCTCACAATGAAATGGCCACCATCATCATGGCCTGTCGAAGTGCGAGTCGATGCGAACATGGCAAGCAACAAGTATACGAAAATCTTGAGTCCCAAGGCAGTTCCGTAAAGGCGGATCTTCGTCCCATGCTGTTGGATTTGTCGCAGAAATCTTCGATTGAAGCCTTTGCCAAAGAATTGCAAGGACAACCCGTTCATATATTAATCCACAATGCCGGTTTGGTCGGTGTCACGCCCGAGTTATTTTACAACCAGGAAGATGGCGTGGAACATCATATTCGCATCAATCATTTGGGAAATTTTTATTTGACGCACTGCCTCTGGAAAAACAATCTGCAAAAAGCGGATCATGCCCGTATTGTGGTCGTCTCCTCGCTCACAGCGGCACCCTCCACCAATGTTCCCACCAAGGGATGGTACAAGGATGAAGGAGAAGTCATTGCCCATAATTGGAACATTAAAATGTACGGGCGTTCCAAACGGGCCAACTTATTTTTTGCCAATGAATTGCAGTTGCGATATGCCGAGGATCCTCACTTCCATACCATTAGTGTGGCGGCCGCGCATCCGGGATTTACTCATACAGGTACGTACTTACTATTGTACTTTGTGTACAACACGAAACAAACAAACAAAATGAAGATGCCAAACAATGACAGACGACTGACCTCCTCACCTTGTGCCGCCCGAATGGTCGTATATAGATTTGTGTAAAAGTGGGTGCAAAGGTGAGAAATCATCGGCCGCACGATATTTGGCCAATGTCGATTTTTTAAAGGGGTCGATCAAAATGTCGGCCGAAGACGGTGCCCTGCCACAAGCCTACGCTGCCGTCATTCCTCAATCGGGTGTCTATATTGGTCCATCCTTTGTTTTGGTGGGGGCACCCAAAATTCTGGGAAGCCTGTCGAGTTCTTGGCACCACATGCCATTTACGCGCGATGAAAGCAAGTTGCTCTGGGACAAGAGCATGGAAGCCATGGAAATCAAAGTCTTTGGGGATTTTGAAATTCCTACGGATGTGGAAGAGGAGGAGGAGGTGGTGGAACCAGAACTGGAGGCGCCAGAGCATCCGCCACCATCCGAAACTGAAGACAAACAATCCACTTCGTTGCCAGAAACAGAAATACACCAGGAAGAACCCGTGATGGAAGGAGGAGAAAGGCAACAAGATCAATCGACGGAAGAAGAAGAAGAAGACGTTGACTCCAGTGATGAAGACGAAGAGACAAATGAAATCCTTAATACCTATCTCGGCCCCGGAAAGTACAAAGAGGCTGTCCTTATGTAGAGCACCGATACCGGTTCGACATACCGAGCCTCCACACACCATGTATTTTTGTATATACATTGAATAGTTATAATTCATTCATTAGATGAAGGGCACCAACATCATACAGTAGCTTTCTATGCATTGTACAATAACTTTTGTCCAGTGACAGAGACGCAGATGGAGTAAAGCTTGGCGACAGAGAGCATGAAGAGGCTTCCATCATGTAGCTATTGTCACGCTGCTTCATCTTATCTCCAAATCTCAAGTACTAGCACACCAATGATGCAGGGTTGGTGGAATGGCAAGTTCCATTCCCAGAAGTACTTCACCTCAATTTGTCTCCACATCCAATTTGCCTTCCCTGTTGGGTTTTAGGATTTGGGATAATTGGTTTGTGACGTCATTGATTGGCTGGTTTTGACATGACTCACTTTTTCGGCACATCGCTGCACGATATCTTGTTGCTTAGCTTGCTTGAAGGAAAGGCAAGAAACTTAAAGTTCACTGCTAGTAGATAGCTAGCTAGCTAGATAGCTGCCACTGCTAGAGTAGCTAGCAATCCATAGTAGATACAACAACTGTCTCTTATACACA
>ENA-ORBV01015185-ORBV01015185.1-microbial-mat-metagenome-genome-assembly--contig:-NODE-15185-length-11376-cov-5.284273_pt1 | contig 11376 bp, 9 predicted proteins | sample MGYA00237777_ERZ505514 | MGnify/ENA primary metagenome ERZ505514 (study PRJEB26160, sample SAMN06269048) | microbial mat metagenome | isolation source: Oligotrophic lake microbial mat | place...
GATCAGAAGGGCACGCCTTACCGCCATTGACATCCCGATTCCGCAGGTCGGCACGCGCGAGCCGCTGATCCGGACAAACGCACTTCCCTTGCTATCGCTCCCCACGCAGTGTCTCGCGCTTTTGTTCCACGCTCCGAGAACGGGCGAGGAAGTGCGCGCGATCCGAGACAAGGCGAAGGCTCGAATCATTCTTGCCCGATCGCGGGATGGCTGGTGCTGGGGCGACGAGGAGGTCATTAAGGCAGCTTTCGCTCCAGCATTGAAAGCCATTGAGCCGGTGCAGATCCCTGGGGACCTGTCGTCTCCCGACAACCTTCACCTGAAGGGGTTCGTTGAGGAGGCGATTGCATCTGCGCTGGCACTCGGCAAGCCGCTTATCAGCCGGAGCACACGCCAGGGATCATTCCTCATCGCGAACCCGGATGCGTCTACCAAGAATGCCCTCACTCCGCTTGTGACGGCCGTCGGTAGCACCGGGGGTAACGTCACCGGCCTTAGGACCTCGCCGACTAACGGTAGCGCGCCGGAGCAAGTGCGATGGGCTGAGGCGTTGCGCGTATCGGTGGAGGTGAAGAACAGTCGTCACTGGCTTCTGATCGAGCCGGACGTCTGGATCTGGCCGCGATTCGCACGCAAGAATGCGAGGGACTTCATCGACAGGCGCCGCAAGGACCGCTTCAACGCGAAGCATGATGCCCTGCTGAGGGCCTGGATTCATCTCATTTTTGGAACGGAGAAGGCTAACGCGACTGTTTCCGTTCAAGCGTTCTCGAGCGGCAGCGAAGCCGCAAATCCATCGTTCACGATTGGATCGCGCACGGCCTACACGCGAGGGCTTGCATCATGAGCACGAGCGTTGAGCTGGCAGGCTACTCGGTGATTCCGGAACCGGAGCTGCTCTTCGCCGAAAACAAGAAGCACAAACACCCCCTTCTCGGCCTCATTGCGCATGGCCCCTACGGCCTCCGCTTCAACGCTCCGAGCCGCGTGCGCGTCGCATTGCTCGCGCCACAGGAGCATATTCCCCGCTTGGCGGGCCTTGTCGATGAACTAAATCGAGCCGCGAATCCGATTGAAGCGAAGAACTACTACCCGAAATACGAAGGGTTCGAGAGAGTCTTCAGGACGAAGCTGGTTCCGGCCGACAAACGGCTCTCGATTGCGCTGCCGCGGGACCTTGATGTTCTCGCCAGCAAGGGCGACAAAGTCGCGCTTGCGAAGGCGCTATTCCAGAGTATCGCGCAGCTCCAGAGCGTGCGATCGGAGTTCGACGTTTGCCTCGTGTACCTGCCTCCCAGCTGGGCGGCCTGCTTCGAGGGCGAGGCGTTCGATTTCCATGATTACCTGAAAGCTTTCTCCGCGCCTGCCAGCATCCCGATCCAGATCATGCGACAGAACAGCTTCGATCGGGCATGCCGTGCCAACGTGATGTGGGGACTGAGTGTCGCGCTTTATGCCAAGGCGGGCGGCGTACCTTGGAAGTTGACAGGAATGAAGAGGGACGAGGCGTTTGTAGGAATTGGCTATGCGATGAAGACCGCCGCGAGCGGAACGACGTTCACGACCTGTTGCAGTCAGATCTTCGATCCGGACGGAATAGGCTTTCGTTTCGTAGCGTATGACGCACGTGAGTTTACTCAGGACAATCGGCAGAATCCGTATCTGTCGTACTACGAAATGCAGTCAGTTCTGTCCCGCAGTCTTGAGATTTACCAAACGGGCCACTTCGGACGGGTGCCCCGTAAAGTCACTATCCATAAGAACACAGCGTTCACGGAGGAGGAAACGCTCGGAGCCCTCGACAGCTTCCGCGACACGACCGAAGTCGAGCTTGTTCAGATTGTGCGCAATACCGCCTGGTCCGGCATTCAATACGACACGAAATCGCCACCGTCCCCGCACAACTACCCGGTCAGGCGCGGAACTTACTTTCCGCTGGACAAGCGCGAAGCACTCCTGTGGACGCAGGGCAGCGTTGTCGGTGTTCACGTGGATAACCCGAGGTTCAACGTGTACAAGGAAGGAGCACTGAGGCCGACGCCAGCGCCGATCCTGCTGCGGCGATTTTCGGGCGTCGGCGGCTGGCACGACACGTGTGCTGGGATCCTTGGGTTGACGAAAATGGATTGGAACAACAACACGCTTTACAAGAAGCTTCCGGTCACACTGGTCTACTCGAAGCTGTTCGCCGATATTGTTCAGCAGAATCCGAGCATGGTCGATGGCGTCTATGATTTCCGAAGCTTCATGTAGCGCTGCCATGCTGACGACAGTCGAACAACTCCAGACCTGGCTGGCCGAACCCGAAGGCGCTCGCCTGGAGTTCAAGGAAGCGAAGCACAACTACCACTTCGAGAAGCTGGTGGAGTACTGCGTGGCACTGGCCAATGAAGGTGGGGGCAAGTTCGTTCTCGGTGTGACCGACCGGCGCCCGCGCCGCATTGTGGGCACGTCAGTTTTTTCCGAGCCGGGGCGAACGGAAGCCGGATTGCACGAGCGGCTGTCTCATCGCATTCCGGTGGAGGAACTGCGCACGGTCGAGGGTCGAGTGCTGGTGGTGCATGTGCCTGCGCGGCTGCCGGGTACGGCCTGGCAGATCGACGGGCGCTACCTTAAGCGCGCCGGGGATGAGTTGGCGGCGCTGACCGATGCGGAACTCAGGACGATGTTCGCCGAAACAGGCCCGGACTTCTCGGCTGAATCGTGTTCCGGCGCTTCGGTGAGCGATCTGTCGCCGCAAGCCATCGCAGTGTTTCGCGAGCGGTGGGCTGCCAGGACGCGCGACGAGCGCAAGACGCGATGGTCCGATGAGCAGACGCTGGCGAATGCCGAATTGCTGATCGATGGAGGCATCACCTACGCAGCGCTGATCCTGTTCGGAACCCGAGCTGCTCTGGGGCGCTGGCTCGCACAGTCTGAGCTGGTGTTCGAGTACCGCTCTTCTGAGGCTTCCGGTCCCGCTGCAGATCGTGAAGAATTCCGGGAGGGCTTTTTCCTGTGGCAGGACGCCATCTGGAACAAGATCAATCTGCGCAACGACCGGCAAAGCTACCAGGACGGGCTATTCCGCGCCGAACTGCCGACCTTTGACGAAGTTTCGGTACGCGAAGTCCTGCTCAATGCGGTAGCGCATCGGGACTACCGGCTTGGCGGCTCTGTGTTCGTGCGACAGTATTCGCAAAGGCTCGAAGTGGTGAGTCCCGGGGGCCTTCCGCCAGGCATTACTCCCGAAAACATTCTTGACCAGCAAAACCCGCGCAACCGGCGGCTGGCCGAGGCGTTGGCGAAGTGCGGAATGATCGAGCGCTCGGGCCAGGGGATGAACCTTATATTCGAGAGCGCGATCCGCCAGGGCAAGGCGCTTCCCAGCTTTGCGGGCACATCCGCACATGAGGTGCGCCTGACCCTATACGGGACGGTCACCAGCCCGGCATTCGTGCGTTTCATCGAGCGATTGGGCGATGAGAAGTTGAAGTCGTTCTCGACTTACGATTTTCTCACTCTCGATTATTTGCGGCGCGAGCAGACCCTGCCCGATCACCTCAAGGCGTGTCTACCCGGCCTGGTCACCGCCGGGGCGGTGGAATCGATGGGGCGCGGTCGGGGCGCGCGATATATCTTGTCGCGCGGACTGTATGCTGCGTTGGGCAGCAAAGGGGTTTACACGCGCAAGAAAGGCTTGGATCGCGGGACCAACAAGGCGCTACTGCTGAAACATATCCAGGACAACGCATCGGCTGGCGCGCAGATGGAAGAGTTCCGCCAGGTTTTGCCCGCCCTTGCGAGGAGTCAGATTCAGGTGTTGCTGCGGGAGTTGCGCAAAGAGCAAACGATTCACAGCATCGGCTTAACCAAGGGGGCGCGCTGGTTTCCGGGCCCTGTCCCGGCGAATGGCAACTCCGACGAGCCATCGTCATGACCTCGGCAATTGCCTTGTTGTATTGCTCCGCTAGCTTGTTGATCCAAAAGCAATTCGGCGGCGCCCCGATTGCAACCGGAGTGCTGCTGGTTGCAATTCCGAAGCAAATCGATTGCAAACGTGGGAAGGCCTTGGCGTGAGCGTGTTCGCCTTCCTTCGGGCCGAATGGCCCGCCGTCTTCGATGCCGCCTCCAGGGCTGCCGTAGCTGTGCATTCCGATGCCCGCACCGCCTGTTTCTACGCCAGACGTGCGCTGGAACTGGCAGTGGCGTGGGCCTATAAGCACGATGCCGCGCTCAAACTGCCGTATCAGGACAACCTCTCGGCGTTGATCCATGAGCCGAGCTTCAAGCAGACCGCGGGCGAGGCGGTGTTCAGCAAGGCGAGGGTGATCGTCACGCTGGGCAACCGCGCGGTTCACAGCCATCGTGCGATTCCGGTGGACGACGCGCTGGTCGCGGTGCGTGAACTGTTCCATGTGGCCTTCTGGCTCGCGCGGACCTATGGGCGGGCGGCGCGCCCGGCGCCGGGACTGACCTTTGACGCCAACGCACTGCCCAAGACGGCGCCCGCGCCCGGGCAGACAGCCGAGCAGTTACAGCAGCTCGAAGCCGGCTTGCGCGCACGCGACGAGAAGCTCGCCCTGCTACTGGCCGACAAGACGGCGCTCGACGAGGAACTCAAGCGTTTGCGCGCTGAAGTGGCCGCGGCAAAGCAGGCTGCGGCAGGCCAGCCGGATACGCACGACTACTCTGAGGCCGAGACTCGCGACTACTTTATCGACCTCCTGCTCAAGGAGGCAGGCTGGCCGCTGGATCAGTCGCGCGACCGTGAGTTTGAAGTTGCCGGAATGCCCAACAACCAGGGCAAGGGCTTTGTTGATTACGTTCTTTGGGGAGACGATGGCAAACCGCTCGGCTTGGTCGAAGCCAAGCGCACGCGTCGCGATGCGCGCGTGGGCCAGCAGCAGGCGAAGCTATACGCAGATTGCCTCGAGCGGCAATTCGGCCAGCGACCGTTGATTTTCTACTCCAATGGGTACGAGCACTGGATCTGGGACGACGCCAACTACCCGCCGCGTGCGGTTCAGGGCTTCTACAAGAAGGTCGAACTGGAATTACTGATTCAGCGGCGCGGAACTCGTAAGGCACTTGCCACCGCGGAAATCAACCCGGCCATCGTCGAGCGGTTCTATCAGACACGCGGCATCCGCCGAATTGCGGAAAGCTTCGAGCGCGACCATGACCGCAAGGCGTTGGTAGTGATGGCCACTGGGGCCGGCAAGACACGCACAGTGATCGCGCTTGCTGATCTGTTGATGCGCTGCAACTGGGCGAAGCGCGTGTTGTTCCTCGCCGACCGCGTGGCACTCGTCAATCAGGCGGTGAACGCCTTCAAGCGCCACCTGCCAGATGGCTCGCCCGTGAACCTGGTCACAGAGAAGGACGCCGAGGGGCGCGTCTTCGTCTCCACCTATCCGACGATGATGGGGCTGATCGACGAAACGAAGGATGGCCAGCGCCGCTTCGGCGTCGGCCACTTCGATCTGGTGATCATCGACGAGGCGCACCGCTCGGTGTTCCAGAAGTACCGCGCCATCTTCGACTACTTCGATTCGCTGCTGGTCGGCCTCACGGCAACGCCCAAGGACGAGGTGGACCGCAATACTTACAGCCTGTTCGACCTGGAAAACGGCGTGCCGACCGACGCTTACTCGCTTGAAGAAGCGGTGCGGGACGGGTTCCTCGTGCCGCCGAAGGCCGTGTCGGTGCCGCTCAAGTTCCAGCGTGAAGGCATCAAATACGACGAGCTTTCGGAGGACGACAAGGACCAGTGGGACGCGCTGGAATGGGACGAAGACGGTAACGTCCCCGACCGCGTGGAGGTCGAGGCGGTCAACAAGTGGCTGTTCAACAAGGACACCGTGGACAAGGTGCTGGAGCACCTGATGACGCGCGGCGTGAAAGTCGCGGGCGGCGACCGTCTCGGAAAGACGATTCTGTTTGCCAAGAACCAAGCCCACGCCGAGTTCATCGCTGAGCGCTTCAATGCGAACTATCCGCATTACAAGGGCGAGTTCGCGCGCGTCATCACGTTCAAGACCGAGTACGCGCAGAGCCTGATCGACAATTTATCGGCCAAAGAGAAGGCGCCGCACATCGCGCTCTCAGTGGACATGCTCGACACGGGCATCGATATCCCCGAGGTCGTGAACTTGGTTTTCTTCAAGCTGGTGCGCTCGAAAACCAAGTTCTGGCAGATGGTGGGCCGGGGAACACGCCTGTGCCCGGACCTGTTCGGCCCTGCACAGCACAAGCAATTCTTCTACGTCTTCGATTACTGCCAGAACCTCGAGTACTTCAGCCAGAATCCGGAGACCACGGATGGTGCGCTGGGCGCATCGCTCGGCAAGCGTCTATTCAATGCACGTCTGGATCTGATCGGCGAGCTGGATAGGAAGATGGAAGGCGTCAATCGCAATGCGGCGCGTGAGCAGCGGGCGCCTCCGCATGGGCACCCGGAATCCGACGACGAGGTGCGCGCACAGATTGTTGCGTTGCTCCAGCACGAAGTGGTTTCCATGAATATCGACAATTTTGTGGTACGGCCGAAGCGCCGCATCGTTGAAAAGTACGCCAACCCCGAGGCCTGGCAGGTGTTGCCCGCGGAGGCACTGTCGGAGTTGTCGCACGAAGTGGCGGGCCTTCCCTCGGAGCTCGACCCCGAAGGCGAGGAGGCCAAGCGGTTCGATCTGCTTATCCTGAACCTGCAGCTCGCGATGCTGCGTTCAGAGCCCGGTTTCGTGCGGCTGCGCGATCAAGTCAAGACGCTCGCCGGACTGCTGGAGGAAAAGTCCGCGATTCCGATGGTGCGTGAACAGATGGCGCTCATCCAGGACGTGCAGACCGACGAGTGGTGGCAGGACGTAACCATCCCCATGCTCGAAGTTTTGCGCCGCAGGCTGCGCGAGCTGATCAAACTGATCGAGAAGCAGAAGCGCAAGCCCATCTACACGGACTTCGAGGATGAGATGGGTGGAGAAACAGAGGTCGAATTGCCTGGCTTCGGTGAGGGCACTGACCACGCGAAGTTCCGTGCCAAGGCGCAGGCGTTTCTCCGGGCGCATCAGGATCACATCGCGATCCACAAGCTGCGGATGAACAAGGCGTTGACGGTAGCCGATCTGACGGAACTGGAGCGGATGCTTGCGGAGAGCGGAATTGGTGCGGCCGATGAGATCGAACGCGCCAAAACGGAATCGCAGGGGCTCGGGCTCTTTGTGCGATCGCTGGTAGGCATGGATCGAGAGGCGGCGAAGGAGGCGCTTGCCGTGTTTGTCAATGGCAAGAAGCTCAACGCGAATCAGATTGAATTCGTCAACCTGATCATCGACCATCTGACGGAGCATGGAGTGATGGATGCCGGGCTGCTTTACGAATCGCCGTTCACCGATCTCACGCCGAAAGGGCCGGACGGGCTGTTCAGTTCTACGCATGTAGACGAACTCGTTTTAGTGATCGAGCGTGTAAGGCGCACGGCTGGTGGCGTGTGACCCGACAGGGCGAGACGACGTCAATGTTGAAATAGGCGCATAGCCGGTTTCCGCAGAGAACAGGCCTCCAATCACGATGCTAGATCTCGTTACAGCAGTTCGCTTCGATGCCCGCGTGGCCTCGGGTCGTACGATCCCGTGCCGACTGACCTGCGAATCTGCTGGGGGCGACGAGGTCGAAGTCGTGGCGAAGTTCTCTGTGGGGTGTGACCGCGGAGTCGCATCGCTTTCGATCGAAGCTATCTGCGCGATGCTCGCTGCGGACCTCGAATGTTGGACGACCACCGTGCCAGGGCGATCGAGATCGATCCGATCTACGCCGAAATCCTGGGTGAGAGCATCGAGTCCGGCGGGGATGAAGATCCTTCTTAGTGCATCGGAGCTGAAATCATGGCCGCAATCTCGAAACCTCCCTCACGCAAACCGAAGAAACCCACCCTCTTTCTGCCCCCAGGCAAAGAGGCGAACGATGTCCAGGCGTTGGCACAGTTTTTCACGCAAGTCACCGGACGGGCGGTCTCGAAGGCGGAGCTGGATGCCGCTAAGAAGAAGCTGAAGCGGGGGTAGGGAAGCGCAGGTTGCCGAACGGAGAATTTCAATAATGAACTGGCGAGACAAATGGCTCGTAGAAAAAAGACAAGTGTCGTAGACATCCTTTTCGACATCTCCGCAACGCTCCCCTGGTGGGTGAGCATCATCATCGCCGTTATGACCTATCTCGTATGCCATTCCTTCGCCACGGCCGACCTCCCTGTTGCAAAAAACATGGCCGAATTCGGTCCGGCTATTCAAAAGACACTTCTGAAGTCGCTCGCTACTGTGCTCCAGTACGTTTTGCCGGTGATCTTCTTGATTGGTGCAGCGGCGTCTGCCCTTGTTCAAGCCAAACGCAGGGGACTATCTAAAGTCCGCGAAGAACCACATTCTGGTGATGGCCAGTTTCGACGGTTCTGGGCGCCGCCGACAACGGAGACCCCCAAAGACGATCAATTCGGCAAAGATGCCTACGCGATGTGGAAGGACGCTTCGGTCCAGCCCGCGCCTCCCGAGCGTCTGGATGCGACTCGATGGAGTCCGGAGCTTTTGACCGCCCTCGACTGGAAGCGCTTCGAGGAAGTCTGCGCAGGGTTGTTCGAGAGACTCGGCTTTACGGCACAGGTCGCAGCTTTCGGGCCCGACGGCGGCGTGGACATCCGCCTTTTCCGACCGCCGGCTGAACATCCAGTCGCGATCGTCCAGTGCAAATCCATGAGGAAAGTCGGGGTCGAAGTGGTGCGCGCCCTGCATGGGGTGATGACCTCCCAGCGTGTACCTGAAGGCATCCTTGCGACTACGGGCGCTTTCTCCGGCGACGCGCATCGGTACGGCAAGGACAACCACATTGACCTCATGGACGGTGAGGCCGTCCTGAAATCAATTCGCACCCTTACAAGTGAACAGCAAACCGATCTCCTGAAGCTGGCTACACACGGGAACTACACGACACCCACATGCGCTTCCTGTGGCGTCAAATTGACAAAGAGGCAACCTAAGTCAGGTGGGAAACCATTCTGGGGGTGCGTCAACTACCCGCGTTGCAAGACTACGATGTATCTTTCAAGGCTTGATTCGAAGACTGTATTTTCCAAATACGGAAAATGAGTTGGCATGTAAGTAGCGCCAGTAGCCAATCTACTGAATTGGAAGTAAAACTTTCTGATGACCCCTCTTATCCAAAAATACTCGTATGCCGTCCTACGGATGCGCCGCATATTTCCTGAACAACCCAATCACCACACCAAAAATCTCCAAATCCTTCCCCGGCCGTATCACCGAGTAAGCCTTATTCGCCGGCCGCAAAACAAAGCGACCCTTCTCCCGATCCAGCCGCTTCAGCGTGAATTCGTTGTCGACGATCGCAACCACAATGTCACCGACGTTCGCGCTGGCGCGCTTTTCCACGACAACCGTATCGCCATCCAGAATGCCGGCATCGATCATCGAGTCGCCTTTGACCTTGATGAGCGGGGTCGAAGCAGGACTGGGAACCAGGTGCGCGTCGCCGCGTAAATTTCGGATCTCCAATGACTCGGGCACCGCATCGACGGCGGGATTGGGGACACCGGCGCGCACATCCCCGTCCACGCTGCGCTCGAAGAACCGGCGCCCAGGCTTGAGGCGCCTGTCCGGCGCGCTCTCCAGCAAGTCCTCCGATTTAAGGCGCTGGACCATTTCGGCCACGGAGGCCTTGGATCGCAATCCCACCAGCGTCGCAATGCCCGCGTAGGAGGGCAGCACGCGGTGGTCGGTCATCCGTTTCCCGGCGGGCACGTTGAGCACGAACCTGGAGCCTTCCACCGCATCCGCCACACCAGCCAATGCCGCCGTCTACCACGCCCAAACGGGCCGTGAAGCCCGAAGGCCTCGCGTGCCTCATCCATCTGGTACGCGGAGAGAAGGTGATCCTGAGCGAACATCTGGCGGACTTGTACGGGGTCCCGGTCAAAGTGCTTAACCAGGCGGTCAAGCGCAACAGCGCGCGGTTCCCCGGCGATTTCATGTTTCAACTGACGCCGGAAGATGCCGCGACGATTCGGGCTTCAAGGTCACAAATTGTGACCTTGAAGCGAGGCCAGAACACCAAGTACCTCGCCTACGCGTTTACTGAGCAGGGCGTGGCGATGTTGTCCAGCGTGCTGCGCTCGCCACGCGCCGTGGAAGTCAACGTTGCGATCATGCGCACGTTCGTGCAGCTGCGCCGGCTGATGGATTCGAACCGCGACCTGGCACGCCGCATCGAGGCGCTGGAGATGCGCTATGACGAGCAGTTCGCTGCGGTATTCGATGTGATCAAGCGCCTGGTCGCCGAGGACGACAACCGGAAAGCCCGGCCGAAACGAAGCATCGGGTTCCTTTCCTGAAAAGCGTTCGAGGACGTCGATAGCGCCAAGGAAAATCCGTGCCTGGATGGCAACATTTCGCCATGTCGACCAGCAGGGGCGCGGTTCTCCTCTCAAAGTTGGCAGCATTGCAGACTCCGTTTATCTCCCCGAACCTTCCAAACCGGGCGGCACGAAGCCGCGATTCATCGGAGGTGAATCATGGCGGCTATCTCGAAACCTCGCTCAAGCAAACCAAAGAAGCCCACCCTCTTCCTGCTCCCAGGAAGAGGCGAATGACGTCCGCGCGTTGGCACAGTTGTTTAAGAAGTTAACCGGACGGGCGCCCTCTAAGGCAGAGCTGAAGAGCGCTAAGAAGAAGCTGGCGTAGGGCAGCGCGGAGGATATGGTCGCCTCCGGCGCGCAGGTCGATATCCGGAAGTACGCCGCCGCGGTCTGACGCGGCCGCCGTCCATTGCCAGACCCGTCGGTCCGATCTCCAAATAGACGGCGCCCTTCGGCGATGGCTTGTACGCGGTCCCGATCCGCCAACAAGCGAAGGCAGGCAAGCGCAGGTCAAACCCTACTGACCGGCGCTGCATATTTCCTGAACAACCCAATCACCACCCCAAAGATCTCCAAGGATAGGAAATTCAAGGCCACTTTCGCTGCGTGTCTTGCGTTTCAGTTGTGGTCAATCTTGAAAGTAGTGCTGAAGGAGCCTGAAAACCCGCCTTCGGTGGCCACAGGCGAGGAGTCGCCCCCGACGAGCGAGACTGTTCGTCTGTTGCCCTGCCACGCGATGCGCTGGTCGAACTCGTCGTTCGGTTCTGGCTGGGCTTGTGGGTCAAATTCGCCAGGTTCGCTGCCCGGCATCTCCCACAGCGGCGGACCCCGCGCCGGCCGCAGACGCGGCGGCGAGGTGGGCTCACCCAGGTGACCGAGAATCTCCCGGATCACCGGCCCCTCGGTGATGAAGGCGATGATCCGCATCTCGCCGCCGCACTTGGGACACAGTAGAGGCAGTACCTCGTAGATGCGCGCCA
>ENA-ORBV01015186-ORBV01015186.1-microbial-mat-metagenome-genome-assembly--contig:-NODE-15186-length-11376-cov-4.211877_pt1 | contig 11376 bp, 7 predicted proteins | sample MGYA00237777_ERZ505514 | MGnify/ENA primary metagenome ERZ505514 (study PRJEB26160, sample SAMN06269048) | microbial mat metagenome | isolation source: Oligotrophic lake microbial mat | place...
ATCCACGCACTGACGGAATAGTGGATGGCCATCGTGTCACAACAGTGTTCGCGAAACGCACATCTGGCAATCCTGCTACGCTGTGCGTGATCGATCGGGTCCCGCGACGGCTAACGGTGAAGCAGGCCCAAGCTTTGCAGGTCCTGAGCCGCCATGTGATGACCCAGCTTCAGCTCAGGCGGCACGTGCGCGAAAAAGTCCTGACCGAGTCCGACCTGCGCGCCAGCCTCGCGAACCAGGCGAAAGTGGAGGCAGCGCTGCGGCGAAGCGAACAGGAGCAACGCGATCTCGCGCGGCGCCTGGAGGTCGAACATGCCCGACTCGTCGATGCGCAGGCATTGGCGAAAATCGGCAGTTGGGAAACGGATTTATCCACGATGTCCGTGGTCTGGTCGGAAGAGACTCATCGGATTTTCCAAACGGACCCCCGGACATTTCAGCCGACTCACGCAACGTTCCTCGACCGCACCCATCCGGACGACCGTGCAGAGATCGACCGCGCCTTCATCAACTCCCTCAACGAAGAGACCCTTCATACCCACGAGCATCGCGCGGTGATGCCGGACGGCGGCATCAAGATCGTGGAAGAACGGTGGCGTACGTTTCGCGACGACGCCGGCCGACCGGTCCGGGCAGCAGGCACCTGCCAGGATATCTCCGAGCGAAGGCAGACGGAAGAGGCCGAACGAATCAGCAATCGTAATCACGAACGACGGCATGCGGAACTGGTCGCCCTGACCCGGAGCAACTTCTGGAACACCAGCGGCGAGCTCGCGGCGCTAAGGCAAATCACCGAATCCGTTTCGCGGGCGCTGGAGGTGGAACGCGTGAGCATCTGGCGGTTCACGCCTGATCGTTCCGCCATTGTTTGTCAGGACCTTTTCCAGGCACAGGAAGCCCGGCATTCGGCTGGCCAGGAACTTGCGAGAGTGTCGTTCCCGTCGTACTTCGATGCCCTTTCCGAGCACGAGGTGGTGGCGGCCGACGATGCGACTCACGATCCGCGCACCCGTGAATTCGCCAGGACCTACCTCGAGCCCACTGGGATTGCCTCGATGCTGGATACACCGATCAAATTGGGCAGCATTTTGGATGGCGTTCTATGTGTAGAGCAGGTGGGTCCGGCCCGGCGCTGGACCCATGGCGAACAGAGCTTTGCGGTATCGGTCGGGAACCTCATTTCCCTCTTCCTCTCCCAACAGGCGATGGAACGGAGTGAGAACCGGCTCCGCACCATCTTTGAAAGTGAACCGGAGTGTGTGAAAATTGTTTCGCCGGCGGGCCTGTTGCTGGACATCAATCCGGCCGGACTCCGGATGATCGAGGCGGGCAATCGTTGCGACGTCCTAAACCGGCCGGTCGCGGACTTCATCCACCCCGCAGACCGCGCCGCCTATGCAACGCTCCACGAACGGTCGACCCAAGGGGAAAACGGCCAGATGCAATTTCGCGTCAAAGGCCTTGGAGGAACCGAACGATGGATGGAAACTCATGCGACGCCGCTGCGCGAGGCGAATGGCCAGATTGGTTCCGTTCTGAGTGTCAGCCGGGATATCACCGAGCGGAAATTGACTGAGGCGAAAATGCGCGAACAAGCCGCCCTCCTCGATAAAGCCCAGGATGCCATCGTCGTGCGCGACCTGAATCATCGGGTCCTCTTCTGGAATAAAAGCGCGGAGCGACTTTACGGTTGGAAAACGGACGAGGCGCTCAATCAGTCCGTGCAAACGTTGGTCTATCGTGACCTGAACATGTACGAAACGGCGTTTCAGACGACGCTTGCCAAGGGCGAATGGGTCGGCGAAATCGAACAGTTTACGCGCGATGGCAAGCCACTCACGATTGAGGGCCGGTGGACCTTGGTACGTGATGACGAAGGCCGGCCCAAATCCATTCTCGCGATCAACACCGACATTTCCGAGCGCAAGATTCTCGAGCAGCAGTTTCTTCGTGCCCAGCGGATGGAGAGCATCGGTACTCTGGCCGGCGGAATTGCGCACGACCTCAACAATCTCCTCGCCCCGATCGTCATGGGCGTCGACTTGCTGAAACAGTTTGGCTTAAACGAACACAGCCTCGATCTGGTTCGCAATATCGAGCACAGCGCCCACCGTGGCACGGACTTGGTGAAGCAAGTGCTGTCGTTCGCCCGCGGAGTGGAAGGATCGCGGGTTACGGTGTTCCCCGTGCATATTGTGCGCGAAGTCGAGGCCATCGCGCAAAGTACGTTTCCCAAGAATATCACTTTCAAGTCCGACGCGCCCAAGAATGTATGGCCGATCACGGGTGATCCCACGCAACTGAACCAAGTGCTGCTGAACCTGTGCGTGAATGCGCGCGACGCGATGCCTGATGGCGGACGTCTCAGCATCATGATCCGCAACCACACCGTCACGCCCGCGGATGCGACCTTGCGCCCGGAGATTGGTCCGGGACGCTATGTGCGGATCGATGTTTCCGATACTGGATGCGGCATGTCACCCCAGGTGATCGAACGCATTTTCGAACCGTTCTTCACCACCAAGGAATTGGGTAAGGGCACCGGTCTCGGCCTTTCCACTGTAATGGGAATCATCCGCAGCCATGGGGGCTTCATCCAAGTCAAAAGTGCCCTCAACGAAGGGAGCGTTTTCACCCTTCACCTCCCTGCCCCGCCCGAAACGACCACGCGCGACTCCACGTCCACGGGTGACGCGGAAACGCTGCCCCGCGGGAATGGGGAGCTCGTCCTCGTCGTCGATGACGAAGCCCTCATCCGCGATGTCACGAAACAGACCCTTGAATCCTTTGGCTATCGGGTGGTCACGGCGGAAGACGGCGCTCAAGCGATGGGCGTGTACGCCCTGCACCGCGCCGATATCGCCGTGGTGCTCACCGACATGATGATGCCGTTTATGGGCGGAGCGGCTTTAATCGCCGCCCTCATCCGGCTGGACCCCTCCATCCGGATCATCGCGGCAAGCGGGTTGAGCACCAATAACGATGTCACGAACGCCGGAGTCCGGTATTTCCTCGCCAAGCCTTATACCGCCGACGCCCTATTGTCGGTGTTGAAAACCGCCCTGGAACAACCCGCGGCGCAGCCTTCCGGCGGGGGCGGCCTCGTCTAACGGACTGGCTTGGGCCCGGCCCTTGGCACCCGAATAATTTCCGGCGCCGTATGCCGGCCAAGATTGATCTCCTCCACTCGCTCCACGATGAGAGACATGGGCAGCGTCCTCGTTTTTCCAGCCGTTTTCCACTCCGCTGAGTCGATTCGGGGGGGAATGAATCCTATGATCAGTGACCCGCATGGTTCGGGGTACGCTTCTTATCACCACCTCGCCACTCGTGGCCTTGCCCGTCTGGCCGAACTATGATGTCCCCGGATCGCGAGAAGGCACCTCAGCCGCCCACCCCACTGCGTGTCAGCGCGGACAGAAACTGCTCGGACTCGCCGCGGTGGGTCTCCCGAGCCTGGTGGATCGCCGGGACTTACGGCGTCTTTGCGATGCTGTGGATCTACTTTTCCGATCGCGCGCTGACCGTCTTTCTACCTGATCCGGCTCTGCTGATTCGTTGGAGTGTCGTCAAGGGCCTCGTCTTTGTTGCGGTCACGTCCTTGCTGCTGCTCTGGTTGATGAGGCGGTCCTTTGCCGCCGTGGAAGCCAGCTACGGGTCGCTTCGCGCCCGGGAGAAACACACGCACGACGGCACCGGCCTAGGGCTCGCCATTTGTCGCCGGCTCACCCATTTGATGGGCGGAATAATCTCCGCCCGAAGTCAGTGGTCGCAAGGCAGCGAGTTCACCGTCATCCTGCCTCTGGAAGCTCTCCCGGAGCTATGAACCTAGAAAATGCAGTTGAAGCCACAGATTCCACGGATAAGCACGGATTATCACGCATTATAAATTATAGTCCCTTCACCTTGCGGGTGAATTGCGGCTAGGTGCCTCTCCATTAGTACTCCTCTGTAGCTGTGCTCATCAGTGTAATCTGTGGTTAAAATAAACTTCTGAATTTAGGATGAATCGAACCATTTTACTCATCGAGGACAACGAACAGAATCGCTATCTGACGACGTTCCTCCTGGAGAAAAACGGCTATACCGTCGTATCCGCTGCTGATGGACCGCGTGGAATCGCGGCGGCGCAGACCGCGTTGCCGGCATTTATCCTGCTGGATATTCAGCTGCCCACGATGGACGGCTATGAGGTCGCGCGTGAACTGCGCCGGCGCGACACACTCCGCGACACCCCCATCATCGCCGTCACCTCGTATGCGATGGTCGGCGACCGGGGGAAGGCGCTTCAAGCCGGCTGCAATGGCTATATTGAAAAACCGATCAACCCCGAAACGTTTATCGAAGAAATGGAGCAGTTCAGGGTTCCGGCGCCGACAGGAGCAAAACCATGAAGCGCGTCCTGATTGTCGATGATCAGGAGGAAAACAGCTACTACCTTTCCGCCCTGCTGGCGGGGCAGGGCTACGACGTCGAAACCGCGCAGCACGGAACCGAAGCCCTCGCGAAAGCGCGAAAGACGCGGCCGGACTTGATCGTTTCCGACCTGCTCATGCCGGTGATGGACGGCTACACGCTCCTGCGCCATTGGAAAGCGGACCCGGTCCTGAGCCCGATTCCCTTTGTCGTCTATACTGCTACCTATACGACACCGGAAGACGAACGCCTCGCCGTGAACCTCGGCGCCGATGCCTTCATTCACAAGCCCACGGAACCGGACGAGTTACTCCACCGTATCCAGCAACTCATGACACATACGGCGGCCCCGGCCCGGCCGGCGACGACTCCTCCCGTGGCTGACGAGAAGGAACTGCTGAAAGTCTTCAACGAGACCCTGATTCGAAAACTGGAGCGAAAGAGCCTGCAGCTCCAGGAGGCGAACCGCCGGTTGGAGGCGGACATCGCCGAACGCATCCGGGCGGAGGAAAGCCTGCGCGAGAGCGAGGAACGTTTCCGCGCGACGTTTGAGCAGGCGGGGGTGGGCATCGCCCACGTTGCCGTCGATGGTCACTTTCTCTGGGTGAACCAGCCGTTGTGCTCAATGACTGGATACACGTCCGCGGAATTATTGAGCCTGTCATTCGTCGACCTGACCTTATCCGAAGATCGCGAGGAAACGGAAGACGCTCACCGTTCGCTGCTCTCCGGCCGGCTGAACACGCACACCTCGGAGAAGCGTTATCAAAAATCCGACGGCACGGTGTTCTGGGGCAATCTGGCGACCACCGTGCGACGCAGTCCCACCGACGAGCCGAGTTACTTTATAGCGGTGATTGTCGATATCACCGAACGCAAACTCATCGAGGGGCAGTTGTACCGCGCGCAGCGCATGGAAAGCATTGGCACGCTCGCGGGAGGGATTGCGCATGATCTCAACAACATGCTCGCCCCGATTGTCATGGGTGTTTCCCTGCTCAAACGCGCCGAGACAGATCCCGAGACCTTGAACCTAATCGACCTGATCGAGCGCAGCGCCCAAGGCGGAACAAACTTGGTCAAACAAGTCCTGTCGTTCGCCCGCGGCACGGAGGAAACGCGGGTGCCGGTGAAAATCCGCGATATTGTCGAGGCCTCGATCGACTTCGTGTCCAACACGTTTCCCAAGAGCATCACCGTAAAAGCCGCCATTCCCGGTTCGACCTGGCAGGTCCGCGCCGACCCCACCCAGTTAAACCAGGTACTGGTCAATCTCGAGGTAAACGCCCGCGACGCCATGCCCAGCGGCGGGACCCTCCGAATCGAAGCCACCAATTGCACCCTTCACGTCCCCCAACGCTTGAAAAACGGGACGGTACCACCGGGTCGGTACGTCGTAGTGACCGTCGCCGACGACGGCGTCGGCATCGCCCCGGAAATCCTCGGCAACATCTTCGAGCCGTTCTTCTCGACCAAAGGAAAAAGGACTGGTTTGGGGCTTTCGACGTCGCACGCGATCGTCCGCAGCCATGCCGGATTCATCGACGTGCGCAGCCAGCCCGGCGTGGGCAGCACCTTCGAGGTTTTCCTCCCCGCCGTTCCGGAGTCAACCGGTTCTGAAAATATCGCGGGAGGGATTGGCGAACTCCCGCGTGGAAACGGAGAGCTCGTCCTCGTCGTCGATGACGAATCCTCCATCCGCAACATCACCCGCCAGACGCTCGAGACGTTCGGCTACCGGGTGCTCATGGCCGAAGACGGGGCTCAAGCCATTGGGCTTTTCGCGTTGAATCATTCTGACATCGCGATTGTCCTCACCGATATGATGATGCCAGTCATGGGAGGCGAAGAACTCGCCGCCGCTTTGCGCCGACTCGATCCTACAGTGAAAATCATTGCTGCCAGCGGACAGGATTCGAGCGATAATCCCAAACGTTTCGCCCACACCGGAATTTCGTACTTTCTCGCCAAGCCTTATGCGGCTGATACCCTACTGACCCTTCTCCAGCGCGCGTTATCTCCCAGCGCTGCTGCCTCCGAACCGGAAAATCGCCCCGCCGGGTCGCCCTCATGAAGACCATCCTTTTGATCGATGATGACGAAATCATCCTCAGAATCTTCAGCATGGCCTTGCGCAGTCATGGCCAGCGCGTGCTCACCGCGGCGTCGGGCGACGAAGGCATCGCCCTCGCCCGGCAACACCTGCCCGACTTGATCATTTCCGATATCAACATGCCCGGCACCGATGGCCGCAGCGTGCTCCAAGCTCTGCGCGCGGATCCGCAACTCAGCACCAAGCAGATCGTGCTAATGACCGGCAACACCACGGCTTTGACTCCCCGCACGGGCATGAATCTCGGCGCCGACGACTTCCTCGTAAAGCCGTTCTCCCTCGACAGTCTGCTCCGCTGCGTTGACGCGCGACTCCGCCGGGCCGAACTCAACTGGCGCGTCGAAGACCGCATGATTCTCGATCTGCGATCGACCCTCTCGTCCACCCTTCCCCACGAACTGTTCACGCCGCTCGCAGGCATCCTGGGTCTGACGGAGATCCTGCGCACGGAATTCACCCGCCTCTCCGAAACCGAGGTCACGGAGCTCCTCAACGACATCCACGCGAGCGGCGAACGGCTGCATCGCACCCTGCGGAACTATCTCCTCCTGCTCGAGCTTCAGGCCCAATCGACGCCGTCGCCGTCCGCCGCGTTGATCAACCCCGAGACCGTGCGAACCATGGCCCAGACCCGCATCGACGCCACGCTTGAACGGCACACCCGCCGGGCTGATGTGCGCATGGAAATCGATCCCGGTCCCATTCGCGGCGAGATTGTCCATGTCGCCACCATCATCGAGGAACTCGTAGACAACGCCTGCCGGTTCTCCGCCCCGGGAACCCCGATCGAGATTCGTTTGCTCAAGGACGGGGTTCTCCGCGTCCGCGATCGTGGGCGAGGCATGACCCCCGGGCAAGTGGAACGCATCGGCGCATTCCACCAGTTTGATCGCAAGAAACACGAGCAGCAGGGCCTCGGCCTCGGCCTCGCCCTGGTCAAGCTTTTGGTCGCCCGCCACGAAGCCTGTTTTACCATCGAACACAGCTCCGAAACCGGCTCGATTATCTCCGTCGCATTTCAAACGTCGCCCGCTTCACTGCTCCCGCCAATCGCCTCCATCTCGCAGCCGGGATGAGGCACCCGCCCGCCGTCCGCGTCAACGCTGCCCATCAAGGCGAACTCACAACGCGAGCACCCTCGAACGGGAGAACAGGCGTGACACCCGGCTCGGTCATGCATTTCAAATTCATCTCTCACTCACGTTTTCCCCATGCCCCTCGCTCATTCCTCCCGCCGCCGTTTCCTGCAAAACTCCGCGCTGCTCGCCGCCGCGCCTTTAATCCTGCCGAGCCGGGTGTGGGCGCAGGAGACCGCTCCGGGAAAGCGGCTCACCTTCGGCTGCATCGGCATGGGCAAGATGATGAAGGGCCATCTCGGCAACGTCCTGAATCGGGATGATGTCGAGGTCGTCGCCGTTTGCGATGTCGACACCACCCGCCGCGAAGCCGCGAAACTCCGGGTCGAGCAAGCCTACAGCGCGAAATCCGGCATGACTTACAAGGGATGCAAGGCCTACCCGGATTTTCGCGAGTTACTGGCCCGCTCCGACATCGACGCCGTCATCATTGCCACTCCGGATCACTGGCATGCGTATATCGCCATCGAAGCCGTGAAGGCCGGAAAGGATGTGTATTGCGAGAAGCCCCTCACCTATAACATCCACGAAGCCGTCGAGCTGGTGAAGGCGGTCCGCAAAACCAATCGGGTTTTCCAAACCGGATCGCAGCAGCGTTCATCCAAGGAGTTCCGCGTGGCCGCCGAGTTCGTACGCAATGGCGTTCTGGGCAAGATCAGCGCCATCCATGTTTCCTTCGGCGATCCCGCTGCCCCGTATCGCGAACCCGCCGAGGCCATCGAGCCCGGACTTGATTGGAAGATGTGGTGCGGCCCCGGCCCGCTCGTTGACTATAGCCCCTTCCTCTGCCCGCGCGGGGTCCATGATAATTACCCCCACTGGCGCAAGACGTGGGAATTCGGCGGCGGCATGATCACCGACTGGGGCGCCCACCATATTGATATTGCGCAATGGGCGCTCGGCGCTGACGGCAGCGGCCCGGTCGAGGTGCGGGCGCCACAAAACTGGGAAACCGCCAAACGCGGCGCCCAGCTCGTCTATGCCGACGGCACCGTGCTCACCCACGTTCGCGGCAAGGGCGTCTCGTTCTACGGCACCGAAGGCGAACTCCACGTGAACCGCGGCAAGTTCGAGCTCCTGATGGACGGAAAGATCGTTAATAAATTCTGGGACAAGGAAGTCGACAAGGGCACCTCGCTCGAACGCGAAGTCACTCTCGCCGAGCGGAAGTACCTCGTCGATGCCAAGGTGAAGCTGCCCGCGCCCAAGAGTCATTTCCAGGACTTCATGGATTGCATCGCGTCGCGGAAGCGACCCATTTGCGACGTAGAGATCGGCGCCAGTTCCGTTATCGCGTGTCACGTGATGAACTTCGCCTATCATTACGGCGCAAATGCCAAGTGGGATCCGCGGCGCAACAAGATCGTCAGCGGCGGCAGCAACAAGTGGCTGACCCGCGATCGCTATAACGGCGGCTGGAAAGTATAATCGCAGGAGGTAGGGCCCGAGCTTGCTCGCGGCCTCACTCGCGGAACCAGCCACCCGCAAGCGCCACCAGAACGCCGGCACTCGAACTCCCTCCAGCTCTGGAAACCCACCTGCTCCGTCATGAAGCATTTTTATATTTCCCGGCGTTCGTTCCTCAAACGGTGCTCCGTCGTCGCGGCCGCGACTGGCCTGCCCCTGTGGTTTCTCGAGCGGGAACTCAGCGCCGCGGACACCCCCGCCCCCAAGGTCAGCCCCAATGATCGTCCCGGCGTCGCGCTCATCGGATGCGGCGGCCAAGGCATGGGCGACACCACCAACGCCGCCAACGACTGCGATGTCGTGGCGGTGTGCGATGTGGATGATGCTCATATCGCCCGCGCCGTGGCAAAGTTTACCACCGACGGCAAAGGCCCGATCGGATATTCAGATTTTCGCCGCGTGCTCGAACGCAAGGACGTCCACCTGATCGTCAACGCCACACCCGACCACTGGCATACGTTGATCAATATCGGCGCCGCGCGGGCCGGCAAAGATATCTATGCCGAGAAACCGCTCACGCTGACAATCGACGAGGGGCGCCAAGTCGTGAAAGCCGTTCAGGAAAACAAGGCCATTCTGCAAACCGGCACGCAGCAGCGCAGCTCCCAGCGTTTCCGTCTCGCCTGTGAACTCATTCGCAATGGACGAATCGGAAAGCTGAAACACGCCACCGTCTACCTGCCGGCGGGATTACGGGCCGGGCCGTTTTTCCGCGAATCCGCTCCCGCGGGCTTGAACTGGGATTTCTGGCAGGGCCCCGCCGCGCGTCACGACTATATCAAGGAGCGGTGCCATCGCACCTTCCGCTTCTGGTATGACTACTCCGGCGGAACCATGACCGACTGGGGTGCGCATCATAACGACATCGCCTACTGGGCCATCGGGCTGCTTGCCCCGGAACGGGTCGAGGCGCGGCGTCTCAACGAACCCATCCCCGGAGGTTACGATGCCTATAGTGACTACGAGGTCGACTACACGTACGCCAATGGCACGGGGCTAAACATCCGAACCACGCCCGACGACAGTATTTATGGCGCGGTGGTGAACAAGGACGGGCAGCGCAACGGCATCCGCTTTGAGGGGACGGACGGCTGGATCTGGGTCAATCGCAGCCAGCTGCTGGCGAGCGACAAGGAGCTCGTGAGCGATCCCCTGCCGGCCAATGCGGTGCGCCTGTATGAAAGCAACAACCACATGAGCAATTTCATCGAAAGTGCCCGCACGCGGAAACCGCCGATTTGCGACGCAGAGATCGGGCACCGCTCCGCCACGATGTGTCACCTCGGCGCCATCGCGCTGCGCACCGGCCACCCGCTCCGCTGGGACGCCACGACCGAGCGCTTCGTGGGCGACCACGCCGCCGAAGCCAACACCTACCGCGCCCGCCCCATGCGCGCGCCCTATGATTATAGCTTCGTTTAAGAACCGGGCGGAAACCCGCGCTCGCGTTGCTGCGATCGCAACGCTTTACGAACAAACCATCGCCCAAAACCCGCCTTTCGCCTAAACGCCGCGCCAGTTGAAAATGGGCTTGGGGGCCGAATCGCGGCGCCTCAGCGGGGGCGATCTCCACGCCTTAAACTGCGGGGTGAAGTCAGGCACCGTGGCGGTTGCGGATGAGTTGCTGGAGGAAGCTCCGATCGGCCGCGTCTTTTTCGCGGGGGCTATGCTGCATCTTTAACATCAGGTCGGCGCCGGCAAAAGGGATGGCGACCCCATCGATTAATTCCGTTTCGATTCCGCCCGCGGTGTCTTCGTAACGCACCCCGCACGCCTCGGTCATGAGATCGACGGTGATATCGTCATCCACCCGGACGACCACCCATTGGGCGATGTCCTCGTCACCCAGCTCTCGGATCGCACGGTCTGGCAGGATTTCGAGCGCTTTCTTGACCAGCGCCTGGTTGGCTCGATTGCGCGCAATGAGCAGGTCGATGTCTTCTGTCGCGCGCACGAATCCAAGGCGGTTGATGGCATAAATTCAGGCAGCCGTCCGCAGGGTCAAGCGCCGGGGGCCGCCGCCGCAGGCCACCCCTCTGCCTGGCCAACGAAAGGGCGCATTTCCGGGTTGTCGGTCTTCCAAGGTGGCATGGGCATCTTGCCCATGTCTGAGAAATTCCCCAATCCCGCAGGCGAGCCGCCCGCGCCACTTCCAAAACACCTTCGCGCCTACCGCCAACCGGCAGATGCGCGGGTGCATCTCCGAGTTGACGCCAGGACTAATTCCAAAGGAAGCGTGCGGAC
>ENA-ORBV01015188-ORBV01015188.1-microbial-mat-metagenome-genome-assembly--contig:-NODE-15188-length-11375-cov-5.900425_pt1 | contig 11375 bp, 13 predicted proteins | sample MGYA00237777_ERZ505514 | MGnify/ENA primary metagenome ERZ505514 (study PRJEB26160, sample SAMN06269048) | microbial mat metagenome | isolation source: Oligotrophic lake microbial mat | place...
ACGCTTCGTGAAGTTGCCCGTAGAGCCAGGCGCGCGCGAACGCCCAGTTGCGCTGGGCCGTGGTCCGCGAGATTCCGAGCGCATCGGCCGTCTCTTCGAGCGTCAGGCCCGCGAAGAAACGGAGCTTCACGAGTCGCGCCTTGTCCGGATGAATGGCTTGGAGTTTCTCGAAGGCGTCGTCAAGGGCCAACAGGTCGATCCGATCGTCCTCGGCACGCTGGGCGAGGTCAGGCAACTCGATGCGGTCGAACTGGCCGCCGCGCTTGGTACTCGCTTTGCGCCGGGCGTTGTCCACCAAGATGCGGCGCATCGCTTCGGCCGCGGCGGCGAAGAAGTGACCGCGACTGTCCCAGTTCGCCGCGTTCGGCTCATGAACGAGCCGCAGATGGTCTTCGTGGACCAGCGCCGTCGCTTGCAGCGTTTGACCGGGCGCTTCTTGGGCCAATCGCTGTGCCGCCAACGCACGCAGTTCGGCGTAAATGAGCGGCAATAGCTGCTCGGCGGCGGATCGGTCGCCTTGTTCGATGGCCGATAGGATGCGCGTGACATCGGACATGGAGGAGAGCATACCGCCCGCGGTTGCGCCACGCAATGCGCGGGCGCAAATTGACCGGCACGAACTCACGCGTCCCGATTGATCGCGTCGATCAACTGCCGCAGAAGCGGGTTCATACCGCGCTGCTACCGCAAAAAAGAATTGGCTCGAACCGGCTGAAGATTTCCGATTCGGGCCAACGAGTTGTCGCGGAAGACTAATAACCCGGGAACCACTCCTCGGCCTTGCGTCGGATCCACTCGGCGACCATGCCGAAGAGGGCGCGAGCCGCTTCGAGAATGAGGTCGCGCATCAGTCGTTGGCTCTTGGTTCCGAGCGCGAATTCCAGTCGCGAGCGAAACTTAGCGTCCGACGCCGCCAGTTGATTGACGGCGTCGATCAGGTCGTCTTCGGTCATGTCAAGTTCCTTCGGGGGCGCGAGGTCTCTAGAAGGTGTGCCGAGCGAGGTCGAAGACGACCTTGTTGGTCGCCGTGTCGAGAACCAGCAAGTTGCCGAACCCAACGGCGGTAGTAAACGGAAGCTGATTCAAGTCTGCCGTGCCGAGGGCCGCTTGAAAGCGCTGCACCGCTTCGGTCCCCATCTTGTTCACCACGACTGACAGGAGTTGGCACAGGTTGAATCGGAACAGGCTGGAGAAGGGGATGACCCGATGATTGTCCGTCAGCCGATCGATCGCGTCCGCGCCCACCGGGTCGCGCTGCTTCAGATCCGCCGCGACTTCCTCGCTGAGGAACCCGTCGAAGACGATCTCGGTGTCCGAGACGCGGAACCGGCTGTCCTTCGGCCGCCAGTCGCCTTGTCGATAGGTGCTGGCCCGCAGGTCGCCGGCGAAGGGCTTCAGCAAGGCGTCTGCGAAGTAGCGGCCCTTGGCTTCGAACAACTGCTGCGTCGACTTCTGCGGCACCATCGTGCATGGCATGCTGACCGCGAGCCTGCTCTCCGCCGCCAACGCGCTGCTGCTCGGCACGCCGGGCGCGATCTCGGTCGAGCAGACGCTGCGCTTCCTCCGTCCGGTGCTGGTCGGCGACACCATCACCGCGCGCTCCGAGGTGGTGGCGCTGCTGCCGGCGCAGCGCCGCCTACGCTGCCGGACCACGTGCGTCAATCAACGCGGCGAGCTGGTGCTCGCCGGTGAGGCGCTCGAGCAGAAAGACTGACTAGCTGCCCGCGACGGCGCAGCGGATGTCGACGTGCGAGGTTGGCTGCGCGCGGGCATGCGCACACACCTTCGCGACCGCGTCGCCGAACTCCACAACCTCGCCATCGAAGGCGAGCACGCTGAACCGGTAGCCCAGCGCGCGCAGGCCCTCGAGGTAGTCCTCGCCCGTCATGTCAGACGTGCGCGACAGCTGGCCCAGGCAGAGCTCGCTGAAGATGGTCGGCTTGCACTGCGTGAGGAGAGCGCGCGCGCCGCGCAGCGCAGCGCGCGGCCCTCCGAGCCCTCGACGTCGATCTGCAGCACGTCGATCGGCGCCAGGAGGGTGAGCAGATCGTCGAGGCAGATGCTCTGCAGCAACAACGACGCCTGGAGGGCATCGGGATCTGCGCTGTGGCTCGCGTCGACCGGCTCGACGTATCCGTTGGTCCCCTGGGCCGCCACGTAGCGCAGCAGCGTGCGACGGTCCGAGACCGCGAAGGCCATCACCAGCACGTTGTCGAGGCCGTTCAGCGCGACGTTGCGAGCGACCAGCTGCGCGTTCCCCGGATGCGCCTCGAAGGCGAACACGCGCCCGCTCGGGCCGACGCGATGGGCCGCGCGCACGACGTGGTAGCCGACGTTCGCCCCGACGGCGCAAAAGGACATACCGGGCCGCAGGCAGCGATCGATCGCCGCGGCGAGGTGCGCTTCGTAGCCGGCCACGTGCAACAGGCTTTCGTTCAGCAGGTCGTTCGCCGAGACCATCAGCCGAAGCCCGTCGCCGATGTCGACCACCTGAAGGTCGTCGCGCTCGCGGCGCAGCACGGCCTGGTGCATCGTCGTTCGGCGAAACTCCTCCGAGGACATGAAGGCAGTGACGAGGTCGGAGGTGGGTACCGTCCCCACCATCGCGCCGAAGTTGTGCCAGCCGTCCGCATCGGGCTCCCGCCCGAGCAGGAGACGGTAGGCAGCGCGAACGTCCGCTTCCCGCACCAGCGAACTCGGCGCCGGCGTCGCCCGCGCCGCATTCCCGGCAAGGCTGCGGTACAGGCTTCCCGCGAGCGACCTCAGGCCCTTCGCCATCACGATCCCCTCGTACGTCGCACCCACATCGCCCACAAGCAGCGGGAGCCGATCGAGCAGACGCGACGAGGCCGGCCGTGCACGGCGCTCAGCGCACCGGCAGCAGACGCGGCGGGTCGCGCAGCAGCTCGGCCTGCGCCTCGCCACCGGAACGAACCAGCGCCAGATCGCGCCGCGCGCGCTCGCGCAGCACCTGCAGCCCGAGGCCGAGCACGTCGTCGGCGAACGGCGCCACCTTCTCGAGGCCGATGTCGAGCATGCGCGCGGCCCCGTCGAAGCCGTTCGCGAGCTTGTGATAGCCGACCGCGATCTGGATGAGGCCGAGGAAGAGCGGCCACAGCGCGTCCGGGACGTCGTCGAGGCTCTCCTCGAGCACCTCGTGCGCCTCGAAGTAGCGTCCGGCGTTGAACTCGCGCGCCGCGTCGAGGATCAGTCGCCGCAGCTCGGCCTCTTCACCCACGCCCTGCCCTCCTGGTTCCGTGTCTAGCCAAACAAGAAGACCTTCTCGCCGAGGTCGATGTTGGCATAGAACGCGAGCGTGATCGCGCACAGCAGCCAGGCGAGCACGAGCACGTGCGCCGCCCAGCGCGGGCGCGCCACCAGGGCACGCGCGCCGAGCAGGGCGAGCGCCGGGAAGGCCGGCAGGAAGTAGCGGTTGTCGGGCAAGGTGAGCAACAGCGGCACGAAGACGATCACGATCCAGGACAGCACGAAGACGTCCTCGACCGCGCGCCGCCGCAGTGTCGCGAGCGCGCCGAGCGCGATCCACGGCACGGTGTAGACGCCGAGCGCAGACGGCGCCTTGGTCAGGAGCGCGTCCAGTGCCCAGCCGGGGCGGCGCCACGAGATCCCGGCGAGCCGCCGGAGCCGGTGCTGCTGCGCGCCGAGGATGCCGAGCGCGTGGGCGTGATCGAGCCAGGCGAGCAGGAACGCGAGCGCGATCGCGAGCACGACCGGGGCGTGCCGCCGCGCCAGCGGCAGGCTGCTGCTGACCCACGCCAGCGCGAGCAGCACCGGAAAGACCAGCAGCATCGTGTACTTGACGAGCAGGCCCAGCCCGAGCACCACGCCGAGCGCCACCGCGACCACATCCCGCGAGGTGCGTTCGAGGTGCAGCCCGAGCAGCACCGCGAGGCAGAAGAAGAACGTGAGCGGCATGTCGTTGGTGGCGGCCGAGGCGACGCGGACGAACAGCGGCGACGCCAGCAGGAGCAGCGCCGCGACCAGCGCCGTGCGGCGCTCGTAGAGCCGCTCGGAGATCAGGAAGGCGACCACGACGGTACCGCAGCCGAAGGCGAGGTCCACCAGACGCAGCAGCTTCAGGTGGCTGCCGAAGACGGCGGTCACGGCGCCGTAGAGCAACGGCACCAGCGGCGGGTGCTGCGGACCGAGCCAGGCGTTCTCGCCGTAGCGCGCGAACAGGCCGCTCGCGCCGCCTTCCGCGACCACGTCCGCAGCCCAGAGCACCGACTGCTCGTCCCAGCTGAACACCTGCTGCGTCAGGACGCTCGCGCCACCGACGAGCAAGGTCGCGACGACCAGCAGGCAAAGGGCGCGCGCCCGGGTCGCGGCGGCGCGCAGCAGGAACGCGAACGCGCGCTCGCCCACCGACACGGGCACCAGCGCAGCGCCGGCCGCCGCGAGCGCCGTCAGCGCGAGCAGCAGCGCCAGCAGCCCGTGCAGCGCCGCGCCGTACGGACGCGCCCGCACCACCAGGAAGCCGGCCTGCAGGGCGGCCATCAGCACCAGCAGCAGCCGGAGCCGCACGGTATCGGTCAGCCTGGTCATCGCCGAGCGCGCCCGGCGCGCGCGGTCGTCATGGCAGCAGGGGCAAGCCCGGAATGCCGACCTCGAGGCGCTCCGCGCCGCGCGCGGTGAGCGGCGTGAACCCCGGCACGGCGAGCAGCGCGATGTAGAGCGATCCATCGCCGAACGCGGGCGCACCGAAGGCGAGGTTGGCGAGCACGCGACCGCGCACCGAGGCGAGCTTCACGAGCTGGTCGCTGCCCGCCGGCAGCACCCAGATCGCGCTCTCCTCGAGCATGAAGTCCTTCTGCGTGTCGAAGATCGCGTAGAGGTTGCCCTCGGCGTCGAACGCGACCCCGTCACCGAAGAGCGCGAAGTCCGCCGCGATGGTCTCGCGCGCAGCGAAGCCGTCGTCCGTGACGTCGATCGCGAACAGGCTCGCGATCGGATCGGTGATGGGCACGAAGGAGTGGCCGCAGAGCAGGCCCGTGTTCTCGGTCGCGACCCAGAGCCGCGTTCCGGTGGCGTCGAAGGCGAAGCCGTTCGGACCGCCCTCGCTCGGCAGGTCGAAGGTCATCACCGCGTCGACCTGGCCCGTGCCGGGATCGAAGCGGATCAGCTCACCGAGGCAGGGGTCGCTCAGATAGACGCGGTCGTCGGGGCCGATCGCGACGTAGTTGGGGCCTGCGAGCGGACGCTGGCCGTCGGTGGTCAGCACGGTCGAGACCTCGCCCGCGGGCGAGACGCGCAGCAGTGCGCCCACGCCCGAGTCGGCGACCCACAGGTTGCCGTCGCGGTCGAATGCGATGCCGAGCGGGTTGTCGAGCGCGTCGCCGGTGAGCGGCACCTGGGTCGCGTGGCCGGCGGGGTCGAGCGCGATCAGGCCGCCCGGAACGCCCATCAGCAAGCGCTCGCCATCGGGCGAGAACGCCAGGTCCTCGGTCGAGCCCGCGATGCCGAGGTCGGTCAGGAACGCGTTCACGTCGCCGAACGCCTGCGGCTGGTAGGGCGTCGCCAGCGTGGCGTCCCTGCGGTACACGAACGACGTCGAGCGCTCCACGCTCAGCGTCACCTGGTTCGTCACGGGCACGGCGCCGAACGTCCACGTGAACGACGCCTCGCCGGCGACATCGGTGACCAATGTCGCTGGAGCGACGGAGCCGCCGCCCAGGCTCGCCTCGACCTCGACCGCGACACCGCTCCGCCGACCGCCATCACGGTCGATGACCGCGATCACCACCGGCAGCGCCGTTCCAGCCGGGACGCTCGGCGGGAGATCGCTCACGATGAAGACGTCGATCCCGCCGCCCTGATCGGCGTCGCTGCAGCCGGACACGATGGTGAGGAGCGCCAGTCCGGCGAACAACACCCGGAGCGTTCCCGAACGTACCGGCGATTGCATGACCATGGGCATCCTTCCCTCCAGCGACGTCGCGCACGCCGACCGTGAGCGCGTGGTCGTAAAGCCGATGACGGCGCAGGGGTCAAACGAAGCTCTCCGGCGGAGCTTTGTAACGATGTCCGCACCTCCTGCAGGAACTGCGCGCGCGCCGGGTCGCGGCGAGGCGCCGGAGGATGCAAAGCACCACGAATTGCCCGCGTTGCCGGGCGCGGAGGCAGGGACGTCGCGCTGGCCGAGCGCTTGCAAACAGAGCTCGCCGCCGAAGCCGGCACGGACCTCGTCGGCATTCGCGGAGGGAGACAGATGGAACATCGAGAGCTGCGAGCCCTGCTGCTCGGAATCGCGCTTGCGACCGTCGCCGCCTGCACGGCACCGGTTCAGCGCGACGTCGCCAGTGTGCCGCCTCCCCCGCCGGCGCCCGCTCTGAAGGCATTCGAGGCCACCGCCTATTCGATCGAAGGCACGACGGCGTCGGGCGCGACCACCCGCAAGGGCATCTGCGCGGCCGACCCTGCCGTGCTGCCGCTCGGCACGCGGATCCGTGTCCACGAGGCCGGCGAGTACTCGGGCGAGTACTTGGTCTCGGACACCGGTCGGACCATCAAGGGCCGGGAGATCGACATCTATCTCGCCAACGACGCGGCGGCGAAGCGCTTCGGACGGAAGAAGGTGCGGGTCGAGATCCTGAGCTCTGCAAAATGAATCGCACACGACGCGTCGCCAGCACGCTAAAGGAAGCTCGAAAGCCCATGCCAGCCAAAGCGAAGAAGGCCGCCCCAGTGAAGAAAATCAGCGCCAGCCCGCGGCGCGGCGCGGGCGGCGAGACCCATCAGTCCGCCGAGCGCGGCACCGCCAGCTTGACGACCACACTCGGCACGCCGATCGCCGACGACCAAAACTCGCTGCGCATCGGCGCACGCGGGCCGACGCTGCTCGAAGACTTCATCCTGCGCGACAAGATCACGCACTTCGATCACGAGCGCATCCCCGAGCGCGTCGTGCATGCACGCGGCTCCGGTGCGCACGGCTACTTCCAGCCCTATCGCTCGCACGCCAAGCTCACCAGGGCGGCCTTCCTCCAGGATCCCGAGGTGAAGACGCCGGTCTTCGTGCGCTTCTCGACCGTGGCCGGCAGCGAGGGCTCGCACGACACCGCACGCGACGTGCGCGGCTTCGCCGTCAAGTTCTACACCCAGGAAGGTAACTTCGACCTGGTCGGCAACAACATTCCGGTCTTCTTCATCCAGGACGGCATCAAGTTCCCCGACATCATCCACGCGGTGAAGCCGGAACCCGACCGCGGCTTCCCGCAGGCGGCTTCCGCGCACGACACGTTCTGGGACTTCGTCTCGCTCACGCCCGAGAGCACGCACATGCTGCTCTGGGTGATGTCGGACCGCGCGATCCCGCGATCGCTGCGCATGATGGAAGGCTTCGGCGTGCATACCTTCCGGTTCGTGGACGCGAAGGGCGAGTCGACCTTCGTCAAGTTCCACTGGCGGCCGAAGCTGGGCTCGTTCTCGCTGATCTGGGACGAGGCGGTGAAGCTCGGCGGCGCCGACTCCGACTTCCACCGCCGCGACCTGTGGGAAGCGATCGCGAGCGGCGACTTCCCCGAGTGGGAGCTTTCTGTTCAGACCTTCGACCAGAAGACGGCAGACGGCTTCGACTTCGACGTCCTCGATCCCACCAAGCTCATCCCGGAAGAGCTGGTGCCGCTCACGCCGCTCGGCAAGATGGTGCTCGACCGCAATCCCGACAACTTCTTCGCCGAGACCGAGCAGATCGCGTTCTGCGCCTCGCACGTCGTGCCCGGCATCGACTTCAGCAACGATCCCCTGCTGCAGGCGCGCCTGTTCTCCTACCAGGACACGCAGCTCTCCCGGCTCGGTTCGGCGAACTTCAACGAGATCCCGATCAACCGCCCCAAGTGCCCGATGCAAAGCCTGGCGCGCGACGGCCACATGCGCCAGCAGGTCGACAAGGGACGCGTCGCCTACGAGCCCAACAGCCTCGATCCATCCGGCCCGCGCGAGGACCCGGCTCGCGGCTTCGCGTCGTTCGCCGCGATGGAGGACAACCCGAAGCAGCGCGTCCGCTCGGACAGCTTCGCCGACCATTACACGCAGGCACGCCTTTTCTGGATCTCGATGAGCAAGCCCGAGCAGGACCACATCGTGAGCGCCTTCGCCTTCGAGCTCGCCAAGGTCGACACGATTGCGATCCGGCGTCGGATGCTGGGACAGCTCGAGAACGTCCACGACGAGCTCGCGGAGCGGGTCGCCAGCGCGCTCGGGATGGAAGGCGAGGCCGAGGCGATCGCACCGGCGCGCGAGCCGGACGTCGATGTCGAGCCTTCGCCCGCGCTCAGTCTGGTCGGCAAGGCGCCGAAGTCGATCGCCGGCCGCACGATCGGCGTGCTCGTCACCGACGGGGTCGACGACAAGCTGATCGCGAGCCTGCGTGCACGGGCAACCGCCGAGGGTGCGCGGATCATGATCGTCGCACCGAAGGTCGGCGGCGTGACGACGCGTGCCGGCAAGAAGCTGCCGGGCGAGCAATCGCTCTCGGGCGCCCCTTCGGCCGTCTTCGACGCCGTCGTACTCGCAGCGTCGAGCGGCGGCATCGCTTCGCTGCTACGCGAGGCGGCGGCGGTCGACTGGGTCCGCGACGCCTTCGGACACCTCAAGGTGATCGGTTTCACGGCGGCGGCGGAGCCGCTGCTCGCGAAGGCCGGCGTTGCCGTCGACGCGGACGAGGGCGTGGTCCGCGTCGACGGCAACAGCCTCGACGCGTTCGTGAAGGCGGCCAGCAAGCATCGCATCTGGGATCGAGAGCCTCAGCTCCGCACCCCGGGCTGATGGGATCACGATTCGGTACGGCCTACCGCTGCGAATGTACGGTCGGGATTCCGTCGTTGCACGGCGAGCAAACGCTTCGACCGAGTTCACGTCCAAGGTGAGCGGAGTCGGATCAGAGTGGCATGGCCGGTCTCTTGCAAAGGCAGTGGTGGCTGCCCTCACGACGAGGGCCGCGTCGGCTCTTCAGATCGGAGGAAATCGTGAAGGCTACGGAACTACTGAAGCGGCAGCACCGTGAGGTCAAGGGTCTCTTTCGCGAGACCAAGAAGGCCAGCGGAGCGAAGGACCGCCGCAGCGGCATGGAGGAGATCGCCTCCAACCTGCTCGCGCACATGGCCATCGAAGAGGACATCTTCTACCCGGCCGTCAAGGGCATCGGCTCCACGAAGGCCGAGGAGCTGATCCCGGAGGCCTTCGAGGAGCACCACGTCGCGAAACTGGTCATCGCCGAACTCCCGAAGGTCGATCCCGAGGACGAGCGCTTCGAGGCCAAGATCACCGTCCTCCAGGAGCTGATCGAGCACCACGTCCAGGAGGAGGAGCAGGAGCTGTTCAAGGTCGCCGAGAAGCTCGGCACCGAGCGTCTCGCAGAGCTCGGCGCGGAGATGGAGGCTGCCTTCGAGCCGGAGCCGATCGTCGCGAAGGCGGTGAAGGCGAAGGCGGCGGGGGGTGGCCGATGAGACGATTGCTGATGGCTTCCATGGTCGCGCTGCTCGCTTTGCCTGGCAGCGTCAGAGGTGCCGACACGGGCCAACAGGGCGAGGCTGCCCAGCATCCCGCCGACAACTCGGGCAAGAACGTCCGCGACCGGGACGACGACACGCTCACTCCCACCGATCAGGCCAAGGGCAGTGACGCGGACGTCAAGATGACCCAGCTGATCCGCCAGGCGGTGGTCGACGACGACTCGCTGTCGATGAACGCCCACAACGTCAAGATCATCACGCTCGCCGGAGTGGTCACCCTGCGTGGCCCCGTCGCCTCGCAAGCGGAGAAGATGAAGGTCGCGCAGATAGCAGCGAAGCATGCAGGCGGAGCAAACAAGGTCACCGACCAGATCGAAGTCGCGCCCTGAGGCGTGAAGGAGAAGAACAATGGCTGACAAAGCAGTATTCTGTATCGTCGATTCAGAGACCAAGGCGGAGCAGATCGCCGATGACCTCCGCGTCGCCGGGTTCAACGGCAACGACATCTCGGTTCTGTTCCCGGACAAGAAGGGCACGCGCGACTTCGCGCACGAGAAGAATACCAAGGCACCTGAGGGCGCGGCGACCGGCGCTGCGGCGGGCGGGGTGCTCGGCGGCGCGCTGGGCTGGATCGTCGGCATCGGCGCCCTGGCGATCCCGGGTGTCGGTCCGTTCATCGCCGCGGGACCGATCATGGCGGCCCTCGGTGGAGCGGCGATCGGCGCGACGACCGGTGGGCTCGCGGGCTCGCTGATCGGACTTGGAATTCCCGAGCTCGAGGCCAAGCAGTACGAGACGCGCATCAAAGGAGGCAACATCCTCATGTCCGTGCACACCGAGAACGCCGAGGAACGCAGCAAGGCGAAGTCGATCTTCGAGCGCCGAGGTGGTGAGGACATCGCAACGACTGGCGAAGAAGGCGTGAGCAAGGCCCAAGCCGCCCACTAATAGTCGGCAGCTCCGGCTGCGAGCGCTCACCTCGCGGCCGGAGCTGTCCGATCGTCGTTCACCGCATTCGCACGTTCCCGGTAGTGCCGCTGGTCGGATGTGGCCGCCGCGCTTCCAGCCGGCCTGGTACAGCGACCTCGGTCGCGCTGGCGCGCAGTGTAGACATGGCCGGCCTCGCCGGTCGCGTTCTGGAGGCCGAGGTGCTGCGCGTCGTGCGAGAGCGCATCACGACCTGATCCCGATCGAGTCCGGCGCGGAGCCCGGAACGCCGCTCGTGATCGAACGCGCAGTGACCCTCAACCGCGTCCTTGCCTGTGCGCGTTTGGAAATCGCGAGACCTCCAGTCGAACCAATCGAACACAAAAAGCGTGAGGGGTGATTGATGCAAAATTTGCGATTTGGAACCGTGGTGCTCTCGGTCAGCTTGGCCGCGAGCACTTTAGCTGGTGCACGCGAGGGTCTCGCTCAAGAGCAGACCTTCGATCACCTGACGTGTGTCAGGGTGAATCGCGACGAGCGGCTCGCGCCCATGCCCCCGCCGCTGGCTCTTACCTCCGAGCAGACGGAGTTCCTCAGCAGCAACGGCTGCAAGCCGGTCGGTGGCGGCAGGATCGCCCGTGCCGATGAGGTCTGCTACCCGAGCGCGAAGGCGCCGGGCAATCCGCCGAATGGCGCGGACCTCTCCGGGCAGAGCTTCCTCTGCTACCGCGTCAAGTGCGCACGGAACGACGGTGGCCGTACAGAGTTCACCGTGACGGATCAGTTCGGAACCGGAACGATCTTCGCCAACGAGCGCCCCGTGACGAAGAAGCTCTGCGTTCCGGCGTTCGTGGGCACGGTTCCCACCCCCACTCCTTCGGTCACTCCTACCGGCACCCCGAGCGTCTGTCTCTTATACACATCTCCGAGCCCACGAGACTAAGGCGAATCTCGTATGCCGTCTTCTGCTTGAAA
>ENA-ORBV01015189-ORBV01015189.1-microbial-mat-metagenome-genome-assembly--contig:-NODE-15189-length-11375-cov-4.223756_pt1 | contig 11375 bp, 6 predicted proteins | sample MGYA00237777_ERZ505514 | MGnify/ENA primary metagenome ERZ505514 (study PRJEB26160, sample SAMN06269048) | microbial mat metagenome | isolation source: Oligotrophic lake microbial mat | place...
GAATACGGGAGCCGACGTCGGCAATACGGCCGCGCCCAAGGCGGCCGCGCGCAGCAGCCCCACCTACTGGTCGGATGACTTCGGCGTGGCCATCGACCGGATCCCGCTCGCGACGGATTCCACTTCAGCCAGCGGCGAGCCCGGGCAGACGTCATCAGGCAAGGGGGCGAAGGGCAGCCACGCTGGTGGCACGGCGGCACTCGCAGCCAAAGGCGGAACGCCGGACAACAGAGAGCTGCGAATCGAAAACCCCTACAAGGTCGAGAAGACCGACGGCGCTGACCCCGTGCCCGACGTGAGCACGCCCAAGGCAGATAAGCCCCCGCCCCCAGATCAACGAAGCCCTATCAATCGCGGCGCCGCGCTGGCTGCTTTGGGATCAGCGTCGTCCTCTGCTAGCGGCTGCAAGCGGCCGGGCGGTCCATCGGGCGGCGGCTCCGCGAGCGTGACCTTCTCGCCGGACGGGCCAGTGTCGGCCGTCAGCGTTTCCGCGCCGTTCGGCGGTACACCCGTCGGCGCCTGCGTCCAAAATGCGTTTCGCGCGGCGCGCGTTCCACCGTTCAGCGGGAGCGCGATCACCCTCCCCAAGAGCTTTCGAATTCCTGAGTAGCGAAAGCGCTTGCTACAGAGCCCTCGGGCCCGGGCGAAGGGTCACGACACAGGTGGGGCCGTGATGCTCAAGGGATTCGCACGCCAGCGTACTCGCTCGAGATCGAAGGCTCGCGCGAGCCTTCGCTGTTCTTGCAGAAAGGCGCCGTAGATCCTTGGGACTCGCGTGTCTTCGCGGAACCTGATGAAGACCTGCAGGGCGGCCTCTGCGTCGCTCGTGGCGCGGTGAGCCTGGCCCATCTCAATGCCTAGGCGCGCGGCGACCTCACCTAGCGCGCGACTCTTCTCCAGCTTCTGCAGCTCACGTGCCCAGACCAGCGGGTCCACCCACTCCACGTTCTTTTGGAAGGCGGGAGGCGGCGCGGCGAGCGCCGAAACGCGACCGAGCTCGGCATACAGTTGCTTTCGATCGAACTCCGCATTGTACGCGAGCGGCACGGCGCCCGCGAGCGCCTCCAGTGCCGCCCACGCCGAAGCATCGATCACATGCAGCGGCGGTCGCGGGCCGCGCCACGCCGACTCCGCCAGCAGCGCCTCGAGTTGCGGCCGCTGCTCCGCCACTCCATCCTGCACGACGGCGACGAGCACCGGTGCATCGGAGCCAGGCAGCCAGGTCTCGTCACAACGCACCACCCGCGTACCCAGGCGTTGGCGCACCGTTGCGGCAAAGGCGGCCGCCGGGTCGCTTGGTGGCAACGGCGGCTGCGGCGCCCCACCTTGAGGCGCAGCCGGCACGAGGACCTGCTCCAGCCGCCGCAGCAAATCCTGCCGCCCGCGCTTGAGTTTCACCTGCTTGAGATCGCCCACGCCATCCAGCACGCCTTGCGCGAGTTCCTGCTTGGTGGCGAGGCTGCCCAGCATTCCGTGCTCAATGGTATTTTCCGCGATGAGATTCACGACCGTCACGGGCCGAAGCTGATTTTTTCGCCAGGCGCGCGCGATCCGCTGTTCGAGTTTCGCCGGATTCCAAGGCAGGTCGCAATTGATCACGACACTCGCGTTCTGCAGGTTGAGGCCTACACCACCCGAATCCGTACTCAGGAAAAGCCGGCACGCCGGGTCCTGTCGAAACGCGAGTATCTCGGCCCGGCGGCGTTGCTGCGGCACCGACCCCGTGTGCCAGGCGTAACCGATGCCAAGCTTTTTCGCGTGATCACGCACGCGCGCGAGCATTCCCTCCCACTCGGAGAATACGATCACCTTCACGTCAGGATCAGCGAGGACCTCATCGAGCACACGCGCCAGCTCATCGAGCTTCGGACAGTCCCGGCACTCATGCCCTTTGATGATCGCAGGCGTATCGCAGACCATCCGCATCATATTCAATAGAATCATCAAACGATCCTGCTCCTTCGGCGTGAGCGGCCGGCGCTTCGACTTCTGCACCAGTTGCATCACGGGGGCGGAGTAACCCGCGTACTCTTGCTGCATCAGCGGTGTCAGCGGAACGAAGAGATTACGATCCGTGCGCGACGGCAGCTCGGTTTCGACGTCGAGCTTGCGGCGGCGCAGCAGGATCGGTCGGATACGTTGACGGAGCTGGTCGAGATTCTGATATCCTTCGGGACGGCCGTTCTCGTCGAAGGTATAGAAGTCGCGATTGAAGCGAAAGAGCGGGCCGAGCAACTCCGGATCCAGAAAGTCCACAATCGAGCGCAATTCGTCGATCCGGTTCTCGATGGGAGTACCGGTGAGAACGAACGCATAACGACTGCGCAGCCGCTTCACCGCCTGCGCGGTGCGGGTGGACCAGTTCTTGATCCGCTGCGCTTCGTCGAGGATCACGATGTCGGGCTGCAATCGCTCATTGAGGTCCAGGCTGTCGCCCACGACTTGCTCATAATTGACAATCGTGAAGAACGGCGGTGAGGGATCGGCGTATAGCCGCGCCCGCGTGGAACGCGGTCCGTAAACCAGCCGCTGATCGAGTGTCGAGAACCGACGGATCTGTTCCTCCCACTCGGTCTTCAGCGACGCGGGGGTGACCACCAGCGCGCGTTTGGCCTTGCCCAATCGATACAACAACGCACACGCCGCCACCGCCTGAATGGTTTTTCCCAGCCCCATTTCGTCGGCCAGCAATGCCCGCTCGGTGAACGCCAGGTGCAGCATGCCTTCGCGCTGGTACGGGAACAATGGCAGCAAGGTCTCGTGCGGAGGTTGACGCCCGGTCGCCACCTCCAACTCGTAGGCGCGCCGGCTGATGATCCGGTCGCCCGCGTTCTCGCGTCCGGCGAGCCACGCCTTGGTTTCGAGCGAGATGCGCAGTTCGGGCTGCTTTGCCGCCGCCAGTTCGCGCGCGAGGTCCGCCGGATCAGAATCAGGAAACTGCAACCCCGCATCGTCAAAACGCGACCGGAGCGGACGCGGCAGTTTGTTCAAATTGCGCTCGACCCGCAGCCGCCCGGCCGCGTGATCCGGCACAACATCAATGCGCGTTGATGAAATTCCGTGTTTCGCCGCCTTGAATTCCGCCCGGTGCAGTCGACTGCAATACAGCAACACCGCTTCCACGTGCTTGCAGGTGCCGAGTGCGTTGATTCGGAAATCGGTGCAGGTACATCCAGCCTGACGATTGGCGACATCGCGAATCTCGACCTGGTAATCAAGCCCGCTGGATGAACGGACTTCGAAATCGGAAAACACTGCGTGCGAGGGAGTGAGATTGCGGACACGCGGGCGCTCCTCGCGGGCGCGAATTTGGCGCTTCAAAATTTCGTGTTCATCCGTGGTGCGCCAGTCGGTGACGGCAGGCAGGAGGTCGGCAGGATCGGGTCGGCGGCGGGAGGGGGTGGCCATGGGCAGGGATAAGAATGCGTCTGCCTTGCCTGGGTAAAATCTTTTCTGGCATCAGCCCGGAAATACCTTCGACTCCTCCCAGTCATGAAGGCACCCCGGCAACAACGGTTTCTCGCAATTGCGTTGACGGGGCTGTTACCGGCGTTGACCGGTCTGATGACCCCGCATCCGGACGCGGTGCCCAATACGCATGCGCCGGGCCACGTTGACCGGCCCGAGTTGGTGCCGTTCATCGTGGCGGATCCGGCCAGGCTGCCCGGCATCGTCGTCGATGAAACCGCTGCCACGCTCGTCGGCCCGTGGCAGTATTCCACCCACACTCCGCCGTATGTAGGCATTGGATACCTGCACGATCAACGGGAGGGCAAGGGCACGAAGTCGGCCACGTTCACGCCTGATCTGCCCCACTCCGGGCGCTACGAGGTCCGGTTGGCGCATTGCTACAATGTCCGCCGCTCCACCAATACTCCGGTGACGATCCGCCACGCAGAAGGCGAAATCACCGTGCGGATCAATCAACAGGGGAAGCCCCCGCACGGGCGGCTTTTTCGCTCGCTCGGAATTTTTCGCTTTGAACGCGGGCGTGCCGGATACGTCCGTATCGGTAACGAGGGTACGGAGGGAAAATACGTGATTGCTGATGCGGTGCAGTTCATTCCGCTCGCGGCGGAACCATAGGCGGAGATTAGCAAGGCCAATCCTCGGTACTTCCTTGGCGATGCCGCCCGGGGCCTCGGCGAGGCGGTCGAAATGGACCAGGAGAAATTTCGCAGTATGAGACAAAGGAAGAATTAGGAAAGAGTGCGGCCGAGGGGGTCAGCAACGGTCTTTCAGGGACTGCACGGAGGGGGTCAGGCCGTTCGAAGTTCGACCGCACCCAAGGGCATACCGTGGGTTAGACAGATGCGAGCGTAGCCGTTGACGTCGAGACCCACTCAGCCCTGCAGGTGGCCCGACGACTGCGCATTCGAGACGCTCGGGCCACCCGTGGACTCAGCTTAATTCGCGACCACGTTTTTCGCCGAAAACATCGAACGGCTGACCCCCTCGACATCGCCCCTCGATCTCGAATTCGTTGGCATAAACCATCAGGCGCACGAGCGATTGCCGATCGTCGGGATCGCCCCCGATATCCGTGAGCACCGCGAGCCGCGGCCGTGCCGCGGCCGCGAGCGCGAACGACATAAAAATGAGAATGGCCGTGGCGCAACGCGGGCGGCCCGCCCACGGACGTGAGTGGAAGAAAGGACGTTTCACGGCGGCGAAGAGACGGACGGCAGAGAGCCGACAGGCGATCGGACGACGGAGCGGCGGGCAAGACGTTCGGGCAGGTAATCGACCATCCGGGCCACATAATCGGCGACATCCTTTTCACCGGGCGCGTCGATTTTCGCTTGTGCGATCGCGGGCAAGAGGGGGCGCGCAAGATGCCCCAGACGAAGAGCCGCGTTGAGCGCGGAGAGCCGGACGAAGACGTTGTCCGCCCCAAGAGCGTCGCGGAGCACGGGCAGCGCCTCCGGGGAGGCGCCGATCAGGCAGAGGCTTTCCGCCGCGGCGATTCGTACTTCGGGAGACACGTCCGATAGCGCGGTGAGCAGTGCCTCCTTCGCGGGCGCGGCTTCCTCCCGCAGAGCAAGGAAGCCGACCGCGCCCCACCAACGCACCGCGGAATCCTCGTGGCGAAGAATCATTCTTAGCGCCGGCAGTTGGCGCACATCCCGGGCATTTGCAAGGTCGGCGGCAGCCATCAACGTCTCAAGCGGGTTCAACCGTGGATCCGCGGCGATTTCATAGGGGCTGCTTTCCTTAGAACGAGCGTTCATCTCATACTCGTTCAGCAGCCCGAGGTCGTGCGAGCCCATCATTTCCGAGCGCAGAACCCCGCGCATCCGGACGAGTTCGCCCGCGTAGGCAGGATCGGCGGCGAGATTGTGCACCTGCCAGGGATCGCGCTCGACCTCATACAGTTCCTCCACCGCCTTGCCGGGAGCGAAAAAACGCGCGGGGGCGCCCGAGAGCTTTCCTTCGTCGTGTAACCGCTCCCATGCCCGCATGCTTTCCGCCTGCCAATTATAACTCATGTATTGGCCATAGGACTGGTGCGGCCGGAAATTCCGCAGATACTGGAAACGGCTGTCGCGGACCGATCGAATCGAATCCGTCAATTCGCTCTGTCGATCCTTTCCGGCGAAGATGTGCGCGCGGGAAAGTCCGACCGCACTGCCGAGAAACGCGCTCCCCTGAAAATGCTCCGGCGGCGTTACACCCGCCAGGCCGAGCACGGTCGGCGCGAAGTCGACGAAGCTGACGAGTCGGTCGACGACTTCACCCGGTGCGGCTGGCGCCATCCGCTGCCAGCCCGAGGGAAAGCGAACCAGCAGGGGAACATTCAGGCTGGCACCCCAGGCCCACATCTTAATTCCGGGCATCCCGGTTCCATGATCGGAGAAGAAGAAAACGATTGTGTTGTCCGCAAGACCGTCCGCCTCAAGTTCGGCGAGGATATCGCCCACTTGATAGTCCATCGCCGTGACGTTTTCGTAGTGACGGGCCCAATCGCGGCGGAACTCCGGCGAGTCCGGATGAATCGGTGGTATCGGTACCTGAGAAGGGTCTCGACGTTGCTTCGGAGTCAGCCGCTTCGTGTTTTCCCGGTACCGACTCTCGTCGACGAAAATCTGGCTTTGATGGGTCACCATCAGGTTGAAAACGGAAAAGAACGGTTGCCCGGGCGTCCGCTTCCGCCAATGCGCCCGTGGGCTGGACTCGTGCCACATGGCAGCCGGCACGGTGAAGTTGTAATCTTCCTTCGAATTGTTCGAAGTGTAATAACCCGCTGCGCGCAAGTATTCAGGAAAGCCGCGAACCTCTTTGGGCAGGGTTGCATTGGAACGCATGGGATGAGTGCCAAGCCGGAGCGGATACACCCCCGTAATCAAACAAGACCGGCTCGGCGAGCAGGCGCCCGTGTAGGCGAACGCCTGGGTGTATCGGACCGACTCGTGCGCAAAGGCGTCGAGCCGTGGAGTGACCGCGAACTCGTCGCCATAACTGCCGAGGTGCGGATTCGTGTCCTCGCAAGTGATCCAGAGGATATTCGGCCGTTCGTCGGCCAGACCCACCTGAAGCAGCAAAAAGGCGATGACGGGGAAGAGGACGCAGCGGGACATCGTTTCGTTTTCGAGCGGTAGGGTGGGCTGATAAGTGTGCCCCGAACCCAGGAATGAACAGGCGAAGCGCATCGGAATCTCGCCGTCGGTGCGGCGTCGCACAAATCGTCGACTCGAGTGCCCCGTTCCGTCCGTTTACAATTCGAAGGAGGCAGTGAAAGTATATTGTCTTGCAGTGTTCGAAGCGGCGCGGGCTTCGAGGTAAAATTCGTCGGTGAGATTGTTCACATTGAAGCCGAACGAGAGCTTACGATCGCGATACGTCGTTTCGTACCGGGCAAAAACGTTCAACTCGGTGTAGCCGGACTGAACGACAAGGCGATTGGCACTGACGCCGAATTGCTGGATCGGGCCGTCGACATACACACCGCCACCGCCGAAGCGCAGGCCTTTCAAACGTCCGGAGGTCAGCTCGTAGCTCGTCCAGAGCGTGGCCCGGTTCGGAGCGGCCCCTTCCAACGGAAGGCCCAACGCCGCGGTCCGACTCTTCACCACTTGCGTGTCCAGGTGCGTATAACCCAGAACAACCTGCCAATTCGACGACACATTGAAGAAAATCTCGGCGTCGACCCCCCGGCTCTCGTCATCCGAAATCTCGGTCGTGTTGCCGAAGGTGACCGGATTGTAATCGCTGCGAACGAGATTTTTCTTGCTGATATCGAACAGCGAGAAGGTTCCCGAGAGACGGTTGTTCCACCCGTTCTCGAATTTTACGCCCACTTCGTAGGCAAGCGAGCGTTCGGGCTCTCGAAACTGCCCGCTCTGCGAATCTGGGGCGTTGGGATTGAACGCGGTGGCCGTATTGCCGAAAACCACAAGATTCGGCGTAAGATCGTAAACCGCGCCTAACTGGTAACTGTTGTCGGAACTCTTGTTGATTCGTCCGATAATCGCTCCTGCGGTCGAGGTCGATGAGCTCTCGATCTCCACGTACCGCAATCCGGCCAGGACCTTCAGCTTATTGTCCATCAGCCCGATACTGTCGGTCACGTAGGCGGATCTCACCTCCGTGGAGCCGAACGCGACCGAACCAACCCGGGTGCCCAACGCAAACGCCTCGGCTTTCGTAGGCACATCGTCCAACCAATACGGTACTCCGGAGAGAACGTCGTTCTTGGTCAGAAAGAGCCTGATCTTTCGACCGGCTGCAATCATTTGATTGAGCGCATCCCGCTCCTTGGTGGGGCCGAGCGCACGCAGGTCGTAGACGTTGCTCGTGCTCACATCCTCCGTCGATCTCCCGCCGACGAGTACTCGGTGGGAGATGCTTCCGGTGTCGAAATTCATGGCCAGCTGCAGGGTGTGCGCATCGGTCCGATTGGTCTCGTCGCCCCCGTTGTGCTTCACGTCCGACACCCCGCTCGCATTGAACGTGTTGAACTCTCTAGCGCTAAAACCGAGTCTCTGCTGCGTGTTCACGAAGTTGTACTGCAGACTGATCTGCGAATTGAAGACCTGCCGCACCCCGGCGTTCAGATACCAGCTCGACCAGTCCATCGTATTGGCCTCGGTTGAGGTGGTAAAATCGCGAGGAAGGAACCAACCGTTGTAGCGCGCGGTGTTCTCCTGCACACCGCGGACCACGGTGTTATTGATCGTACCGTCGCCATTGAGGTCCGTGGGAATCACTTCGAAGGAAAAGGTCGAACGCTGCGCAGACACACCTTGCGATTCCCTCCCCGAAACGTTGAGCAGAAACGTGGTATTCTTGCCGACCTTGTAATCGCCCACTAACGCAGCGTAATGGACCTCGTCCCCGTCTACCCGGCGATACCCATCGGTTTCGCTGTAACCCGCAAGCACGCGCAGCCCCGCGCTACCGTTGGCGAACGGTGCATTGACATCCAGATCCGCGCCCAACTGTCCGTCGCTTCCCGCAAGGACGACGAGACGTTGGTGCGGAGCGCCGAGCGGGCGTTTGGTAATGATGTTGATCAATCCGCCCGGATCGGATTGGCCGTAGAGCGTGTTCGGTCCCTTCACAATTTCGACGCGATCGATTAATTGTGGCGGTACGTTGTTTCCTGCAGTCACGCCGTCCACGAGCAAGTTTCTGGATCCGAATCCCCGGATTGTCCAGTTGGCTCCCCGGTTGCTGAAATATGCCCTGCCTTGCATTGTGACGGAGGAATTCATCTTCAGAATATCGGTCATGTCGTTTACACCCATGTCGGAGATGAGTTCCGCGGTGATCACGTTGATCGCCATCGGAACGTCTCGCAACGGCGTGTTCATCGCGGTCCCCGAAATCGAATTGGTCGCCATGTAACCCTTTTTGGTGCCTGCAGTCACATCGAAGGGATTGAGCATGATCGCCTGTTCGGTAGCCACCGGGGTTTGGGCGAGGCTGGCGGTGGCAGTGAGAAGCGCAATCAGGCCGGGGAGAAAGCCGGTGGGCGATTTGGTTTGCGGGGTTTTCATAGAGGCGGGAATGGGGTGGTTGGTTTCGGACGGAGAGGCGGGAGCACGCTGGATCGTCAGCGTGCCGTCCTTGGGGTCGGCCACGACGCGCAGGGCGGTGCGGACCACGAGGAGATCGAGGGCTTCGCGCGGACGATACTCCCCCTGCACCGCAGGCGTGCGGACGCCGCGGACCGGTTCGGCAAAGAAGACGATTTCGAGACCGCCCTGACGCGCCGCGAGTTTGATCGTCTCGACCGCATCGCCGGCCGGCACATCGAACCGGACGCGCTCCGGCGCGGCCATCGCGGCGAACATCGCGCCGCACGCGTAGAGCAGGCAGGCGATGGCCCGCCGGAGAAATGGGTCGGTAAGCAGACCGGATGGTCGGAGCCGGGAACAGCGGAGCATGGGGTAAACAGGGGCAAGCGACTCCAAAGACGCTTCAGCTGCTTGTTTTCACTAAAGGTTTCTTCGCGCGCGGCTCATTTCTTTCGGCGCACCACGATCTCGGTGTCGCCGCGGCGCTCGACTTCCACGCCGGGCGTCGCGGCGAGAAACCGGGCGAATCCCTCGACGTTGTCGGAGCGGATCAGGGCGATCACGGGCAGCGCGGCGAGTTCCGCATCGGCGAGCACGAATTGGACGCGATTGCGGCGGTTGAACTCCGCGACGGCGGTCTGCAGCGGGGCAGATGAAAAATCGAGCATCTGCGACTGCCACGCCAGCAGCCGGGCCGAAACCGCCGGTGCGACGGCGACGATCTGCGGCGGCGCGGCCTGAGTAAGGGAAACCGTCGCGCGGTGGCCGGCAGGTATTTCGGTGGGTGGAGCGCGTGGACCCCAACGCGCTGGATCGGGAACGGTGGCATCGCCGGAAAGCGCGTTGGGGTCAACGCGCTCTACCCCGGACATCGCGACCCGGCCCTCGGTCACCAAGACTTCGACGGACGCCGCATCGAGCCGCACACTAAAGGCCGTGCCGACCGCCCGCACATCGACCCCGCCCACGCGCACGATGAACGGGCGCGCCGGATTCTTGGCCACGGTGAACAACGCCTCGCCGCGCACGAGCGTGGTGCGACGTTCCCCGGCGTTGAAGTCGACCGTAACGACCGCGCCGCGATTCAACTCCACCGTGGAACCATCTTCGAGAATGCGGCGCACCACCTCGTCCGCCGCGACGATGGCCGCGCTCGGCGGTGGAGGAGTTATCCGCCACCACACGAAAGCGACGGCGAGGCTGGCGGCGGCGGCCATAGCCACCGGAGCCAACCACCACCGCCGCCGCCGCGGGCGCGCGAGCAAATCGGGATTCGGTTCCCCGCTGTGCTCGGGCCGCCACTGGGCGAGGCATCCGAAGTCGCCCACGGTGCGCCGCTGAAGCGCGAACCATTCGCCGTGGCGCGGGTCGGCGGCGAGCCACTGCGAAAACGCATCCTGCTCGGTGGCGCTGAGCCCGCGATCACGTTTCACCAGCCACTCGGCGGCGGCGAGGGCGCGCTGCTGCGCCGCGGGCGAATCGGGTTCGGGCCGCTTCATGGCGACGGCTTCCGGCCCTCGTAATGCCGCAACATGAATTCCGTGCACTTGCCGACGCCGATGGTGAGCTGCGCGGCGACGGTGCGGTCGGAGATGCCGAGTTTCTCCGCGATCTCCCGTTGGGACAGGCCATACACCGTCCGCAGCGTGAAAATCTGCCGGCAACGGTCGGGGAGCGTCTGGATGGCTTCGGTCAAGAGGGCGAGTTCCTGGTTGCGCGCGACGGTCTCGGGGATGTCGCAGCGCTCATCCAAGACGTTTGAGAGGTCGTTTTCCACTAAGGCCTCGGTGCGGGAAACATGATGGCGGCGCAAGGAGTCGACCGCGAGGTTGCGGGCGGTGGTGAAGAGAAACGCCTTGGGCGAGTGCAGTTCGCCCGCCACGTGCGCGCGCCACACCCGCACGTAGGCTTCCTGCACGATGTCGTCGACGGAGAGCCGGGCTCCGAAACGATTCACAAGCCACGCGCGCAACATCGCCTCGTGCGGCTGCACGTGCGCGGCGAACCAGTCGGCATCGGCGTGGGGAGGCATGCGAAGGAGGGGTGACGGAGCGGTGACGGAAATTCCGCGCGAATCAAGCCGCCGCTCGGGCGGAAGTCACGCGGGAGTGTATGTGCCGGTCGGCGGTAGGCAGCTCGCTTGCGAGCGCTTCGGTCGCCGAGCGCTCGCAAGCGAGCTGCCTACAGAAGCCGAGGCAAACCACCGCCAACTCGGCGGATGCGCCCGCATCGATAGCTTGGCGACGTGCTTCGGCTCGGCTTTGCCGCGCGATTTGCATCGCTACGCGGGCATTTTCGGGCCGACGATCGTTATATTGCGTTCAGCGGAAAATCGCGGCGCGGGGGTTGCGGGGG
>ENA-ORBV01015190-ORBV01015190.1-microbial-mat-metagenome-genome-assembly--contig:-NODE-15190-length-11375-cov-2.592671_pt1 | contig 11375 bp, 14 predicted proteins | sample MGYA00237777_ERZ505514 | MGnify/ENA primary metagenome ERZ505514 (study PRJEB26160, sample SAMN06269048) | microbial mat metagenome | isolation source: Oligotrophic lake microbial mat | place...
AATGATACGGCGACCACCGAGATCTACACCTCTCTATTCGTCGGCAGCGTCAGATGTGTATAAGAGACAGCCAGAACATGACGGCACCGATCAAGTAGCACGTGGTGAACATAGCCAGAGTGCCTTCCAGACTCTTCTTGCCGATTTTGATGCGGCCGAATGAAATACCAATCAGAGCTGCACTCATGTCCCCTAACACCAGGAACACTGTTGTACAAGCAGAGAGTAACAGACAAGTAAATACAAGACCTGATGCTGCCACACGGTGAGAACAAGCGATCAATTCGATACACATCGGTCATCGGGTCGGAACCAACATGCAAAGGGAAGAGCAACGTACGAATGCCAGCGATGGCGACTAGAGGATGGAACAAGGAGATGACCACAGATACCCCCAGGAAATAGAATCCTGTGCCCGTTAGCTTCTTCGTGCCTGTGTGTGCGATACGAGATGTCAGCGTCCATGAGCGCATATGACGGGGGGTATAAGGCTGTCCAGACCTTCAAGCTCGTTGCGCCTTAGCATGGAGCCGAAGATCTGGTTGTATAACGCTGCTCGCCAGTTCAGATCCCACACACCGATATCGATCCGAGCAAACAAGAGCACGAAATCAGGAGAGAGAGCGTCAGCCGAAACGAAGCGCGTTGCGGTCCGCACAAACCACACGCGATTCATTAATAAGCGCCATATACCGCGAAAGTCGGGCGAAACCACGCGGCCCAATTCGATAAGCCAGAGGAACACCGTGCCCGTCACCAAGATGGCGGATGCGGAAAACTGCGACAGCAGTTCGAGCTTGAGACCTGCGCCCGAACAAGCACCAGGTAGGTACACACAGAGCACGACCGTAAGGAAAGCTTGAGTTACTGCGTATAGATCAAGGTGCATTTACCCGCGTAATAAATGAATGGAATCAATAGTCCGAGAAGGTGGAAACTCTTCCTTTGCATTTCTTCGAACACGGCTTTCGCTCGTTTTAACCGCACACCGACTCCGCGGAGACACGTGGAAATAGATTTGCGATTGCAGATGTACTTGAAACCGAAGAACCACCCTAGCGACGCCAACACTAACGTCGCCAGAAACACTGTGATGTACGACACCATCTTGGAATTCGGTCGATCGACGGGTCCTCAGCAGGCTCTGTCAACGGCTGATGGGTGGGGAGCTGCGTTGGGATTCGAGGACCCAACACGCGATGCTGTATTGCGCTGGCGCGGTGAAAGCAACAGAATATCGGACTTTACAGTTTGCAGGGTACTCTTGGGGGTCCAGTGGTCCAGAAGAAATGCTTGACTCGATGAAACACGCCTCCGCCGACACAATGAAGTCGTCACGGTGACGCTCGCAGTGAAGGCTTTCTCGAGAACGCGTTACCGCGGGAGTGTTTTTGGCGCTTTCATTCGTTGTGCGGTTTATGGCGTAAATATCTCCAGCTGAAGTCGGAGCTGGTGCCTGCAAGGTTCTGAATGGTGGCACATATCAACTCATGACCTCTTCGAGCGGAATTATAGCGGCATTCTCCTTTGGTGGTCATCTTATTCAGCTGAGCTGTCAACCGGATGCTGATACCACCACAGGCATCGCGGTACATGCTTGTGTTTGTGTCTGATAGACCGCCAACAAGAAGTCTGAATTGATAAACGCTAACACGGTGCTTGATTGTTTCACACTATACAGGCTCATGCGCTAGTGTACCGCTGTGATGGCGCAGCCAAGCCACCGATCCTGCAGCACGGTAAACACCTGTGACCTGAGGTGTCCAGCGAGTGTGTGTCGGCACTTGCGAATGTCTTATTCTCGGTATGATCGATGATTACCTCAACCCACCCTTCTGATGTGTCTCTGCTTGTGCTTGTATGTATGCTCTGACACTAGATATCCGATTGGGCTGCACCGTCCCAGACGGTATCATTGCATGGGGCACGGCGACTGATTTGATCACTGCATTCGCGCATCCCTACGTTGCATTCATCACTTTACGGTCCGAAGACGAGGTGCCATTACTTCCGCTGAGCGAGCTTGCGGATGATGTCGTCAGTGCTGCACACCCACATGCCGTCATGATGGATTCGTTACCTGCATCGCGATGGTGCATGCGCTTGTGTGCGTTGAGCCTGGGATCCGATGCTCCGGATGCAGACACATTATGGGACATGCCTGCGCCTTGGATGCCAATGCATGATGCGATGACGGGGCCCTCGGCAGAGCCTGATCAGCGTAGAGCTATGAACCACGCGTTTGTGGGCTCTGGATCCAGTGGTTTGCAAGCGGCCGTCACAGACGGACCTTGCTTGATTGTGATCGCGCCGCATGCTGTGTACTGTGCCCATCCCATACTGGACCAGTGTGTGCCGTCGAGTGTCGATGACGGAGAGTGGGACGTTCCCTGGCTCGTGACAGTCAAGCCTTTGCCTAAGTCCCCACTGCGGGTGGAGCAGAGGGACGTGCGCTTGGCTGGAGCAGCCGTCCTGCACACTGAGACGCCTTTGATGACACCCGCAGTATACGCGTGGATCACGGATACCGAACGGGATGATGATCAATTACCAGCGTACACCCCGTCTTTAGACCTGTCGTCACCTAATCACGCTAATCATCGATCACTGCAGCGTCCCTTCTATCGCCCTCATCGCATGATCGAGCTCATCGTGCCGCTGCATGCAGAGCAGAAGTTCCAGTCTGATCCGCAGGCTCAGGCCCCCTTACTGTCTCCACACCCAGTGGTGTCTGCATCAGTGCGGCAGTCCACCGTATGCGCAGCCGCGCTGCCTTATCAGCAAGGTTGCAGGTAGGGTCTTCATAGGATGAAGGTGATTTGACCTCATTCAACATGGCATTGTTCTGTGCATGTCATAGCGTTTGCTGAAGTCATTTTAGTTGCGTTCGTAACATCTATCCTGATCGCTGACTCGATCTACCCGTGTTGCAGGAGTGGCGACTGGCTTTTGGTGGGCACGGGTGATCGACAACTGCTGCTGTGCTCCAGCAACCACGTTTCGTCTGTCGTATCCACTGCACAGCTGCCAGCGATACCTTACAGGTGTGCCTCTTGTTAACTCCACTTTCGATTCGTCATAGCTGCCTGAAACCTGCACTGGATAGTCGCGCCTCTTATGATGTTGATCTGTGCTGTCACTGCTCTCTGACACATCGCAGTATGGCAGTGTTGGTGTCAGTGAAGGGGTTCCCCTCTTCGTCCTGCTGTGGCTCAAGCGCGCGCTGCACTGATGGTTTGAGCCTGCACTGTGTGCTGGGTGTGGTGTATCTGGGCTCAGCTGCTGCGGTGAAGAAGTCCAATCATGATCATGCCAATGCTGTGGACTCCCTGGCATGTGAGGCTGTGGTGTATCGCGTGACCTGGCACGAGAGCGACAGGGAACGATTGAGCTTGGAAGTGTTAGCGTCGCACCACGTTCGTGTTCGAGCCACGGCACGGCTCACATCACTTGCTGTGACGGCCTTGAACTTGCCGTCTGGCACGATAGAGCCCTCCGACCGTGCAAGCGTGGTCGCTCCGCTGTTATCACCACATGCACTCGCCCGGTCTGTGTTTCTGATCGACGAGTTTGCCCCGGCAGAAGCGCCTTTGGATCAAGAACAACAGGATTTGGAGTGGTTGAATGGATTTCAAATGTTGGTCACGACTGTACCGTCAGCGATGAGTGCTCCCCCTCCCGCAACCGCAAGTCAGTCTACCGTGCTCCCCTCACGTAAGCGAACTAGACCCGGGGACCCGCAAGCAGAGCCAGTAGCTATACCATCGCTGCTGTTTCAGGGGTTTGGATTTGGTGACGACGTGGAGTCGAGAGCAGACAAACTCAGGCTGAATATGTCGAGCCCAGCTAATGGGTTACTTGGCGATAATCAGGCTGATGCCATGGATACTTCGTCTACTGACGCATCCATTTCAGCTGAAGCATCGGTTAGTAATCTCGCTCTCTTTGTCCGTGTGCTGTGTTGTTGATGATCCAACTGGTGGATGGCTCAATTGCGCCTCAGCGCCTGGCACTGGATCGCTTGACGTTCAGGTGCAGTCACCCCTATGCTAATTGGGATTAATGCCTGCTACAGGCTGCCCTCGCTCCCGTGTTGACCGCCCTTCGAAGCAGACTGGACGCGGCGTTACAGCGCTGCGACGAGATGGAGCGGACCGCATTATATAAGACAAAGTATGCAGGGGGGTTCGAGAGCATGTGTCGATTGTATTTGTGTTATTGTTGATCGACGGCATGCGTTATCGCATACAATCGTTATCCCAAAGTGCGAATGTTCTGCATTCATCAACCATCGTATGGTTGCGATGGCTCCAGTCGCTGAGTCACGGCTCGATGTTCCTGTGTGTTTCGTGGCAGGTTACTGCAACACGGAGTGAAGCTGTTGCGGAAGCTGCGTACTGATCCGCTCTCCGTCTTCGGATCCTCATCCGGCAGCAGTGATGCATCCACGTGCGAGTGTGTAGAGGGTCTGCTTCCGCTGTTCCACACGCCCGTGAATGATCAACAGCCGCCTAACGACACTCGATCAGCGGCCGAAGCGCCTCGCCTAATACCCTTCTTCGATGAAAGCGATGGACAAGGATCAGCACAACGCAGTCATGTCGATCACAGCTCGCCTTCCGCCCACTCTGCCCATCTCGATCGACTCCGACGGGCGTATTTGGATGCTCCTAATCGCGCCGCTGTTTTCAGAGCCTCTAACGACAGAGAATCACTTCCCGAGGCGCTCTTGACAGTTTGCAGCGAGATCAGAGCGGTGTTCGATCCCCTGTTGAGCTCCTGGACGATCACAGTCGATGTGGCGAACCTCTCCAATGCACGCGACAAGCCCCGCGGCTGCACGTCAGCCAGCTTGCATGACCTGGCGATCACCGCCTTAGCAACAGGTGGCTATGAGCTACAGGTGATGTCACAAGTGATGGATCATCTGTTAGAGGGTCAGGTGAGTCCCATCGCGTTCACTTCACAGCTTATGTCGGCTTGAATTGCAGCGACTTGAGACCTGTTGAACCATCTCACTCTTGACGGTGTCGATCGTTTTGCGCTTTGATGGTTGTTATGGTCGGGTAGAGCACTACACTTTGGGCGCGTGTGTCAACGCGGGATCTACCTCCAGCCATGCCGCAACTGCCTATGCATGTGTGGGTGACGTATCACGTGACATACCACACTGCTGCGCCTGCTATCAGAGAGGCAGCCGTCACAGTGGACACTGTGGAAGCAGTCGCGCGACCTGCGGGCAAAGCCGAGGTCATGGATGATGTCAAAACGGACGGTCCGCCTGCGGATGCCGTGAAATCGTCGGATTCGGCTCAAGTTGGCAGTAATGCCAATGATGCACCGGCGGACCAAATGTTTCCCGGTCGAGTGATTGTGGCGATTGGTGACATCGCCCTGGACCGGTGGCCGTTATTACACTCTGATCGGCAACGGTCATTCCCAGCGAACAATCCAGCCGCATCCGCCCAGAAAATCATCGCGCCGAGCTCCATGGTATCCCGGCGTCACTCTGCGACCAATTCTGATCGTCAGCGGTCGTCGCTGCAGCACGTGTCTCGACCACCCTTATTCTCCATCGACATTATTATAGCGGATGTCTCAACGGTCTCTTCATCGGTCAGCTCAAACACTGCTGCGACAGCTACAGCTGCTGCTGCACCACGCGTTCTCGCGTCAAAGGTCTGTCACTCATCCTGTCAATGGTCACGTGATCGCTCAACTTATGTTGCTCATATGCTTCCATTGTCGCAGAGCTCGCGTGTGTTGAGCAGTCTAGCTGACTGCATCGCCTCGGTACTAGAGCCAGTGCAACAGCATGAACAGTCCGACGGCTCGTCGGAGGTGTCAGCGCATCGGGTGCTCGTGTACCAGTCTTACGACTTGGGTGGTTCTTTCAACCCCTCTTCGCCGGCGTTTGATCCACAAGACTTGGTTGGTTTGAAATGTGAAGTGATGCTGAGCTCAGATCTTTCAACAGGTACTTGAATCATGGACTGATGGATGATGACCCGATTGCTAAGATGTGCTTCGGCGTGTGATTACTAAGAGCACCAATGGTTTTGTGCGTATCTTGTTGTGCGGTGGTAGCTGAGATTTGCATTTCTGCTGATGATCCGCAATATATCACGCGCTTCCTCCACTATCTACACACAGCACTGCCTGCTGGTATGAGGCTATTGCACGACTGATGCATTCAACATTTGTGTGTTACCACTGATGATCTTGGTCTGTATTAGGTGTGGAGTTCATGGTCAACTGGGCATGCTCCACCAATATTGCCGTACTGAACCAGCTCACGGATCGGCTATGTGCCGAGATTGATTGTGAGGTATTTCTTTTTGTCTGCAAGTACTTCACAAATGGTCGCACCCTGTGGTGAGAATGCATTATTGATGCTGTTACGTGTTGTTGATGACAGGTGGCTCTGGTTGAGCAGACCATCGCTCAACACGCCACTGCGCTCAGCCGACCCGTGTTTACGCGTCACGGCTCCACGCCTATGCCGTCGGAGACCGTCATCGATTCCCTCATGAGCTATTTCCATCGCATGGCTGTGACGGGATCGTATCAAGAGGCCACGGATGACGTGGCGCTCTACGCTGAGTACGCGTTGGGCTCCGGGCGAACCTCCTAGCACGTTTTGGAGTATGATGGCGCATCGCCTCGGTTGTCGCGTTCAAATCCCTTGTGAACGGGCGTGCTTCATCAATTTGAGTGGAACAAGAACGTTGTAGTAACGGCGACATGTACATTATCATGTATTTGAAGTGGTCGTTTTGGCACATGAACACAAAGAATGGAGTCAACATGGAGACTTAGCAACAGGCTCATACATCCGCATAGCGAGCTAACGCGACGTGAAGACTTGTAGACCAAGACCGAGTTTTCAGCCTCATCACACCGCGGACACCCCAGGCTGGGAGACGATATCGAGGATGTTGGTTGTCTTGAGCAGTTTCATGGCAGCCTTCTGATGTTGAATCATGAGATTCTGTTTCATCTGGAGCTTGCTACACAAGTCCTGCGTTCGGATTCGAGAGTGCAGAGGAAACATACAGGGAAGTCCCAAGCCGCATTCGGTGAACCCGTTTGCTACAAAAGCGACGCATGTGTGCTACATTCGGCTCACGTCATACCATGTATTGCCTGAAGTCCAGCGGTACAACTGTCGCCACTTGCGCCTTGCGCGTGGTCTGCTTGCTCTGCATTGCCGTTTGATAGCCTATGATAACAAAACAATCATGGTCATGAGCAATCACTCTCCAGGGCACATGCAAACGTCAACATTTGCGCCCACAGTCATACTGTCCACCAGCAACCACATGAACAGATACTGAAAAGCAGACAGCACGAAACAATGGCAGAATGATCGCATACCGATATGAGGCTCCCCTTGCACCAGCGCCATGCGAGCCAAGCCCCGTTTCTAAACAAGAGCACAGCCAGCATTCAACACAAGCGAAACAGGGTGGTTAGAAGCGAATACTGATCTTTCACGTCAAGTGACACTCATCGAATCGGGCGTACCAGCAAGAAAGAAAAATCAAAAAGGTTTTCGATAGTCCGTGTAAACGACTCTGGATCCACCAGGAACTGCATCATCGGCACGGGTACACCGAGCTCTATCGCTTCCTCCACCAGCCCCAGAGCGGTATACCGCCGGGCAGAGGAGGCCGGTGCTGAGTGAAAGCTGACTGTAGAATTGACTTTGCGCCGTTTGCTGTTGACCGCTGTCAGCGGAGGCGACACGGCAGACCCCGCTAATTCATCCGGCTGATGCACGGCGGGCGTGCCTCCGGAGGTGTTCTCCGACAAGGGCGAGTAATCGGCTCCGCTGCCCGTGTGGCTCAGGCTGCTTCTGCGGTCTACACCACTGGCGAGGTCGTTGCTTTCGAGCGCATCTTGCTCAGCTGCGAAGATGGCGTCACTGGCCAGCTGCAGTGCTGCGTACATGAACGCCACGCGCGCCTCCGGATGCGATACCTCGGAGATCTCTTGCTCCGCCACCTGTGGAGGGTTGCATAATTAGCGGTTAGCTTCAAATGCGTTAGGAGACACCAAGATGGACTGCTCTGAAGTCCCACCTCTTTCGGTCGCGTGACATCCTCCGGAGCCTGTCGCACCACGCGCTCTCGCACCCGCTTCGCCTTCGGAGCCAGATCCAAAAGCGGAACAGCACTGACAAATCACCATACCATAAACACATATAGTTTACAAATGGAAAACACGCCTCGCGCGGTCAGATTACAATGCGAATCCCAACATGCGATCGTGCCAAACTGATTTGATCAACGCTACGGTTCTATCGCCTTATACCAGGCATGAATTTGCATACGCTACCTGAGGAAGGACGGTACGCTGATCGACCGCAGGGTAAACGCTTTGCTGAACTCCAGCAGATCGAATTCCACCGGCTGGGTGAGGTCGTCGAGCGCTGTACTTTGATCGTCCTTACTGCTTCCGTCTCGCGCAGCAGCAGACGAACTGGCAGCGGCTGTAGCGGCGGCGTGTCTCGTTTTTCTGGTCTCGGGCATCGGTGTGGTGTCGTTGTTATCCGTATCCGCTGCATGATCAGGAACGACCTTCTGTCTCTTGGGCATAACTGCACGACATACATATTCGATGAGCAACTCACGTGCAAACGATGAGCAAACTTTTGCGGAGCAAAGCACACGATATATCCAGCACAGTACGTGCATCTCGAGATGCGCAGTCGAACCTGTATCCTCGTGCAAGGGCTTGCAGTATCGCTTCCTGAGCGCAGTCATGATGGCGGTGGTGTCATACATGCTGATAGCGGTCTTGTTAGCCAGGGCTAGTTCAAGCAACAGCAGCAGCAGCAGTCAAGTCACATGACATGATAGGACAGTCCATGAGTGAGACGCGCGTCGTAGAATCGCACAGTGGCGACGAGACTAGCGACAATCTGAAACGTACCCACGTGTACTGACGTCAGCACGTGTACGGCTCCGTAGTCTAACACCGCCTCCGACGGATAGCTCACTGCATGCACATCCAACACAAACTGCTGCGTCAGATACACGAGCGATCACCAATTCGGCACCTCTTTATCATCATCGACATCATCATCATCGTCAGCCTACCATCCGTATATAGGTCGTTAGCCCTGGAGGACATGCGTGTGACCTCCGTCTCGTGCGCCTGATCCGCCTGCTCCGAGTCCCGCACGCGGCTGAGCAGCTCTACGGAATGGTGCAAATGAAGACCACGTCAACACATGTCATGAGCACATGCACACGGACATTGCAACGAATAGCGCCAGCGATGCCGCGTACCAACTGCATCGCCCGTAAGCTGTTTATACGACTGACGCAGCTTCTGCCGCTGTTCATTGGTTTGTAGATTGTTAAAAAGCACTTTGGGCACCGCGGGAACGGTAGCTTGAACGATGGGCACCCGATGAGCGGTGTCGGCGAGTAAGCGCGCGCGCTTCCCTCTGCGCGATGAGCGAGACGAAGTGTCGCCTGCCCCACCTAGATCGCCTTTACCATCCTCGGGTGGCTCTCCTACAACATCACATGACCGTACCGTGAGGAAGCGTAAATTCATTTTTCCGATCAGATCGCTCCGCTGCGACTCCCCGACAGGTCAAATCAAAACCAAAAACAAACCAGTGTGCGTCAACGGACCCAAATCGTCATCGCTGTCACTGGAATCATGCACCAGCGCTGCATGAAGCTCCTTGTATCGCTTCTCCGTTTGCTTACTCTCTGCGGCAGAGGCGCGAAGCGCTCTCAGGCTCTGCACACGCTGTCGCGCCATAGCCTCATCGTGAACAGCGGCAGTGCCAGATCTAGAGGCAGAGCCCGCACTAGCCTGACTGGACTCTGCGGTTGATCGCGTGCTACGATCTCGCTTCAGTCGCAGAAACGCCACATCGGTGAGATCGTCTAAGCCGACCACCTGTTCCACCTGTTGCCAAAGTCTCTGCCGCTTGCGCGCAAGCTTAGCCGCTCGGGGATTCGGAGGTGACGCAGCGACATCTTCATTGATCAATGGTGCCACCGCAGCGCTCGAGATCGTCGGGACAGTCTCAGCCGCTGTTGCAGCAGCGGACGCAGGCGCAACGGTTGAATCGCGCGCTGTGTTGGCTGCAGAAGCTGCGGCACCTTGCGTCGACGAAGAGATCGGATTACCCCACGGGTCAAGATCCTCAGTGCCAACAACGAGCAGATCGTCGTCGTCACTCATCTCGTCTCAAATTAAATAGGATTATGTCTCACATGTCGTCCCCATACAAACTCTGCGTTTTTCTGACGCGACGAAAAAAATGCATTGGAGAGGTCTAACAAGTACATCGACCATGCGGCGGGCAGGAAAGTCAGCCTGGCCACTGCGACCTAACCAGATATTAGCACTCTCGTATAATACAATCCGACCGTGAGCGTAAGCAACGGCCGCTTGCTGTCGTCGCCAGACGCGAGAAACAGCGTCCCGGATCACTATCAGGGTGGTGATCATGGCGTACACTCGTTTGCCATATCGCGTGGCGAATATGTCGCTGTTGGTTGTGAGCGTGACACTGCTGTTCGCGTCACTGGCGGATGCTGCGACAACGAGACGAAGTTTGACAGGGGCAACCGTGGACAGTACCTCACAGGCCACCACTGGTACATGGCAAGTGAACTTTCAGGACGGTTTCGTGCGCTGTGCGTACATGACAGGCATCGTGGACCCTAAAGCACTAGCGCGCAACGCTCGCCGCAATGCTACGCAGCCCGGAGGCCAGTGCAATCTGTGCACCTTCGTGATCGGCTCGATGAAGCAGAAGCTCACTGCCAACGCGAGCTTCGTAACTCCTACAGGACACACGCATTACCGGTTACCGCACGTGCATCTGGCAGTGGATCAAACCTATGGCAGCTTCTGTCAGCAAGATGGCAGTCCGACGTATGTGGGTTGCTGCATGCTAGTGAAGGAACTGCTGGACAGTGCGCGAGACTCCATTGTGAGCGGGTTGCGCAAGGATCGAAAGGCCGAATCTATTTGCTACAACGCTAAATACTGTCTAACGGACGATGCAGCTGAAGCTAAAAAAGATGCTGACGAGGCAGCCGCAGCTGCTGCAGCGGCAGCGAAAGAGGCCGATGACGAGAAACTCAAGGAAGCGCAGAATGTTCAAGCGCCGCCTCTTGTACAATGATCGTAACCCCGTTTCGGTTGAAGAGTAGCACAACGAATATTCCAAAATTGCTTTGCTCGCTGCCAAAGCATACGTTATGATTTGCAGTCGTCCAGGATCAGGCGTTTGTCCACCTCCTTCAGGCCCCGTACCGAAGAAAGAAGTGGTAATAGCATCACAGGATCCACAGGGAGGGGCTTTGTAAAGAAGAACGGATCTTGAAGGGCTGCCC